>Ga0210003_1000871_pt1 | contig 27103 bp, 18 predicted proteins | sample LantaG_FD_182804 | JGI IMG/M metagenome (GOLD analysis project Ga0210003, IMG submission 182804) | Deep subsurface microbial communities from Baltic Sea to uncover new lineages of life (NeLLi) - Landsort_02402 metaG (SPAdes) (version 2) | ecosystem: Environmental > Aquatic > Marine > Oceanic >... | reverse complement strand
CGTTTTTCCGATTTTGGGTTTTTTTTCGTCTTGCGTTTCTTTTCCCTCTCTTTTTCTTCAGGCATTGTTGTTGTTGATGGTGCAGGGAAGAGGAGGAAGCGGGCGGGGGCGGGGGCGGAGGGGGCGGAGGCAGGGACGCACCGCCGATGGTAAACCCGGCGCCGCCGCCGCCGACGCCGCCGAGGCCGCCGCCGAGGCCAAGACCGTGCCCTCCGGCCCCGGGGCCGACGGCGGCGTTGGCGGCGCCCAGCATCCGCTGCATCTGCAGGTTCTGCAGCTGCTTGAGCAGCTGCTGCTGCCTGCGGGTCATCGGGCCGGAGTTTGCGGCGCCGGTGCCGCCGAAGGCGCCAAAGGCGTTGCCGCCGCCGCCGCCGCCCAGCGGGCTCGAGTCCCCCGAGGCGAGCGCGCCGCCGCCCGGGGGGTCGAAGGCGGCGGCGGCCTCGGCCGCGGCCTGCGCCGCCGCGGCAGCCGCGGCGGCGGCGGCCCTCGCAGCCGAGGCCTGGTGGCGCTGCCCGCCGCCGCCGGCGAAGCCGCCGAGCGCGGCGGAGATCTCCTCGGCCGAGGGCGTCGCGGCGGCCGCGGCGGCGGCGGCGACCGCCGCGGCCGCGGCGCGCTCGCGGGCGCGCGCCGCGGCCTGCCGCTCGCGCTGCAGCTCGCGCTTCTTGTTCTTCTCGCGCCGCTGCTGCTTGTGCAGCTGCTGGCGCTGGAGCTGGAAGTACTGGAGCTGCATGAGCTGCTGCTGCAGCTGGAGCTGCTGCTGCTGCGGGTCAGCGGTTGCCGAGGCGGAAGAGGCGGCAGATGCCAGAGAGAGGGGCAGCATGCCGCCAAACTGCTGCAGGTTGCGCCGGTTGAGGCCCTGCTCCTGGGCCGCGACGGCCGCGAGCGCGTTGGAGAGAGCGAGCGAGACCGAGGCGACCTCGTCGTTGGCCAAGGCGAGGCGCGACGCCGAGTAAGAGGAGGAGGGCATCGCCGCGGCGGAGGAGAGGGAGGAGCCACCGCCGCCGCCGCCGTCGCTGGAAGGGGTGAACGGCGCGGCGAGGTGCGCGAGGTGGGGCAGCGAGGAGGTGCTGGCGGCGACGCGAGCGGCGGCGGCAGCGGCGGAAGAGGAGGAGGGCCCGAGATCGGCCCCTTGCTCCTTCCGCGGCGGCCAGTCGCAGCCGTCGCCGCCGCCGCTGGCGACAACGCCGAACGATGACAGGTCGAGGCCGTCGAACTCCTCGTCGCCGGCCTCGTCGTCGCCGTCGTCGCCGCCCAGCGAGGACGCCAAGGACGCGAAGGCGTCGTTATCGCCGTCGTTCAGCGAGGAGTCGGCGCCGAGGGCGGAGAGCGCGCTGGCCGCGGCGGTCGCGGCGGCGGCGGACAGCGACGACGACTCGTCGGCGGTTGCTCTGCGCCGCCGCAGCTGCTGCCGCTGCTCCTGCTCGGGCTTGCGCGCCTCGGGGGCCGACGAGGCCGAGAGCGAGCCCAGCGAGCCAGACAGGGACGCGCCGTCGCCGGCGCTGGCATCGGCGTCGCCAACGCCCTTCTTCTTCCCGGGAGTGGCGGCGGCGGCGGCGTCGGTGTCCGACGCCGGCCTCCGCGGCGGCGACGCGCGCGGGAGCGACGGGCCCCCCGCGCCGTCGGCTTCGCTCCCCTCGCCCTTCCCATCGTCGGCGAGGGAGAGGCCGGCCAGGAGCGTCCCGGCGTGGCCGCTCCCGTCACCGATCGGAATCGGTCTGCTCGCGGAGAGCGAAGGAGGCGAGGCGTTTCGCGCCGCCGCCGCGCCGTCGTTGCTGCTGCCGTCGTCGCCGCTGTCTCCGCCGCTGCCGCCGCCGCCGTCCGAGGACGACGACGACGACTCCTTGCCCCCGTCGTCGGTCGTCGCCTGCGCGGCGTCGGAGACCAGCTGCGCTGCTCCCACGAAGCCGCCGCCGCCGCCGCCGGAGGAGAAGCCGCCAGAGGAGAAGCCGCTGCTGGTCCCGGTCGAGGCCGAGACGATCCCGGCGAGGAGCGACGTCGAGGGGGAGCAGGAGGCGCCGGGGCCGATGGCGCCAAAGGCGCCCCCGCCGCGCGGCGGAGGTGCCCGCGGCGACAGCGCGGCGGCGGCCGCGGCGGCGCCCCCGCCTTCCGTCTCGGGGCCCTGCTTCCCCTTCTCCGCTGCCGCTGCCGCTGCCGCTGCCGAGGAGGCGGCAGCCTCTGCCCCTGCTGCTCCGGGGACGGCGACCACCGCCGCCGCGCCGTCGGCGGTCACCGCGGTCGCCGCGGAGCTCGCCTGCGAGAAGGGCGACGACGGCGACGGTGGCGCGACGGCAGCCGCGGCCGCGGCGGCGGCGGCGGCGGCGGCGGCGGCGGCGGCGCACCCGGGCCAGCGCGGCTGCTGCTGCTGCAGCTGCTCCTCCTCGGCGGCAGAGGCCAGGGCGGCGACGGCGGCGATGGCGGCGGCAGCCCCGTCGGCGGCGCCGCCTCGCTCGACCGCGAGCTCCGCGCCAAACGCGGCCGCGAGAGCGTAGCCCGAGGCGGCGCCGCGCGCGTAGGCCGCGGCAGCCGCGGCGGCGTCCGAGGCCGCGACGCCGCGCCCGGCCTCGCAGCAGAGACCCGCGAGCAGCGCCGCGAACGGCGAGCCGAGCAGCGAGGCGCCGTCGTCGCCGCCGCCAAGCCCCGCGGCGGCCCTGAGGCAGCCGAGTCCCTCCGCGGCGACCGCGACGTCCTCCGCGGTGTCGCCCTTGCCTCCTTCGCCGCCCGGGTCGCCGACGGAGCCGCGGGCGGCGGCGGGCGGCGGCGCCGAGCAGAAGCAGAGCACGACTCCGAGCAGCAGCTGCGCCTGCCACTCGCCCGACAGCGCGCGCGGGGCCAGCTGGCGCACGAGCGCGCCGACGTCTCCCGGGGCCAGCAGTGCGCGGCCGTCGAGGGCGCCCAGGACGGCGCGTCGGATCGAGGCCGGCGGGACCGAGGAGGGAGAGGGCGACGGCGGGGTGCGCGCCCGCGGAGGACCCGACGCGCCGCCGCCGCCGCCGCCGTCGCCGCCGCCGTCGCTCTTATCAGCTCCGCTTCCGGCGGCCGAGGAAGAAGACACCGCGGCGGCCGCCGCGGCGGCCCTCGCGATCTCGTCGCGGGCGACCTCCCAGAGCGCCTCCTCGAGGGCATGGACGTCCGAGGCCAGGACGGCCGCGACGACGCGCGGGCGGGCGCTGTCCGAGGAGGGGGCGCAGAGGTCGGGAGCAGGAGCGTCGGCGGGGAGAGGGAGCGGGAGCGGGAGCGTCGACACTGTCGTCATGGTGAATTGCGACGCCTTCCCCTGCTCCTGTTCCTTCCTTCCTTTTCCCTTTCGCAACAGTTTCCTCGGAAGAGAGGGAAGGAGGGGTGCTGCGTGCGAATTTCGGGTAACGGGGGTAATTGGGGTAGCTGGTGAGGTGGCGGTTGCCTCGCGCGAGGGCGGGGACTGTAAGGGACGGGCGCGAGGGCGGGGATTGCAAGGTAGGAGCACGAGGGCGAGAGGCGACACGGCTGAAAAAGAGGCGTGACAAGTAGCAGCCCCCTTTCTACCAACTGGCCGCGAATTCGCATTCGCCCCTCGGCCGCGTGCAAAACTCTCCAGTGACCGCGCGAGGGGCACAAGCACGCGCCACCGGCGGTTTCGAAGCGCAGCAAAGAGGAGAGAGCGGAGTTGCGCGCTGCCTCTGCTGGGCTCTCTTCGATTCGACGTCGACATCGAGCAGCCGATTTCTCGATAGAAAAAAAGGGGGAAAAAGCGTTCTCCTCTGTCGCCGTTTCCAACGGGGATCGCCTCGTTTCCGAGCAGCCGAGCTCCCTCGGACGATCCCCGTCGATCTCATGGCGTGAGTCGCAGGGCGGGCAGGGCGAGAGAGCGACGGGAATTCGGTCCGCGCGCGAGTCGAAAAAGCGTTTTTTTTTTCATCAGGGCGGCCGAGAGAAATCGAGCGAGCTAATTTTTTCCTCGCGGGCCTCTGATGGGCACGAAGCTTCTCTCTCTCTCTCTGTCCCCCCCCGATTCTCAGGCTTCCAGCCCCTTTTCTCACCTTTCCGCGCCGATGAAGACAGAAAGAGGGGAGATGCGCGGTGCGCGACAAGGCGTCCAGAGAGGTATGTGGAGCGCCCGGCAACGCCACGCCGCCTCCGCCAGAGAGGCACGAAGAAAGAAACGAAAACAAAAGTGAGATGAAGCGGAAAAAAAAACGTCCCGACGACGACGGTGAGAGAATATCCAGCTCTTTTTTTTTACACCTCCTCAGCAACTCCTCCTCCCGCCCGCAAGCGCCACCGCCACCGCCCCTCCCACCGCCGCGTTGTTCAGCACCAGGGCCACGTTTACCTCCAGAGACTTGCCCCCCGTCGCCTCCCGTATCGCCTCGAGCAGAAAGGGCGTCGCCTTGGCGCCAGAGACGGAGGAGCTCGCTCCGCCGCCTCTACCCTCGCCTCCCGCCGCCCTCCTCTTCCCTTCCTCCTCCTCCGCCGCCGCCGCCCTCGCCCTCGCCAGCGCCCCCTCGACGGCCCTGTCGATCTCCCGCAAGTCAACTCCCTCGACCCTCGGCGGCGGCACCGCGATCACGAGTCCCCCCAGCCTCATCCTGAAGTGAGCTTCGACGATCTTGGCTGCCTCTCCAGCGTCGGCCGCCGTGCAGGGCGCCGCGATCCCCGAGTTCGCGGAGAAGAACGCCGGGAGCTCCGCCGTGCCGAAGCCCACCACGGGCACGCCCGCGGTCTCGAGCAGCTGCGCCGTCTTCGGCAGGTCGAGCACGCTCTTGGCGAACGCGCAAACGACGGCGACGGGCGAGCGCGCGAGCTCGGGCACGTCGGCCGAGACGTCGAACGACTCGGCCGCGCCGCGGTGGACTCCGCCCAGCCCGCCCGTGACAAAGACCCTGACTCCTGCGGCCGCGGCGAGGAGCATCGTGCCGGAGACGGTCGTCGCGCCGTCGGCCTTCGCGGCGACGCACGCGGCGATGTCCCTCCTCGACAGCTTGCGGACCGTGCCGAGGGCGCCGCCCTTGCCGAGCTTCTCTATCTCGTCGGGCGAGAGCCCCACGGTGGGGACCCCCGCGACGACGCCGATCGTGGCCGGCGTCGCGCCCGCGGCGCGCACCGCGGCCTCGACGGCGAGCGCGACCTCGACGTTTTTGGGATAAGGCATCCCGTGGGCGACGATGGTGCTTTCTAAAGCGACGACGGGAAGCCTGGCCCTCAGGGCTGCCGCGACGAGCGGGGAGACGCGGATGCCCTGTTTTTTGGTTTCGGTTTGGTTTGAGTGGAGAGAAGCGGTTTGGGTGGAGAGAAGCGGTGAGGACGAGGTCGAGGCCTGCGGTCAACTTTCCTTTTTCTTCTCCTTCTCGCTCTGACTCTTTCTCTCCTGCTCGATTTCTACCATCTCTTCGGCGTCTCTGGGAGTCTTGTCGGGCGCCGCGCATTGCGAGGCGGCGACATGGCGGTTGATGGCGTGGAGGCGGCGGGAGGCCGCGAGGGCCGGCGCGGATTCTGGTACGATCGACGGCATTGAAGGGAAAAAGCTCGAGGTCGAAAGGGGCGAGGGAGCCCCGGCGTCCGAGGGGCCTCTCCGCGTCGCTGCCAGATTCGATGCAAGGTGGACAAAGGCGTGTAGTTGTTGTGATCGTGAGGCGCGCTCGTTCGAATTAGTCTAAATTGAGAAGCAAAGGGATAGAGAGAGCGAAGAAGAAGAGAAACGTCGTCAGCGACGACGCAGGGACATTTCTCACTTTGTCGATCGAGCGGCGACGGAGGAGAAAAACCATCTTTCTCTCTTTCCCCTCCCGCGCCTCGCCATGACCGCGGCCTGGCTCGACGCCGTCCTCGCGCAGCGGGGGCCTCGGTCCCCTCCCTACAGGCCCGAGTCCAAGCAGGCCGTCAAGAGGCACCTCGTGGACCTGGTGCAGGTGAGTCGAAGCTCTTTGAACGATGGACGAGGCATCGCAAGACGACGAAAGGCCGTTTTTTTTTTCCTCTCGCCTCACCACCGACCTCTCCGACACGGAAACAAAAAAACAGGAGTTCCCGACGCTCGTCCTCAAGATCGAGGACTATACCTACCCTGACGGCCGCACCGTCCCGCTGCTCGTCGCCGACGGCACTTTGCCCGTCTACTACCTGGGAGTGAAGTACAACATCCCCGTGGCGCTCTGGCTCGGGGAGCGGTACCCGAGGACGGCGCCGACGCTGTACGTCCGGCCGACGGCAGCGATGGTCCTCAAGCCGAGGCACGCGCTGGTCGACGGGTCGGGTCTGGTTTCGACGCCCTATCTGACTGCCTGGGACGGGGACGGGGCCAGGCCCGGGGGCACCGGCCTGTTCGGCGGCCGAGCGAACAACAACAGCAACAGCGGCGGCGGCGGCGGCGGCGGCTCGAGCAACCTCGTCGACCTCTGCCACGACACGTCGATCCGGTTCGGCGCCGACCCGCCGCTTTTCTCGAAGCCGCCCGGGTGGACAGGGGACGAGGCGGCGGATGTCGCTGCCGCGGCGTCGGCGACGAGCAGCGGCGGCGGTAGCGGCGGAAACGGCGGGGCGCAGCAGCAGCAGCAGAGTCCTGCCGCGGCGGCGGCGGCGGCGCAGCAACAGCACCCCGAGTTTTGCAACCCGATTCACGGGCCTTCTCCCTCCTCCTCGGGAGGCGGAGGAGGAGGAGGAGGAGGAGGAGGGGGCGGAATCTGGGGAGGGGCCCTGGCGGCGATGGCTGCGGCGGTCGCCGGGCGGCCTCCGCCTTCCCAGTCCGGAGGCGGCGGCGGAGGAGCGGCGGCGGCGGCGGAGACGACGCGGCCAGCCGCAGCAGCAGCAGCGACGTCGACACCAAACTCCACAGCCACCTCCGCCGAGCTCCTCGCGGCCTTCCGCTCCGCCGCGACCGCGGGCCTCTCCGCCAGGCTCCGCGGCAGCCTCTCCGCGGCCTCGGAGCTTCACGCGCGCGCCGCCGAGGCCGAGTTTCCCGCGAGGGAGGAGCTGCGCGGGAGGGCGGCGCGGCTCGCCGCAGGGATCGAGGGCCTGCGGGCCGAGAGGGCGTCGCTCGAGGCCGCCGCCGCCGCCTTCTCGTCGCAGAACAAGGCGCTAGAGGCCTGGCTCTCCGACGCCGAGGCGAAGATGCCCGCGGAGTGGAGGAAGAAGCGGAAGGAGGAGGCGGAGCGGCGGAGGAGGAGGGAGAAGGAGAGGGAGACGGCGGCGAGGGCGACGAGCGCCGGAGGAGACGCCGCCGCCGAGAACGAAGAGGGATCCGACGACGAACCCGAGGACACCATCGAGCCCCCTCCCGCGCTCTCCGCAGAGGACGCCGACGCCGCCATCGAGCCCGCCGACGCGCTCAGCGCGCAGGCGCTCGCCACGCAGGCAGAGGACATGGCCGTCGAGGACGCGCTCTACGCGCTCGACGGGGCCCTGGCCGCCGGCGCCCTAACTTCCGAGCCCTACCTGCGCGCCGTGCGCCGGCTGTGCTCGAGGCAGTACTCGCTCAGGGCGCTGGGAGCGAAAGTCGCGGAGAGGCAGCACGCGCTTGCCGCGGAGGCGGCCGAGGCAGGGGCGGCGGCGGCCGCGAGGGCCGCCGCCACCAACCGGCCTTCCCCTCCTCCTCCCTCGTCCTCCTCGGCGGCTGCTGCCGCTCCGGGAGTCGAGATGCCGCAGGGAGACTCGTGGTGCTCGAGCGGCGTCCTCTCGAATCCGCTCGCGGCGACGACGGCGAACAGAGGCCTCGGTTCAGGGAGAAGGAGATAGACCTTCTTCTTTTTCTTGTAATTTTCTTCTTCATTGCTTTGGGAAGAAAGAAAAACGAACTCTCACAAACACTTTCTTTTTTCGTTCTTTTCTGTTCTCTCTCTCTCTCTCTTTCTCTTTCTACTACTCCTACCACTACTACTACTTCCCTTGACTGATGCTGCTCTCCAAAAAGGCGCGGAGCCTCTCCGCACGAGCAGCGAGGGGCCCGCCGGCAGCCGCGGCGCCCGCGGCCCCCGCGGCGAGCAGGGCGGCGGCGAGGCGCAGGCCCCCCGCCGCCGCCGCCGCCGCCGCCGCCGCCGCCGCCCCTCCCTCCTCGCCACCCCCGCCCCCCGCCGCGGCGGCGGCGGCGTCCGCGTCCGCGACCTTGGCCGCGGACAGCCCGGCGTCGATCAGGTCCGAGGCACGCTCCGCGTCCCCTTCGCCCGCGGGAGGGATGGCAGCAGCGGCGGCGGCGGCGGCGGCGGCCGCGGAGGGGGGGGAGGAGGAGGGGGCGGGGCCCGCCCCCCCCGCCCGTGCCGCTCCGGCGCCCGCCACCAGGAGCCTCTCCCGGAGGGCCCGCGCGTAGAGCGGCCTCGCCTCGGCGGCCGACGCGGAGAGGTAGAGCAGGTCGCCCAGCTTGTTGAGCGTGACCGTGAGGGCGCGGGTGAGCTCCCGGAGCGAGAGAGAGAGGGGAGGAGACGAGGAAGCGGCGGGGTTTTCTCCTCCTCCTCCCCCTCCCCCTCCCCCTCCTTCCAACGACCTCTCGGCCGAGAGGGCCCCCTCCAGCACGGCGACGGCTCCCTGGTACTTCTCCGCCGCTGCCCCGAGGTTCCCCAGGGAGCGGTGACTGTCCCCGATGACCCCGGAGACCGCGGCGCGCCGGACTGCGGTGGTAGCGGCGTCGGAGGAGGAGGAAGGGGGAGACGCCAGCAGCTCCTCCTCGAGCGCGGCCGCCGCCCGCGCCGCCCGCGCGAGTGCCGCGGCGTGGTTCCCTCCCGCCGCAGAGCTCATCGCCGCGCGCAGCCACGCCTGGGCTTCGCCCTCGGAGTCCGCCCGCGCGGCGTCCTCGAGCGCGGCGTCGGCGAGCGCCTGGGCCTCGGCGTCGGGGCGGCGCGAGGCGATGTCGGCGCCGCAGGCGAGGCAGTCGCCACCTCCGCCGCCGCCGCCGCCGCCCTCCCCTGCCCGCTCTCCCCCGCCGCCGACGCAGCTCGCGCAGAAGCGGTGGCCGCATCCCAGGAGGACGCAGTCGTGGAAGAGGGACTTGCAGCGCGGGCAGTGGAGGCGGGAGAGCGGGGGGCCGCCGGGCTCGGAGCGGCCGAAGCCGAGCGGGCAGACGCCTCCGGCGGGGGCGGCGGTCGAGGTCGAAGGAGGCCCTGACGACGCCTCATCGCGGCCAAAGCTGCTCTTCGCTCCGGAGAACGGGCAGACCCCCGGCGCTGTTTGTCCTTGTTCGGCGCCGGCGGGGTCGCTTTGGCTGAGCCCCACGCGCTGCATGACGCCGCGGAAAGGGCAGCCGCCGCCGCCTGCTGCTGGGGCAGGCGGGGCTTTGTCGTCGATCATTGATTTTTTCCCTTCGATTTTTTCCGTTCGATTCAGAGAGTACATGTTGATTTCCGAAATCATTTCGTTTCTCTTTTTCTTTTTTTCTTTTTGGTTGCAAAAAAACAAAATTTAAACAAATCACCTCTCTTTCCTGTGCCTTTGCTTGTTCTTCTTCCCGCTCCCCTTCTCCTGGACCCCCCCCCCGCGGACCTTGAGCTTGGAGGCCTCTTTGCGAGCAGCCACGGAGGGCCTCTTCCCCGCTGCGGCTCCCCTCCCGGAGGCGGGGGACGAGGAGGGACCAGAGGAGGGGCCGCCGGCCCTGGGCGCGCCCGAAGACCCCCGAGATACCTTGCCGCCGCGGCCCTTGGTCTTGACGCCCTGCCACCCGGCCGCCGCCGCCGCCCCCGGGGCGCCCGCGGCGGCGCGGAGCCTGTCCGCAGGGGTCGCCGGGCCGCGCCCTCGGCCCCTCCCGGCGAAGCCGCCGCCGCGGCCCGCTCCCCTCCCGCCGCCGCCCCTCCCGCCGCCGTCCCTCGCCGTGCCCTCTCTGCGCTGCCTCGCCGCGACCAGCGCCCCCGGGTCCTTGGCGGCCTTCCTCACCCGCACGGGCCTGCCCTTGAGCAGCATCCCGTCCCTGGCCTTGGCCGCGGCCGCCGTCGCGGCGTCGCGCAGCAGCACGAAGGCGAAGCCCTTCCCGAGCGAGGTCGCGGGGTCGCGGACGACGCGGACGGCCGAGACGGCGCCCCTGCCCCCGAAGAGCGCGACGAGCTCCGCCTCCTCGACGTCCGGCGGCAGGTTCCCCACAAACACCGAGAGGGCCGGGTCGTACAGGGAGGGGGGAGCGGGGCGAGAAAGAGCAGCGGGGGGCGCGTCGGCGGCGGCGGCGCTGCCGCTCTCGCCGCCCCCCGTGCCCCTCGCCGACGGCGCCGAGGCAAAGTCGACCCGCACGACGTTGCCGCCGATCTCTCCCATGTTGAGGCGCAGGGCGCCCTCCGCGCCCGCCCTCTCCGCGAAGACCACGTACGCGCACGCGCCGCCCTTGCGCGACGCGTCGGCCCTCTTGGCGAGCACTGCAGCCCTGCGCGGGAGCAGCGTGCCCTTGGCGAGCGGCACGCTCCGCAGCCGCACCGACTCGACCGCGCCAAACTCGGAGAAGGTCCTCTTGAGGGCTTTCCGCTTCGACGTCGGGGAGACGTTGCCGACGAAGACGGTCCGGGAGAGGCGCTCACGCTGCTGCTCCGGGGTCAGGGAGGCGTGAGTCGCGGCGAAGGGGGGGGTTCCGGGGGCGGGGGCCTTTTCCTCCTCCCCTCCCTCGCCCGGCGCCTCCCGCTCGCCCTCGTCGCTCAGGGCCGCCAGGCGCTCGAGCTCGGCCTCGCCGCCGCTGCCGGCGCCCTCCTCGCCCTCCCCGTCGCTGTCGCTGCTGTCGGACCCGTCCGAGGTTCCTCCTCCCTCCTGCTCGCGGGCTGTCGCGGCGGCCTGTGCCGCGGCCTCGGCCTGCGAGCGGAGGAGGCCGAGTTGCCCGTCGGCGGCGGCGCCGTCTCGGCCTTCTTCGCCGCCGGCGTCGTCGGCGCCCGGGGCCGTTTTCGTCGCCCTCTGCCGGCGGCGGCTCGCCGCATGCTTGCCGACGGCGTCGAGCAACATGCCGCGCTCGTTCTTGTTCTTCCTGTTCTTCGATCCCTTCGTTGGTGCGGCGTCGCGCTTGAACGCTGACGCCGCGCTGAACAGCGCCGCCGCGGCCGCCGAGGAGGGCTCGGCGGCGGTGGCGGTGCCGAGGACGTCGGCGAAGAGAGACGACATTGGAATTCGGATTTTTTTTCCTTCCCCTCCGAGGCCCTAGTACGTCTCGTGCGCTCCTTGACAAGTTGTAAATTGTTCAGGAGGCGAGAGGGAAAACAAAACTTCGCTCGTTTTTTTCCTCTTCCTTTTCCAACTCCGCGCAAGCATGGCCGACGAGGACGACCTCTTCGGCGATGACATCTACACGGAGGCGCCGACGGCCTTCGCGGCCGCGCCAGCACACCATGAGCAGCAGGCGCCCGCGGCTGCTGCTGCTGCTCCCGCTGCTGCTCCTGCGGCCCTGATGCAGCATCAGCAGCAGCCTCCGCCTGTTCCTCCTGGCGGCGCTGCTTCTTTGCCCCCTTCTTTCGCATCGGCAGATGGTGCTGTCTACGCCCAGCTCGCGACGCTCAAGGCGCAGTGAGTAGTGGAGCAAAAGAACGAGAGAGAGAAAGAGAAAGAGAAAGAGAAAGAGAGGTCGAATTCGTGGCCGATCCTTTTCTCTCCCTTTCTCTCACCTCCCTCCCACCCCAACTCCAAAAACCCCAAAACTCCAAAACCCGATACAGGCTCGCCCAGCGCGACGCGCGCCTCGCCGAGCTCGACGATACCCTGAGGCGGGCCCAGCAGGAGAACGTGAGGGTGCGGGCCGAGGCCTCGGCGGCTGTGGACGCCGCGAGAGCCGCCGCCGCGGAGGCGGCCGCCGCGGCGGCGGCGGCGACGGGGACGGGACCGGCGGCGGCGGGGGGCGCGGGAGGAGGGGGAGGCTCCTTCGCCGCCGCCGGGGCCCCGCCCACCGACGCGGCGCTCGCCAGGGCCTTTGACCCCGTCGTCGACGACGACGACGACGACGACGTCGGCGGCGACGAGGGAGCAGAAGCAGGAGCAGAGGCAGGCGCGGAGGCAGCAGCAGCGCGAGGAGGCGCCGCCGCGGGGACGAGGCGGGCCGAGCGGCGCGCCGCCGCGCTGTCCTCCGGGCTCGCAGCGAGGACCCTCGAGGCGCTCGCGCTGCGCCGCTCGCTGGCCGCCGCCCGCGCCGCGGGCGCCCCGCACGTCGCGCAGGCGAGGCAGCTGCTGCTCGACCCGGCCGTCGCGCGCGAGTTCGAGCGCCTCCGCCGCGAGGTCGAGGCGCACGCCGGCGCGGCGGCGAGGCTGCGCGAGCAGCTGCGGGCCGTGCCCGGCGCCCCCGGGGCCGAGGCACTAGTCGCGCGGTTCCACGAGCTGCAGCGCGAGAACCGCGGGCTCGCCGCGGCGGCGGGCGAGGGGAGGGCGCAGCAGGCGGAGCGCAGGGCCGCGCTGGCCGTGGCGGCGGCGGAGCGGGCAAGGAAGGGGGAGGCCGCGGCGCTCGCCCGGGCCTCCGCGGCGGAGAGAAGCGTTGGCGGCGGGGGCGGGGGCGGCGGCGGGGGCGGGGGGGCAGGCCAGGGGGCAGGCGCGGCGGAGCGAGGGGAGAGGCGCGGGGGGGAGAGGGAGAGGGAGAGGGAGAGGGAGCGGAGCAGGGGCGGCTCGAGGGAGAGGGCGCCGAAGAGGGAGCGCGAAAGGGAGCCTGTCCCTCCTCCTCCGGCAAATCAGCAGCAGCAAAATCAGCAGAAGCAGCAGCAGAGAGTCTCGACGAGAAGCCGGAGAGAGAACAGCGAGGAGGGCGCGGGAGGAGGAGGGGAGGCCGGGCCGAACAAGAGGCGGCGGTAGAGAGAGTCGAAGGAGTTTTTTTTCCACTTTGTCAAAAAGCAAAAAAAAAAAAAACACTTTTGAAAAAAGAAAAAGAAAAAAGACTTCGACAAGATTGAACTTATGCTTCCGCGCGCCGCGTCGGTGATGCCGGCCTCTGCCGCCGCGGTCGTCGGCGAACCGACTCGGCTGCGTCTGCTGTGCCTCCACGGCTTCCGAACGAGCGGGATGATAATGAAAGAGCAGGTGAGAGAGAGAGAGAGAGAGAGAGAGACTGAGGGAGAAGAAGGATAACGATTGAACGGAAAAAGACGGAGACCCGTTCTCGCGTTGACCGACGCTCTCTCGTTCTCTCACCCTCCTCCGCTTTCCCACAAAAAAAAAAAAAAAAAACTTTCCTCCCAGCTCGAGATCGCCAGGCTCGACCGCGATCTCTCCGACCTCGCCGAGCTCGTCACAGTCGACGCTCCGCATCTCGCAACAGGTTGAAATTTTTTTCGGGAACTCTCTCTCTTTTCTCTCTGTTCCGGAGGGAGCCTCGAGGTGTCTCGTCGACGAAAAAAACAAAAAAACAAAAAACTCACTTCTCCTATTCGCTCTTTCTCCCCTCTCTCTCTTCGGTCTTTCTCTCTCCCCCCTCTCTCTCTTGCAACCACCCCCCCGATCGCTCGCTCCCCCCAGGCCCCGTGCCCTCCGACGTCCCCTGGCCCCCGCCGCACTACGAGTGGTGGAACGCGATCGAAGTCGAAAACGGCGAGAGCGAAAAAGAAAGGGGCGACGGCGACAGGGGGGGGAGGACCTTTGAGTACCGCGGATTCGAGGACACACTGAACCACGTCGCCGCCGTTCTCGACTCTCAGGGCCCCTTCGACGGGTTCCTCGCCTTCAGCCAGGGCACGATCCTCGCCAGCCTGCTGCTGGCCGCCTGGTCGAAGGCCGACGAGGCGAGGGAGAGGGAGAGGGAGAGGGAGGCGGAGGGGCGCCGGGGGGCCTCCTCCCCCTCGGACGCCTCGACCTCGCCCCCTTCGGCATCCGCCTCCGCCTCCGCGGCCCCGCTCGTCCTCCCGCCGCGCCTCGCCGGCCTGAGGCCCTGCTCCCGCCCGCGCTTCGCCGTGCTCGTCAGCGGCGTGTGGGCGAAGGCGCCGATCTGCTCGGCGCTGGAGAGAGAGGAAGGGGGAGAAGGAGACATGGGGGGAGGCGGGGGGAGGTGGACCCGCCGCGAGAGCAGCGGCGGCGGCAGCGGCAGCGGCAGCGGCGACGACGGCAGCGCGGGAGAGCAGCAGCAGCAGCGGCCGAGGACCTCTTCCGGCGGCTGCATCAGGGCCCCCTCCCTGCACGTCATCGGCCAGAGGGACTACGTCTCGCCGCTGTCCCGGAGGCTCGCGCGGGCCTTTGCCAACCCCGTCGTCGTGGAGCACCCGGGGGGCCACGCGATCCCGCGCCTCGACCCCGCCTCGCTCGCGACGCTGCGGGCGTTTCTGGCGTCGCAGCAGCAGGCGTCTGCGTCTTCTCTGTAGCCGCGTCATTTCGAAAAGAGTGTAAATGCTGGGCTGTTCATTCGGCGCTTTTTTTGCAAAGAAAAAATCGAAAAAAAAGGTGGATAAAAAACGGGGGGGGAAATTGACAGCGAAAAAGACGAAAATGCGTCGAGAACACTTCAGGGAAAAAAATAAAACCTTTCCTCTTTTCCCTCCCCCACCCCCACCCACCTCCTTATTCCTCGTCCTCCTCCTCCATCCCCCCGGCAGAGGGGATAAACAGCAGCTGCTTCCTCCGCGCGTAGAGCAGCAGGGCGCCGAGCAGGGCCGCGGCAGCGCCCGTCGAGCCCCACGTCGCCGCGTGCCAGGCCGCGAGGCTCGTCTCGCGGCTCGAGAAGTAGAGGTTCTGCCCAAAGACGGAGCCGACCGCCGAGACCAGCGCGACGGCGAGCCCGCCCATCGACAGCGTCATGTTGAACGCGACCAGCTCGTTGCGCCTGCGATCGAGGTCGAGCCGGACCAGCGCCTCCGTGGCGGCCGCGCGCTCGCGCAGCGCCTCGAGCCGGCGCAGCGTCGCCGAGACGATCGCGGCGTACGCGTCCATGAGGTCCTCGCAGCCCTCGACGTCCGGCTGCGCGGCGCCGCGCGCGTCCTGCTGGTTGGCGGCCGAGGTGCGCGCCCAGGCGATGGTGCGGACGTCGCCGTCGTCGTCGGCGTCGGCTGCAGCTGCGGCGGCGGCAGCGGCCGCTGAACCGTTCTCGTCGCCCTCGCTCGCTCCGTCGGTCTCGGCGCGGGAGCCCCTCCGCCCCCCGCCTCCCCTGTTCCTGTCTCCGTTTCCGCTGGCGAGGCTCGCGCCGCCCTCCGAGGTGCGGGTCCTCCTCTGCTGCAGGGCTCCGTTCAGACTGGTTCGCGTCCTGTCTGGCAGCAGGGGGGCGTAGAGCGGGTTCCCGCTTCCGTTGCCGTTGCCGCTGCTGCTTCCCTCGCCGCCGCCACCGCGGCGGAGGAAGTGAGCGGGGGTCGAAGGGGAGGAGGAGGAGGAAAGGAAGGCGCCGCGGGACTCTTCGCGGCGGAGAGGAGGGGCCTGGTCGACAACGGGAGCAGAAAAAGGGGCGGAAGAAGAGGAGGACGAGGCTGCGATGGCGAAAGTCGGAGGAGCAGAAGAAGAAGAAGAAGAAGAAGAAAAAGAAAAAGAAGAAGAAGACGAAGAAGAAGAAGAAGAAGTAGAAGAAGAAGAGAAGGAAGGAACGGAAGCGGACGCGGCGGCGGCGGCGGCGGCGGCAACAGCAGCAGCTTCCCCCTCCTCGGCCAAGGCCTCGAGAGCGGGCTCGCTCGACTCGCCAGCCGAAGCAGCCGCTTCTTCTTGCTCCTGAACTTCTGCTGCTGCTGCTGCTGCTGTCGCCGCCTCCTCTGCCGCTGCCTGAGCAGCGGCGGCGGCGTCTGCGGCAGCGGCGGCGGCCTGCGCGGCGGCCCTCCTACCGAGGTACATATTTGCCATGTCTTGGGGGTCACCGAGGATGTTCTCGATCGCCCTCTTGACACCGGAGGCGCGGCCCAACAGCCGAGACAGCGCCGCCTTGCTCTCGCGCACGCGCTCGAGCTCGGCGCGCGAGAGGACGGAGCCGCCGGAGGCGAGGCGCTCGAGCGCCGGCAGCGTCGCGGCCTCGAGCGCGGCGGCGTCGCCCTCGAGCCGGCGCGCGGCGGCGGCGAGGACGGCCTCAGTGGCGCGGAGCTCGAAGGGGAGGTTGCTGTCGGAGGAGCTTTGCTGCTGCTGCTGCTGGTCGTTGCTGCTGCTGCTGCTGCTGTTGCTGCTGCTTCCGATGGTCGCGTTGCTGCTGCTCGCCGCGTTGGCGTCGCTGCTGCTGCCGGGACACACAAATAAAAAAGGAGGAGGAGCAAAAGGTTTAAACTTTTCAATAGGGTTAAGCAATAGTTAGAGTTGGTACTAAAACAAGTACCAGAAGGCGAAAACGAAAAATCGCGGTCCCAACCTTTTCTCGGTGAGCCTGGCCACCAGGTCCCTCAGGAATGGCGCCGAGGGCAGCGGGGGGCCGTTCGGCGCGAGCGGGGAAGGAACGACGGGAGGGGGCGCGACCGCCCAGGGCGCCGTCGCTTTCTTCGTAGCCTCCGTCGTCGCCGTGGCCGCCGAAGAGTTCGGCGCCGACGCCGAGGGCAACGACCCCGCGTTCTGAGGAGGTACCCCGAGGACCAGAACCTGATCAGCGCAGACGACGGCCCTGACCCCTTCGATGGCGAAGCCGATCGCGCGCTCGCGGATGAAGACGGTCGCGGACTCGGCGGAGGCGGAAGGGGTCTGTGTTTGGTTTTGTTGTTTTTTTTTAAAGAAAGAGAGAGAGAGAAAAAAAAACGTCGACTTTTTTGTTCCTCCACTGCCTCCTCGCCGTGAAGAAAAACCTCCTCCTCTCTCTTTTTTCTCTCTCTTTCTCTTCGCTCTCTTTCCCTTCCTCTCTCTTTCTCTTCTCTCTCTTTCTCCTCGCACCATCGGATCGATCACGCGGAGGTCACGGTAGGGAAGGCCCAGCTGCATCGCGAGCGTGTGCCTGTCAGCCTGAATGTCGATAGAGAGGAGAAGGAGAGAGAGAAGGAGAGGAGGTCAGAGAGAGAAATGAAGAGAGAATCTCGGTCAACGCGAAGAAACCAAAAACTCTTTCTCTCTTTTCTATCCGTCTCCTTCTTCTTCTCTTTTCTGTCTCTCTCTCTCTCTCTCTCTCTCTCTCGCTCTCTACCAAAACGTAGGTCGCCTGACCCTTGGAGTCGACGCGGAGGACCTTGCGCGGAGGGACGTAAGGGGCGCGGCCGGGGGCGGCGACGGAGAGGGCGAGTGGGGGCGGAGCGGCAGGAGGGGGCGCCGCCACTGCCGCACCTCCTCCTCCTCTTGCGCCTCGCGCTCTGAGCGGCGCCAGCGGCGGAGGAAGGAAGGGGTGCAGCGTTGGCTGCTGCTTCTGAGGAGGAGGAGCAGGAGCGGCGAGGCCACTGCCTTTGCCTCCGGGCTCCATTCTGAAGAGAGAGAGAAAAAAAAAGAGGAAAAAGTGATCGGCCTTTTTTTCAAACAGAGCTGCTCTTTTCTTTTTCATTTGTTTTTTTATCGATCACAAGAAGAAACTTCAAAAAACAGACACGCACACACACACGCTCGTCGAAAACATACACTCGAAAAAAGACCGCAACAAACAAGGTGAAAGCGAACAGAAATGACGACGATCAAAGCGGGGGAGGGAACACGCAAAGAAGACAAGGGACACGAGAAAAAAACTCGTGCAACCTCTTTTCTTCTTTTTTTATCGAGAAGCCCCCCTTCTTCTCTCTCCTTTCTTTCCTCCTCTACTTGGCGCGCCTGCGGCGGAGGAATGCAGGGATCTCGATCCCGAGCCCTCCCCTGGACGAGGAAGAAGCAGCGGAAGCGGAAACAGCGGGCATCGAGAGCTCCGCCGCGGCGGCGGCGGCGGTGGCGGAGGCCACGTCCCTTGGCGCAGAGGAGGAGACGGGTGCCCTCGACGAGATGAACGGTGCGACGGCCGAGCCGGCGAGGCCGCCTTCGCCGAAGCCGGTAGCGATCAGCGTGATCGAGAGCTCGCCCGAGGCGGCCAGGGCCGGGTCGACGACGGCGCCGAAGATGAGGTTGGCCTCCGGGTCCACGAGGTCGTAGACGACCTTTTGAACGTTTTTTTGAGTTTTGGAGGGTTTGTGAGTTTTTGAGTTTTGTTTTTGAAAAAGGTTGAGTTTTTTTGCTTCGATTGTTTTTTTGTTCTCGCTTTCTCTCCCTGCCCGCTCCAAACAAAATTAACACCCTCTCACCTCCGCGGCGGCGTTGACCTCGGCAAGGCTCATGTCGGGAGGTCCCGTCACGTTCCACACGATGCCGCGAGCGCGCTCGATGCCGACGTCGAGCAGCGGCGACGACGTCGCCGCGAGCGCGGCGTCGCGTGCTCGCGTCTTGCCCGTGCCGGTGCCCTGGCCCATCAGCGAGGAGCCGGCTCCCGTCATGACGGCCCTGACGTCGGCGAAGTCGACGTTGACCTAGATGATTTCAGAGAGATAAAGGAAGAGATAAAACAGAAAAGAGTGCGATTTTTTTAGAGAGAGACAGGGACAGTTTTTTCCCGGTCGAGGACGACCTCGAGACACGCGGAAAAAAAACTGAGAAAAAAATAAATTTCAAAGACTGACCAGCCCGGGGATGGTAATGATGTCCGAGATGCCGCGCACACCCTGGCGGAGGACGTCGTCGGCGACGCGGAAGGCCTCGGTGACGGGCAGCGAGGCGTCGACGGCGTCGAGGAGGCTACGCGCGCGAGAGAGAGGGAGTTTTTTGTGTTTTTTGGGAAAAAGGTTTTTGAAAAGAGAGGCCGCGTTTTTCTCCGCCTTATCCGCGTCCGCTCATGTCGATTCTTTCGTCCATTTGCGCCCCTCGATCTCCTCTTTCTCGCACGAATAACAAAACAAAAACACGGCAAAGCAAACTTACCGGTCGTTGGGGATGACGATGAGCGTGTCGACCGCGCCCCTCAGCGCCTCGATCGCCTCGCGCGCCTGCGCCGCGCGCTGCCTCCCCTCGAACGAGAACGGCGTCGTGACGATCGCGACGGTCAGCACGCCGGCGGCGCGCGCCGCCGCGGCGACGACGGGCGCGGCTCCGGAACCCGTGCCGCCGCCCATGCCCGCGGTGACGAACACCATGTCGGTGCCCTTGAGCATCTGTTCCAGGGCCTCCTTGGACTCGGACGCCGCGCGGGCGCCGACCTCGGGGTTGCCTCCGGCGCCGAGGCCGCGGGTGAGCTGCGTCCCGATCTGGATCTTGTTGGAGGGGAGCAGGGGGGAGGTGGCGAGGGCCTGGAGGGGGAGAGGAAGAGAGGGAGGGGGAGAGGGAAAAAGGGGGAGTTTTTTTTCTTTTTCGTGAGCGCGTGCGCGGGCTCGGGAGGAGGTGACGAGAAAAAAATGAGAAGAAAGAGAGGGAAAATCTTCCTTCTTCTCTCTTACCTGCGAGTCCGTGTTGAGGACGTAGAGGTCGACTCCGGCCAGGTCGGACGCGAGCATCCTGTTGACGGCGTTGCTGCCCCCGCCGCCGACGCCGATGACCTGTTTGGAAGGAGGGAAGGTTGAGAAAGAACAACTGGGGTTGAGAGAGACAGAGAGAGCGAAGCGCCGAGAGAGAGCGCGCGAGAGAGAGAGCGAGAGCGAGAGCAAGAGCGAGAGCGAGAGAGAGAGAAATCGACGGTGCAGCTGGTGCCGAACTTTTTTTCGAAAAAAAAAAGAGAGCAACGGTCGCCGCCGAGAGAGAAACAGAGGGAAAAACGCATCGCCCTTTGTTGTCCCGTCTCTTCTCCATCCTTGCGTCATCTCTCTCGCGCGATGGATTCATCACGTTGATTTGCGCCGCCGATTTTGAAGAAACAGAGCGCAGAGGCAGCGAAGCTCATCGAAAACAGCGGCGTCGAAATGCAAAAAACAAGACAAACACGATGATGCCAAATGAAAAAAAGCGATCGCGCGCAAGTCTTGCCCTCTCATCCTTCTCTCCCGTCTCGCGCGCTCCCTTCATCACCTCTCACCTTGATCTTGGCCTTGGCGTAGTCCGAGGGGAGGGCCGCGCGGAGCGTCGAGCCGATCGTGCCGACGCCGCCGGCGCCGATGACGCCGCCGGAGACGCGCGAGGGCTGCTCGTCGGCGGGCGACGGAGCGGGAGCGGCCGACGACGCGACGACGCGGACAGCAGCGCGGCGAGCGGAGGCGGGGCGGCGCGAGGCGATGGGGGCGGCGCTGGCAGCGCGCATGCCGCGGGACAGCGACGACAGGGTCGCCATGGCTGTGATGAGAGTGCTGGGACGGAGGGAGGTGTGGGGGGGGGAGAAGGGGCTCTTCAATTCACGTTTTGATCAAACGGAGTTTTTGATTTGCAGCAGGAGAAAAACGAAAGAAACAAAAAAAAACAAAAAAACTCTCCTTCTCTCTCCCCTTCTCTCTCTCTTCTCCCACCTCTTTCTCTCCCCCTCTCTTTTTCATCAGGCCACCAGCTGCACCGCGGCGATCGCCGGAAACTTCTCCCGCAGCTTCTGCGTCACCGCCACGCGCACCGTCATCACCCCCGCGGCCGGGCCCGTGATCCTGACCTTGACCAGCGGCCCGTCGAGCGACACGAGCTCGAGGCCGCCGCCGCCCGTGCCGACGAGGTAGGGCCTGATCTCGTCGAGCACCGCCTCGACGTTCGGACCGGTCAGCTCGAGGCCGCCCGAGTTGGCGTCGATCACCTCCTCGACGTCGGAGATGTCGGGGATCGCCTCGAGCAGCCTCCGCTTGACGCCCATCGTCATCGTCGCCGCCGACGAGGGGCAGGAGCCGCAGGCCCCCTGCAGTCTGAGCCTGACGATCGGGCCGTCGATCTCGACGAGCTCGACGTTGCCGCCGTCGGCCATCAGGTAGGGGCGAACCTCGTCGAGGACGGCCTCAACGTTGGCCTCGGTGAGCTCGAGCGGGCCCGCGGCAGGGGACGACGCCTTGTTCGCGGGAGGGGAGGAGGCCGGGGAGGTCGCAGTGGCGCGGAGGAGGGAGCGGGAGCGGCGGCGGGCGGAGGGCGGGGGAGCGGCAGGAAAGCCTGCTTGTTTTTTTTTCGTTTTTTTGGTTCGTTGTGTGTGGTCCGTTGTGAGCTTTTTTTGGAGAGCAGCTGAAACGCGAATCGCCGAGCGGAGGCGACCGGGCGGCGAGGATACGGGAGAGGAGGAAAGCCGAGGTCGAGGTCTCGAGGTCGAGGGAAAAAAAAAACAGCAAAACGAGTTCCGCATTTTTCCTCCATCAGTCTGCTCGCTCTCTTCCCCTTTTTCAAGCAACGACGCGTTTTCTATCACCCACCTGTACTCGAACGAGATGCCGTCGAGCTCGAGAAGCGAGGCGCGGGCGAAGCGAGCGCCTGGACGGCGCGGAATCGTCGCCTCGAAAAGTTGCTGGTCGGCGGGGAGAGTGCTGCCCTTAGCGTCGACGATGGAGAAGAAGATGCGGTCGCGGCGAACTTCGGGCCAGCCGCCTCGGCGGAGTTCGCGGTGCAGGGGCGCATGGCTTGGGGGTGCGCGAGAGAGCCCTGCGCTGACCGGAACAAGTCGACAGACGGGATGAAGAGCGAGGCGCGGAAACGACTGAGTTTTTTTTCGAGGCCAGCGTCGACGAAAAGTGGACTTGCTCTACAACGCTCGCTCCTGACAAAGAAAAAACGAACTCTTTTCTTTTTCTCGCCATCCTCGTGGAGAAGCTGCTCTCTTGCTTCCTTAGCTAGCTCACACCGCTTGGCCAACGCCTCCGCACGCCGTCATGCGCGCCACCGCAGCAGCAGCTGGCCGCTCGACGGCGCTCGCGTCGACGAGCGCAGCGCTGCCGATGCCGCTGTTGTCGACGTCGTTGCTGCAGCGTCGCCGGCAAATTGTTCGCGCTGCGGCCTCTCCCCCGACCTCCGCGCCCTCTCCTATCTCTGAACTCTCCGACGCGGCTCTGGAGGAGCGCTCAAAGATCCAGAAGATGCTCGACAGGTTGGTAGTTTGGAAGAGAAGAGAGAGGGCAGAGAGTTGAATCGAATGGTGGTGAAAAAAAAGCCCTCGCTTTCGGGCCGCCGGCGCTTTTTTTCCGTTCTCCGACCTCGGCAATATCTTTTATCCACGCTTCCCTCTCCGCCCCTTCCCTGTAGCTTCTTCCGACGCCCTCACGCTCACGAAAATCCCGGAGAAAATTCCCCGAAAAATCCGAAAACCAAAAAGGCCCTACGCCGCGGGATTCACCACCGACATCGAGTCCGACACCTTCGCCAAGGGCCTCGACGAGAGCGTCGTCCGCGCGATCTCGGCGAAGAAGGACGAGCCCGAGTGGCTGCTCGACTTCCGCCTGCGCGCGTTCCGCAAGTGGCTCTCGATGCCCGAGCCGGACTGGTCCGACAACTCGTACCCGCAGATCGACTTCCAGGACTACTCCTACTACTCGGCCCCGAGGGAGAAGCCCAAGAAGGCGTCGCTCGACGAGGTCGACCCGGACCTCCTCGCGACGTTTGCGAAGCTGGGGATCCCGCTGGGCGAGCAGAAGCGCCTCGCCAACGTCGCCGTCGACGCCGTGTTCGACTCGGTCTCGATCGCGACGACCTTCAAGAAGGAGCTGTCGGAGCAGGGGATCGTCTTCATGTCGCTCTCGGAGGCCGTCAAGGAGCACCCCGACCTCGTCAGGAAGCACCTCGGCTCGGTCGTCCCGGCCGCGGACAACTACTACGCCGCGCTCAACTCGGCCGTGTTCTCGGACGGGTCGTTCGTCTACGTGCCCAGGGGCGTCAGGTCGCCGATGGAGATCTCGACCTACTTCCGCATCAACGCCGCCGAGACAGGCCAGTTCGAGCGGACGCTGATCGTCTGCGAGGACGACGCCTTTGTCAGCTACCTCGAGGGGTGCACCGCTCCTGCGTACGACAAGAACCAGCTCCACGCGGCCGTCGTCGAGCTTTCGGCGGGCGCGCGCGCCGAGATCAAGTACTCCACCGTGCAGAACTGGTTCTCCGGGGACCCCGAGACGGGGAAAGGAGGCATTTACAACTTTGTGACCAAGCGCGGGCTGTGCGCCGGCGAGTCGTCGAAGATCTCATGGACCCAGGTCGAGACGGGGTCCGCGATCACTTGGAAGTACCCGAGCGTGGTCCTCGCCGGTAAGATATTTTGGTTTTTTATTCGGTTTCGGTTTCTGTTTTTGGGTTTCTTGGTTTCTTCTGTGTGTGTGTGTGGGGGGGGGAGAGATGAGGGAGGGGAGAAACGAAAAGAGGGGCTAAAAGAGAAAGAGGAGAAAGAGAAAAGAGAGAGAAAGAGAGAGAGAAAAGAGAGAGAGAGAGAGAGAGAGAGAGAGAGAGAGAGAGAGAGAGAGAGAGAGAGAGAGAGAGAGAGAGAGAGAGAGAGAAACTCGTGTTTTGCCGTCTCCTCAACCCCGAAACCAACTTTTTTGTTTTCCCCCCCCTCCACCCACGAAAAAACCAAAATCTGTCAAAGGCGACAACTCCGTCGGCGAGTTCTACTCCGTCGCGCTCACCAACGGGCGCCAGCAGGCCGACACGGGCACCAAGATGGTCCACGTTGGCAAGAACACGCGCTCGCGCATCGTCTCCAAGGGCATCTGCGCGGGGAGGTCCCGCAACGTCTACCGCGGCGCCGTCACCGTTCTGCCCTCCGCCTCGGGAGCTCGAAACTTCTCCCAGTGCGACTCCATGCTGATCGGCGACACGAGCGCCGCGAACACCTACCCTTACATCACCGTCCGCGACCCGAGCGCCCGAGTGGAGCACGAGGCGTCGACCTCGAAGATCAGCGAGGAGCAGCTGTTCTACTTCCAGCAGCGCGGCGTCGCGCCCGAGGCCGCCGTCGCGGCGATCATCAGCGGTTTCTGCCGCGAGGTGTTTGACGAGCTGCCGCTGGAGTTTGCTGCGGAAGTCAACCAGCTGATGAGCCTGAAGCTGGAGGGGTCCGTTGGGTAAGAGGGAGAGAAGAAAAAGAGACGCGCGAGAGAGAAGGAAAAACGAAAGAGAGTGAATGAGAGGACGAGAGAGAGAACAAGTTTTTGATTTTTTTCCACTCTTCCAGAAAAACCTGTAGACGAGCCCCTTTAGACGAGCCCCTTTATCGATTATTTGTTTCCATTCCTTCACCTCCATTTTTTGCGCTTTTTACAGGTGATGCAAGTGCCGTGTGCTCTCTCGCGGAGAAGATGCAAGTGCCGTGTGCTCTCTCGCGGAGAAGATGCAAGCGTGAGCGGGGCACAGAAAAGAAGAAGGAGGAGCCGTTGACTTCCTAGGGCGCCGCGCTCTTTTTGTTTTTTACTTCCCTTACTCTCCTCCTCCGCCTCCGCCTCCGCCTCCGTCGCCCATCGGGTCGAACGCCGCAAAGTCCCTCTTGAACCTCTCGGCCCGCTCGATTTCGGCTGGAGGGGCCTCGAGACACTCCCTCCAGTCAGCCCTCTCGGGGACCCCCGCGGCCGCGGCGGCGACAGAGCGCGCGAACGCCATGGGGGGCCGAGCGCCGCCACGGACAACGGCGTGGAAGAGGCGCTTGCCGCTCGGCAGCAGCGCGACGAAGAACTCGCCGTCCCCAACGACGTCCCGGAGGCGCTCGCGGGCCGCGGGCCCGGCCCAGGAGTAGGATTTGTTGGGTTTGGGTTCTTTGGGTATGGGACCTATGGGTTCTTCGTCGTTTTCTTCCCCGCCGTCACCGGTCTTTTCTTTCTCCTTTTCGCCGCCGACGCCCTCCACCCCTCCCTTCTCGCCGCCGCCGCCGCCGCCCACCCCTCCCTTCTCGCCGCTGCCGCCGCCCTCCACCCCTCCCTTCTCGCCGCCGCCCTCCTCCTCCTCCTCCCCCTCCTCCGGCACCTCCCTCAGCTCGAACCCTCCCACGGAAGCGGCAGCCTTCAGGTCGGCCTCGATCGTCGCCGCGGCCCCCTGGGGCAAACCCACGACGTTGACCTGGCAGTGGTTGCCCCCCCTCGCGCGGAGCGCCGCGTGCCGCTCCCAGCAGAGCGGCGCCTTCCCGATCTTTTCGGACGCAATCATCGCGCGCAGCGCCGCGACGAACGCCTCGACCTCGTCGGCCGCGGCGTCCGACAGAGCCAGCGTTGACGGCGCGTGCTCGACGGGGAGCACCAGCGCATGCGTGCGCGGGCAGAGCGGGCCCTTGTCGGCGGCGACGTAGGCCTCGTCGCCGACCGAGACGACGAGGTCGACGTCGGCGTTGGCGTTGGAGAGGCAGAACCAGCAGTCGGCGATCGGGGCCGGCACGTTGGCCGCTGCTTCCGCGGAAGCGGCGGCGCCTCCGGGAGCAGCAGCAGCGCCGTTGGCTCCTCCCCCGGTCGCGCTGCTGCCCCCGCCGCCGACGCCGAAGCGGCCCCCCGTTCCTCCTCCTCCTCCTCCTCCTCCGCCGCCGGCAAAGCCCCCGCCGCCGCCGCGCGCGACCGCCGGCTCGACCTCGACCGGCCTGCCCAGCATGGGCTTCCCCCGCATCGTCGCGATGGCCCGCTCGGCGCTCGCGGCGTCGGAGAACTGCACGAAGGCGTACCGCTGCAGCGCGCCCTGCATGCCCGGCGCGGCCCTCCGGCGGACGTCTGTCACTTTTCCCCCCGTCTCGCTCAGCACGGGCGCGAAAAACTCCTCGATGTCGGCCTCGGACGCGTCCGGCCTGAGCCCGCGGACGAAGACGGTCTTGCGGTTGTCCTTCACGACGCCGGGGCGGCCCAGGGAGGGGAGCGGCGGCGGGGCGGAGGTGGGGTGGGAGGAGGGGAAGCCTCCCCCGCGGCCCCCCCCGGCCCCTCGGCCCCCGGGGCCGCCGCCGCGGCCAGCGACGCCCCCGGCGCCGCGCCCGCGCTTGGGCAGCGACCACCTCCACTGGTCCGTGCCCAGCCCGTCGTCGCGGGGGCGGCGACCGCCGACGGCCGAGGCGAAGGGCGCCGAGGCTCCGCCGCTCGCGGGGAGCGAGGCGCCGCCGCCGCCGCCTGTGCGCTCCAGGACCTCCTCGCGGTGGAAGGGCGAGGGCGTCGCACCCTCGGGCACCTCGGCGAGCACCGAGAGCGGGAGCGCGGCCGCGGGGGCCAGGGCGAGGGCGTGGAGCCACTTGGGGTTGACGGGGGAGGGCGGAGGCGGGGGGAGGAGGGGGGCAGCAGCAGCCGCCGCCGCCGCCGCCCCTCCTCCCGCTGCTGCTGCCGCCTCTGCCTCTGCCGTTGCCGCCGTTGGGGCCGAGGCGGCGGCGGCGCCGGCGACGGGCGCGAGCGCGACAAACCTGGTCGAGGTCACCCCGGCGCCCAGGTCCCGGTTCACGTAGGGGGGCCTCGCCCAGAACCCCCCGCCGCCGCCCGCGACGTGGTACCGCGGCCTGACGGAGTCCGCGGCGAGCGCCGCGACCGCCCTCGACCCGCGCGCGCCGGGCGCGGGGCAGCCCCCCTTCCTCGGGCGCGTCGCCGGGTCGGGCAGCCCGGCGAGGACGTCCGAGGGCCACTCGCACGTCAGGAAGAGGTCGACGTCGCCCGCGGCCTCGGTGAGGGAGGCCTCGAGGCGGCGGACATCGTCGCGGGTGAAGTGGCGGCAGGGGTCGATGAGAGACGACGACGAACAAGGAGGGACGGGTTTCTCGCCGTCGCCGGCGTTCTTTTTCTTCGCCGCCTCCTCCTCTCCCTGCTGCTGCTGCCTCGTCGCCGCAGAGGGGTGCAGGAACGTCCCGTCGAGGAACGCGACCAGAAGCCCCTTGACCGTGGTCACGCCGGACCTTCCGAGCCACCGGATACCGCACTCCGGGTGGGCGGCCAGCGCGGCCAGGCCGGCCCTGGCCGCGCTGTCCCCGCCAAAGGCACCGACGAAGAAAGTCGGGACCGGCGCGGTCGCGGCGCCAGAGACAAACGGGGCGAGCTGCCCCAGGTCAGCCTTCTTCTTCTGCGGTGCAGCTTCTTCTTCAACTTCCGGAGGAGGAGCTGTGTCGTCTTCTCCTTCTTCTCCGGCGCCCTCTGGTTTGGGGGCTGTTGCGTTGGGAGGGAAATGGAAAGAGATGGGGGCAGGGAGTCGGGGCGTGAGAGAGAGCGAGGGAGGAGGTCGAGGTTGAGGGAGCCGCCAAAAGAAAGAAAAAAAACTCACCATCGTCGGCAAAAAACTGCCCGACGCAGAAGAGCGCGTCAAAGGGCCCCGCCTTCGCGCTGACTGCGCGGACGCGCGCGTACAGGGCGTCGAAGTTGCCGCGCACGTCGCCGGCGATGAGGACGCGGACCGACGAGGCAGCAGGGACGGGATTCGTCGATGCCATTGCTGCTCGTTGAAAAGCAAAAAACGTCGCCCACTTGACAAAAAGTGAAAAAAAAAAGAGTTCTCAACCTCGGGCTTCTCGATGTCTCTTCTCCACTTTCTCTCTCTCTCTCTCTCTCTCTCTCAAGTTTTCTCAGGTTTTCTCCTCGTCCTCCTTCTTCGG
>Ga0210003_1000870_pt1 | contig 27115 bp, 27 predicted proteins | sample LantaG_FD_182804 | JGI IMG/M metagenome (GOLD analysis project Ga0210003, IMG submission 182804) | Deep subsurface microbial communities from Baltic Sea to uncover new lineages of life (NeLLi) - Landsort_02402 metaG (SPAdes) (version 2) | ecosystem: Environmental > Aquatic > Marine > Oceanic >... | reverse complement strand
GCGCCCGGCGGCGGCCGTCCTGCCCCCGGCCCTCGCCCCGCCGGCGGGGCCCCCCGCGCCCCCGTGGCCCCTCCCGTCGCCGTGCCCGACACGGAGTTCAACTTTGCGGCCGCGCTCGCGAAATTCGACAAGGACAGGGCGCTGCGCGAGGTCGCCGCCGGCGAGAGGGGCGGCGGCGCCGCCGCCGCCGCCGCCGGAGCCCCTCTCGTCCCGGCCGAGCCCGCGGCGTACAAGAAGGACGACTTCTTCGACTCTCTTGGAGACGGGGAGGCCTCGTCTGCCGTCCCTCCTCCGGCGGCGGTCCGCAGCGCTCGTTATGTGGAGCAGAGGCGCACGGACGTCGAGACTTTCGGAGGGACCGGCTTTGCTCGGCCGAGGAACGCCTCGACCGGCGCCGGCGGAGCCGGTTCCGGCAACGCCGGCGGCGGCGGCGCCTCCCGTGGAGGGGACTACGGCCGCTCCGGCGGCCGCGGTGGAGACCGCTCCGGGGGCCGCGGAGGAGGAGGAATGGGAGGCGGCGGCCGCGGCTACTCAGGCGGCGGCGGCCGCGGAGGAGGCGGCGGCGACGGGCAGCGCAGGGGCGGCGGCGCCGGCGCCGGCGGCGGCGGTGACCGCTCTCGCGGCGGCGGCGCGCGTGGCGGCGGCCGAGGAGGAGGTGGCGGTGGTGGCGGCCGCCAGGCCGTCGCCGCCGCGTGAGAGACCCTTTTCCCGGTCCTCGCTTGCCAACGCACACGCGCGCATTGAGTCTTTTCAAGGATCAAAAGAAGAAGAAGAGAAAATAGGGGAAAGAAGAGAAAGAAGGAGAAGAAGAAAGGGGAGAGAGCGAGCGAGCGAGAAGTCACTGCACTCGCTTGCTCGATCCGAGCAAGCGAGTGCTTTTTTTCGTTTTCGTTTTCGCCAGCTTCCCTCTTCTCGCCCTTTCCTCTTCCACACATCACGAGAGAGAGAAGGAGAGGGAGAGAATCAGACATTGTGTGATTAAAGAATGTGGAACCCTCTTCCCTCCCTCGTTTTTTTCTTTTTTTGGAGGTCGTTGCTCTCTCTGTCTCTCTGCTATTTACTTACACCCGAAGAGAATCAACTCCCTCGTTTTCTTTTCTCTTTCTCTCTCTTTTCTTTTTCTTTTTGTGGAAAGAAAGTGAGCGCTCCCTGCGCTGAGGCCCCAGTTCCTCCCCTTCGAAAGGAAAAGGGCGGAACCGGGGACCCCCGCGCTGGGAGCAAGCGAGTCACTCTTCTTCTTTTTTTCTATTCATTTTTGTTTCTTTCTCTCTCTCTCTCTCTCTCCCCGCCCCCCCCCCGAAACACTCAACGACGTTTTTTTGCGATTCTCTCTTTCTCTCTACCCCCTCAACGATTGCTTTGATGGTTGGTTGATCTATTTCTTGGCGGCAGCCTGTATTGAAAGGAATTGGGAGGAAGAAGGAGAAGAGAGAGGGTTAGCTTTTCTCTCTTTCTCTCTCGTCAAAGCATTTGAAAAAGGAAAACAAAAACTATTTTCAACGACGACCGACCTTGGCGCGGGGCTTGGCAGGTGCCTTGGCCTTCGGGGCTGCCTTCTCGGCAGCTGGTTTGCGCGCCGCTGCGGGCTCTGGGGATGGAAAGGGGTGAGAGGTGGTGAAAGAAGAAGAGGAAAGAAGTGTGTGTGAGAGAGAAGACTTTCGAGAAAAAACTTCGAAACGAAAAAAACACTTTGAAATGAAAAAAAAACAAAATTCCGCACTCTTGGCAGCAGTTTTGCCTGGAGCTGCGGTTTTTTTCGCCGGCGCCTCTGTTGGGAGGAAGAAGTGAGGATGGGACAGGTGGTGGGTGAGTCGAAGCAGAGAAGAAAGGAAGAGAGAGAGAGGAAAGAACCTCCAAAAACAATAAAGCTCACTTTTCGCGGCCGTCTTCTTTGCCGCCGCGCCCTTCTTCACCGCCGGGGCGGCCTTCGCGCGCGATGCGCGCGATTTGGCCGGTGCCTTGGCCTTCGTTTTAGGCTTGGACACTGCGCGCTTGCGGACCGTCGCAGCCTTGGCGGCAGGGGCAGCCTCTTCCTCCTCCATTTCCTCTTCCGCCATCTCCTCCTTCGCCTGCTCTCCCTCGTCGTGGGGCTCCATCTCCGCTTCCTCAGAAGCGGCCTCCTCGCTTCCGGGCTCGGCAGCCGCCTCCTCCTCCTCGGATCCCTCGGCTTCGGCCTCCTCCAGGTCCTCGTCGCTGTCGCTCTCGAATTCGCCCGACTCCTGCTGCTGCTCGACCTCCGTTGAACCCTCTTCCGTCGTGTTGCCGCGAGACGAGAGCCCTTCCTCCTCAGCAGAGGCGGCGCTCGGGCCCATCCCGGCGGGCCACTCGACCTGGACGTAGGCCCCTGCCTTCTCGAGCTCGCCGCTCTTGACCATCTCCTTGAGCCTGACCTTGCACTTGTCCTTCCAGTCGCCGCCGACCTGGGGAAGAAAGAGGGAAGGGGAGAAAAGAGAGGTGAGTTTTTCCTTTCGTTTTTCGTTTTCGCGCCCGCCGCCGCTCCTCTCGCTCTCGACTCAAGTTTCTCTTTCTCTCTTTCTCGTTTCTCACCTTCTGGTGGGGCTTGAAGTCCTGGCCCACGCGCTCGTAGACCTTTCCGGGGGTGGCGACGGCGACAGGCTCGTTTGGGGCGCGCTCCTGTGGAGGGGGGGGGGGGGGGGAGTGGAGGAGAGGGAGGAGGTGAGAGGAGGTCGAGGTTGAAGAAGAAGAAGAAAAAAATGAAGGTGTCGAAAGCGGGCAAAGCAGCGCGCTCGTTCGTTCCTCGGAAAAGAAACAGCAGGGCAAAAAAAACTCTCGCGCGCGCGCGCGCAGCGCGCGCTCTCTCTCCCCCCCACTAGCACCCCACGACAACAGAGAAGATCCGAATCGACGTCCCTCGAGGTCGTCGGTGGTAGGGGGAGAGAGGCGAGGGGAAGAGGACGAGCGAGGGCCACGGTCAACGCTTCCGCTCGTTATCTTTTTTTTTTTCGTTTCCGTTGCCTCTTCGCTCCGCTCGTCGTCGGCGGCGGCGGGCGCAGAGCAACCAAGAAACCCGGTCGCCGTGCTCGCAGCGCCGACCCTACCGTTGCGCGAGCGACACCGGCATCCTCTCGGGAACGTCAGCGACGCGGACGACGCATCGGAATGGAGAGCCGAGGGCGGGAAGGGGACTGCGGCGGGGGGGGGGAGGCGGGTGGTGTTTTTTTTTTCGCGTCGCTTGGGACGAACGACGACGACAACACGCCGACGACGACGAAAGAGCGCTTTTCTCTCTCGTTCTAGTTCTCTCTCTCTCTTACCTTGGCCACCTCGACGATGGCGTCCTTGATCATCTTGGTGAAGGGCGGGTGCGTCTTCACAAAAGAGCGGGCGGGGCGCTTCTTGGCCTGGGTCATTTTGGCGTTGGGTGGTGGTGGTGGGAAGGGAAGAAGGAGAGGGAGAGGCGGAGAAAAAACGGGGGGCGGAAAAGAAAGTTTGTGATCGAAAAACAAAAACTCTCTCTCTCTCTCTCTCTCTCGACCTCTTCTCTTTCTTCTCACTGCCTCAACTCCCCTCCCGCTGCTCTCCTCCTCCTCCCCCGCTCCATTTCCTCTTCTTCTTTTGAACCAAAAAAAGCACTCGTGTTCACATTCGTCGTGTCTCCAGTTTGCTCTTTACAAAAAGAAAGGGGGGATCGTTTCGCTTTTTTTGCAAGTCTCTCTCTAGATGAAAATTGGGTTCTTTTTGTTGTTGTTGTTATTTTCTCTCCTATCAAAGCCCCTCCTCCTCTCCCCAGCTCTCTCTCTCTCTCCCTTTCCTCCAGCTCCTCCCGATGAATAATGTTTTCTTTTCTTTTCGTCGTCGTCGTCGTCGTCGTGGGTGTTGTTGTTGTTGTTGTTGTCTTTATTGATCGAAAAATAGTAATTTTTGATGAAAGTGTTTGATGGGGGTGGGAAAAAAAGCAAGAAAAGCAAAAATCTCAACTCTCTCTCTCTCTCAACTCTCAACTCAACTCTTTAAAGCTCTTCAAAACTCAAACCTCTTGTGCTGCGAGGGCGAGCCCCCAGCCAGCGCCGCGGCGATCGACCCGGGAACGTAGGCGGGCCTCGCCGGGGACGCGACGACGCTGACGACGGAAGGAGGAGCGGCGTTTGTGACCCTGTCGCTCCCCTTGCCGTCGGGGGTGCCGCCTCCGATCTTGAACGCGGCGCGCAGCCTCGCGGCCGAGGAGGGGCGCTGCGGCTTGGCGGGGCTGCCGCTCTCTGCTCCTGCTCCGGCGGCCTTTTTGGGCGAGAACGCGGCCTTGAGCCTTTGCGCCGAGGAGGGCCTCTTGGGCTTTTCGACGGCGGCGGAAGGAGAGGCCGCGAGCGCGTGCGACGACAGCAGCGGGGGCACCACAACAGTAGCAGCGGTGGCGGAGACCTCGATGGCCGCCTTGCTGCTCTTCTGCTTGGGCGAGAACGCGGCCTTGAGGCGCTGCGCGGAGGAGGGCCTCTTCGTGACCGGCGACGAAGGGGGAGCAGCGACGGCGGCGGGAGCGGCGGTAGGAGCAACAGCAGCAGCAGAGGCCTCTGCCGTCGCCGCAACGGCTTTCGCGCCCTTGGGCGGCGTGAAGAGCGCCTTGAAGCGCGCCGCGGACGAGGGGCGACGCGGGGCAGGCGACGACGACGGGTCAGCGGCGGCGGGAACAGGGGCCTTGGCCTTGGCGGCTTCCTCCTCGAGCATGCGCCTGCGCGAGGGGCTCGGCCTCGAGTCGTGGCTCGGCGAGTAGGAAACCTTCTCGTCCTCGTTTGCTTCCCCCCTCGGCGTGGGGGCCAGAGATCCGGAAAGCGCACCAAAGGCGCTCGGGTCGGCGCCGTCGGGCCTGGCGGCCAGCCTCTCGGCGGCCAGCGCGGCCCCGCGCGGCGTCAGCAGCGTCGCGCGCTCGAGCCCGCGCTGCACCGCCGAACGCAGCGCGCTGCCCAGAGGGGGCAGCTGCGGCAGCCGGCGGCTCCCGGCCACGTCGGAAGAGCCTCCAGAGGCGCGCTCGAGGGCCAACCAGGCGAGGGAGAGGAGGCGGGTGGCGGCGGGGGGTAAGGGGGCGTCGCCCGTGAGGGCGGCCATGACCTGGGGAGAGAGAGAGAGAGAGAGAGAGAGAGGGGAGGGGAGCGGGAGAGGAGAGAGAGGTGAGAAGCGAGGAAGGGAAATGGAAAACGAAACGCCGACGTCGAAAAAGAAAAGAAAAGAAAAACTCTCTCCCTCTTCCGCACGCGCGTCTTTTCTCTGGTTTTTTTCAAATTCCCACCCTGCCGACCTGGGCAGCCTTGCAGGGTTTCTCTCTCCCTGATTTATAAGGCTCACGCTCGCGGTCGACATTTCGGAGCATATGAGGCTGGCACAAGGCCGAGATCGCGAGGAGAGAGAAGCCGGAGGGAAACGAACAGCGCAGGGGAAATTGTTCGCACTGTCGCCGCTCAGATTCGACTTCGACCAACTGAAAACGACAGCTGCTGCTGCTGCTGCTGCTGCTGCTGGACCCTCGCTCCAATTCGCGTTCCTGGCCCTTTCGCGCCCCGACTTCACTCTCTCTCTCTCTCTCTCTCTCTCCGTCTGTGCTTCGCACAGTAGAAAAAAAACGCACCAGGCTGTCGCACAGGCGCGCGCCACCCCAGCCCAGGGCGCTCCCGAGGGCCGCGGCGAGCGCGACGACAATGGCCGCGGTGTCGGCGCCGGCGACGGGCGAAGTCGGGGCGGCAGAGACCATCGAGGCAGGCGTTTGTTCTTTTTTTTCGCTGGTGTTTTTGTTTTGAGCTGCTTGGCTTGGCTGCTTTCTCGTGTTCTTCCTCGAGCGCTGCTGCTGCTTTGTAGAAGGAGGAGGAAGAGGAAAGACGAGGTAGAAGGAAGGAGGGGGAGGAACTTCTTTCGTACTAGTAGAAAGAAGAAGAAGAGAGAGAGTGAAGAAGAAGAAGAGAGACAGAGAAGAGAGAATTGAGAAGAGGTCGAGGTTCTTCTTCTCTTCTCTTCTCTTTTCATTTTTTCGATTTTCTCGCAAACTTTTTTTGCCTGCAATCGAAAAAAAGGAAGAGCTCCTTCCTTTCCTTCCATCTCTTTCTACAAACTCCCTTCTCTCCCCTCCCCGCCTCCACCCCCTCCACCCAGGGCTCGAGCCCTCGATCTCCGCCACCCGCGGAGCGAGTCGACGCCCGGTTACGCGGGACGACCAGCGCGTGTCGAAGAGAGAAAGACAAGTTAAGCTCGACAGGTGAGTTTTGGTTTTGTTTTTCGTCTTCGAGAGCCATTCAAGAAATAAAAAAAAGAAAACCCTCTCGCGTGGCCACCTCCGACCCTCGCAAAGCTCTTTTCTCCGCACGAGAGAACCTCTCGTATCACCTATGACCGTTCCCCACTTTGATCTGGACGCAAGAAGGACCCTCAGGGGGGACGCGCCAAGCCGAATCTTTCCCTCTCTCTCGAGTTTCGACGAACGACAACGCCTCCCTCCCCCCCGACAGCTCGCAACTCATCCCCGCTCCTCCCCGGAAACCTACGCAGTCCCAGCCCCTTCTCCCCTCGCAGGAGCCTCGAGGAGGTAAATTCCACTCCTTGCAGCGGGGGACCAATGAGTGATTCGCGAGAGACGGGCCAGCAGGTGAGTTTGAACGTGTTTTTTTCATCTTCATCTTTTGACAAACGAACCTTGGAGCTGTGCCGAGGGCGATTTCAAATCTTCTGACATTTGCGATCGGCTCCTTCCCCCCTCCCCCGTCCAATTCGCGACTCGCTCACCCCACACCCTCCTCTTTTATTCCCTGGGATTGATCCAAAACAGTATCCCGTCTGCTCCGGAGGGATGAGACAGGGCGCAGCGCCGCCACAGGGTGTTCCGGCAGAGGGTCCTTTCGTCGAGAGCAGCAGCATCAAGCCCGTCGTCGCCGTCGACGAGGGCCAAGTCGGGAGCGAATTATCATCGTCACCAACGAACAGCAGCGCCGGCAGCGGCTCGGCCCAGGCCAGCCCCGATGATGCTGACGATGCTGCTGCTGAGATCGCTGATGGAGCGCTGCAGCAGCAGGCATGCTGCGATGAGGACGAGACCTGTGAAGAGGAAGGAGAATTCGACGAGGAAGAGGAAGAAGCAGGAGCAGCAGCAGCTGCTGCTCTTGCTCCTCCTCCTCCTCCTCCTTCGTCCTTCTCGACCCCGGCGCCTCTCCTGCAGCAGCAGCAGCAGCAGCACTTCCAGGAGCACCAGCCGTCGCCGTCCTACCACCAGCACCAGCAGCACCTGCAGCAGTGGCTCTTCCAGCAGCAGCAACAGCAGGTAACGCTTTTGATTTGAGTTGTCGAAAAGAGAGAGAGGAAGAGAGAAAGGTTTCTCTCTCTCCCCCCCCTTTTCTTCTTCTTCTTCTTCTTCTTCTTCTCCTCCTTCTTCCGTTTTCAAAATCAAAATAAAAAAAAAAAACGCACCACCCAGGCCGCGGCCTCCTACCACCACCACTACCTCGCGCAGCAGCAGCAGCACGCGGCTGTCATGGCTCACTACCAGCAGCAGCTGCAGCTCCTGTACATCAGTCAGCAGCAGGAGCAGCAGCAGGCCGCCGCAGCCGCTGCCGCGGCGGCGGCGGCGGCTGCGGCGGCGGCGGCGGCAGCAGCAGCTCAACAGCAGCCGCAGCAGCAGCACCTTCACCACTTTCGCCCGCCTCTTTTCCCTCAGGGAGCAGCAGCAGCAGCAGCAGCAGCGACGGCGATGGCAGGAGGAAGCGGCGAAGGAACAGCAGGAGCGGCGACGGCGACGACGGCGGCGGCGGGCCCCACTCGCCAGGCCTTCTACTACTATCCAGGCGGCAACCCCGCAGCGGGCCCCTCGGCCGTCATCGCCGGCGGCAGCAGCAGCAACGGCGGCGGCGGCGGCGGCGGCGGCGGCGGCGGCGGCGGCGGGAGGAGGAAGAAGGCCTCCGCCGCCGGGCGGCGGCAGCGGCGACAGCGGCAGCAGGGAGGAGGAGGAGCAGCAGCAGCGCCTCCGTCGCTGCCTCTGAACGACAGCGGCCTTTCGGCCACGGCGGCGGTCAACGCCTCGTGGGCCCTCGCCGCGCTCCAGGCCGCGGGCTCCGTGGGGGAGGACCACCACAGGCAGCATCGGCAGCAGCAGCCTCACCCCGCGGCGTACGCCTTTTACCACAGCCAGCAGCAGCAGCAGCAGCAGCAGCAACAACAGCTAGGGCTGCTGCACCAGCAGCAGCGGCTCGCCTCTCGCGCGACGCCGCTGCCCAGCAGCGACGGCAAGGGAGGTCTCCACTCCGGTGCACGCCCCTTTCAGCGTCAGCGTCAGCAGCAGCACCAGGGCCTCGCGGCGCAGGTTCCTCCCGCGGCGGGTTGCTCCTCTTCTCCCTCGCCGCCGCTGTCGCTCTCGCCGCCGGTCCCGGCGCAGGCGCAGCAGCAGCCCCGACCGCAGCGCGCCCCCTCGACGAGCTCCTCCTCCTCGTCGTCGTCGTCATCGTCGTCTGCCTTAAGCGCAAACGCAAACGCCGGTGCTCAGCCTCCTCCCTCGCGCCCGCCACCGCTGCCGCCGCTCCGCATCGTTCCTCACGCCGCTTCTGCCGCAGCGGCAGCGGCAGAAGCAGCAGCGCCGGCTCGCAAGGGCGGCGCCAGGCCCCGCCCGGCCATGAGCAACAAGGCCCGCAGGGCCACCGCGCTGGCCCTGTCTCTGGGCCTCTGCGCCGCCACGGGAAGAAGCGGCGGCGGAGAGAGCGGAGGGAACAACGACGGCAACGGAGGGAACGACGACGGCGACGGCGGAGAAAACGGCGGCGGCGGCGGCGGAGAGAACGGCGGCGGCGGCGACGAGGAGGGAGGAAGCAGCATCGTCGCGCTCGCCGACGCCGGCGCCTCGCCGTTCACCCCCGCCGTCGCCGCCGCCCTGCCTCTGGGCCGGGCCTCCCGCAGGGTGATGATGACGAAGACGAAGACAATGGCGATCGGATCTGGCGCGCTCAGGAGGTTCGCTTCGTCCTCCGGCATCAACCGCGGCAACCAGGCCGCCGCCGCAGCAACGGCCGCCAGGAGCAGCGTCGAGGCGAGCGTCTCCACCGCGCTGGCGCTGCTGGCGCTCAAGCGCGCCGCCGGGGCTGCTGCCGCTGCCGTTGCTGGTGCTGCAGCTGCCGCAGAGAGGGGCGCGGGAAGCAGCAAGGAGAGCAGCGAAGAAGCCAAAACTTCTTCTTCGACCTCTCCGCCGTCGCCGTACCTCCCTCGCCGCCCGGCCTCGGCCTCGTCCTCGGCCTCAACGACCGCGGAAGCCGCTCCTAGTTCCTCCTCTTCCTCGGCGACGACAGCAGCGGCGGCAGCGGCGTCGGAGGCAGCCTTCGCCGTCGACCCTTTGGTGCTGCTCCTCGCGGACCCCACGGGTCTCGTGCTCTCCTCCAGGATGACGCTGGACGACGTCAGGGGCCACGCCGCGGCGATGTGCCGGGACCAGCAGGGCAGCCGCTTCCTGCAGGACAAGCTGTGCGGCGTCGGGTTTGGTGGTGGGATCGGTGGCAGCAGCGGCACGGATTCGTGGTCGCTGTCTCCGGTGCTCCCCGACGAAACCTGCGCCGCCGCGACCGCCGCCAACAACTCTGCAGAGCTCGGCTGCTCGCTCTCGTTCGGCGGCCTTCCGGCCCCGGCGTGGGCCCGGTGCCCTCCGGCCTCCGACGAGGCCGCCGGGGCTCTGCTCGACGAGCTCCTCTCCTCGGGCCAGCTGGTGGCGCTGGCGAGCGACACGTTCGGGAACTATGTGGTGCAGAAGCTGCTCGAGAGGTGCTGCTTCGACGGGAACGGAGAGGAGAAGGAGGAGGAAAAGGTCGACGGCAACGGCGAAAACCCGAACCTCGCCGCGCACCTCAGCCTCCGCCGCCTCAGGACCGAGCGCGCCTCCCGCGCCCTCCGCGCCAGGTGCCGCGCCCTGGCGCTCGACAGGCACGGCTGCCGCGTGCTCCAGGTGGCCCTGGCCGCGCTGCCGCGGCAGGAGGCCCGCCTGCTCGCCAGGCGCGTGGTGCTCGGAGGGAGCGAGAGCGGAAGCGGAAGCGGAGAGAGCAAGGACGAGAGCAAGGGCAACAACGGCGGCCGCACCCGCTCGCTCGCGGCCGACCGGCACGGCAGCCGCGTGCTGCAGCAGGCTCTCGGCATTGGCTGCCCCTCCCTCCGGGCCGTGGTCGCCGAGGAGCTGCTGGTGGGCTGCTCTTCCGTCGGTCGCGAGGAGGACGAGGAAGACTTTTACGGCAGCGAGAGCGAGGAGGAAGGGGACTGGCACGGAGCAAACGAGTCCGACGACGACGACAATCATGACGACGCCGCTTCTCCTTCGACCGGCCGCAGGCCCCGCCCGCCGGCGGGGCCGCGCCTCTCCGGGGCTCTCGCGTTGGCCACGCACCCCTTCGGGTGCAGGGTGCTGCAGCGGATCCTGTCGCTTTCGCCTCCCGTCGAGGCCGGAGAGAACGGGAAGTTGGAAGCAAACGGCAGCAACGCCGCCGACGACAACACCGACAAAGACGACGAAGCTTCCGCTCTCCGCTTCCGCGACCTCGTCTCCCAGGCCAGGCGGCAGCTCGTGCTGGGCGCCTCGGAGCTGGCGACCGACGAGTACGCCAACTACGTCCTGCAGAAGCTGCTCCGAGGCTCCTCCAAGGCGTCGAGGTCGCTCGCGGCGGCAGCGGCGGCGGCGGCCTCTTCTTCTTCCTCTTCTTCTTCTCCGAAAGCGGCGCCGCCGCAAGAGCCGCCGCTCTCGGCCCCCGACCGCCGCGCCATCGCGCGGGGCCTCCTCGGCCGCGCCAGGGAGCTCGCCACGCACGTTTCGGGCTCCAACGTGCTCGAGGCCGTGCTGGCCACCTGCGGCGCGGAGGAGCGCCGGGCGCTTCTGGCAGAGCTTCTGGAGGAGGAGGAGGGAGGTCGAGGCGAGAGAGCGGCGAAGACAACGGCGACGGCGGTCGAAGGAGGAGAAGAACAAAACCTTTCGCCGTGGTCCCTGGAAGACGCCATGGATCACCCCTACGGCAACTACGTCTTCCAGCGCGCCCTGCGCGTCGCCGACGCCGACCAGCGCGCCTCGCTGCTGCGGGCCGTCGCGCTGGCGGGGCCGCGGCTGAGCGGGTCGAGGCACGGGAAGCCGCTGCTCGCGCGCGCCGAGGAGGTCGAGGCCGAGGTTGAGGCCGAGAGGAAGGTGCTCGCTTTGCAGGAGAAAGAAGGGGAAGAGGCTGTTCCTACTGCTTCTGCTATCGATGAGGAAGAAGTTGAAGAAGAGCACGACGCCGCGAAGGAGGACTTGCCGCCTCCTGCTGCTTCCCCGAAGACTTCGGCCGTCGTCGTCGCTGGAGCAGCAGAAAAGGCCCCCCTCGCCGCCGCCGCCGCTTCCGCCGAGGACGCTCCGCAGCAGCAGAAGCAGCAGCAGTCTCCGACGAAGAAGCCCTCCGCGCCTATCTCCTACGCCGCGGCCGCTGCGCGTCTTCCCCTGGTCCCCACGGCGAGGGCGCAGCAGCAGTGCTAGAGAGAGAGAATGATTTTGGGTTCGGGGAATTGAGAGAGAGAGAAAAAAATAACAAAAAAAAGCTCAACTGGCTGCACCTTTTTCGTCCGAAGAAAAGGAAAAGAAAAAAAAAGTCCACGTTGATTTCGTTTTGATCTTCGTTTTTTGAGGGGTTCGGTGGGAGAGAGTTGTTCAAATATATAAAGAGAGATGAGAGAGAGAGCTCGCGATCAGTCTTTTTTGTGGGGGAGGGGAAACACAGTTCGATAAGAAAACAAAAAAATGTGATGAAAATAAAAACAAAACAAGCGAGAAAGATCTAAAAAACCCACACCACCGCCGCCGCGGCGCTCTCTCTTCTCTCTCTCTCTCTCTCTCTTTCCTTTTCTGAGAATTGTTGCTTCCCATTCCTTTTAAAGATTTTGCACAGGAGAATAAAACAAAGAGAAAAAAACTCAAAACTTGAAGTCGTCGTCGCCTCCTCCTCCCTTCTTCGCCCTCTTGCTCGCTCGCGTCGCCCTCGCCGGCCTCTTCTCCGGCTCCGCTCCTGCTGCTCCTGCTGCCGCTGTTCCGCTTCCTCCTCCCGCAGCAGCCGCAGCAGCGGCAGCAGCGGCTGCCGCGATCGTGGACGCCTTGTCCGCGTAGAGAGCCGCGGCCTGCTCCTCGCTCAGGCCCTCCAATTCTTCCGGGTCGATGGCGACGTCGACCGTCGACGACGACGACAGACCCGGGTTCTTCCCGGCGAGCGCGTCGAGGCGCTTCTCGTGCTCGGCCCTCGGCCTCGAAGGAGGGGGGGGCTGCGCTGCGGCAGCAGCACTTTCCGATGGAGCAGAAGCACCAACAGCAGCAGACGGAGGGGCTGCTCCGGAAGCGGTAACACCTTCGGAAGGCAAGACATAAGTGTGGTCGCTGCCGACGATCGTCCCAGCCCCGGCGGCCGACGCCGCGCGCTGCTCCAGAACAGTGTACAGCTGCTTCGGCTGTTGGGGTTGGACCACCGAGGCCGTGCCCTTGCGCAGGTCCAGGTCCCCCGGAAGGGGCGTGGCGCCCCCCAGGGCGGTGGTGGCGACCGAGGAGATGCCGTCGGCGACTGCCGCGGCGTCGATTCCCGTTTCCTCTCCCTCTTCTTCTTCTCCTCCTTCTTCCTCCTCACCTCCTTCTTCTTCCTCCTCTTCTTCTTCGTCGTCGCTCTCCGGCTCCGGCTCCAGCTCGCCCCACTTGGCGTTCTTCGGGAGGGCCCACGCCCCGGAGCCCTCGACCACCAGCGCCGTCGGGTCGGGCTCGTCGTCGTCCGAGTCCGAGTCCGAGGCGTTCGCCTCGAGGAGAATCAAAGCAGCTTCGGAAGAAGAAGCGACGGCGGCGATGGCGGCACCTTCTTCGCCTTCTCCTCTTCCTCCGTTCGCCTCCGCCAGCGCCTTGGCCGCCTTGGCCCTCCTCGCCTGCCTCTCGGCCCTCCTCTTCCTCCTCCTCTCCCCGAAGGCATCCCCGTAAAGCGGTTTTCCCGATTCGTCCACGGGGGGCTTGCCCCAGCCACCGGGGTGATAGCCGTAAGCAGCTCCCGCGGGAAGAGGGGCGTTCAACCCCGGGATCCTCAATCGAGGGTAGGAAGGCGGTGGGCCGTAGCGCTGCTGAGCCACGAGCCAGGGCGGTGGCGTTGGCGGGTTGGCGGTGGGGTCCATGCCGAGGGCGCGCTGTAAAGGGGCAGAGAGGCGGCCCGGAGCAAAGGCGGTAAAGTCGCCGTCGTCGGCGTTGGCATTGTTGTTTTGGTTTCCTTCTCCGTCCTCTCCTCCACCTCCACCTCCCTGTTGCTGCATCTGCTGCATCCTCAGATCGTACTCCCTGCCCTCATAGTACAGGTCCCCGTGCCCGGTCAGCCCGGGCGGTTTGGTCTGGTGCCGGAAAAAGGCAGCGTGCAAGATCCGGTAATCGATGTCCATCTTGCCGATTTTGGGCGCCAATCGCGCCCGCGCCTGCTGCTTCAGCCTCTGGCTCGCCGCGCTGGTCCCTTCGTGCTCCATCCCCCCCGTGGCGTCCCTCATCCCTGCGATCCCCGTGGCCTCGATGAAGGCGGGCAGCCTGAAGGGGGGCTTGTCGAGCCCGCGCTTGCCCGCGAGGTAAGCCCTCTTCTGCGGCCAGTGCCTCGGCACGGCGACGGCGTTGCGCTGGCCCTTGAGCTGGGCCAAGGTGGGGGCCTCCCTCGCGGTGGCGTCCCAGGCCTCTATGGCGTCAGGGCGAGGGGCGACGCGCTTGAGGGCGGCGATGGCGTGGCGGGCTGCCTCTTTCCGCTGCTTGCGGGAGAGGCCCGCGTTTTTGGAAGAGGGTTTTTCGTCGTCGTCGTCGTCGGAAGAGGAAGACTTTTCGGAATCGCTTTCGCCGTCAGAAGAAGAGCCCGAAGAGGAGAGCGTCCCTCGGCGCCGCCTGCGCTTCTGGCCCTCGTCGTCGTCCTCCTCGCTCTCTTCCATCCTGATCGCAGAGCCGGTGACCTCCTCTGCCGAGGCGAAGGTGGCGAGCACGCGCGCGAAGCCGCTGTCGTCGTTCTCGTTCTCTGGAGCGGCGGCAGCAGCTTCGTTGTCGCCGTCGCCGCCGTTTCCGGCTTTTTTCGGAGCCGCGGCGACGACGCCGGGCAACTCCGGGAGCGGCGCCGAGACGTACTCGACGACGACGGCGGGAGGAGCAGCGGCGCTGCCGTTCGATTCGTTCGCCTCCTGCTGCTCGCGGGCGAGGGCGGCCTCCCTGTTTTGTGTTTTTTGGAGTTTGGGGGAAAGGAAGAGGTCGAGAGGAGGTTGAGTTTTTTTTTTTTCGATCGAGCCGTCGACGTCGTCGCCGATGCCCTTCTTCACCTCCTCTTTTCTTTCTCTCAAAATCGACTCTGCTTACTTCTTGTGCTCCTTGGCCTGCTTCTTGCGCGCCTTGCGCTTCTCGGCGTCTGAGGGGCGGGCCATGGCGAGGGGTAGAGGAAAAGGAGAAGGAAGAGGAAAAGAGAGAGAGAGACGGGCTGCGGTCGATGATCGAGAAAGTTCGTCCCCTCTCTCTCCGGTCTCGCTGGTCTTCTGCTGCGAGTGAAACTTCGCCGAGGGCGAGAGAGCGTGCTCTCGCAAGAGCCGGGAGCAAGAGGAAGCGCGGCGCGTGCTTGCTGCCGTGAGGGCCTCGCTTCTTCCTCTCTCTCTCTCGAACGAACGAAGAGAGGCCGAGAGAGATCGAAAAAAAAATGGAAAAAAAATTGACGACGGCGTCAAACTTCACCTCTCGGCTTGAAAAAAAAAACTCGAAAAATAACCCCTCTCTCTCTCGCCCTCCCGCAGAGATGATGCTTCGCACGACGACGACACGCGCCGTGCACCTCCGGACGACCGTGCTCTGCGCCCCCGCGGTCGCGAGCAGGGAAATGCAGCCCCAGAGGGCTTGCCAGCGACCGATCTCCGCCGCATCGTCGCCGTCGTCGATTTCGTCAAACCGACCTCCTCTTCTTCTTTTTCGACGACGACCCTCTTCCGTCTCCGTCTCCGCTTCCTCCTCAGCAGCAGCAGCAACCCCCAGCGACAGCGACAGCAACGACTGGCTCTCCCAGGGCCTTCTCAAAATTGCCTATCCTTCCCAGGCCCTCTTCCTGCTTGTGGGAGCTGCGGCGATGGTTTTTTCTCCTGACAGATTCTGCGAGCTCGCGCTGCTTTCGTGCCCGCTGCCGCCTCCAAGGGCCGCGGTCCAGCTCGCCGGTGCGGCGCTGCTGCTGCCGTCCGCGGCCTCGCTGGCCCTGGCCCGCGCCGCGGCGGTGCCGGGAAGGCTCAGCTCGGCGACGTACGTGTCGCTGAACGCGGGTTTGTCGCTGTTCGGCCTCGCCGTCGCAGCCGCGGCCTCGACAGCCGTCGCTCCGGCAAGCTCTTCTTTTGCCTCTTCTTCCTCTGCTCCTGCTTTCATCGCCCCGGCAAAGCTCTACGCGTCGCTGCTGTTGGTCGGTCCCCTGGCCCTGGCGGTGGCCTGCTCAACGGCGGCGACGGTGAGAGAGAGAGCAGTTTTAATGTTATCTTTTTTTCTTTTTCTTTTTTTCTTTTTTGCTCGAGAGGAAAAGTTTGAAAAGAAAAAAAAAACTCTCAACTCTTTTTTTTTCCCCAAAAAAACAAAAATCCAAAACCCAAAAAAACAACAGGCATACGGGGGCCAAGGAGCCGGCGTCGCTCGCGCCCTGGTCCAGGCTCCCGTCGCCGTCGCCACCGCTGTGCAGAGGGCAACCAGCTCTTCTAACTCTTCTCCTTCCTCCTCGAACCTGTTTGGCGCTTCCGCCGCCGCGCTCGTCGCGCTCGCGCTCTCCGGGGCTGCTTCCTCCGCCTCGAGAGACCCGACCTCCGCTCTCTTTTTGAGGGTGGCCGCCTCGGGCGCGCTGTTTGCGTCCGTGGCGGCCGCGGTGCTGTCGGACGCGGCGGCGAGGGGCAGAGCCGCGGCCTCGACCTTCGTGACGCTCAAGCGAGGGGCCGTCGCGGGCTGCGCGGCCGCGGTGGGGTCTTTTGCTGTTTCTGCTTCTTCTGGTGCTCTTCTTCTGCCCGCAGCATCAGTTGGCGTCTCCGCGGTGCTGCTGCTGTTTGGCGGGGTCTCGGCGTGGGAGCTGGCGACGGTGAAGAAGTGAAAGGTGAAGAAGAAGAAGGGAAAAGTGTGTAAAGAGAAAAGAGAAAGGAAAAAACAAAAAAAAAGGAAGTCGCAACAAGCCTTTAATAAACACTCGGAAATTCAAATGTGCCAATCACTGAAATTTCCTCTCTGGAAAGAAGGAAATTTCGAAAGGTGAGCGGTGGAATTTCAGAGGGGAACGAAAGGAGAGAACGAAAAAGAAAAAAGAAAGAGAGAGAGAGCGGGCTTTCGAGCTTCGCGCTCTCTTTTCTTTCTTCGTTCATTCGAGATCTGCTTTCTCTTCTTCTCCCGGAACTCCCGACCGCGCTGCCCAGGCGCTCTTAGCTCAGTGGATAGAGCGTTGCTTTCCGAAGGCAAAGGTCTGGAGTTCGACCCTCCAATGGCGCTTTTCATTTCTTCTTCTTTTTTTTTTCTCATAAGGAGAGCAATCGGAAGCGGAAGCGGAAGCGGAAGAAAGGCGGGCGCGGCCTGTCGTTTCTCTTTTTTTCTTTTTTCTTTTTTTTACCGCGATCGATTGCTCCTTCATAATTCAATTTCTCTCTTTTTCTTTCCCAATGCTCCCTCTCAACACGTCCGCGTCGCCGGCGCGGGCCTCCGCCGCGGCGTCCGGACGACGCGTGACGACGACGGCCACGCGGCGGACGACGGCGCTCGTCGGCGGCGCGCTGGTGGCCACGGTCATCTTGCTGGTGATGCGGCGGTCGAGCGAAACCGGGAGCCGGCCGCTGCTCAACCGAGGAGGAGCAGGAGGGAGTGAAGAGCAGCCCACCTCCTCCGCGTTCGCGTCGCACGCGCCCCCGGCCAAGCAGGGCGCAGGGCTGGTGCTCTGGTGAGGAAGGAGAGAGAGGGAGAGAATTGAGAGAGAGAGAACCGAGAGAGAGAGCACAAGCGCAAACGCTCAAAAACCTCGAAAACAACCAAACCTCCTCCGCACACACAGGCGCCCCGACTCCGACTCCGTCCTCCTCCTCCAGCGCCGCTCCAAGCACCACGACCGGGCCTGGGGCTTACCGGGGGGAAACGTCGAGCCCGGCGACCTCAGCCTGCTTGACGCGGCGGAGAGGGAGGCCACCGAGGAGATGGGATCTCTTCCGGGATCGTTCTCTGTTCTGACCCGGATCGACACGGTCCGTGGCGGCAAAAATAAGGAAAAGGCTTACAGCGCTTTCGTGCTGCGTGTGCCCGGGGAGATGGCAGAGAGCTACAGCCCCGTGCTGAACAAGGAGAGCAGGGCGTGGAGGTGGGTGAGGCGGGAGGAGGCCTTCCGGTTGACTGGGGGTGAGGGTGGAGGAAGCAGAGGCGGAGGAAGCGGGAGCGCAGGGAATAGGAAGAAAGGCGGCGGCGCTTCTGCTTCTTCGTCGTTTGTGCTTCACCCCGTGGCCGCGGACCTGCTGACCCCCGGCACGCAGTCGCGGGCTCTGTTGGACGAGGCGGTTTCGGCTGCTGTGGGGGGGGAGGGGAATGCTACTGGAGGAGATGGAGGTGGAGGTGGAGGTGAAGGATGAAAAAGTAAAAAAAAAAAAAAAAAGTTAACGAACGAAACAAGATCGAATCACTTATCCATTTTCTTCTCTCCCGCTCGCCAGCTCCCCTCCTCTCTTTGCCTCTTTGTCTCTCTCTCTCTCTCTCAACGCCGCGCGCGCGTCTTCGTCTTCGTCGAAGAACGTTCCCCCGCTTCCTCGTTGAAAGCGACTCTTTACGTCCTAGAAGCAACGCTTTCTTTTCACAACCATGAAGGCCATCATCGTGTCCGAGCACGGACCTCCGTCGTCGCTCAAGGTCACTGAAGCGCCGCGCCCGGCCCGCGGCAAGGGAGAGGCGCTGGTCAGGATCGTCGGCGCCGGGGTCAACCCGGTCGACTGGAAGATCCGCGCGGGCCCCGAGGGCGGGGGCCTCCCTTCCAAGCTCCCTCAGATCCTCGGAGGGGACCTATCCGGCGTAGTGCTCGATTGTGAAGAGGGAGGAGGGGAAGACGAGAAATTCAAGCCAGGAGACAAGGTTTTCGCCCTGACAAACGGCTTCCACTGGGACCACGCCGAGGGGTGCTACTGCGAAATCGTCTCGGTCCCTCTCTCCGACCTGGCGACTGCTCCGGCCTCCATGCCTCTCCTCGAGGCCGCCGCCGTGCCCCTGGTCGCGCTCACCGCCTGGCAGACCCTCGCCTTGGCCCCCGACGACGCCATCAAGGGCAAGAGGGTTTTGGTCCACGCCGGCGCCGGCGGCGTGGGACACGTCGCTCTGCAGCTCGCGAAGAACGCTCGAGGCACTGCCTTCGTCGCCGCCACTGGAAGGCCTCGATCTTTTGATTTTCTGAAGTCTCTGGGGTGCGACGAGGTCATCGACTACACCGTTGAGAGCTGGGACGAGGAATACTTGAAAGGAGACGAAGAGAACAAAAACTTCGACATCATTTTCGACGTAGTCGCCGGTCCCTCAGAGGTAAAATCGTACAACTTGCTGAAAGATGGAGGCTACTACCTCCACGTCTTCAACACGGGCACCGACCCGGAGAGATCGACGAAAACCAAAGAAGAATGGGCCAAAGACGGGAAGGGGAGGCACTATGTTGGACCCACGCTCGTGGTCCCCGACGGCAAAGCTCTTGCCGAAATCTCCAAGCTTATCGACGAGGGAAAACTGAAAGTGGAGATCAACAAAGTTCTGCCGCTGGAGGAGGCGTCGAAGGCGCACGAGGAGCTGGAGACGCTGACGGTGCGCGGGAAGATCGTGCTCAAGGTCTCTGATGAGTGATTGTTATAAGTTTTTCGTTGTTGGCGAGGCGAGAGAGAGAGCAAGGGCGGTGTAAAGAGAGAGAAAAAGAGGGGGGGGGGGAAATTCGGTTTTTTTTTTAGGTTCTCTCTCCCGCGCCATCTCTATAGACGGTTTGACGGGATCGCTTTCGTCAGTTTTTTTTTCACACACAGGAAATCACGACGCACGCTGGATGGAGCAAAAAAAAGGAACGAAAGAAAGAAAGAAAACAAAACTCTAGCCCTCCGCCACCCCCGCTGCTCCCGCCGCGCCCTCTCTCCCTCCGGCCGCCACCGCCAAAGCCGCCGCCGCCTCGGCCTGCTTCCTGATTCTGTTCTCGATCCTCGCGGCCAGCCTCTCGGCCTTCTTCGCCTCCTTCTCCGCGGCGCTCACGAGCCGCGGGGCACACTCAGCGCACGAGTTGCTCGGCGGATTCTTGAACCCAAACTTGTTCCTGCCGTCGGCGAGGCCGGTTTTCAGATCTCTGGATTTGTTCCTGTCCTGGTTGCGCCGCTTCTTCTCCTCGTAGCTGAGGGCCTTGGCGCTCGGCACGATCCCCGCCGCGGCGTCCCTCGCCGCCTTGGCGGCGCGCTTCCTCTCCCTGCGCTCGTGGAGGCGCCTGTGCCAGCTCTCGCCGTTTTGTTTTTGCTTTCGCTTTTCCTCCGAGTCCTCGGACTCGTCGCCGCAGCGGGCTCTGACGGCTGGGTCGTGCCTCTTCTGCGAGTCGACGACGGCGTTTAGGGCAGAGAGGACGGCGGCAGCCGGGGCCTGGGTGGGCTCGAGCTCGGCCAGGGCGCGGGCGATGGCCTCCTGGAGGAGGAAGGAGAGGGGAAGAGGTTGAGAATGAAGGTTTGAAAGTGGGGGAAAGAGAGAGAGCAAAAATGAGAAGAAGAAGAAAAGAAGAAGAAGAAGAAGAAGAAGAAGAAGAAGAAGAAGAACAAAAACAAAAAAACTCCCTCACCGCGGTCGTCATGCACCCTTCGAACGGCTCCTTGAACAGCGCGATCGTCCTGGTGTCGGCGCAAACGTTGCGCGTGACGTCGGAGGGAGGAGGAGCGCTTTCTGTCGTTGAAGCGTTTTCGTCGCCGCCGCCGTTGCCCTTTGCTGCTGCTGCTGCTGCTGCTGTTGCCTCTCTCCGCTCCTCTTCGGCGCGGGCCACGGCTGCAGCGGCCTCCTCGCTGAGTTCCTCCGCGGCGTCGCCGATGGGGAGCTGGATCCTGATGGCCGGGCCCCGAGGGGCCAGGAACCAGGGGGCCAGGTCCTGGAAGAGTGGGAGGAAGAGAGAGAAGGAAGATAAGAGAGGAAAAAGAATGAAAAGATGAGCGTTGAGAGTCGGATTTTTTTTTTTTCGACGAAGGAAAGAAAAGAAAAACGAAAAGCAAACCAAATAAAAAGCAAACTCACCCTGAACATCTGCTTGCCCTGGTGCCAGGTGCCGTCGACCGCAACCAGGATGTACTCGCCGCCTCTGACGGGGCCGAAAGCCAAAGGAAGGGTCTGTTGTTGCTCTTCTGCTTCCGCCGCCGTTGCCGTCGTCGTCTCTTTCCTTCCTCCTCCTCCTCCTTCTTCTTCTTCTCCTTCTCCTTCTTCTCCTTCTCCCTCGACGACAGACCGCGGGATCCCCCTCTCCGCCACGTCCTTCACGTCCAACGCCCCAGGCCCCGGGAACATAAGCAGCACCGGGATCTTTTTCTCCGCGGCTTCCTCCATCGCCTCCAGCAGAGCGGCCGGGCACCGCTCCCCATCAAACCGCCGGCCGCGCGGCACGTCGACCCTCTCGAGCGCCGCCGACAGCAGGGGGACCGTCGCCAGCCTTCTCTTCACCTCGTGCGGGTGCTGCAGCACGATCAACCTGGCCTTGGAGTCGAGGCGCCTCTCTGGGAGGGCGTAGCAGACGCAGACGGAGCACGGGCGGCTGAGGTTTTTGGAAGGAAGGGAGGGACGGGAAGGAAGGGAAGAGAGGAGAAGGTTGAGGAGAAGAAAAAAAAGAGCGACGGCTGCGATCGACTAGTATTGATTCTCTCTCTTTCTCTCTCTCCCTCGCTCGCAATTTTTTCCCCACGACTCACTTGCAGCGCCTGCAGTCGCGGTAGAGGCCAGGAGGGTCGCCCTCCACTGCGTCGTCGAGCGCGAGAAGGAACGAGTCGAGCTCCATGGCTTGAGTTTCTTTTTCTTTTCTTTTTTTTGATGGAATGGAGAAAAAGTCTCGAGCTTTTTTTTTCTTTTTTTTCGTCGCCTCTTTTTCCACTCTCGCTCGCTCACTCGTAGTAACGAATCGCATCCTCTCCCTCCTCCTCCCGCTTCGAGCAGCCCAGCTCGACCTCTTCTTCCCGACGATGCGCCGAGCCGCGACGTTCCTGCTGTCCAGGGCTTCTTCGTCGGCGTCGAGCAGCAGCAGCAGCAGCAGGGCGCTGCTCCTCTCCGGAGAGAGAGGCCGCAACGATGTCGTGGCGGCGATCGGAGGAGGCGCTTGCTCGACCTCCTCCTCTTCAACCTTTCTTCCTCTCTTCTCTCAAAGCAACCAACACCTCCTCCACCGCGGCCAGCGCCGCTCCTTCGCCATCCCCTGCAACCTCAAGCTCGGCGCCGTCCCTCCCCCGCCGCTCGTCGTGCGCTACGCCAGGGGCGGCGCCGACGCGTTCATCGAGCTCGCTGACGAGCTCGAGGAAGCCGTGCCGGGGTTGATGGTCGAAGGGAGGGAAGACGAGGAAGGAGGAGAAGGAGACGAAAACAAAGGAAACGGAAACGTACGTGAAAGTCCCATCACCGAGGTCCTGGCTCCGGGGGGCAAGACCTTGCTGGCCGCTACGAGGGGGAGGCCCGTGCTGGCGCGGGACGTGCTGGAGGCGCTCGGGAAGTGGCAGCAGGAGCAGGAGCAGGAGCAGCAGAAGAAGAGGTAGAAGAAGAGTTTCTTGGTTCTTTTTTTTGTAACAAAGCCATGTCTTCATTTCTTTTCGAAGAAGAAAAAAATCCACCTCGTCGCAAGGAGATCGACGACATGAACAACCTCGTGTCGTCGTTGTCGAGAGAGATGTGGAGGACGGAGCTGGGCCGGCGGCAGTCGCGGCCGCTGCGGGGCCCCGACTCGCTCCTTAGCGACTCGGGCTTCCTGGGGTTTCAGAGGGGGATCAGCGCGGTCAGGAACCAGTACATATGCCCGTAAGGCACGGCCCCGAGGAGGCCACCCGACGAGGAGTTCGACAAGTGTGTTGACTGGTTTTGAAAAGAGAGCGAAGAGGTCTTTAGTTTTTTTCGTCTTTCGGGTTTCTTTTTTTCACTGTCCATCACATATCGATTTCGTTTTTTTTCCTTCTCTACTAAGACCACGAATGCGTGGACAGAAAAAAAACATTTTCTTATGACATGATGACTGCCTCGACGTCCTCTTGCTGCGTGTCGCGGTGGAGGCCGCCGAGACCGCCCAGAAGGAAGAGAATCGGAAGCGGAATGTCGTCATCGACCATGTCGACGATTGCAAACGCTTCTTCTTCTCCTTCCTCGACCTCGACCTCCTCTTCTTCCTCCGACTCGGCCCTCTTCGACTCGCTCGCCTCGGCCTTCGCCCTCCCTCCCTCCGACGCAAGCAGCACCGCGATTCCAGTCACCTCCGGCGTCTCCCCCTCCACGGGAGCCCGCGGCCTCGTCACGCGCAGGGGCGTCCGGCCTGGGGAGCGGCTCCTCGCCGTAGATCGGTCGTCGGCGCTCGTCGTGGCCGACGACGGGATTGGCAACTCCTCTTCTTCTTCTGCGTGCTTCGCGGCGCAGGCTCTCGAGGAGTTCCAGATGCTCCACGGCGACCTCCCCAAGGAGCTCGAGAGGTTTCTGAAGTCGGGGGCGGTAGACTGGTTCCCGCGGCTCTGCGCTTTCTTACTCTGGACGACGACGGCGCAGCGAGGGCCCGCGAAGAGGTCGAGCTCTTCTTCTGTTTCTTCCCCTTTTGCGACCTACTCGAGGCTGCTGCCTGACCCGGAAGCGGACCTGGGGCTGCTGCTGAGCTTCGACGAGCGAGAGGCGGAGCTGCTGCTGCCGCGGGAGCTCGCCGCCGTCGCGGCGAGGGAGAGGGAGGGCCTCCGCCGGGCGGTCCACGACCGGTGGCTCGGAGAAAAGACTTCCTCTTCCTCGGAGTTCTCGCTCTCCGCGCTCGGGCTCACCCCGAGGGGCTTCGAGAGCACGCTCGCCGCGGCGGCGCTGGTGAACTCGAGGTGCTTCGCCGAAATCGCGCCCGTCGCTGCTGGTGGTGGAGAAACGAAAAGTCGGCCTTTTTCCGAAAAACGACAAGCTCTGTCCCTCGTCGTCCCGCTCTGCGACTTCGCCAACCACGCTTCCGCGCCCTCCGCCGCCTTCAGGCTCTCGTCCGAAGAAGAAGGCTGCTTCGAGCTCGTGGCGACGCGGGGGATGCGGGCAGGGGAGGAGGTGACGATCTCTTACCTCGGCGGCGCCGGCAACGCCGCTTCGTTTGGTGGTGGCGGCGGTGGTGGTGTCCTTCAAAGTTCTTCGAGCTCGTCGTCCAAGAACTCCACTGGCATGCTTCGCGCGTACGGGTTTGTGACGCCGGGGAACCCGGCGGACAGGCTGGCGTCGCTCGCCGGGGCGGGGGCGGTCTTGGAAGCGAGAGCGGGCTCTTCTTCTTCTTCTTCGCCGTCGCCGCCGTCGCCGTCGCCGTTAGCTTCTTCTTCTTCGGCGCCTCTCCTCCTCTCGGCCGCCTCCGCGTCTCTCGCCTCGAGGTCCCGCGACGCTGCCGAAAGGAGGAGGATCGCCGCAGCTGCCGCCTCGATCGCCGAGGGGATGACAGGAGGCGGAAACGGTGGGAATGGTGCTGCTGCTGCTTCAGCTTCGACCTTTTCAAGCCTCGGCTCGCTCGCGTCGCGGGTCGAGGCCGAGGCCGAAGAGGCGACGGCGGCGGCCGGGCGCGCGGCCTCTCTGGCCCTCGGGGGAGACGTGTCGCCTGCGAGGGCGGAGGCGGCCTCCGCTTGGTGGGTGGAGCGCGCAGAGCTGGCGCGGTGCGGGGCGGAGCTGCTCAGGGAGTTGGCGGCCGGGGGTTGAAAGAGAGAGAGGACAACGAGGAGAAGAAAAAAGAGAGAGACGCGAGAAACGAATGAAAAAAAAAAAAATCTCTCTCTCTCTTCTTTCGAGTTCTCGTCGCCGTTTGGTGTTTTTTTTTTTTGGAATTGTTGTTCTTCTTCTTTTTGTTTCACACGCGAAAAAAATGGATATAAAAACGGCAGTGCTGGTTGGATTCAAACGAGGGGAAAAAGAATTTCGTCGGCTAGTCGGGGTCTCGTGTCGAGGTTTTTCGATATTTCGAAAAATCTCAGAACCCGTCCTCTCTTGTTTATCTCTTCTTAGAACGAGAACCCGAGCCCGTTGCCGACGTTGATGCCGACGATCTCGAAGATGCCCTTGCCGGCCACGAGCTCGACGAGCAGGATGCCGAAGAAGCCCATCTGGGGAGAGGAGGAGGAGGAGTTGTTTTGGGGTTTTGAAGAAAAGGTGAAAAGAGGAGGTCGTGAGCAAAAAGGTCATCGTCAAGAGAGAGATCGAAGAGGGAAAAAAATCGACAAAAACTTTCTCTCTTCCTTTCTCACCATCGCTGCCCTCGAGTTGATCCTCTCGGCGTTGTCGACGAAGCCGTACTTGGCCGTGATCAGCTTGGGCTCCGTCGGGGGCTGCGTGACGTTCTGTTTTTTTCGGTTTTTTGGAAAAGGAAGAAAGAGAGAGGAGAGAAGAGGAAATGAACGAAAAAAATAGCGCTGACGGGTGAGAGCGAGAGCCGGGATCGAGTTGAACGCCTTCTGGCGCGTTTCTGATCACTTTTCTCGCGTGAAACTACAGAGCACGTCGCGAAAACGCAATTCGCATGCTGAAAAGGAACAATACAGCACGGGATGAAAGCCTCCGGCGAGCGCGAGAGGAACAGCGGAGCGTCGACGAGAGAGATCGACGAAGAATCGACGTCGAACGAAAACAAAAAGAACTCTTCGAAACGAACCTTGGGCGCGACGACGGCGCGGGCGGCCACGGCGCGCGGGCGGACTGCGCGTCGTTGCGGGGCCACGAGGGCGCGCGTGGAGGAGCGGGCGGCGAGGGCGGACTGCATGGTGGATTGGGAGAGTCGGAGAATGAAAGGGGAGAAAAGCTTAGAAGGGAGAGAGGAGTAAGAGAGAAAAGTGAGGAGCGCGTGTCTCGCCTCGAAACAGCCCTCGTCGCTCTCTCCCGCTCTCTCTCTCGCGCGCGCGCTCTCTCTCTCCACCACCACCGCTCTCTCTTTTTTCTTTTTTCGATAGTTACGCACGCGTCTTCTTCTGTTTACATAGTACGGCGCTTGCAGGGTGGGGATGTTGTTAAATACTAAGGCGCGCGCTCCTTTTCTTAATAATAGTAAAAATCGGATTCTCTCTCTCTCTCTGTTTCTTCCTTCTCTTCGAAAGAGGTGGCGTGAAAGAGAGAGAGAGAGAAAAGAGAAAAGGGGGAAAACGGGGGAGAAAATCCGCGACTGCTGCTGCTGCTTGGTAACAAGAGCAGCGGGCTTCGTGGCTTCCCCCCCGTTCCGGAGGCAGACGCTGAAAAGGAGATTGAGTCGAAAGGGGGGGACTTGGAAAAGAGAGAGAAAAGGGGCAAAAAAAGCGCAGCAGCGAAAGCCAAAGAGAAAGAGAGAAAGAGAGAGAGAAATCAAAAGAGAGACTCTTTTTGCTTTCGCTCCCAACCTCTTCTTGCCGCGCTCCTGCCTGCCTCTGCTTCCTCTTCTTTCTAACCTTACTCCTTTCTTCTACTTCTTGCCATACGCGGGCCCCCACTCGGTCACGTGCCCCGCCTCGAACCTCCGCGAGCCGCCGCCCCAGGTGGGGATGACGACCAGCGTCTCGATCTGCTTGGGTGCTTTTTGGCCGGGCACGGCGTAGCCGTCGGGGCGGACGTCGATCAGGGACTTGTAGGTGAAGCGGAGGGGCAGGAGCCAGACGCGGCGGCGGACCTCGACGAGGCGGTCGTAGGCGATCTGTTGTTAAAGGTCGAGGTCGTCGGAGAAGAGAGGAGGTCGAGAGACGAGGTCGAGAGAGGCGGGGGGGAGTTAACTTTTTTTAGGAAAAAAGTCCAGCGGACGCTCGACCTTGTCACCGTCAATTGATGCCGCAGGGAAAGAACCGTTGGACATTCGGACGCAAGAATTGGGAAGCCTCCCGCACGCTTTTCGCTCCATCTAATTGCGTGAGATCAACGGCGAGAACGTGTTTGTTCCTCTGTAGCTAAAAAACAAGTAAAAAGGTGCCCCGAGAAAAGCAGAGCGGCGTGTGGCCTTCTTATTATCTCGATCTACCGATCGCAGTTTCGGCTTGATGACGATGCCATCAACTTTTTTCTTCCCCACCACCACCCCTCCTCACCCTGGGACCCAGGCGCCTCTCGTTGAACTCCCCGACGGACCACTTGGCCAGCTCCTCGCAGGGGTAGTTGATCTCGAACAGCTTGTAGTCGCCGTCGTCGGAGCTGTGGTCTCCGGCCTTGGGCCTCAGATCATCTTCCCAGTCGAGCAGCGCGCGGGCTGCCATCGCCGCCTTGGGAGAAGCGAGCAGGGCGACGCCGGCGAGGGCGACGAGCGCCGCGAGGACGAGCAGGAGGAGATTGCTGCGCTTGTTGGCCATTGTTGCGGGTTTTTGAGAGAAAGCGGGTCGGGTCTTGGACGGGAAAAGGGGGAAAAGAAAAAAGTGAAGAGAGAGGTAGAGAGGCGGAGTTTTTCACAAAACCCGGAAGGAAAAAAAACGGAAAAAAAGAAACCCGAACAACGTCTACCAATGTCCCGCCGCGTCATCCTGCTCCTCGTCGCCCTCGTGGCCGCCGTCGGCGCCGCGCTCTTCTCATCAGCCGCGGCCGCCCGAGTCCTCCTGGACTGGGAGGACGACCTCCGCCCTCGGTGAGAAGAGAGGGAGTTGAGAAGAAGAGATCAGCGGTTGTCTCTCTTTTTTGTTTTCGGCCATTCGTTCCTTTCAAGCCTCGCCTCTTTCTCACCCTTGTTCTCTTTTCCCGCCGCCATCCCGATTACTAACACCCCTTTTTCTTTCAGCTCCGGAAACTACGGAGGCGACTCCGACTACCAGTTCATCGACGTAAGTGAAACAATCAGAGAAAGAGAGTGCGGATCTGTCGCTCGTTTTCGAACCTTTTTTCTTTGTTTACTCACCTCTACCATCGCCATCAAACCCAACAAAAAAACAGATCAACTGGCCCGTGGAGCAACTCGCGCGCTGGACCGTGGACGAGTTTAACAACCGCAGGTTGGGACCCAACGTGAGTGCTCTGGTGTCGTGGGGGGGGGGGGGCGAA
>Ga0210003_1000869_pt1 | contig 27127 bp, 24 predicted proteins | sample LantaG_FD_182804 | JGI IMG/M metagenome (GOLD analysis project Ga0210003, IMG submission 182804) | Deep subsurface microbial communities from Baltic Sea to uncover new lineages of life (NeLLi) - Landsort_02402 metaG (SPAdes) (version 2) | ecosystem: Environmental > Aquatic > Marine > Oceanic >... | reverse complement strand
TCTCTCTCTCTCTCTCTCTCTCTCTCTCTCTCTCTCTCTCTCTCTCTCTCTCTCTCTCTCTCTCTCTCTCTCTCTCTCTCTTCTCTCCCAGGCTCAAAAGAAAACAGCGGGCTCTCTCGAGGCCTCCCTTGAGGCGTCCCGCTCCCTCTGCGACTCCCTGACCGCCAGGCTGTCGGCGGCGGAGTCGGAGGGCGCGGCCCTGAGGCAGAGGCTCTCGGCGGCCGAGGCGGCGGCCGGGGAGGCGTGCTACTCGGCGGCGGCGGAGATGATGAGCGACTCCTCCGCCGCCGCCGCCGCCGCTGCTGCTGCCGCTGCTGTCGCTAAAGAAGGAGAAGAAGGAACGGTCGTCCTGTCCAAGAGCGCGAAAAAGAGAAAGAAGAAGAAGGCGGGCAAGCAGCAGCAGGAGCAAGAGCAGAACGAGAACGGAGAAGAAGCAACGGCGGCGACGACGGCAGCTCCTGCTCCTGCTCCTCCTGCTCCCTTTTCGGCTGGAGGCCCATTCATCGTCCTCGGCAGGCTCGAGCTGGGCTCCACCCTGCGCGTGGCCTCCGCTCGAGGGTCCCCGCCTCCTGCGAGCGCCTCGATCCAGTGGATGCGCAAGAAGAAGGAGAGTCACGGGAGGAGGAAGGAAGGGAAAGGCGAGAACAAGGGCGACGGAAACGACGAAGGGACTTCTCTCGGCGGCAGCAGCAGCAGCGGCAGCGAAGTCTGGAGGCCGATCCCAGGGGCGACGCGCCCCAGCTACGCCCCGGAGCCCGACGACGTCGGCGCCAGGCTCGCCTGCAGGCTCAGCGGGAGCAGCAGCGCCAAGAGCGTTGTCGCCAAAGAAAACGACGAAGACGAAGACTCTTCTCCTTCGTCCGAGGCGGCGACGACGCCGACGCCGAAAGTCGCGCTCGTCGCCGCGGCAGGGAGCGTCGCCCCCTCTCCGGGAAACGCAAGGCACGTCCTGGCCCTGCTCGCCTCCGGAGGGGGCGCCTTCCCTGCCGCCGTCGTCGCCGGGCCCTGCGGTGGAAATGGAGGTCCTCTCTCTGTCAACAACTCCTCCTCCTCGGCGGTGCTCCTCTCGCTCGTTGTCGACGCTGAAGGCGCCGGTCTCCGCCGCCCGAGCTCTGAGGAAGAAGAAGAAGACGCAAACTCCCCTACTTCTTCCGATTCCACTTCCCCCAACCCCTCCTCTTCTGCCTGGGTCGTCCGCGCCTCGTGGCACGCGGGAATGTCCTGCTGCGGCGCCCGCGGCGGCGGCGGCGGGGCGGCGCAGGCGCTGTTTTTTTCCTTTGGACGAAACCAGCCGAGGTTTGTCCTTGCGCTGCAGTCGCCGCGCTCGAGGAACGCCGCGCTGGGGCTGGCGAGGGCGCTGGCGGAGAGGGCCGGCATGAGGCTGGGGAGCGTCGACGACGACGAAAGCAGCTCGGTGGTGGCGTCGTCGCTGTCGCAGCTCAAGGCTTCTTCGAGGGCGGAGGGCAGCGGCGCGCGCCCCTCGGCGCTGCGGTTTTGAAAACGGACAAAAAGTTTATAAAGTTTTTTTCCTTCTTTTTTCGGTTGTTTTCTTCTGTTTTCGTGTGTTACGATTACAAGTTTTGAATTGAGTTTCTCGAAATCACCAGCGCTGGAGGATGCTGACGCGCGCGTGCCTCCCGCTCCCTCCCTGGGCTCCTCCTGCTCCTCCTCCCGCCGCAGCACCTCCGGCAGCGTTGGCTGCTCCCGCTCCCGCCGCGCCGCTGCCCGTCCCGCCGCCCGCGGCGACGACCACGAGGGGGAAGACGGGGTGCGCGAGGTAGGCCACGAGCCCGCCTCCGGCAGGAGAGGCAGAGGCAGAGTGCGGAGGAGGAGGGGGAGCAGCAGCAGCAGTGTTGTTGTTCGCCGCTGTCGTCGCTGTCGTCGTCGTCGTCGTCGTTGCGGCCGGCGGCGCCGGAGGAGGCGCGAGGCGGAACGGCGCGCCCAGAGCGGCTGTTGCTGCCGCCGCCGCCGTCGCTGGCGGCAGCAGCAGCCGCGACGACGAGGAGGGCCTCTCGGAAGCAGCAACAGAAGCAGAAGCAGCAGCAGCGGCAGCTTGCCTCTCCACTCCTCCTCCTCCACCCACCCCCCTCCTCCTCGCCGCCCCCCCTCCCCAAGCGAGCCTTAGGGGCGGGTCGGCCCTCGTCGCCCTCCCGCCCGCCAGGGCCGCACTCGCCCTGGCGTCGGCCGAGAAGAGGCGCGCGTCGGCCAGCGGAGTGGCCGACAGGGCCTGCGGCGGCGGAGGGAGCGGCGGGGGGAGGAGGAGAGCGGGAGGAGGAGGAGGAGTTGTCGTCGTCGTCGTCGAGAGCGGAAGCGAAGAAGAAGAAGAGGAGCTGCTTCCGTAGCGCTGCCACAGCGAGTCTGCGCACCCTCCCCCAGCGAACAGGGTCGGGAACCGGGCAAAGACCCTGCGGAGGTCCGGGTGGTCGCAGGGGCCGTACCAAACGAGCCTGCCCCCTCGCCGGATATCGCTCTCGAAATCATTTTCTTTTTCTTCTTCGTCGTCGTCATTTTCGTCGGCGCCGTTTTCGTCGTTCCTTCCGAACCCGTTTCCGTCGTCGTCGTCGTCGGAAATGTCGAGCAGGGCGAGCCGCGTGCCCCTCATCGCGGCCAGCGCAGAGGGCGACGCCGCGACCGAGGCTGCCAGGACAGCCTCCGCCGAAGCCGCCGCCGCTCCTCCTCCTGCTGCTGCTGCGCCCGCGGCGGCGGCGGCTGCCGCTGCCGCCGCCTCGGCGGCGAGGGCGTTGGCGAGCGGCGAAGGGAGCGGCGGCGGCGCCGACGCCGGTGCGAGCACCAGCAGCAGGAAGCGCCCTCCTCCCCCTCCCCTTCCCCTTCCCTTACCCCCAACACCGACGCCGAGCCCGCCCTCCTCCGGCAAAAGCTGCGCCCTCCAGACGGCCAGCTCGTTCTCGGCGTCGAAGCCGCGGAAGAAGAGCGCGGCGGCGACCCCTCGCGGGTGCGGCGAGTGGCGCAGCGTCGAGGTGAACGCGCGCGCGAGCAGCGCGGAGCGGAGCGAGCCGAGGAGCTGGTTGTTCGCCGGCTGCTGCTGAGGAGAGGAGGTGATTTCGACAGGAGGGAGAGGAGCTGCTGCTGCTGCCGCTGCAACTGCTGTAGCCGCCTCCTCCCTGACCACGGCTTGCAGCGCCGGAGGCCTCCTCGAGGGGGAGAGAGCCGCCGCCGCTGTCGCCGCCGCCGCTGCCGCCGCCGCTTGTTGCTCCTGCTGCTCCTGTTCGTCAAGGTCCATTTCCTCTCGCTGCTGCTGCTGCTGCTGCTCCGCTCCTCCTTGCAATCGAAGCTGAAGCTGCGGCTGCTGCTGCTCGTTCGGGGGCACCACGGCGGCAGGCAACAGGCTGGAGCCGCCGCCTGCGAGAGCCAGCGACGAAGAGGTCGAAGGGAAGAAGACCGCCGCCGAAGAAGGAGGGAGCGAGAGCGACGCTGCGAGGCCGGCAGTCGAAGAAGCTTCTCCTCTCTCGCCACTGCCTTCGAGCAGGGCCAGGCGCATCGGTCGGGCCCTCAGCAAGGCCAGCTCGAGGGCACCCGTGGCCCTCAGAGCGGGGGGCCTCTGCGGCCTCCCCGAAGAGGAAGAAGGAGGAGAAAGAACGGGAGCAGCGACGGCCGCCGGCAGCAGCAGAGAGCGGCCGCGCGGGGGCACAGGAGCGAGTGCGTTCGTCATTGTTGTCGGCGGAGGAGGCAGCACTTCCTCCTCCAGCCTCTCCCTCCTCCACGCCTCCTCCTCGCGTCCGACCCTCCGAATCTCCCGCGCGTCGGACCGGCAGATGTGAGGCCCCACGACAGAAGACAGGGAAAGCCTCCCTTCTGGAGTTACCCTGTAGATCAAAACCCGCTGCGACCTCACAGCCGTGACGGCGAGCAGCGTCGAAAACGAAGAGGAAGAAGAGCTCCCTGTTCCTCTTTCACCCCCTCCTCCTGCTCTCCACTCGCTCGCCCCGCCCGTGGCCAGCAGGCTGACGCCCGCCGCCCCCCCGAGCGCCACGAAGTCGTCGGAGAGCGTGGCTCCCCCGAGCCTGATCCCGCTCGAGGAGCAGAGGACGTGCAAAGAGGTCGCGGCGACGCGGGGCACCCTCGCGCCGGGGGACGCCGTCGTGGGGTCGTCGTCTCCTTCTTCATCGTCGTCGTCGTCGCCTTCCAGCATAGAAGCGGCGTTGTTCTGCTCTTGTTGCCGTTGCCTAGGCCAGGCCGAGGAGGGCGCCTCGGGCGGCGTCGAGGTCGCGAAGATCAGGAAGCGTCCGCCGCCGCATTCCAGTAAAAAATCGCGGGAGAGGATCTCGCTGACCGAGGCGTCGGTGGCGCGAGAGCCGAGCGTCGCTCTCCAAGCCGTCGGGAAGACTCGGCCGAGGTCATAGGAGGCAGCTGCTGTCCCTCCTCCGGGGGTCCAGTGTTCCCCGCTCTCTTCGTTTTCGCTTTCGTCTTCTTCTTCATATTCTTCCTCTTCTTCTCGGCCTCCATTTCTCCTCCTCCTGCTACTGCTGCTGCTCTCGCTCGCTCCGCTCTCCAGCCCGCGAACGTGGCACGCGAGCACGTCCCCGTGCCCCGGGCCGTAGCAGATCAGCAGCGAGCCCGAAGGGGTGAAGCGGCCGACCGAGAGGCCGGGAGGCAGGGAGAGCGAGGCCGAGGCGCCCGAGGTCGAAGTTGAGGTCGAAGCTTGAGTGCTTCCCCTCCCTCCACCTCCGCTTCCGCTTCCTTCACTCGCGCCTCCCCCTGGCCTGATCGCATCGCAGAACGAGCGGATGCAGGCCACGGCGGAGGTGCCGGCGTGCGCGCGGAGCTCCCTGCGGCGCAGGCGCAGGGCGAGGTTGAAAGGAGGAGGGACTACTAGAGGTGGTGGAGGTGGCGGCGTCGGCGTCGTTTCCGTCGCCGGCAGCGGCAGCATTTGCCGTCCCATCTCGGCGGCTAGAGAGCGCGGCTGCGACTCATTCGCTCATAGTCGTGATCTTTCGGGAGTGCTTGTTGCTGTCGAGGAGAGGATAGAAGCAGAAAAGCTGAGAGCAGAGAGAAAGCGCGAGCGCGAGAAGAAAGAGAGATTGAGCTCTCTTTTTGCTTTTTTGCTTTTTTTGATTTTTTGAGTGAGCAACGCTCGACTTTGCCATTTTTTCTTTTTTTTCAATTTTGGCGAAAAGACAGCAGTCGATTGTCGATAAAAAAGACGGCGCCTTTGAGCTACCGTTGGGCTTCTTTTCTTGTCTTTCTTTCAATCTAAGGATCTGATTGACCATGTTCTCGGCTGCCGCACGGCGTATCGGCGAAATCCAGCTCCGGAAGGCGCCCCACCGCGGCGGCACCTTTCCTCGATTGCGACGATGCGATGGCAATCTTGATGGCACTTTTCCACCGCCAACGGCACCCTCCGCCGCGGCCACGGAGGCCGTCTACGCCCTGGCCAGCGTGGCGGCCGCGTCGAGCACGCTCGTATTGAGCCCCTGGGATCGTAATCGCGGAGTCGGAGAGGAGAGGCTGGCGTCGTCGTCGTCGAGAGGCGCAGGTGCTGATGATGCGATGAGCGAATCGAAAAAAACTCAACCTCCTCCTCAACCTCAACCTCGACCTTCATCGTCAAGGCTGCTCTTCGTCTCTCTTTCCATCGTCTCTTTCCTGCCTTACATCAATTTCGCGGCCTTTGCCTGCCTGGCCGCCATCGAGAGCTTTAGGAGGAGCAAGAGAGAAAACGAAGAGGAGGAGAAGAAGAAAGGAGACTTTTTCGCCGTTATGCTCTCCCCGGCGGCACTCGCCGGGTTTTCGCTTTTCTACTCTCTGCCTTTCCTGCTCGTCGCGCTGACTTCCGAGAGCGGCTCCGGGAGCGAGCACTCGGTGTTTGCGATGGAGAGTCTCGTGCTGGGCCTTTTGCACTTTCAGGCGATCCGAGTTGCTGCGGAGAAGAGGGAGGAAAAAGAAGAAGAAGAGAAAAGGAGAGCAGCAGAGGAAGAAGCGGCGAACGAAAACAAAGGCGACGACGGCGACGACGGTGAAACAACCTCGGCTCTCTTTGCCTCTTTGGCCGCCTCCGAGCTCGAGAGGTTCGACGCGAGGCTGGGCCTGAAGACCGCCAAGGTGGCAAGGCTGAAAGAGCTGGCGGAGGCGGCCGGGGTCTTGAATAAGAAAGGAAGGAAGAAAAAAGGAGGAGGAGCCGTCGTCGTCGCCTCGGCGCCCGTCACGAGGACCAAGGCTTCGCTCGCCGCGGCGCTCGCCGCCGCCGTGACGGCAGAGGGCAGCAGCTCTTCTTCTTCTTCCGAAGACCTCCTGCTGGACTTTGAGACGCGCGACTGGCTGACGTCGGAGCTGGCGAAGGAGGTGGGCCCGCTGGTGGAGAGGAAGAGGAAGCAGAAGAGGAGAGGTGAAGGTGGAACGGCGACGGCAAGGGCGCTCGAGGAGTTGCTCGAGGAGGAGGAGAAAGAGGGAGGAGAAGAAGAAGAAAGAGAGGTGTAAAAAAGTAAAAGTAAAAAAACAACGGCAACGATGAAGATTCTGATCACACGAAAAAGGGGTGACGGGGTGCTTCCTTTGTTCCGGAGAGACGGGGAGGCGGAAAGAAAAAAGGTAGCAAAAACTCCAACAAGAGCCGGAACAAAAAAAAAGAAGGAAAAAAACTAGTCAGCAGCGCGCTCGCAGCCTCTCAATCACATTTCGACAACGTCATCGTTTTCCTCCCAATTCTTCCCTCGGCCCACTCCAGCCTCTCCACGCCCCCCATTCTCCTTTCTTGCAGCCTCAATGACCGCGCCTCGAAGCCCCCGCAGGTCTTCCGGCGCGGGCCTGCCCGTGACGGTCTCGCCGGCCCGCGACGGAGGGTCAAAAATGGTCAATCGCCGGCGCCTCTTCGCCGCCGTCGGCGGAGTCTTCGCCATCGGGATGCTCCTCGCTTTCGCCTCCTCCAACGGCGGCTCCTCGCTGGCCTCCTCCCAGACCTCTCCCGCCCGCACGGGCCCCAGGTCCAACCGACGCCTCCTTGACGCCGAAGAGGGTGAGTAACGGGCGGGCCAGAATTGCGAGGCGAGGGGCGGCGAACAAAAGCACGAACGATGACGGCGACATCGGCCGACGCAAGCCAAAAACTTTTCTTTCATTCCGAGCGCGACTCAGCGTTTTTCTCGTTTTCGGTTCCTTGGTCTCTTTCAACCACTCCTTTTTTTTCTTCGACCTTGGCCGCTCTTGGCCCCCCGCCATGGACTTGTCGCCCGCGGCGATCTGGACTTTTGGAATTTTGGGAAAATCATACGTCTTGGCGCTTGCTTCCCTGCTTCAAAAGAGCTTTATTTTTGGAAAAAGCAAAAATTTGAAAAAAAACATCTTGCAACCGCTCCCGTCTGACCTCGACGTCTCTCGACCTCAACCTCGACCTCGACTCCTCTCGACCTCAAACGACAACCCCAAACACAAAACAAACAAAAACAGCCAAACTCCCTCCCCCTCCCTCTTTCTTACCGGGCCAGCCCTGGTTCGACTCCGACGGCAACACCATCCAGGCTCACGGCGGCTCCGCCCTCCGCACGCCCGACGGCACCTACTGGTGGTACGGCGAGGACAAGAGCGGAGCGAGCTACGAGACGGGAGGGCACTGGCGGGTCGACACTGTTGGAGTGGCGGCTTACTGGTCCCGCGATTTGGTCTCGTGGCACCGGTCGCCCAAGCTGGCGCTGGCGGCCGTCAACGAGATCCCGGATTTGCACCCGAAGACGAGCATCCTGGAGAGGCCCAAGGTGGTGTACAACGCCAAGACGAAAAAGTGAGTGTGACCTTTTTTTTTCTTTTTTTTCAAAGTCGGGTTTTTTTTCGTCGTCGTCGCCGCCGTCGCTCTTCTTCTTTCTTCTTTCTTCTTCTTTCTCACGCCTTTCTCTCTCTCTCTCTCTCCAACTCATCATTCCACCTCCTCCTCCCCCTCCCCCTCCTCAGGTACGTCATGTGGATGCACGTCGACTCGGCGGACTACGGCGCCGCCAAGCTCGGCGTCGCCGTCTCCGACACGCCCGCGGGCCCCTTCAAGTTCCTGAGGGCCTTCCGCCCCAACAACAACCAGGAGTCGCGCGACATGACGATCTTCGTCGACGAGGTCGGGAGGCCCTCGAAGAAGGACAAGGGGAAGATCGAGGGCAAAGGCGATGCTTACGTGGCGTACTCGAGCGAGATGAACAAGGTGCTGCACATCTCGAGGCTGACTGGTAAGAAGAAGAGAGAGAGAGAGAGAGAGCGGAAGAGGAGGAGAAGGGGAGAGAGAGAGTTTGAACTCGAAATGAAAGTCGGGTTTTTTTGCGCGCGCAAAGGTCGAAAAAACTCACTTTTCTTTTTTCTCTCTCAACTCCCCTTTTCCCAAAAAAACAGACGACTACCTCGACTTGGTCCCGATCTCCAAGAAGAACAACTACACGCGCGTGGCGGTGAGTGCTTTGGAAAGGAAGAAGAAGAGAGTGCTTGAGGAAAAGGAAGAACAAGTCGGGGGGGAGAAAAACTCCAATAAAAAAAACTCACTCTTTCTTTCTTTTCTTTCATCTTTCCTCTCTTCCCTCTTCTCCCCCCTCCTCCACCCAACCTCACTCGCACAGGTCGGCCTGAGCAGGGAGGCCCCGGCCATCTTCCAGGCCCACGGCGCCTACTTTCTCCTCACCTCCGGCTGCACGGGCTGGGCCCCCAACGCCGCCGAGGTGTTCGTCGCCGACCACCCGCTGTCGCAGAACTGGACTTCGCTCGGAGCGCCGATGAGCGGGTCGACTCCCGCGGCCCGCGAGAAGACCTTTTACTCGCAGCCTGCCTTTGTGGTGCCCGCACCGGGAGGGCCCGAGGGCGCGTTCGTGTACATGGGAGACGCCTGGAACAAGGAGGACCTGGGCAACAGCCGCTACGTGTGGCTGCCGCTGTGGGTGTTCCCTCCCGAGAAGGGCATCGTCATCGACGAGAAGACCGGAAAGCCCGTGACCTCGGTCCCGATCCCAGATGCTTCCTCCGTTGCCTCTGCTGCCGGCGACGCCACTGCCTCCGCGGTGGTCGCCGTGGCCTCCGTCGAGACCGAAGGGGAGAAGAAGGAGCGCCTCGACAAAGAAAAGGCGGACAGAGCCAAGATGAGCGCCGACGACTTGGTGAAAGAGGCGGCCAAGGAGCGCGCGACGGCTCTCGCCGCCGCTGCCCAGCACGGGGCGTCGCACGCCGTTGTCCTGCAATGGGCGGACTCGTGGCACCCGCAGGACCTCAAGGGGTCCCCGCCGAACAGGCCCAAGATCGTGGATGGGAGGGTGGTTGACGTGGACGGTTGAGAAGGAAAAGGAAAGATTTTTTCTTGATCTTTTTTTTTTTTTTCACGCTTTCTGCCGTCGTTTTTGGATCTTGCGCTCCCAATTCTTCCCCAAGTGCTCTCCTCCAGATCTTTTGCTCCCGCTTCCAACACGAACAAAAAAAAAGACAAACAAAAAGACAAAAAAGAAATTCTTACTATCACGTTCCCTTTTCTTTTTCACTAGGAAAGAGACAAAAGACCTATTCATCACCAGTCCCCTTTTTTTCAACCAAAAAAAACTCGCGCGCATTCCTTTACCCTCGCAGGTTCCCCCCCCCCCTGCCCTCCCTTTCTACTCCTATTTATACCTTTTATACCCCAATGACTTTATAAGCAGACAGTGACAACAACAAGAACAACCAAAGACAGGTTAAAAACCGAAAAACCATTCTTCTTCGTGCTTTTGACCACTTTTTTTTGACATTATTTTTTTAAAAAGAGAGAGAGAGGAAGAGAGAGAGTGTGGCGCTTGTTCGCCTCTTTTTTTTTTCATTTATTTCCAAACAGCAGCCCCTGTCCCTTCCCGTCCCCCCCTCCTTTCCTGTCCATCCATCCCCCCCTCGCAACTCGCAAAGAAGACAATGAAGAGTGTAATTCCGCGATAAAAAGAGAGAGAACACGCGTTATCACCCCCAGATGAAGAAAAAATGGAGCAAGAGGTTTTTTCTTTTTCTTTTTCCATCATTTTCTCTCTCGCTCGAAAAAAGGAAAGAAAGAAAAAAAAAGCAGATCGAACGAAACGCGCGCTCTCCTGTTCTCGCCGCCTTCAACCAAAGGTCTCGCCTTCTTTTCTATAAATATGCTCTCTGCGATGTCCACGAGGGCCTCGAGCCCGCGAATTACGCAGCAGGATTGCTCTGTTGCTGCTCGAGCGGGAGCGCGGGATCGAACGATCGATCAACGCCATCGACGTGGCTCTTCTTCTCCTTCTTCCTCTTCTTCCGTTCGACCTCTTCTTTTCTCTCCTCTTCTCCGCGCCGCAGCACAAAGGAGCCGCCCCCTGGGCTCGCTCATCGTGCCATCCAGAACTCTGTTACCACCTCCGGCGGCGAGGAAGCAAGACAGAAACGAGGCTACTTCGACTTCGACTTCCTCCGAACTCTCGTCGCTCGTCGCCTCTCTGAGTCGCTCCTGGTGGTTCCGCGTCCCCCTGCAGGGAGCCGTTGCGTTAATCGTGCTCGCGGCCGTCGACGCTGCCTACTCGGGCGACTGGTCCCGCATCGGCGCCATCAGCAAGGAGACCGAAGAGGCTCTGAAGCCTCTCGTGGTCGCTCTGGGCTCGTTCCACCTCGTGTGCGCAGGGGTCGCCGGCGTCGCCGCTTCGAGAAAGGGGAACGCCGTGCCGAAAGCCGTCGCGAAGGCGGCGTTCGTCGGGTTCCTGGCGGCGGTGGAGGCCGTGTTTGCCGCGGAAGGGGAAGGAAGGTGAATATGCGAAGATTGGGGGGAGGAAGAGCAAGAAGAACGAGAGGGGAGAGAGAGGGAGACGAGAGAGAGGCTTTTTTTGTTTTTTCTCGTTTTCACATCCGCTTTCTCTTCCTCCTTCTTCTTCGCCGCCGCGCGAGACTTCAGACTCAAAAGCGATGTAAAAAAAGAACGAATCCCATTCGACTGGATCATTTTACTATTGGAATTTTTGACAGCGATGGAAGAAAATGTTCAGAAAAGAAAAGAGTTGCTCATAAGATGACGGCTGGAAAAAACGAGGGTTACGAAGAAAGAAAATCCGAATTTTTACACATTTTATTCAAACTTTCTTCTCTCCGCGCCGTTTTGGCCCTTCCTTTCGATCGCCGACGCGCATCGACTCGAGAGACAACACGATGCGGTCTTTTTAGGGACCAGAGGCGTCCCCGCGGTGCTTTTCTGGTCTTTTGGCGTTTTTCTCCGGTTAGGGTAACCGATGCGCGCGCCGCTCGCCGCCGCTTCTTCTTCTTCTTCTTAGTCTTCTTCTTCTTCTTCTTCTCTCCTCTACTCCTCCTCCGGCTCCCTCTCGTGCGGCGCCACCTGCTTGTCGAAGAAGTAGGTGATGTCCGGGCCGTCGTAGCTCGCCTCCATCACGATCTCCCTGGCCGTGAACACAGGTTTCGTGTTATAAATTAAATCGGCCAGTTCTTGCTCGATCGACGCGGGCTTGTGCGGGGAAGACCGAGCAAAGTCCATAAAGAGGTCTGCCAGATAATGCCCCACCGAGACGGCGGCGTGGCTGTGGGGGATGGCCCTGTCAGAAAACTCTGAGGCGGGCTTCTCCGGGTGCCACTTAGGTGTGTATGTGGGAAGGTGGAGAGAGAGAAGGGAAAGAGAGAGAAGAGAGAGAGAGAGAGAGAAGAGTTTTTGAGTTTTTGTTAAAGAAAAAAGTGAATTTTTTCTTTCGTTTTCTCAACCTTTCAATCACCGCCACCTCTCTCCAAAACTACCGATCGAAAGCCCTCGACGTCATCCATCTCGTCATGACATCAAAAAAGAAAACAACAACCAAAAAAGTAACTCACCTGGACTCCGAAGAAAGGGTACTTTTTGTGCTCGATCGTCGCGACGTACTCGACTCCCTTGCGGTCGACGGCCGTGTTCAAGACATCAAACTCCTCTGCCAGCTGCGGGAACTTGGTGTCCTCGGCGAAGAAGTGCGCCGGGGGCATGCCGAACTCGTGGTTCTCGATGGTGATGTTGAGGGTGGGGTCGGAGAGCTTGGCAGCGAGCAGAGGGCGTTCCTCGAAGAGGCGAGACCAGACCCGGGAGGTCCTGCCGGTCTCGGTGAAGGTCAGAGGGGCAGGCATGGACTTGAAATGGGATTTGTTTTTGTTTTTATTGTTAAAAAAGCGTGAGGAGACGAGAGGACGGAAGACAATGGGGGACGAGTTTCGGGAAAAAAAGAGAAACAACGAGAAAGAAAAAGGGAAAGAAAAAGAAAAGAAAACTCACGACGGCGTCGGTCTCGACGAGGATGTCACCAAAGTGCGCCTTCGTCACTATGATCTGCAGCAATTGATGCCCCAGGCAGGTTCCCCAGATGGGGAAAGGGCTTCCGGCATCGTTGGACTCGACGGCCCAGTTGTAGAGCTTGGTGGCGGCCGCGACGTAGGGGTCGTCGAGGTAGAGGTCTTGAGTTTTTTTTTTTGAAAGTTTTGAAAAGGTTTTGAGGTGAGAGCGAAAAGAGAGTCGGGTTTTTTCATCGTTTCTGATTTTGCTTTATTTTGTAAGAAGCAATAACCGAACACCCTTCAACCACTTACCAGTGAGCCCGCCTGGGGAAGAGGGAAGAAGAAAAAGAGAGAGGGAGATGGGAAGAGGGTGAGAGAAGGAAAGCGAGGTTTCGAAAGGAGAAGAAGAACGAGCAACGAACGAACGAAAAGAAGAAAGCTTTTAACTCCTCACCTGGCAAAATCAGTCCGTTGATCGAGTCGAACAGCCTCCTCAGCTCCCCGTCGGAGACGTAAAAGCGGATGGGCACGGCGCGGCCCCCGGCAGCCTCGATCCATTTCACGTAGGCCGCCGCGACGTACGAGCTGTTTTGTGAAAGAAAAAAGAAGAAGAAGAAGAGGAAGAGGTTGAGAGTTTTTTTATCTTCTCGTTTTCGAGGGCGACGCTCGTCACGTGCGTCGGCCGTCGTCGACGTCGTCGCAGCTAGCCAAATTGCATTCGTCATTTCGACAGCGCGTTTCGACCTCGCCCTGAGAGTATTTTAAGCTTTCAAGGGTCAATAACGATGCACGTTGACACCCTCTAGTCAGCCACAGCGCTCTCCTTACCGTCCGGGGCAGTTGTGGCACGCCTGCGCGAGGATGCCGATGAGCGGCCGCTGGTTGCCGTCGACCGGCGGCGGTGATGGCGATGGCGACGGCGAGGGGGGACCCGGCGCGGGCCTCGGCGCGATGTCGCGCACGCCCGCGACAGCCGCGACGATGAAGAGCAAGGTCGCCGCGGCCGCTGCGGCGACGCGGAGCTTGTTGAGGCGCGCCATGTTGGGGGGCGGCAAGGTGCGACGAGAGAGTTGAGAAGGAAGAAAGAGTTCGAAGAGAATGAACCTTTTTTTTTTCTCAGAATTTCTTAAATTTTTTTCGCTTCGATGATGGAACAACTCCTCGATGCAACTCCTCCATCGAAAACGCGCCTCTCGGCAACAGCCTTCTGCGCCGCCTCCGCCCTTCCTGACCGAGGAGCAGCAAGATGAGGAAGTATCAAAGCTAGAACTCGCTTCCCAGCGCCAGGCGCGCTTCCAGTCTCTCTCCTTGACGCTCGTTCTGGCGGCGTCGAGTTTCGGTCTTGCCCTTCGTGTCGCGAGCGGCTCTTCGCTCTCGCTGCGCCTCTTCCCTTCTTCTCGTTCGCGCCTCCTGGACGCCCTCGCCGCGGCGTCTCTCGCGGGGTCCTCCGTCTTCGCAGCCGATTCCTGCTTCCACCGAATAGGATGCAGGCGAAGGAAGCTTCTCCTGGCCGCTTCTGTCACTTCCGCGTTGCTGGTCGCGATCTCTTGGGCTCTCGCCTTTCTCCTTTCTTCTTCTTCTTCTCGACAACCCCTCCCTCCTCCGCGCTTTTTCGCTTGGCTGCCCTTCCCCTTCCCCTCCTTGCTGGGGGTCCTGGCGGCGTGGAGGCTCTCTAAGTCACTAGAAGAGGTCAGCGAAGGGATCGAGGAGATGAGGAGGGCGAGGTACCGGCTCAAGGGGGCTTGAAGAGAGAAAGAGAAGAGAGAGTTTTTTTTTATTTTCAATTTCGTTTTACTCGACACTTGAAAACAAAGCAAAAGGCAATGAAACCTTTCCCTTCCATCTCCCCATCAACACTCAACTTCAGCTAGCGAGACCGATAAACCCTTGCCCCTCGTCCTGTCTCGGAGCTCGAGGCGCGCGCGACCTTCTCCCTCCTCCCGCTCCTCCTCCGCGGGCAGCAGCAGCAGCCGCCGCCGCAGCAGCAGCGGCGGCAACGGCGCCGCTGGCCCCGGCGGCCCCGCTGCCTCCGCCGCCTCCCACCGCGCCCCCGGCCGCCCTCGCGTCCGACAGCGCGGCCTGCATCGCGTCGCTGCCGGCGCTCTGCAGCAGCCTCTTCAGGGCTGCGCGCTGCTCCTTGTCGGATTTCGTCGACGCTAGCTTCCCGGCAAAGGCGTCGAGCTTTTCGGGAGTCAGCCGCGGCAGGGCCCGAAGTAGAGTCGCCGGCGCCAAGGAAGGAGAAGGAGAAACGGCAGCAGCGCGAGGCAGCTCCAGCACCAGCACGTCGCGGGCCAGGTGCAGCGCCTCCGCCCCTGCGGCCCCCGCCGCGGCCCCTCCAGGGGCCGAGAGCACACTCAGGGCCCCCTCGAGCATCCTAGTCGAGGCAAGCTCCCTCAGGGTCGCCTCGACCGTCCCTGGGCTCGGCGGCGGCGGAGGCGGCCCCAGCAGCGGGGCGGCCATGACCTGGGCAGCGGACCCCCCGGCGATGACGCCGATGCTGCTGGTTGTCGAAGAAGAAGAAGAACTCGAACTCGAACTCGAGCTCCGGGCCGAGGCAGCGACGGCGGCGCGGCAGACGACGGCCGCCCTCGCCGCAGCCTCGCCGTCGGGCCAGAAGAGCATCGCCGAGGCCGTCAGGAACGCCGTGACGGCGGCCTGGGGCTGCTCGCGCAGGAAGCAGTCCAGCACGCAGTCCCCGAGCTCGAAAGAGGTGGAAGAAGAAGAGAGAGGAGCAGCGGAATGAGAAAGAGTTGTCGTCGCTGTCGGTAGGATCGGCCGATCCAGCAAGGCTTTCAGGACCACCGAGTGCTCCTGCGTGAGCTCTCTCAGCAGCCTCTCGCGGATCACGTCGTCGTCCTCGTCGTCTCCTCCACCGGATCGACGCTGTTTGCCCGTTGAAAGCGCGTTGTTTCCTTCCAATCCTCCTCCGAGCACGGAAGCCCAGCCCGTCTCCAAAACCCGAGCGGCCGTCGCGAGCAGCGGCGCGAGCGCGGGGAGCAGCCACTGCCTCCTGTGGTGCGGGGGGCACCCCTTGATTAAAGGTAAAAGCACGTGCCTCTCCAGCAGCCGCAGGTGCTGCGGTTCCGGCAGATAAGAGGGGTTGTCGGGCGGGGCGAGGCCGGTGCCAGCCCCAAAGACGGAGCCGCTGCCGCCGAGGAGCAAAGCAGCGCGCCATCCCTCCGCCGCCCCAGGAGGGGCGCGCTCGTAGAGCCCCGAAGGAACCGCCGCCAACGTCCCCAGGACTTGATAGAGGGCCTCGCGCATCTGCCGGAGCCAGGCGCGTAAGGAAGCCACGCCGGTTCCTGCCAGCGTGTCGGTGGCTGCCCCTTCGCTGACAGAGAGGTTCACTGACGAAGTGGCGGCGGCAGCGGCGGCCGTCCTCAGAGTCCTTTTGAGGTAGAGGGCGCGTTCTTTCGGACCCAGCTGGAATGCCCCCGCCGCAGGCCGCAGCGCTCCCTCCCGGGCCTCGGGATGCTCCCAGACAGCGTGGATGCACCACACGGCCCGCAGTGCGGGCTCCAGGGCCCACGACAGGGCTCCCCCCGAGCAGAAAGCCGCCCAGAGCGGGTCGGCCGCGGCCCGGGCGACGGCCGCCGCGACGGCCTGCGGCGTCGATCCGGCAGGGGCCGGGCTCGGGGCGCAGCGCCTCGCGACGCGCTCCAGGGCGTGCGCCTGGTGGTAGAGGGACCAGCGGGAGTCGCCGCCGCCGACGGAGACGACGGAAATAGAGTTGCTGCTGTTTGCTGCTCCTTCGGTCGCCGTCGCCGTCGTGGTTGTCGTCGTCGTCGTCAAGGCCGAAGGAGGAGTCGAGGTCGAGGTCGAATTAGAGGTCGAGAGCGGCATGTGCCGGGCGATGAACGCCGCGGTCCCGGCCAGCGACGCCTGCAGCGAAGGGTCTCCCTGCCAGGCCGTGCGCGTGGGGGTCAGAGCCCACTCGAGCACTCCCGTGAGGATCGGGGAAGGAGGTTGCTGTTGCTGCTGTTGCGGAAGAAGAGCGGCGGCAGCGGCGCTTGCAGCTCGCTCCCCGCCGGCCGCGGCCGCCAGCAGCGCGTCCGCCGCCACAGCCCTCTCCCCGGGCCACAGCCTCCCGGCGTCCCACGAGGCCTGCAGCCTGCCCCCCAGAACCTGCAGGTGCGGCGCCAGCTGCCCGCGGTTGGAGGCCGCCTTCGCCAGGGACAGCAGGACTCCCGCCGCTCGCCCCCGGGCGGCCGCCGCATCCCTCCACCCCGGGGGTGGAGAAGCCGGCGGCGGCGCTCGCCCGTCGCCGCTGAGGCACAGCTCCGGGCAGTCGAGGAGGTCGAGAACCTTGGCCGCGATCGCTGCTGGCACGTCGAGGGGGTTCGGGGTTGGAGACGGAGGTGGAGCAGCCGGAGTCGAAGCAACAGCAGCTCCTTCAACACTTGAAGAAGCGTGCGGCGACGACGACGGCAGCGCCGCAAACGGCACGAGGGCCTCCAGGCCCCGGGAGACGGCCGAGAGCGCGTGCGCGCTGCCCGGAGTCGCCGCCAGGAACAGCCGCAACAGGGCCTCGAGCCCCGCCAGGGCGGCGGGGGAGGGCGGCGGGTGGCTATGGCTGTGGTGCTGCGTCGAGGAGGAGGAGGTCGGCGACGGCTGCCGCGCCGTTCGGCTCGCTCCTAGACTCGCTGCCGCCGCTCCTCCTCCTCCTCCCTGCTGCTGCTGCTGCTGCCAGGAGGTCGCGGCGGCCCCACCGCAGATCGACGCCACGACGGCGTCGCAGAAGAGCACGGCGGCGTCCAGGGCCGCGTCGGCCTCGTGCTGGTTCTTCGGCGCGGGCAGGGGGGACGGCGAGGAAGGAGAATGAGAAGAGGTCGTGGCGGCCGAGGCGGCGGCGGCGGCAGAGGCGGCGGCGGCGGCGGCCGAAGACGCGAGCGCTCCGCCGTCGGCGAACCCCACCCCGGCCGCCGACATCGCCTGCGCCGCCCTCCCCGCCGCCTGCGCCAGCGCCACCTCGGGCATTAATCCCGCAGCAGCGCGCACGATGCGCATCAGCAAGGAACGGTGGTCCAGCAGGAAGGAGCGATAATCAGAAAAGGAGTCGAAGTAGTGGGGGACCTCGACGACGGGACCCGTTGAGGTCGTCGTTCCTCCGCTCCCGCTTCCTCCATCAGAAGAAGTGCTGGCCTCGTCCGAGGCCCCCGGGGCCGTGGCGGGGGCCCCGGCTGCGAGTCCGTCGCCCGCCAACGCCAGCAGGGGGCCCGCGACCTCCGCGGGGGACAGGATCGCGGTGTGGTGTTGTTGAAGATGGAAATCTCCTCCGCCGTTGCTCGTCGCCGGCGCGTCTCCGTTCCCGCTCCCAGCGATGCCGCCGCACAGCGAGGCCAGCAGCGGCGGCCACATCGCCATCGCCCTCGAAGACAGCAGCACGTAGGGGTGCGCCGACAGCGACAGCATCGCCCGCACGAAAGGGGCTCGGGCCTCTGGAGGTAACTTGCCGACGTGCCCTCCGGCGCCGAAGGCCGCGGTGGCGTCGGCCAGGCGCCGGCCAAACTCGTCCAAGTCGCCGTCCGCGTCGAGAGCGGCCGCAGCCGCAGCGCCCCCGGCCCCCAGGGCTGCCAGCGCCGAGGCCAGGGCGCTGCCAGCGGTCGATAAAGCTTGAGCATAGGGTCCGGGCTCCTCCTGGGCCTGCTTGCGGCCGACGACGGCGCGCAAGAAATCGGCGGCGCCGAGTCGAGCCTCGTCGTCCGAGCACGTCAGCAGGGCGCCGGCCGCCGACACGAGCCCAGAAGTTCCGTCAAGCTCCCCCAGCGGCGCCCACTCGGCGAAGGCCAGGGCGGCAGCCAGGGCCGCGCGACGAGCTGCATCCGCTGCCGAGGCCGAGGCGTGGTCGCCCGAGGCGCGGGCCGCGGCGGAGGCCGGAGGCGAGTGCCTCTCGAGCGACGAGCGGAGGAAGCAGAGAGCGGCGGGGAGCGTCGAGGCCAGGGCCGCGAGCAGGGCCCGCCGCTCCCCTGCGTTCAGGTCGTTCTCGGAGCTTCCCGCGGCGACGTCCTCGGCGACGAAGCGAAGGACGGTGGCGGTGCTTTCGGCTGCTGCCGCGGAGGCGGCAGAAGGAGGCTGAGAAGCAGCGGGAGAAGAAGCGACGTCCCCTCCCGCTTGCAGCAGCCTCGGCGCCAGCGCGGGCCAGCCGGCGGCGCCGCGCCTCTTGGCCACCAGCGCCATCAGAAGCGCCGCCTTGGACCTCGCCGCCCAGGGGCGAGCAGGGGCGTCAGCAGTAGCAGCGGGATAAAGCAAGGAGAACGCGAGCTCACCCAGCGCGGCGCGCCCGGCGTCGTCAAACTCGTCCCAGCGGCAGTCTGCGACGTGCGTCAGCAAGGTTAATCCGAAGTGCTGGGCTTCTAAGGGTCTGTGCGGGGAGGCGAGCTCCGCGCCCGCGGCTGCTGCCTGGCGCGGGTCGCCGGATTTGAGCTGTTTTGGAGAGTTGGTGTTGAGGTTGAGGTTGAAGTTGAGAGGGGAGGGTGAGATCGAACGTTTCGTCGACGAGGGGGGACGGCGACGGCGGCCAAATGCAAACTCCGCTCCTCTCTCTCTTCTTCTCTTCTTCATCTCTCACCTGAGCCAGCAGCGCCGCGGCGGCCTCGCGGGAGCTCGGGGGCGCCGCCGGGGCGCCGGCCTCGACGATCGTGGCCACGGCCTGCTCCAGCGACGACGCCATTTTCTCTCAGAAAGAAGAAGAAGAAGAAGAAGAAGAAGAAGAAGAAGAAGAAGAAGAAGAGAGGCGACGAGGCAGATTGGGAGAGTTCGATGCCCCTCTTCTCTTTTCCGATTTTCCTTTTCTCTTTCGCGATATGCGGCCTTCTCTCCCTGCCTTCGCTTCCAGCTCCTTCGAGATCTCGACCACAGGACCACGGATCTGAGGATCGTCGCGGAAGAGAACGAACAGAGTGCGAGAGAGAGAACGTGAGAGACCGAGCGAGCGAGCGAGCGAGAGCGACGGTCGCCGTCTTTCGAGCTCTCTTTTCTCTCTTTTGCTTTTTTTTGTGAGACTTTTCTTTCCTTCGTTTGCAATTTTTTCTGTTTTTCAAAAAACCCGTTCTAGACTCTCGACTGGACTAAGGTACGCGACGAGCGCCGCCGCGTTGTCCCTCCCCTGCCGGTGCTCCACGGCCTCGACCACCAGCCTCCTAGCTGCCATCCCGGCCTCCTTGACCGTGTCGGCGACCAGAGCGGCGATCTCCTCGTCGACTAGCTCCGAGGGGGAGAGGGGAGGAGGAACTTTTTCTCCTCCGCTCTTCATCTCATCGTCGTTTCCGCCGCCGTCCTTCTCCTTCTTCTCTTCTTTCTTCTTCCTCCTCCTCTTCGCCTCCAGCTCGAAGCTCGTCGCGTCCCCTCTCCTCGCCTCCATCGCCTCAGTCACCCCGTCCGTCATCAGGATCAGGGCCACGCAAGACGAGGTCAGTTTGTGACGGGAAACAAAGGGGATCGCCGAACAGCCGGGGACGTCGGCGTCGCCGAGCGCCCTCGTCACCGCCAGGCCGACCGGCCCCAACCTCCACCCCTTCTTTTGGTTTCCGTTATTTCGTCCTCCGTTCGACGGCGGAGGAAGCAGGATGCCTCCCTCGGATTGCACGCGGGCGCGCTCCGAAGGGTCGTCGGCGGAGTGGTCGCGGGTGAGGCGGAGCGCGCGCCAGGAAGGGGTGAAGCGCTTTTTGGGGGTTTGGGTTTGTGTTTCGTTTCGTCGTTTGCCGTCGCCGTTTGCTTCTCCTTCCACCTCTTCCACCTCTCCTCCTCCCTCTTCTCCCTCGTCGTCGTCGTCGTTCAAGACAGCGAGCAGCCCGCGGCAGTCCCCGACGTTGGCCACCGTCAGCGAGTCGCCCCAGACCAGCGCGGCCGTCGCGGCGGCGCCGCAGTGGCGCTTCTGGCGGCGCTGGAGGTCGAAGTCGCCGTTGCAGCCGTTGTTGCTTCCGTTGCCGTCGTCGCCGCCGCAGTTTGAAGAAGAGGCCTCCTCCGCTCGCGCGAGCGCCGCGGCCTCGCGCCTCCTCCACCGCGCGTCCAGCCTCACGAACGCCCTCGACAGCGCCTCCTCGGGGCTCTTGGAACCCTCCCAGACCGAGCGGAGGTGGCGCCGGAGCGACAGCGCGGCGTAGAGCGCGGCGCCGGCGCCGCGGTGGCCGTCGAAGACCGCAAAGAGGTGCGCCGGCTTTTGACCTTTCGACATCGATTCCGCCTCCGGTGGAAGAGGATACAGCGGCGAGCACGCCAGCACGGCATCCTCCATGGCCTCGCGCCTGCCGATGGTCTCGAAGGCCGCGGCGGTGACGGAGGGGAGGTAAGAAGGGGAGGGAGAGGAAGAAGAAGGGTTTCGTCGTTCTTTTTCGTCTTTTTCTGCTTTTTCTTTCTCTTCCTCTGAGAGCGCCCAGCCCGGGGCAGGCCAGGGGCGGCCTCCTTCACTTTCATCTTCGTCATCGTCGCACGAGTCGAGGGCGACGGTGTTCAAAAGAGCCGCGGCGGCGCTGCCGTCGTCGGCCCGGAGTTGAGATTTTTCTTTCGTCCCGTTTGAAGCAGCCTCTTCTTTCAAGCCCCGCTCCTCTTGCTCCTCCTCCTCTCTCCGCACCTCCTCCTCGATCCGGCGGCACTCCCTGGCGACCTCCGCGGCGCTCGGCCTCTGCTTCGGGTCGGCGTGCCAGCATCTCTCGATCAGGGAGAGGAAACGCGCCGGCGGAGGTATCAACGAGAGAGAAGAAGCGGAAGAAGAAGAAGAAGAGAAACTTGAAAGACGACGAGAGTTGGGCAAGCTCTTCCTCGCCAGCCGAGGCCTCAGCCCTTCGCCCGCCACCGCCGCCACCAGCTCCTGCCTCCCGTACCCGAATTCCAGCACCGTGTGGCAGGCCGGACTGGGCTTATCGCAGTCGGCGAACGGCGGTAAGAGGCGCGTCGCGAGGGCGTTTGCCGTGACTGCCCATGCGTAGACGTCGGCGGCTCTCGTGGCTTTCGAATGGCCTCTCAAAACCTCGGGAGGCATGAATTCCAAGGTGCCCACCATGTGTCTCCGCGAGTGGCCTCCCGAGGGCTGGGTCGGGTGCGGGTCTGCTGCTGCTGCCGAAGGAGTTGGAGGGGAGTTGGAGGTGGCGTGGGAGCGCTTTCTGTTCGAGGAAGGGGAAGAAGTGGAAGGAGGTGGAGGAGGTGGAGCTTTCACTTCGTCATCGTTGTCCTCTTCCATTCTGTCGTCTTCTCCGCCGCTGTTCCCTTCTCCCCCTCCTCCTTCTTCTTCTTTTTCTTCCTCCTCGGCCCTGATCGCCACGCCCAGGTCGCAGAGTACGCCGCGGCCGTCGTCGTCTGTGGGAAGGTACGAAATGGGGGGAAATCGGAAGTAAGAAAAAGAGAAAAGAAAAGAGGGGTCGAGGTCAAGAGAGCAAGCGAAAAGAAAAGAAAAGAAAAACCCGAAAACGAAAAAAAAAAAAGCATTTCTTCTCTTTACCTAGAAGGACGTTTTCGGGCTTCACGTCCCTGTGCACCAACCCGGCAGCGTGAACGGCGGCGATACCCTGGGCCACGTCTCCGGCCAGCCTCAGGATCCCAGGCCAGGAGCGGAGAGAGCTGTTTCCGTTCTCGTTTCCGTTGTCGTTGCTCTGCTGCTGGAGCGCGGCGGCGGCCGAGCCCTGGGCGCAGAGCGGCGTCAGGATCAGGAAATCCGGAGGCAGCGCTCTCGCCCCGACGAGCGCGGACACCCTCGTCGCGTCGTTAGCCGCTGCCGCTGCTACGCGCACCAGGGCAGAGACCTCCGCTCGGAAGGCGGCGCCGTCCGAAGGTCTCCGCAGGGCGACGCGCTTGACGGCGACGGCGAGCCTCCTCTTTTCTTGTTCGGGTTTTCCGTTGTTCATCCCGCCGTTGTTGCCGTCGCCGTCGCCGTCTCGGTTTTGAAAATCGGACAGCCACGCCGCCTTCACCGTCGAGTTTGGTCCCTGCGAGATCATCTTGATGGCCTGTATCGCCGACTGCGGCACGGCGAGCGGCGGGGCCGCGGAATTGCCTATGGCGGCGGCCTGTCGTTTTGAGAGAGAGAGGTTTTGAGACGAGAAAGGACTCGCGTTGGCGGCTAGTTTGGTTTTTCGTCGTTTTGATTTCTTTTTGTCGCTTTCTTTTTTTCCTCCATCGGTTTTCGTTTTCCATCAAAATCGACCTCCATACCTCGTCAAATTGGCCCCTGCGAACGGCTGCAGCCATCAACTCGAGGCGCTCTTGGACGCCCGCGGTGTCGGGGGATTGCTCGGAGGAGGAGGAAGAGGGGGGAGGAGCGGGATGTGATGGTGGAGGAGGAGGCATCGTCTTTTGTTTTCGAGCGTCAATGCTTTCTTCTTCTTCTTCTCCTCCTTCTTCTCTTGTTCAAGCTCGAGCAAAGAGAAGAGAGAGGAACGGTTGAAAATTCTCACGCTGCGGCGAGGAAGCGATGCATTCTGCTACTATCCGAGCTCACGATCTCTCTCTTTCTCTCTTCTTCTTCGCCACGATTGAATTGAATTGAAAGGAAAGAGAAAGAGAGAGAAAGAGAGAAGAGAGAGTGAGCAAGAAAGAGAGAGTGCGAGCAAAAAAAAAGAGCAAAAAGCGCTCTACTTTTTCGTCGGAGGGCGGCGATTCTTTTTTTCTTCTTCTCTCTTACTCTCTCAGCATGTCAGCCCCTCCACCAATCCGGCAGCCCTCCCCGGTGGGCGAGGACGTCTTCAGCGTAGACGACCCTGCGTTCGCGGGCGACGATTTCCGGATGTTCAGGGTGAGGGAAAGCGAGCAAGCAAGCAAGGAATCGGGAGAGAAAGAGAGAGGAAAAAAAGAGCGAAGATAGTTCGGAGAGAGGAAAAAAAAGCGCCGCAGCAGCCAAAGGATTGGAAGTGCCTATCTCCCCTTTTCTCCTCGCCCTCGCGACCGCTTCCGCGCCTCGCCTTTGCAATTCTCTTGGGCCACTGCCTCCAGTGCCAATGTGCCTTTGCTCCCAGCGGGGAGCAAAAGCAGAAGACGGGCGTCTTGGCGGCCGCGCGGAGGGGAGTTTTTTGGTTGCGATTCTCAGAGAGAGCAGAGAGAAAGAGAGAGAGAGGAGGCGGGAGAGAGCAAGAGGCAAAAAAGGAAAAAGAAAGAGAAAAAGCACTGGCAATTGGCTCTTCTTCCGCGACCTTCCACGCCGCCAGGCGTGCCTCCGCGGCGCTTTTCCCCACTGCCAGCTCATTGACGCGCCAGGTCCGCTCCCATCTCGGGGAAAGGGGAGCCCGCGCGGACCGGGCGAGCACCGGGCGCGGGGAGGGGGAAAGAAAAAAGAAAAACAGGGCTGGGGGGGATTTTCCTCTTACATGCCTTTTTCCTTTTTTCCCCCCCCCCCTCGCAATCAGCATCAGCCTCGTCGTCGTTTTTTTCTTCACTCTCTCTCTTTCTCTCACCTTTCCTTCTTCCTCTTCCTCTTCTTCCTCCTCCTCTTCTTCCCCTTCCTCCCCCTCCCCCCCCTCTCTCCCCTCGCAGTACAAGATCGACCCCTGCCCGCGAACGCGCCCGCACGACTGGACCCAGTGCGTCTTCTCGCACCCGCTCGAGAAGGCCCGCCGCAGGGACCCTCGGCTGGTCTCTTACGGCGGCGCCGCGTGCGCCGAGTTCCGCAAGGCCGGGGCGTGCGCGTCGGGGGCCGCGTGCCCTCTCGCGCACGGCGTGTTCGAGTGCTGGCTGCACCCGGCGCGGTACCGCACGCAGCTGTGCACTGACGGGGCCGGGTGCGGGAGGAGGGTGTGCTTCTTCGCGCACCACGACAGCGAGGTGAGGGCGCTGGCGCCGGGGGTGGCGGCGGCCGACGCGGCGCTCGTCGCCGCGGCGGCGGCCCGCGCAAATGGAAGTTCAACTGCCTCCGCCGCCGCCGCCGCCGTTCCCACCACCGCCGCGGCCACCGCGGCCTCGCTCGCCGGCGTCATCGCCGCAGACGACGAGGTCAACTGCCTCAACGGCAGCGCCTACGGCCTATCGTCGCAGCACGGCCACCACCACCACCAGCACAGGGTTTCTTCGGAAGCGGCAGTTGCGGCGGCCGACTCGTCGCTCGCGGCGATTCTCAACGGCAACGGCGGCAGCGGAGGAGCGAGCAGCGGCCTCGGCCTCGGCCTCGGGGGCCCCGACGCCGCCACGCTCGAGCTCCTGGCCCAGCTCGGCCTCGGCCCGAAAGCAGTCAGCTCGATCCCTTCGCAGCGCCGCTCCGCGTCGGCCGCCTCGATCATCGACCACGGCAGCGACTGGGAGGCGCTGCAGCAGGCCGCCGCCAGGGCCGCCAGCGACGACGCCGCGGCGCTCGACCGAGAATTGTCGGCGCTGGCCGCCGGGGCGAACGGCGGCTTTGGGAGGAGGCGAGGGTCGGTCGACACCGCTCTGGGGAGCGCCTCGACATCTTCTTCCTACGGCGTGCACCACCACGCGATGCCGCCGATCTCGCACCTGCCTCTCCTCCACGGAAACGGAAACGGAAACGGAAACGCTGCTACCGCTCTTTTACTCCAGCAGCAGCAGCAGCAGCTCGCCAACAACGGCCGCCCGCCTCCGGGCCCCCCGGGAGCCGCCGCCGCGGCCGCTCGCCGCGCCTCGATCGACCTGGGCGTGGCGGCGTCGCTCGACCTCGACCACAGGGCGCTGCTGGTGGGCCTCGGGATCGGCAACAGCAGCGGCAGCAACGGCCACGCAGCGACGGCGGCGGCGGCGGCGGCGAATGCCTCTGCTGCTCACGATGAGCAGCAACAACTCCACCGCCCCTGGCCTTCTTCTTCCGCTTCCGCTGCTCTCCCCGTCGCGGCCTCGGCCCTCGAGCCTTCCTCCTCGACCTCGCGACCGCTCCTCGGGGGCCTCTTTGGCGCCGTGGCCTCTGCAGCCGCAGTGGTGCCCCGCCGCTCGCTCGACGACGGCGGCGGCGGCGGCAGCGACGGAGGAGCAGGAGGCAACGACTTTCTTTCGACGTCGTCTCCCCGCCCGATGCCTCCGCCGTCGCAGCCCTCCTCGTCCCACTACTCCCCCACCTCGCAGCAGCAGCAGCATCAGCGGCGCTCCATCGATCTGGGGGCGCTGGCGCGCTTCGAGGCGGCCTCGGCGGCCTCGTCGGAGCACTTTGCCGCCGCTGCTGCCGCCGCGGCCGCCGCTCACGCTCACGTGCACGGGCACGCGCAAGCGCCGCCGCCGCAGCAGCACCAACCTTTCGGCTTCGCCGCCGGCGCGCCCTTTGGCAGCGGCCGCTCGGCCTCGGCCGACTTTGGTCCTCATCATCTCCACCGGAACCACCTGCACGCGATGGCGCTGGCGGGGCTCGCCGGCGAGCAAGGCAACGGAAACGGCAATGGCAACGGAAACGCTTCTACCTCTGCCGCTTCGGCCGCCGCGACCGCCGCCGCCGCTCTCCTCCGCGCGACCTCTCCCGTCCCCCCCGCTGCTGCTGCTCCTGCTGTCGCTCCGCTCTCCCCGGAGTCTTCCCGCGCCGTCGCGGCCCGCCGCCGCGCGGCCCTGGAGGGCGGGATTGCCCCGGGCCTCGGCGTCTTTGGAGAGTTCTCTTCTTCTTCTGCGACTTCCTCTTTGACCTCGGCGAACGCCGCTTCGGCGGCCATCGCCGTCGCCGCGGCGGCCGCCACCGCCGCGGCGGCAGCCAAGAGGCGCAACCAGCTGGCCGTCGCGGCGGAGGACAACGACGCCGCGACCGCGGCCACGCTCGCCGCGACGGCGCAGCAGCTGCAGGGAGGAGGAGGGAACGCGGCTGCCAGCAGCGGGACAGCAGCGACGACGACGGCGACGGGGACGACCCACGGCCGCTCCCGCCCGCGCGGCTCCCGCGGCAAGGGCTCCTCCTCCCGCAGCCAGGGCTCCGGCTCCGGCTCCGGCGGCTCGAGCGGGAACAGCGGCAACAGCGGGGGCTTCAGCGACGCCTCCGGCTCCTCGAGCTCCGGGTCGCTGCGTTCCGTGGGCGAGGCCGCCGCGGCGGAGCGAGGAGGCGGCGGCGGCGGCGGAAACTGTAACGGAAACAGGAATTCCGCTGTCGCTTCCTCGGCGATGAGAGGAGGAGACAACAACAGCAACGCTTCTGTCCGCCGCAACGACTCCTTCTCCGCGATCCTCGACGAGCTCCCTCGCTCGGCGAGCCTGCTCCAGCTGCAGCAGGCCGCCGCCGCCGCCAACAGCGCGACGCGGGTCAGGACTTGAGAAGAAAAACAGCCACAAAACCAGTTTTGAAAAACCAACAACACCATCACCTCCTCGGGATTCTTTTTTGACGACGACGACATGGACGACGAAAGCAAACAACAACAACAACAACAACAACAACAACTTATAATTTTTTTTTATCTGCTTCGACGTTGAGCGCGCGCGAGAGAGACGAAAACGGGGTCCGGAGGGGATGGGGACGCGGTTTTATTGGAAAGGCGCGGCGTCCCCCCGTTCCCTTTCAGGGTTTCTTTTTCCTCGCTTTGACGCGCTTGGGCTCTCAACAACACCAACTTTTTTGACAAACAACAAACGATTTTTTACTTTTTTTTTCCCCCACTTGACCATTTTTTTTACAAAAAACGAAAAAATCATCTGCAATTACACCGCTCGCCTCATGGGGTTTGGGGAGGGAGGGGGATTTGATTTGAACGGGAGGAAAAGGAGAGAGGAGAGAGAAAGAGAGAGAGAGACCGAGACAGAGAGAGACCGAGAGAGAGAAAATCCAAAAACGACGCTCCCTCGCGCGCGCGCGCGCGCCTGTGGCCTTTCCCCCCGTCCCCCCCACCTCGACTCTCATTTCAGTGCGCGGGAGCTTAGATGCACCGCTCGAATTTTCTTCTTTTAGAAAGCGGGGGGAGCGGAGGGAAAGCGTTTGCGTGCGCGTTTTTGCGTTTTTGCGTTTTCGCTATTTTGAGAGAGACAGAAAAGAGAAAGAGGCCAGCCAGCCAGATTTTTTTTTAGAGAGAGAAATAGTTCCCCCCCGTTGTCCCCCCCCCCC
>Ga0210003_1000868_pt1 | contig 27154 bp, 27 predicted proteins | sample LantaG_FD_182804 | JGI IMG/M metagenome (GOLD analysis project Ga0210003, IMG submission 182804) | Deep subsurface microbial communities from Baltic Sea to uncover new lineages of life (NeLLi) - Landsort_02402 metaG (SPAdes) (version 2) | ecosystem: Environmental > Aquatic > Marine > Oceanic >... | reverse complement strand
TCTCTCTCTCTCTCTCTCTCTCTCTCTCTCTCTCTCTCTCTCTCTCTCTCTCTCTCTCTCTCTCTCTCTCTCTCTCTCTCTCTCTCTCTCTCTCACCTGCCCGTAGTCCAGCAGCCCGATCCTCCCGCCACGCATCAGCAGCACCTGCCCCGAGTGCGGGTCGGCGTGGAACAGCCCGCCGCCGAAGATCATCGGGCCGTAGGCTCTGATCAGCGTCGCGACGCCCTCCCGCGCGGCGGCCCTCGCGGGCTCGCCGCCCGCGCCGTCGCGGAGCACGGCAGAGAGAGGCAAGCCGTCGAGCTTCTCCATCACGAGCAAGGTCCGGGAGCAGGCCGCGAGCAACGGGCGAGGGACGACGATCCTGTCGGCGAACCCGGCGGCGCCCAGCCGGGCCCGGAGCGCGGACTGGAGGCGGGCCTCGCGGATAAAGTCAAACTCTTTCGGGACTGTTTGTCGCATCTCGCCGAGGAGCTATGAAATGTTTTTTTTTGATGCTTTTTGTTCGTGAGCATACTCGCGTTTTTTTTGAACAACCGGATCGAAACGTCTCTCAGCGAGTTGTACGATGTGTGTTTTGAAAGAAGAAGAGAAAAAAAAGGAGCGTCAAGGTGAAAAAAAAAGGCGAGAGAAAAGCTTAAAAAAAATTCACGTACCCCTCCGACGTCAAACGGCATCATGTCTCCGACAAACGACGCGAGCCTGCCCAGGTTCCTCACGTCCGAGTCCATCAGCCCGCGCATCGCCTGGTTCTGGACCTTGAGCACGACGCTCGGGCCCAGACCCAAGGAAGCGGGCCAGCGCCAGCCCAGCGAGGCCCGGAACGACGCGTCGAGCTGCGCGCAGTGGACCTGCGCGATCGAGGCCGTTGCCAGCGGCCTGTCGTTGACCCTAAGAAACACCTCGTCGAGACGGATCCGCGTCCCCCGCGCCCTCCTGCGCCTGAGCCAGCGAGCCACGGGTCGCGCGAAGGGGACGAATCGGACAAGGAGGCGGGGGCGACGGTTCCTCGCCTCCTCGTCGGCCTCGTCCGCTTCGGCCTCGGCCCGCGCCCTCGCGGCCGCGCCCGCCGGGCTGGCGTCGAGCCCGGCCTCTATGTCCCTTTTCACCTCGCCCCAGGGCCGAGGGTCCATCGAGTCGAACATGCGCGAGAGCAATGGGACCCACTGCTTGGGGACAAAGTCGCCGCGGCTGGCGAGTATCTGTTGTTGCGGGGGGAAATGCGGAAAGAAAAAAAAAGGTGAGTTTAAAAAAAACTTTGTTTTCTTTTCCCGTCTTCAGACTCTTTCCCTCTCTCTCTCCCCTCTCTTTTCTCTTGAATCTCCACCTCTCCGTACCTGCGCCGCCTTGACGTAGTACCCGCTCAGCGAGCTCAGCATCCCGTGCACTCTCGGGGCGCCCCATTCGTGCCTCCGGTCCCAGGCGCTCTCCACCTCGGGCCACCGCTGACCGCCGCACCACGGCAGCCGCCCGCTGGCGCCGCCACGCGCGTCGCACGAGAAGCGGTGCTTGGTCCAGCGGTACCGCAGGTAGACGGGGAGGAACTGGCCCCACATCCTGAGGGTGCGCGCGGTGTCGGGCGCGGCCGCGGCGAGGGCGGCGCCGCCCAGGGTGCGGGCGAGCGCGGCCGGGGCGAGGGCCCTGCCGGCCCTGGACGCGAGCGCGAAAGCGGGCGCGAGCGCCCGAAAGAGTGGCGCGACCTGCCTGCCTCCTCCCGCTCCCCCCGCCCCCTTGCTCGCTGCTCCAAAGGGCACGAGGGCGACGATGGCCAGCAGGTCGACGCAGCCCCAGGTGGCGGGGAGCACCCAGGAGACGAGGGTGATGCCCGTGGCTGCCGCGAGGGCGCGGGCGGCGGTGGAGGCTGTTTTTGGTTGAGAGAGGAAAAAAAAAAGAGGTTTGAGAAAGCGAGAGCGCCATGGTCTCGCCTAGTCGCTTGACGCCGAGCAAATTCGTTCGCGCTTCGCGGGCTATCTTTCGAGCTTTCGAATTCTCCGCTTTTGCTCGCTGAGTACACCTCGAACACCGTCTTTCTCTTAGACATCGAAATTCGAGTGAGAATGCGCTCAAAGGCAGTGAAGAAGCAGAAGAAAACGAGCAACCAATCATCATCCGTTTTTTTACCTCTCGCAGCTATCGCTTTGGCGGCGCCTCCCGACAGCTCGACCGTCTGTCGCCGCCGCCTCCACGCCTCCCTGACCAGGGCTCCAAGCGGTAAGGCCGTCACTTTGGAGAGCAGGAACGAAAGGGGACCTCCTCCTTTGGAGTTGTTGTTGTTCGGGGAGGAGAGCGCTTCCGCTGGAGAGGAGGAGGAGGAGGACAGCGCCGAGGTCGACGCCGAAGCAATCGAGGCGCCTGGCATCGACGCAACGAGGTCGAGCACGCCGCTTCTTCGCCGCCCTGCTTCGCTGGGCATTTGCGCAAGATGGAGAGGGACCTGCGGCCGCGCCCTAGCTGGAGAGAAAAAAGGGATTTTAAAAAAGGAGAGAACAAGCCAATGCGCCCTGCTCTTTCTTTCTTCCCCTTTCTTTGGACTGAGCAAAAAAACCCAAAATGAAAAGCGGGAGGAAAAATTTCACATGAAAGGGAAAAACTTGAGGGAAAAAATTCATCATCATCATCATCTTCTCTCTCTCTCTCTCTCTCTCTCTCTCTCTCTCTCTCTCTCTCTCTCTCTCCCTCTCTCTCTCTCTCTCTCTTTCCCTTCACCGTTTCTCTACTCCACCAGCTCCGGAGCAGCGGGAGTGGCCACAGTAGTGAACTTGGCAGCGTACTTGGAGATCGAGAGCGCGCCCTTCGGCACCGCCGCGCCGGCGGTCGCGGCGACGTCGACACCCGCGCCGCGCTCGTTGGCGCCGCCGAGCGAGAACGCGGCGACGATGGCCGCGAGGCCAACGAGGCCGGCGGACATGGCGTAGACGGCGGTGGACTGGGAGTTGGCGGCGTTGTCCCTCGAGGAGCCGGCGACGTACTGCTTCGGCTGTTGAGAGTTTTTTTGATTTTTAAGTTTTTGTTTTTTTTCCCGAGTGAGCGACAGCTAAAAAAGAGGTGCTCTCTTTTTCCCTCTCTTTCTCGCTCTAACGACAATGATCATCAGCTCTCTCTTCTTACCTCAACGGCGAAGATGTTGGACTGGCCCGCCGAGTCCTCGTCGGTGTAGCCGAGACCCTGGAAGTGTTTTGAGAAGAAATGGGAGAGAAGAGGTTTTTGGGGTTTTCAACGGTTAGTACGACGCGCGAGAGAGCAGGAGAAGAAGTGAGAGAATCGTGTCGCGCTGCCTGAGCCCGATCCTCCATTCGAGGCCTTCCGCTTGCGCATTTCGTGCTTCAACTTGACAAATCGCGAGCTGCGACCGGAGAGATATCGCAGCCGCGGAGAGCGGATGCAAGAGATCGCTGGAATGCTAGGAGCGGCGCCGAAAGACAAGGAGGCACGAGCGTCGATCTCTCTTTCTCTCTTCTCGGCAGCGTCGCTGACGCTCGACGACGCTGCTTGCAAGTGAACTTGTTCTTTCAAGCCGTTTTAGAAACAGCAAAACCAACTACTCACCGAGCGCTGGCTGGGCTGGAAGTCGAGCTTCTTCTCCTCCTCGGTGGCGCGCACGGAGACGGCGCGGCGAGGGGTAGCGGTAGCAGGAGCGGAGCGGCGACCGGCAAAGGCGGACGTCGACGCCATCGAGGAGGCGCGAGTGGCGATCTAGATTGGAGTTTTTTCGAGTTTAAAGAGGAGAGCCTGTGAGAAGCTTGCTTGCGGAGGACGAGCTGCTGGTGCTAGCGACTCGCTGGGGCCTGGCTGCAAAGGATCTGAACAATTGGACGCACCGTGGCAGCCATCGTGAGAGAACGCAAAGGGAAGGGAAGGGAAAGAAGAAGGAGAAGAAGAAGAAGCGACGAGCGAAAAAAAAAGTGAGGGACTATGAGCACAAATCTTTTGATTTCTCTTCACTCCTCCGCTCTTCTTCAATTCGAAAAAACTAGACATGACGGGGGCGTGGATGTTTGGCGACACGGTCAAATGGATCGGCCGCAGGAACAGTAGTACGACGGGACGCGGAGGGGGAACGGCGGCGGGGAGGAGGGGCTCGGCATCGGCGCAGGCGCCTCTGCAGAATCGCTTCTCTCGGCATCTTCCGACCCCGACCCTCCCGACCTCGACGGGGACGGCGGCGGTGCCTTCTTCTGCTTTCGCTGCCTCCGCCGCCCCGCCCGTCACGGCCATCCTCTTCGACATGGACGGCGTGCTGACGCTCTCCGAGGAGCTGTCCCGCCTCTGCGGGTCCCGCGTCATGCAGAAGCTCTACGGCTTCTCAGAGTGAGTTTTGAAAAGCTTCTCTTCCGTCTTTTTTTCTTCTTTCTTTTTCTTCGCTCCTTGGCCCTCTTTCACCTCGCTCTCTCTTTTTCACCTCTCGCTCCAACCCCTCCCCCCCCCCACCCAACAACAAAAAAAACACTCACAGCGTCTCCCCGGAGGAGTTTATCCCCTTTGTCGGGACCGGAGAGGCAAATTTCCTCTCCGGCGTCGCCAAGCAGCGCGGGGTCTCCGAGCCCGACGTCGCCAAACTGAAAGACCTCTTCTTCGCCGAGTATCTGACAGCCCTCAAAGAAGAGGGCGGCGGCGACCGCATCGCGGCCCCGGGCGCCAGGGCGCTCGTCGCGGCCTGCCGCGCGGCCGGGCTCAGGACCGCCGTCGCCTCGGCCGCGGACTCTGTCAAGGTCGACGCGAGCCTGGATGCCGTCGGCTTCGTTCCCCGAGGGGACTATTTCGATGCCGTCGTCACCGCCGACGCGTTCGAGCGGCTCAAGCCAGCGCCCGACGCGTTCCTGGCCGCGGCCAAGGCCCTCGGCGCGGACCCGAGGAGCTGCGTTGTCATAGAGGACGCGCCCGCGGGCGTCGCGGCAGCGCGGGCCGCCGGCATGCGGGTCTTGGGCGTCTGCACCACGCTCTCGAGGGAGCAGATGGAATTGGAGAAGCCGGATGCCGTGCGGAGGGACACGAGCGAGGTGACGGTGGAGGAGCTGATGGGGCTGGTGGATTCCACGGCCGTCGCGGCGGCGTGAGGGCGTGGTCGTGGAGAGGCGGAAGTGGTGGGGAGTCGTCGTCGCGAGAGAATTCTTTCTTAAAATTCTTTAAGATAATCTTTCCCCTTTTCTGCTCGAGGTTTTTCGTTTCTGCTCTTTCCCCTCATCGAAATTGTTTCAGAATGCCGAAAGAGAGAGAGAGAGAAAGAAAGAGATTCGGGCCTCTCGTTAAATTTTTTTGTAGTTTTTTCTTCAAAAACCGACCTACAAAAAAAAACGTTTTTTTTCCCCCTCTTTCCCTCACCACCCCATCCATCCGCGGAAGTTCTTCGCCACAGACTTCATCACCAAATAAAACACCCCCAGCAGGACCCACTGCAGCCACAGCGGCAGCAAGTTGGTCGCCGGCTTGATCCCCGCCCAAGGCCACCCTTCGAGCCCCGGGTCCCGAAGCACTCGGGTCTTCCCGTCGCTCTGCAAGATCCTGCCGTCGCTGCCGCGGACCAGCAGCAGCGTCGGGATGCCGCGCAGGCTCGCCGCGGCGGCCAGCTGCTCCCTCGCCCCGGCCTCGTCGTCCCAGGCGATGGCCGGGAACGGCATCTGCGCAGCGTAGCGCTCGTAATCTGCGCGGGTGCGGTCGAAGCCGATGAGAAAGGTTTCGGTCGCCGTCGGCAGCAGAGAAGGCGCGCCGCTGCGGTCTCCGTCTCTGCCGCCGTCTCCGCCGTCTCCGCCTCCGTCGCTCTTCTTCGCGTTCCCGGCGCACTTTGCTCTCATCTTTTCGTATGCCGCTGCGAGGCGCGGAGAGAAGGCCCGGCACGGCGGGCACCAGCTCGCGGAGAAGTAGAGGCAGAGGACGGCGCCGGGCGTGAAGAGGTGCGCTGGTGGGGTCGATGACGGCGCAACTGGCCCATTCGACGAGGGCCACAGCAGCTTGGCGCGCTTCAGGGCGCTCAGGTCGATGCACGGGGCGTCGCCGGAGACCGTCTGCTTCGCCTCTGGGGACGCCATCGGCTTTGGAGCGCTTTCGGCGTCGGGAACTCGGGTCGACGGGAGGAAGATTGTTCCGCTCGAACGAAAAAATAATGTGAAGAAATCATTTCTTCACTCGGTTTGTCTCTTCGTCTTCCCTTTCCCCCCCTTCTCTCCTCTCCGTTCAGCAGCCGGGTTTTCCCTTCCAACCCTCGTTTTCTTCGCGCAGTATGACCTCTCTGAAGGCATGCCCGAACCGTGCGTGAATGACGAAGAATCCCAAGCAGGAAAGAAAGAGAGGAGAAACAAGAGGAGCAGCAGCAGATCGACGATGCCGTGGCCGCGATGGCCGCCGCCGCCGCCTCCACTCCAGCACCACCACCCCGGCGGCGCAGACTGCGCCTGCTGCCTCGCCGCGCCTTCTTCGCTACACCAGACCCTCTCCGAGCTCGACCACTCCCGCTCGGCAGCGGCAGCCGCGGCCGCCGGAGACCTCGCCAGGCTCCGCACGATGATCGACAGGGACCCGCGGGCGGGCGTGGCGCCGCCCCGAGGCTCGAGCGACGGGTTCACCCCCCTCCATCACGCGTCCCGGGCGGGGAGCGCCGCCGCGGTCTCGATGCTGCTGGCCGCCGGAGCGGACCCCAACGCCGAGACCGCCGCGGGAAAGGCCACGCCGCTGCACAGGGCCGCGTTCGCGGGGCACGCCGAGGCCTCGCGGCTGCTGCTGCGGGCCGGCGCCGACGCCGCGAGGGGCGACGCCGACGGCGAGACCGCCGCGTTCAAGGCGGCGAGCCAGGTCAGTCGCCTCTTTTCCCTTTCATGTTTTTTTACCTGTTGCCGAGGATGACAATCGATACTCGCTCGAGCGGAACAAGAAAACCGCGCTGAGGGACACGAAAACTAAAATTATTTTAGCAGAAATTTGAAGTGAGGCAAAAAGTGAGAAAGAGAGGTCCCCCCCCCCCTCCCCCCTTGTCCCTCTCACCTCCCGCTCTCCTTTCTCTTCATCACATGCAAAACCTCAGGGGCACGAGGAGCTGATGAGTCTGCTGCTGGAGGCCGCGCCGGAGACTGCCTCGGTGCGGGACGCGAGGAGAGGGAGGACGCCGGAGGAGGCGCTGAGGGAAAGAAGGAGAGCGGGAGCGAACGAAGTGAGAATGGGGAAGTGAAGACGACGGACAGCCTGGAGCATGACCTTGTAAGATAAGAACAGAGCAAATTGAGAGAAAGAGATGACAAACGACTGATCAATTCCGCTCCGTCGCTCGGCCGCGGAGGGGGGGGGGGCGTCAGAAGTGGGGGAGGGGGCGCGAGGGAAAGAAAGAAAAACACAGCAGAAAAAAGGCGACAGAAAAACCCCACACCCCGCGCTGTGCAGCTTCTTCGAGCTCCCCCTCTCCCTCTCTCTGCCTAGCCGGCTCTGGAACGCCGACGCCGCCGAAGCAAATTGCTCTGCTTGCCCTGCCGGGCGTTTCCGTGTCCGTTCCTTCGGTGCACGATTGAGACCGCCTGTAGCCAAAGGCTTCATCGCGACACCTCGACAGGTGAGAAGCGTTCACAAAGGACCGGGCTGCGACTCGAGCTTTGTTTCTTTGGAAAAGTCTGCATTGGCCCGACGACGACCCACCGTCTCGACATCGGAGAAGCGGCTTGACGTCAAGAAAAGAGGGACAACTCTTTTGAACGATGGAAGCCCCGTATTTTCCCGCTCTGCTTCGCCCTTCCCAGCCCTCGCCAAGCCTTCGATCGAGATAACGCGACACGTTCTAGCCTTCCAGATGCGAATTGGAGGCAATGCACAGGTCTTTCGACAGGAGAAGAGCATCGGAATCCGCAAAACAAAAAAGCGCCGCATGCCGCCACCGTCGCCGTCGTCGCCTTCTTTTCCCTCTCCTCACCCTCTCCAGCTCCTCTCATCCCTCCCTCCCTCTCCAGGAAATTCGAAAATGGCGACCCCCGCCACCGCCGGTGGGGGCCCGCCGCCGCCGTTCGTCGACGCGGGACCCCCACCAAACCTGCCTCCGGTTAAGACGCCTCCAAATTCGGGCATCGTTCCCGCGCTCCTCCCTGCTGCGTCGCAGAAGAGCGCTGCCGCGGCGGCGGCGGCGCCGCCGACGCCGCCGACGCCCTTCTCCTCCTCGGCGCGGCCCCCGCCCCCCCCACCCTCGCGCGCCGCGAGGGCCAGGCTCGCCCTCCTCGCCCTGCCCTGGCTCCCCCTCTGCGGTTGGCTCGCCTCGGTCGTCGGACTGCTGACCTACGTCGGCGCGGCGGTCGCGGCGGCGACGCCCGGGAGGCGGCTCGCCAAGCTCCTGAACTCTGGCGGCGGCGGCGCGCCGGGGCTCGTCGCCGGCGCCGCGGCGCCCGTCGCGCTCGTCGTCGCCGCCGCCGTGGCCACCGCGGTGGTTGGTGCCGCGGCGAGCGCCGCCAGGGCCGACGCGGCCGCTCGGGCGGACGGGAAGTTTGGCGGCGGCGGCGGCGGCGGCGGAGGGAGTGCGGCGGGAGGAGGCGGCAGAGCCGGCTGGCTCCGGCGGTGGCCGCCGCTGTCGTGGCTCCTCCGCGCGCAGTGCGGGAGGGGCCCTCCGGCGCCCCAACCCTCTCCCGTCCTCCCCGCGCCGGGGACGCCCCTCGGCGGCACGGCGTCCAACACAACGGCGGCGGCAGCGGGGACCAGCCCCACCAAGGCCTCCCTGCAGCTGCAGCACTCGTCGTCGCACCCCCGCGCGGCGCCGTCAGTCTTCTCCTCGTTGGGAGGCAGCCTCCCCGGCGGCGGCGGCGGCGGCCCCGGCTGGAGCTTCGGCAACGGCAACGCTCCGGCGCCGCCTCAGGCCGCCTTCGCCCTCCCGCCGCGGAGGAGGGCCTACCGCGCGCAGAAGCTCGCGTGCGCCCTGATGGCCCTGGCCTGCGGGGCCTTCGCCACCGCTTCGGTCGGGCTGGCGCTCGCGTACGGAGCAGGTGAGAGGAAAAAGACCCCCCCCCCTTCGAATTTTTCCGCCGCGAGGGGGGGAAAGGAAAAAAATCTCGCAAAAAAGCTCACAAAATCGAAACTTCTCTCTCTCTCTCCCCCCAAAATAACAGCCGCCATAACCTACTTCGACATGGCCACCGCGGCCCTCCGCGCCTCCGACGGCACCGCCGCCTCCCTCGCCGTCGCCTCCGACGTCCTCGACGGCGCCGACGCCATCGGCAGCATGATGCGCGACCCTGCCAACATCGACAACCCGGCCCTCGTCGCCCTCAACGCGACGATCAGCCAGCTCTACGAGTCCGTGTCCCCGGGCCTGAGGGCGGCGATGCAGGCAGGGGCCGCGGCCGTGGCGGCGAGGCTCGAGGACGGCGGAAAGCCCCCCAGGGTCGACGCGGCGGCGAAGGACGAGGCGGTCATGATCTGGTCGAGCCCGACCCCCGGGAGCCCGATCGTGAGGGCGACGCGCGAGGCGACGCAGCTGGCCGCCGAGAGGGAGACGGGCGGCAACGCGACGGCGGCGGCGGCGGCGGCCGCCGCGGCTGCCGCAAACGCCCTCTCGCCGCAGGGCGTCCGCGTCTGCCAGTCCAGCCTGTGCGCAGACATGACGGCTGTGCCCGGGGCGAGGTCGAGGACCTGCGTCTGCCGCCCCGCGACGCTGCGGACGCTGCGGCGGCTCGCGGAGCCCGGCGCGGCGAGGGCGGCGGCGGCGGCGGCGGGCCTCCTCTTGCTCTCGTTAGGGTGCGTCGCCCTCCTCGCGGCGTACGCTTCCGCGGCGACGGCGGCGGCCTGCGAGCGCGACGCGGCGCACGGGAGGGGCACGCGGATCGACAGGCTGGTCGAGGCCAAGGCGGCGCGGAGGGCGAGGCAGCATGCGCTGTCTGCGCCGGGGCCGGGGCCCGCGGCGCTCGCGAGGGGCAGCCTGGGCTGGCTCGGGAGCGGCGCGGGGGGCAGCTCGCTCGCTCCCCGCGCGAGCGCCAGCGCCGCCGCTGCTGCGGCCGCGGCTGCCGCTGCCGTGGCTTCGCCGCGGTCCCTGCCCTCGAGCTCCCCGCGGGCGTGGGGGGGGGGGAGGTCGACGATTCCGGCGGCGCTCGTCTGGGAGAGCGGCGGCGGCGGCGGCGGGACGACGGCGGCGGCGGCGGCGACCACGGCGGCGGCGGCGGCGGCGGCGGCGGCCCCGCCCCGCCCCGCGCCCCCCGGCATCCCGGGGCAGCAGCCCGGGTCCCAGCTCCGTCCCCTCGGCCGGGCGTCGTGGGACGGCGTCGCCTCCGTCACCGTCGGAGGAGGAGCAGCGGGGGGAGCAGGGAACAGCGGCAGCGGCGGCAGCAGAGGCGTCGGAGGCGTCGTTCCTTCGACTTCCTCGGCTGCCGCCGCCGCCGCTGCCGCCGCCGCCGCCTCGCCTGCTGCCGCTGCCCCTGCGCCTCCCCCTCCTCCCTGCATCACTGCCCCGCACTACTTCCCCCCGCCGAGGAGGAGACCCTCCTCCGGTACGCCGGCGACGCCGCGGCAGGTGTCTTGGAGGACGGATTCGGGCTCGGGAGGAGCGGGAGCGGGAGGGGCGAACTCCATCATTGCGAGGGGGAGCAGCAGCTCGAGCGGGGGAGGAGGAGCGGGGGGAGGAGGAGGAGGAGGAGGAGGAGGAGGAGGAGGAGGGGAGAGCAGCAACACGGGCGACGGCGCTGTTTGATAGGCGAGCCGACTCCCTCTCTATCTCCCTCTCTCCTCTTCTTCTGTCTCTCTGTCCCTCTGTCTCTGCCTGCGTCTGAAAAAACGAGCGAAAAAAGAAAGAAAACCTTCGCCTGCGTCGGTTGTCCCATGTAAAAAGAGAAGAAGAATAAAAAAACGAAAAAAAAAGAGCAGCCCTCCACTGCCGAAAACAAAAATAGAAGTCTCACTTTTTCTTCTTCTTCTCTCTCTCCGGGAAACAAAAAAATGGAGGCACCAACGACGACCGATTCTTCTCCTCCTCCTGCTCCTCTTCTTCCTCCTCCCCTCTCTTCCCCTCCCTCTCAGCAACAGAGCAAGAAGGACAGGAGCACCTCCTCGAGCCTTCTGATCCTTCGGGCCTCGGCGGTCGACAGCTGGCTGCTCCGCCGCGGCAAGACGCCGCCGCCGCGGCTTTCTGGGATCGACGAGGCCCGCGCTCGCGCCGCCTTCGACGTCATTGACGGAGACGGGTCGGGGAGCCTCGACGCCTGCGAGCTCGCCGAGGCGCTGGCGCTGCTGGAAGGGGGAGCGGGGCGGGGAGGAGGACGAGGGGACGGGAGCGGGGACGGAGGCGACCGCGAAGAGTCTCCACCGCCCCCGCCGTCCGCGTCCTCGCCCCTTGGTCTCCAAAAGAAGCAGCAAAAGCAGCAGCAGCAGCAGCAGCAAAAGCAGCGGGCGGCCTCGGCTGCGGCGGCGGGCGAGCTCCTCCGGTCTGTCGACGCCGACGGCTCCGGGGCCCTGAGCTTCGCGGAGTTCGCGAGGGCCCTGGCGGCGACGGGGAAGTCCCTCGGAGGAGGAGGAGCGGAAAAGGGGAGGGGAGGGGGAGGCGGAAAGGCGGCGAATGCGGCCTCGGTGCCGTTCGCGCTCGCCGCGGCCGCGGCGTGCCGTGGGCGGCTGCTGTCGGCGCTCTCGGCGAGGGACGGCGCGGCGGCGGCGAGGGTCGCGCTGCGGGCCGCCGCCGTCTCCGCGGACCTCCTCGCCGCCGCGGCGAGAAGCGACGGGACCGGCGGAGAACGAGAAGGAGGCGGCGAGGAGAGGCGGGGGGGGAGGCGGCAGCCGCAGCAGCGGCCGCGGAGCGAAAAAGCCGAGACAACGAAGGCGGCGGCGGCGGCGGCGAAAGCAAAGTCGACGAGCTGGAGACCGCGGGACCCGCCGCTGTCGTGCTATCTGTAATTTCGAGTCCCTTTTTTTTCTCCCTCTTTGCATCGAACAAGTCATCATCAATCGTATACAGTTACATATCGGAGTTCCGGTTTCGCTCGAAGGGGGGGCGATTATCTTGCTAGGGTAAAGACCTTTTTTCTCGCCGGTGTTTTTCAAATTCTTGTTCTTGTTTTTCTTCGAATGGGGGGGGGGATCGCCGGGGTAAGGGAGAAAGCAACTGATGTATCTGTGTGCGTGCGGCAGTGGCGGTGGGACGCAAACGGTGGGGGGGGGCAGGGCGGGATAAAAAACGAGACGACTTGTTGATGGGGAAAAAAAGACATGCGACAAAAAAAGCAGACGCTCACTCGTGATGGCGCTTGGGGGTGTCTGGTGGAAAAGTAATAAAGAAGCGTCACGGGAGTCCCGCGAATACGCGAGATTAGGGGGGGGGAGGGGTTCACGATCTCGCTCTCTCTCAAAATATAGAGTGCCGGAGTGTGGAGGTGAAGGAGAAAAAAAGTTTGGTTTTTTTGAACAGAAAAATAAATAGAAAAGGAAGACTGAGGCGCCGAGGCGCTTCCTAGTCTTTTTCTCTTGCAACGCGTTGACGCGTCTCTATAAGGGGATGATGGGGATAAAAAATTAAGGGGATTAAAGCGGGGAAGCGCCACGGTCGTGGTGGCGGTGGTGGACGAGGGGGCGGAAGCAGGAAGGAAATTTTTTTCTTGCCCAAGTTCCCTATGTCTTCGCCCCCCAGTTCTCGGGTTTTTGAACGAGAAATAGAGCGCCTTTCTGATTTTTGTCGAGGTCGAATCGTGGAGGACGTTTTAGAAAGAGGACAGCGGGACCACCGCATCGTCGTCCGAGGAGGACTCGCCGCTCGTCTTGTTGTTGCAGCCCTCGTCGTCGTCGTCCGAGGAGGAGGAATTAGTGGCGCGAGGGGAGGCACCGTCGCCGGAGGTCATCATCATCGTCGAGGTCGAGACGGAGGCAGAGGCGGGCTCCACTGTCGCCGCCGCCGTTGTTGTTGTTGTCGGGCTTCCTACCTTTTTCGCGTCGTAGCTGGCGAAGAACGCCGCGTTCTGCTCGCGGAGCTTGCAGAGCACTTTTTGGAAGAAGGAAGAGAGAGGAAGGAGAGAGGAAGAGAGAGGAAGGAGAGAGGAAGAGAGAGGAAGGAGAGACGAAGAGAGAGTGGGTGAGTAAGAGTTGTTTTCGATAAAAAGTGGTCGGTCGAGGTCCAGAGCGAGAGCAACTGAGAGCCTCTGCTTTTGTTTTTCTTTTCTTCCATGCCCCGAGCCCCCACACGTGGTCCTTCCAAACGCCAATGAGACCATTGCAAGGCCTCCGCGCTGAAGCATTACGCTATCTCACGCAAAACAAAGGAATCCGCGAGGACAGAAGAAGAGGAGAACGGGGGTGGACTCACCGATGCTGACGACGAGGGGATGGTGCTTCAAGCGAGAAGAAGAAACGCGGTCGACGATCTCGACGTCGCTCAGGGGCACCCCGGCGGCGAGCTCCTGCTCGAGCGCTAAGCGCACGAGGTCGAGATCCTCTCGGGAGACCCGCGCCTGGGATTGCTTGGGGGCGGAGGGCCTACGGACGGCCAGAGGGCGCGCAGAGCAGGGCGAGGGTCGGCTGAAGCGGTTCGTGGGAGGTCTTGGGGCGTTGACATCTTTCGAGGCCTCGTCCAGTATCATGGGCGCGGCGCGAGCGACGTCCTTCGATGTCGGGGAGCAGCACATGGCGAACTATTGATCCTGGGGGCACGAAGGAAAAAATGCTCCCTGGGAGGCGACTCGCGGGGGAAGAGATGGGTCGAAAGAAACGTCACTTGAAAGAATTTTGAAAAAGAGCTAAGAGCAAAGAAAAAGTGTTTTTTTTTCTCGGTCAGCGTCAGCGTTCTCGGTCAGCGTCTCGGCGTCAGCGTAGTTTCAGCCTGAAAAGGGGCAAGCCCCGTGTCGAACTCGAGTTTTACAATTCGTGCAGCGCTCGCAAAAAAGAGCCGGAGAGAAAAGAAAAAGGAAGAAGAAGAAGACGAATCACGAAGGCTGCGAAGACTTCTCCTCACTCTCCCTCTCTTTCAAAGACTCCACCCCCGCCGCTGACAACCTCCGCTCTCGGCGGTCGGCCGCGCGCAGAACGGCCAGCAGCGTCCCGGCCCTCGGCGCGCAGGGCGACGCCGCCGCGGCCTGCTGCTGCATTTGCATCCGCTGCTCCTCCTCCTGGCTTCCTCCTCTCATCGGCGACGGCGGAGGGAAGAGGTGAGGCGGCAGAGCCAAGACCTCCCCTCCTCTTCCTCCTCCTCGTCGTCCTCCTCCTCCCTCTCCCCCGCCGCTCTTCCTCCTCCCCCCCTGCGGCTCCTTCTTCCTCGTCCACAGGCCCGCCGCCGCCGACGCGCCGTCGTTCAGCGCCGCCGCGGCCGCGAACCTCGCCCACGCCCTCGGGCTCACCAGCATCTCGCCCCGGGTCGCCGCCGACCGGTGCGCGATCACGACGGGGGCCAGGTCGGCGGCGGCCTTGCCGAGCGTCGTCAGCGCCGACCCCGTGTCGAAGAGCGTCGCCGAGTCGGCGAGCGCCGCGGCGCGCGCGAACCCGGCCGCGAAGAGCCTGTGCGACCGGAGCTGCTCGGCGACGGGCACGCACCGCCCCGAGCGCAGGCGCCTCCAGACGCCGCGGGCGACGGCGAGGCCCGGATCGCAGGTGACGCCGACGACCTCGACGCGGTAGGGGAGGTGGCCGGCGGGAGCAGGGACGGTGCGCTGCCAGTAGATCGAATCGTCGGCGGGCTCGCCGTCCGCGTCGCCGTCGGAGGCGTCGCCTCCGCCGCCGCCGGCTCCCCCGCCCTCCTCGTCCTCGTCCTCGATCGCTCTCTCTGCGCCCCCCTGCCACCCGGGCCCCCTCCTGTAGAGCCACCCGTGGTCCCTCACCATCGCGATCGTCGCGCGCACGAAGGGGAGCCACGCCATCGTGCCGTCGAACACGACGTCGCGCTGCTCGTTGACGGCCGCGACCAATAATTCCTCGGCGGCGCACGTCGAGTACTCGTGCACGAAGCGGCCGAGCCTCTTCTCCTCCTCCTCGTCGTCGTCCCTCTCGTCGGTATCCGAGGGAGCAGCGGTCCCGGCGCCTCCGGCGACGCTGCCGGCACTGTCGGTCGACAAGCCCCGGCTGCGACGTCCTCCCTCTCCTCCCTCTCCTCCTTCCTGCCTGGCCCTGCGCGAGCGTTCGGCCGCGGCCCTCGCGGCGGCGGCCGTCGCCTTGATGGCGTCGGCCTCGATCACCACGGGGGGCGCGGCGGCGGTCAGGCGCGTGAGGGCCCACAGGTCGTCCCGGGCGACGACCTCGCGCACCGTCGACTTGCCGGCGGCCATCCCGCCTGTTTTTTTTTGATTTTTTTTGGAGGAACAAGTTTGAGAGATGAGTTTTTTTTGGAATTTTTTTCGCCCGAAAAAAAAGAAAAGAAAGCTCACCTCCGAGCAGCAAGAGCACCGGGGGCCGCGGTTTCGCCGGAGGAGGGGACAGGACCCTCTCCGGGGAAGGGAGAGAAGAATCATGCGGCTGCTGCGGGGTTCTCAGCGGCGGAGACTTGTGGCTTCCCGCGCTCGCCGGCCGCCTGCGGCGCTGCTGCTGCTGCTGCGATGGCCGCGGCGGCGGCGGCGGGGGCTGCGCCGGGAGCGGCGTCGAAAAGGTCTCTTCTTCTTCTTCTTCTTGCTCTTCGTTTGCATCTTCCTCGCGCTCGTCATCGTCGTCAGAAGAAGATGACTGCGGAGAAGGAGGAACAAGCTGAGGAAGAAAGGCAGTCTCGGACGCTGCCCTGGGCATCGCCGGAGCCTTCTCTTCGCCCTTTTCGCCTTGGGCGGCAGCGGCAGCTGCATCGGCTGCGACAGCATCGGCGGCATCAACGGCGGCCGCTGCCGGCTTGTCAAAAAAGGCCTCCTCGAGCGACAGGAACCTCCTCCGCGATCCGAGCATATCTCGAGTCACCCGCTGCTTGATGCCCGCGCATTTCGTAGTTCCTGCTCCCGCTCCTCCGCGGAAGGGCCCGAAGCCGGGCAGAGACGGGGAGAAGGGGCTACTCGAGAGCGCCGCGGCGACGCTGCCGCCGTTGCCGCCGCCGACGCCCCCGCGCCGCTTCATCTGGAAATGGTTGTTGGCCTTGAGCAGCCTCGTCGCGGGGACGGCAGCTGCCACGGAGGGGTTCTTGAGGAGGCCGCCGCCGCCGCTTTTAGAGGAGGAAGAGGAGGAGGAAGAAGAGGAGGAAAACGGAGAATGGGCGCGAGATAGGGAGGAGGAAGGAGAAGAAGAAGAGGAGGGAGGCGCGCCGCCGCCGCCGCTTCCTCCCCCTCCTCCGATGTCGAGCGCGACAACGGCCCGTTCGGCCGCCGCCCTCGCGGCCTCGCTGGGGCCCCTGGAGCCCGCGTCGGCGTCAAAAGCCGGCGGGGGCCAGGCGGCGGCGAGCGAGGGGAGCTCCCCGACGCTGGCGGACCGCCTCCTGTGGCCCAGCGCGGGCGGGAGCGGCGCGGCGGCGGCGGTGGAGGCAGGCGCGCCGCCGCCGCCGCCGCCGGAGGGGAGCGGCGGCTGCGGCGAGGGCGTCCCCGGCGAGCACGCCCCCCACGAAGGGAAAGGAGGAGGGCCGGCGCCAGAGGCGCCGAGCAGCCCGCGCCGCCGCGTGTCGGCGGCGTTGGCCGCGACGACCCTATCAAGCGAGTCCCAGTTGCAGCTGAGGTAGTCGAGCAGCAGGCGCTCGAGCTCGGCCATGAGGGCCCCTGCGACGCGGGCGAGCGAGGCCGCCTCCTTGTCGTTTTCGTCGTCGTCTTCGTCGTCGTCGTTGGCAGCGGCGGCGGCGGCAGAAGAAGAAGAGCTCGCTCCTCCTCCTCCGTTTGCCTTCTCCGCGAAGACGTGCCTCGCGTCCCTCCTTCTGCTCCTGATGGAGACGGAGACGTGCGCCGGGGCCGGCGGGAGCAGGCTGAGGCGCAGCGCCCGCGCCGAGAGGGAGAGCGACGACGAGGAGGAGTTCGAGTTTGACGCGTCGGCAGCCTCGGTCGGCGAGGTCGGCTCTGTGCTGCCTCTGCTCTCGCTCCCGTTGCTCCTCCCTCTCCCGTCGAAGTTGGCGAGCTCGGCCGCGACCGCGGCCTCGAGCACGGAGGGAGGGAGCCTGTCCGCGACGCAGCGGGGGGAAGGGGGAGCGCCGCTCGAGGAGGAGGGGGCGGGGCCAGGAGGGAGCGGGAGGAGGGAGCTCCCTCCCCCCCTGCCCGCCGCCGGCGCCGCGCCGCCTCCCTCCGCCGCCGCGGACCCCACCAGGAGCCTCTCGAGCTTCGCCGCGGCCACCAGCAGCGGCTCGAGCCCCAGCGACGCGAGCCCGTCCGCGAGCCCGGCGGCGTCGGCGCGGAGGTAGAGCGCCGCGAGGGTCTCCAGGGCGCGGCGGGTCCTGGTGTCGGTCTTCGGCTTCGAGGCGGGGGCAGGGGACGGGGTGGCCGTCGCTGCCGTCGCTGCTGCCGCTGCCTCGGCTGCCGCCTCCCCGCCCTCTCCCTCTTTCTCGTTTTCGCCGCCGCAGCACCCGAGCAGGCGGTCCGCGGCGTAGACGCTGAAGGGCACGTCGGGGAGCGGGGGCCTCTCGGTGGCGTCGGAGGGCGGCTCGGAGGCGTGACGCCAGGGGACGAGGAGCACCGAGGCCGAGGGCGCCGAGGGCGTCGCCGATTGTCGCCCGGACGAGGACGCCGAAGCGTCGTCGCCTCCGGGCGCCTCTTTCCCGCCCCAGCGCACTTGTCTGTCTCCGGGGGCCTCTGGCTTCTTGTTCTGACTCTTCTCGAGGCCCCTCAGGGAGAGGAGCCTGTGGGGCGTGTTTTGTTTGCGAGAGAGAGGAGAAAGGTTGCGGGTGACGGTGATGACCAGAGTTTCGAATGCCCCATCGCTTTGGTTCTTCGCCATCACATCTTCTCTCGTGTTTTTTACCTTCGTCCGGCCTCTGATGCCGCAAGCCCAGCCGCGAAGGCAGCCACGAGCATCGCGCTCGCCGAGCTGCCCGGCGAGGGCGACATTTTTTGGAGAGCGCGAGAGCGCGAATACTGAGGGAGAGAGAGAGAGAGAGAGAAACAAAGAAAAAAAAGTGACTGCGAATGAGATCCTTTTTGTTTTTTTGCACGCCACCCAAAAGACTCCCCTTCAAAACTCTCCTCTCAAAACTCCCTCTCTTTGCCTTTTCTTTTTTTCTACTTGTTGTTGTCCTCCCCGCCGCCAAACTTCTCGATCAGAGCCGCGGCGGCCACGTGCGACGGGCTCTTTCCCTGCGCCTCCGCCGCCGCAGAGACCGCCTCGAACACGGAGACGGGCAGCGACACCTTGGGGAGAGACTCGCTCTCGCCGCCGGCGTTTTCGGAGACAAAGCCCTTGGCAAACTCCCGCAGCGCCGCGGTCCCCGCCCTCGCGCAGCAGTCCCCCAGCGTCTCCCCGGGCCTGCGGGCGCTCCTCCAGTGCGCGAGTAAAGGTTCCAGAGTGGACTCGAGCTTCTGGACCTTGACGCGGTCGAGGTAGAGCTCGTTGAGCCTGGTGCCGGCAGCGGACCCGCCGACCCACAGCTGGTACGAGTTGGGCCCGTCGCCGACGAGGCCGATCTCGGCGGCGTATGGCCTCGCGCAGCCGTTGGGGCACCCCGTGACCCGCAGGGCGAAGCCCTCGGTCTCGGCGAAGCCCATCGAGGTCATCAGGGAGCGCACGCGGCGGTGCAGCGACGGCAGCGCCCGCTCGGCCTCGGTGACGGCGAGGCCGCACAGCGGCAGCGCCGGGCAGGCCAGCGAGTTGGCGTCGAGGAAGTCGACGTCGTCGACGTGCGCCAGGCCCGCGGCGGCCAGCTCCGCCTGGATCGCACTTTTCTTGGAGGGGTCGATGTCGGAGAGCACGAGGTTCTGCTGCGCAGTGATGACGACGGGGATCCCCTCCCGCTCGATGATGCTGCGGAGCGTCTTCTTCCCTTCGCCCTTGATGCGGCCCCCCGGCACGTGGATCCCGTAAGACCACCTGCCGTCGCCCTGGTCGGTCCAGCCCAGGAAGAGCTCCTCCTTCCAGGCGGGCAGGGCCCTGAAGGGCTCGAAGGCGTGGCCGAGGTACTGCTCGACCGTGGAGCGGAACCGGTCGACGCCCCACTCGTCGATCAGGTACTTGAGCCGCGCCTGCCTGCGGTCGTCCCTACGGCCGTAGTCGCGCTGTTTTGTTGGTGTTGTTTCGTTTGTTGAGCAGGGGGGGGAGGGGGGGCGTGAGCAACGGAAGAAAGAGGGAGATGAAAAGAAAAGAAGAAGAGAAGCAAAAAAAAAAAAAAAGAGAAGCAAAAAAAAAAAAGCCCGAAGAAACAAAAAAAAACCCGAAGCCTCTTCTCCATCCCCCCCCCCCTCTCTCTCTTTCTCTCTCTCCCTCTTTCTTTCTTGCTCACCTGCGTCGCCACGATCGCCTTGACCGCGGCCAGGATCCTGTCCCTGGGCACGAAGCCGATCGGGTCCGCGAGGCGAGGGTAGGTCGTCGGCGCGCGGTGCGACCGCCCCATCCCGCCGCCGGCGACGACGTCGGCGCCCAGCACCTCGCCCGGGTTTTGCGGGTCCATGATGACCACGAGGCCGAGGTCGTTGGTGAACAGGTCCACCGAGTTGTCGCCCGGGACCGTCACCGCGACCTTGAACTTCCGGGGGAGGAACTGCGCCCCGTAGATCGGCTCCGGCGAGCCCACAAAGTTGGTCCCGTGCTCGTTCTCGTCGCGGGCCGCCGTCACCTCGGGCCTCTCAAAGACGGAGCTCGCAAACTTCTCCCCGTCGAGCCAGACATCGTAGTAAGCGCCCGACTGAGGCGCGAGCAGGTCGGCGACGTCTTCCGCGAGGCGAGCGCAGGCCGCGTAGTCGGGGCGCGATGCCTCGGAGAAGGGGGCGGCCGGGGCGCAGACGTTTCGGTTGACGTCGCCGCACGCGCCCAGGGTCGAGCCCATCGCCTTGACGACCGACGAGAAGGCCGTCTTGAGGTCGCCCTTGAGCACGCCTGTTTTTTTTTTTTGTTTTGGACAGAGAGGATCCGGAAACGATCGAAAGAAAGAGGAAGGATGAGTTTTGTCGGGGTGGGCCTCTGTATCATCTTTCCTGCCGACCTCGTGCCCCGAAAAAAAAAATCACGAGTGAAAAAAAAAAAATCGCACCGTGCAGCTGGTAGGCCTGCCTCGTCGTCAGCCTCAGCGTCCCGTTGCCCACGTGATCCGCCAGGTCGTCCATCGTCAGGTAGAGCCCGTTCGACACCCTGCCCGCCGGCTGCCGGGTGCGCATCATGAACTGGTACGCCTTGCCCCTGCCCGCGCCGCGCTTCTCGCGGTCGTCCTGCTGGTAGCTGCCGTGGAACTTCATGAGCTGGGCGGCGTCCTCCGAGATGTTGCCGGGGGCAGTGGTGAGCTCCTCCATGAGCGGGTGGCGGAGGTAGTCGGACTTCTCCTTGAGGATCTCGACCTTGGAGCTGTGTTGGTGTGGGTCGGTTGACGGGGTTGGGTGAGATGGCGACGATTCAGGGGAGGGTACAGGGTCGAAGGAGAAAAAAGAGGTGTTGTCATCGTCGTCGTCAACATCGTCGTTCAATTCTCTTCAGCCCAGGCGCTCTGGACACTTTGAAATCCGATTCTGCCGACATCAGCGCACGCGGCTCGTTGTCTCGAGAGTGCTCGAGTAAGCAATCGAAAAAAGACAGGAGAGCGTCGAAGGCTTAGGGGGCGCAAATACTGAGAGCTCGAGCGACGGCTCTCTCGCCCTCCAGAGAGAGCCACCCCATGCCACGAAAAGAAGACACTTGGAGGTGGCACCAAAGCGCTTTCTCTATTCGGAATTCTTTCCTCCACCGGGCGACATGACGCCAATATGTCGGTCTCCGGCGAGTGAGGAAGACTCGGAAGAGGAACTACGAGCGCGTGAACTTTTCGAGAGCGAAACAATGAAAATCCCCACTCACCGCTTCGGCGGCTTTGATGTCGGCGGGCGGGCCGGGGTCGCGACGGCGACGACGTGGAGGGAGCCCCTTCCTGGTCGTCGCTGCTGCGTGGAGGAGGACGCTGCCGCAGAGGAGGGTCCCGCCCTAACGGCTGGGAGGGAGTGGGCGTGCATCTTCGGAGCACGAGAGAAGGAAGAGAAGGAAGGAATGAAGAACGAAATCGAAATGCTTGGCTCTCTCGCTCGCCACGGCCAGCGTCCTCGGAGAAGAAGGAAAAGAGTGAAGCCCTCGACTCGAGCTTTTTCTCAAAGCTCTGTTCACCAATTCAAAAGGTCGCGTTCGAGGCCTCCCTCTGCTGGTCTCCTCCTCTTTACCACACGCACGCAGCCGAGCACTATGGGCGCCTCCCCCAGCCCCTCTGCGCCGCCAATGACGGCTGCTGCTGCCTCGGCGGGCGGAGCAAACGCGACGTTTGACGTCCGGCGAGCGGCGGCGAACACCAGCAGCAGCGCGAGCGGCAAGCCGCCCCTGCTCCCTGCCAACGCGCGCCTGGCCGTGGCCCCTCCTCCTCCTCCTTATGCGTCTCAGCCTCCATCAACTCCCGTGCAAGCCGCTGGCGGTGGAAGGAGGAACAGGAGGAGGACCATCAGGGAGCGGTGCGGGTAAGCATTCGAAACCTCGTCGGGCACGAAGTGAAAATTGGCGCATCGAATTAGAAACATTTGCGCGTCTCCTTTGCTCGTTTACCGCCTTTTCGGCCCGTTTCTTTTGCGTTGAAACGAGAGCATGGACAATAGAGAGAACGAGCATCCTAAGGGAAAGCAACTCAGAGGTCGAGAAACGGCGAAAGCCAAAAGAGGAGGCGAATGGTTCCTCTCGCTCGCGTCACGCTTTTTTTTCTTCTCTTCTTCTTTCACCTCTTCTCAACCCCAACCTTCGCAACTCTCCAACTCCAAACTCTCCCCCACAACAGCGGCCGCTGCCGCTACGTGCCCATCCTGGGCCTCGTAGGCGTGCTCCTCTGCCTGGCCGGGCTCGCAATCTACGCCGGGGGGGCCGTCCCTGCGGGCAGGACCATCGCTGCGCTCGTGTCGAAAGTCGATACGAAGACCAGTGCCGCTTCTCCTTCTTCTTCGAGCAGCGGCGGCGAAGAAAACTCTACTTCTCCGCCTCGCCCGACGGGGAGAGGCCCTCTATCCCGCCTCGTGGAAGCCTACATCGTCACGACAACGGTCGGTTTCACATACGGCCTTAATTTTTTGAGAGAGGAAGCGGAGGTTGGAAAGAAGATGAACAGAAGAAGGAAAAGGAAAAAAACTCACCGCTTCTTTTTTCTTTTCATTAAAAAAACAGGCCTCCGTCGCTGCGGCCACCATCACCGTCGTTCTCGGAGCCGCGGCGCACGCCGCGAGGGCGAGGCAGCGGGCGGCGCTCGACGAGCACTGCGAGAGCGTCTCCGTCTCGGGCTACGGGAGCGGGAACAATGGCAGCAGCAGGAACGGCAGCAGCACCGGAACGCCGCCGCCCTCCGCCTCCAGAGCCAACGCCGCCGCTTTCACGGCCCCCTCCTCCTCTGCCTCCCGCCCCCAGAAGCCTAGGCGCCGCGCCTTTACCTGCGTCCGCCGCCTCTCCGCCGCGGCCGCGCTGTCGGCCTGGCTGCTCGCGGCCTGGTGCGTTTTGCTGGTCGGCGCGCACGTCTCGGCGAGCCTCGCGATGGAGCAGGTCGTGCGGGGGAGCGACACCGCGATCTCGACGCTGAACTACTTTGCGGGCACGGCCAACGAGACGTTCGCCGCTGCGAGGCAGGTCGGAGGGGGGATCTTGGACGGGGTGGCGAGGGTCGGGGCGAGCCTGGGAGGAGGAGCGGGGGCGAGCGGAGGCGGCGTGGGGGGCGGAGGAGGAGGGGGGCCGGCGCTCCCGCCGGGGCCGGCGCCGGGGGCGACGCAGCAGCGGTCGAAGCAGCCGCAGCAGCCGCCGGCGGCCGCAGCGACGGGCGACGCCGAGACAGCCCCTTCCACCGCCAGGCCCTTCATGGAGTCTGCGCGCCAGGCCGCCTCGGACCTGGGCGCGGCGCTGGGACCGACGGCGCAGAGGATGGAGAGCGCGCTCGCGGCCGCGGCCAAGGCGAGAGGCGACGACGCCGAGGGGGGGCCCGCCGCCGCTCCTCGCGACAAAGCCGGGAGAGGAAGCGCCGCTGCTGCTCCCGCGGAAGGAGGAGGAGGAGGAGGATCCACCATTAAGAGCATGGCGAACGCGCTGCGCGGCCTCGTGGGCTCCGCCGCCGCCGCCGCCAACGCCGCGGAGCACCCGGCGGCGGCGGCGGCGGCGGCGGCGCCGGCTGCTCCTGCAGCCCCGGCAGCGGCTGTCGGCCGAAAGATGCTCCAAAAGGGGGGAGGATCCCCCCCCGCTGCCGCTGCCGCATCCCCGGGAGCTTCCGCCGCTCCTCCAGAAGAGCACCCTGCGGCGGCCGCGGCGCGCTTCCTCGACGCGCTCGCGGCGCTGCAGCCGACGAGGGAGGACATGCTCTCTGCCGCGGCCGGGGCCTCGCGCGCCGTCGAATCCGTCCGACGCGGCGGCGGTGGGGGGTCCGGGCCTGCCGCCGGAACGGGAGCCGGCGGAGCCGGCCTCGTCTGCCCCTCGGTGGTCTGCCTCGACGTGCGCCTCTTCCCGGCCCTGGCCTCCGACGCCTGCGTCTGCAGCGCGGGCGACCTCGACGCCGTCGGCGGGCTCGCGGCGACGGCGCGCAGGCAGCTCCGCGGCTCGCTGGTGGGCCTGGCCTGCCTGTACCTGGGGGCGTCGATCCTCGCGGCGAGGCTGACGGCCGAGGCCGCGAGGGCCGCGCACGACGGCGACCTGCTGTTCTCCGACAGGCTCGAAGGGCTCGTGGCCGCGGCGGGCGCGAGCGCGGCGGCGGCGAGGGCGAGGGCCGCGGCGAGGAGGGAGCACAGGGAGGCCGCGGCCGCCGCGACCGCTGCGACCGCTGCTGCTGCTGCTGCTGCTGCAGCCGCAGCGAATAACAACACTTTGACGCCCCTGGCTGCGACGGCGATGAGGTGGCCCGGGACGGTTATGTGAAAAGAAGAGAGGAGGAAAAGAAGAGAGAAAGAGGGGAAGAAGTTTTTCCGTTTTTGCAAAAAGAAAAAAGAGAAAAAAGGAAAGAAAAAGGATCCTTCTTCTCTACCTCCCGACCCCGGCCGCGCCGCACCCGCGCATCCACCCAACCGCCTGCCTCGGAGGCGCCAGTGCGATCCTGAAGAAGCCGCTTGCCGCCGCCGTCCAAGCTTCCGCCGCCGAGGCGCCGCCGCTCCTCTTGGCCTCGGACGCCGTGGTCGTGGCAGAGGCCACGCTGCCCCTCCTCGCCAGCGCCGCCTCGAGGTTGATCGAGGGCTTGATGCGCGCTTCGGACGCGCAGCTCTCTTTCCTCCTTTTCTCCGCCAGCAGTGAGGCTCGCCGCGAGAGCAGCGCCGCGGTCCTCCTGGCGGCGGCGGCCGCCGTCGCCGCCCTCGCCGCCGCCGCGGCCTGAGCCTCCTCGGCCTCGGCCTTTTCAAACGCCGAGAGGGCGGCTTCTTTTCGGGCGAGCTCGGCCTCTCTCGTCCGTCGTCTCCTGGCCTCGGCCTCTCTGGCGCGCTGCCTGGCTCTGCAGGCGTCTTCCGCTGCAGCAGCAGCGGCGGCGCCGCTGCCGCTGCCCTCGCTGTCGTCGGCGGCGCCGCCGGAGGGAGGGGCTCGCTGCCGCTGTTGCCTCTCTGCCCTCGCCGCCGCCCTCGCCGCGGCCCGCCGCTCGAGCTCCTCTTTGCGGGCGAGGAGCTCCTTCGGAGAGAGAGGCCTCCTTTCGTTTTCTTTCTGCTTCTGCTGCTGCTGCTGCTGCAGCTGCTCCGCCTCCGGCTTGCCGCTCTGCCGCGGCTGCTGCTGCTCTCGCCGCTTCCGGAGAGGCGTTTTCTTTTCCTTTGAGGAGGAGGCCGCCACAGCCGCCACCCTCCTCGCTGCGTCCGCAGCGGCGGCCTCGGCCACCGCAACGCGGAGCTCCCACTGTCGCTGCTCTTCTTTTTCTTCTTCTTCGTCCCTTTTGTCGTCGGAAGCGCGAGGACGAGGAGGCGGCGAGGACATGATTTTTTTTTGGTCAGTTTAAAAATAGAAAAAAGAAAAATGAAGAAAAAGAGCGAGAGGGGGTCTCGGGCGCGTCACCGGTTTTCACTCACTCGACGACGAAAAGGAGCGTTGCTTGTTCTTCTTCTATCTCTCCCACCTCCACCTCTTTCCCTCTCTCTGCGCTTGCGCGCCCCTGCTGCCTGCCTCCAATGCAGCCCCGCACCGTAGCGGCCGACGAGGAGCAGCAGCAACACGCTGCTGCTGCCCCAATTGCTGCTGATGCGTTGCGCTACTCATCGTTCGGCCTCTCCAAAAATCCCTCCGCCGCTGCAGCAGTAGCTCAGCCTCAACAGCCTCAGCAGCAGAAGCAGCAGAAGCAGAGCCGGCTCAACAAGGCCCTGCGCACGGGTCCCGCACCCTGGTCCGTGGCTGCTCCCGGGAGAGCATCGGGGGCCGTCGCAGGTGCGTGAGGAGAGAGAGAGAGAGCATCAATCGAAAAACACCGCGCGAAAAAAATCAAAATGAATGGTTTCATGTCTCTTCTTTCTCCTTCTCTTCGCGTTCCTCCTTCCCTCGCTCGTGCTTTTCCGAGGACCAGAAGAGCTCTCTACGATGTCTCCTTATCTCTGACGTTGAAAGAATAATGAAAAACAAAGCACAAAAAACAGCAGACGACCGCATCGCAGCCCGGCATGCGCATGCGCATCGGTCGGGCGACGCCGCTTTCGCCGCCGCCACTGAGGCCGCTGCCGCTGCCGCAGGAGCAGCAACTCCTACCCCGCGCGACCCTGCCGCAGACTTTTTCCTCCAGCGCAGGCCCGCTTCTCCCGACTCCCCGACGAACGACGGAAATGGTGAGGACGTCTCCGAGATCGCCCTCGACCTCGAGTCCACGCTCAAGCTCTCGGACGCGCTCGCGGCCGCCGGGCTGAGCAGCAGCAAGCCTGCGAACCCCGCTCCCGCTCCTGTTGCTCCCGCTCCGGCTCCGGCTCCCGTCTCGCGCCGCTGGTCGACGCTCCTCAGCCCGGCGGGCTTCCTCAAGCGCGCCGCGTCCGAGGAGAAGGAGGCGAAAGAGAGGGCCGAAGGAAATGAGAGCAATGAGGCTGCCGCTGCCTCTCCGGCGAAGCAGCAGCAAGAGCGGCAGCAGCAGCAGCAGCACCAGCGCCGCCCTCGCTCTCCGCTCGCGGCTCTCATTAGCCGAGCCCGCCAGCAGCAGCAGCAGCAGCAGCGAAGCCCGCAGCAGAAGCCCGCCGTCGCAGCGGCGCTCCGCTCCGACCTCCTGCTCTCTGCCTCGACGCCCCCTCCCCCTCCTCCGCCGACGGACGCCTCGACGTTCGCTGCGGCGGAGGCGGAGGCAGAGGCGGCGGCAGCGAAGCAGCGGCAGTGGGCTCTCCCCGCGCTCTCTCTCGCCGTTCCCGCCAAGAAGCCAGGCTCCTTCTTCGCGTCCCCTCCCGCTGCCGCCGCCGCCGCCGACCGGCCCCGCCCCGCTTCCTCCTCCCCCTCGGGCCCCGCCACGGCCGGGAAGCGCGCCTGCCCGCCGGGGCAGAGCTCGGCGCGGGGGGGGAGGGGCGTCCACCGCGCCTTCTTCGGCTCCTCGCCCTCCCCGCCGCGCGCCGCCGAGGGGGGCGAGCGGAGGGAAGAGGAGGAGGGGCACCGGGAGCAGCCGGGGGCGGGCGGGCGCGAGCGGTCGCCTCCTCCCGCACCTCCTCCTCCTCCTCGCGAGTCCACCCCGCCCGCCCGGCACGGCACGGGGGCGGTGGCGGGGACGGGGGGCAGCGGCGGCCCCTCCTCGATGGGAAGCATCCAGAGGCGTCTGCTCGCGTTCAGGCGGAGGAGGTCGCTGGCGACCGCCGCCGCCGGCGCCGGGGCCCCGCCGCCGCCGGAGCAGCCGGGCGCGGCGGCGGCCCCCCCGGCAGGGGAGGCAGAGGAAGCGGGCGAGGCCGCCGCGGCGGCGGCGAGGGCCGCCCGCGCCGCCCCCGCCTCCTCCGGCCTCCGCCCCTCCTCGGCCTCCCTGCTCTCGATCCCGAAGCGGCCCCCGTCCCCGGCGCCGGCGGCGCAGCAGCAGCGGCGGCGCGCCGCGGCGCTGGCGGCGGCGTTCCCCCTCCCCTCCCGAGCGGGCGACGGCGCCCCGCGGCCGAGCGGCGTCCCCGCCGCGTCGGCCCCCCCCGGCCCCGCCGCGTCCCCGCCGCTCCCCTCCCCCTTCCCCTCCCAGGCGCCCCCTCCTCCCGCCCGCGCAGGGGGAGGCGGGGCGGCGGAGGGGAAGGGCGGGGAGCGGGGGCGGAGCGAGGCCCCCGCGGCACCCTGGCCCAGGATCGACGTCTGC
>Ga0210003_1000867_pt1 | contig 27160 bp, 26 predicted proteins | sample LantaG_FD_182804 | JGI IMG/M metagenome (GOLD analysis project Ga0210003, IMG submission 182804) | Deep subsurface microbial communities from Baltic Sea to uncover new lineages of life (NeLLi) - Landsort_02402 metaG (SPAdes) (version 2) | ecosystem: Environmental > Aquatic > Marine > Oceanic >... | reverse complement strand
GTACTTGGCGAAGAGAACGATGTCGCCTTTTTTGACTTCGGGCTTGGCGCGTTCACCGGAGTCGAGCCGCCTGCCCGTTCCGATGGCGAGCACCTTGCCCTTCTGCGCAGCCGCAAGTACCGCAGGCAGACCCGCCGCACCGACAACCGCGGTAAGGACAATATCAATATCGTCAAGCTCCACAATCTCTACCAAGCTATCCGGCCCAGCGAGAACTTGCGTCTCCAAATCACCAACTAACTCGCGGAGCTGCGCTGCATAATCAGCATTTGTGATGGCAGCAAATCTCGGCCTATACCGCCTGACCTGCTCAGCCAAAAGCTCCACATTACTGTGAGCACTGAGCGCAACAATCTCGTATTGCGTATCGCGTATTAAACTCGTCTCGTCATTGCGAGCGGAGCGAAGCAATCTCAAATCAATTTTAGCGCTTTGCTCTGCGCTCTCTGCGTTCTTTGCGGTTAATCTTTTTTCGAGCGACGAATTCAGCGCATCGATTACCCGAAGTGCATTCTTACCAATCGAGCCGGTCGAACCTAAAATAGCGATTTTCTTAGCCATAGCTCCCGTATACTACGGCAGATAATGCACAACTGTCAAGAAATGAGTCAAATCCTTAGCTTCTCCTGCTCCAAAATAGAAATTAGACAATAGTAAACTGGAGCAAAGCGCAAGTCCCGGGCGCAGTCCTGAGTAATATCGAAGGGCGTAGCCGAGGGCTCTAAAATCAATCAAATCTGCAGGCAGTTGAGAGCAAAAATTGGAATTTTTACAATTTTTTTTATTCGCTTTGGCATGACGACTTACGTCAACGACAGCCGAAAAAAATAGGTGTTTTTTCGCATCAAACGCGCAAGTTCAGCCAATTATAGAGACGCGTCTTTTTACCGCCGAGAACGCTCCCCGCTTTCGCGGGGACAGGCGAGAGCGCTGAGAGATTAGGGATTTACTTCACCAATTACCAATAACCAATTACCAATAACCAATTACCAATAACCAATTACCAATAACCAATCACCGGAGGAAATCATCAGGGTTTCTTTTAACATTCCCGATTGGCTTGACGGGCCGTTAGTGTTACTTGCGCTTTTGTACCGCCGGCTACGCTACGGCTATCCCTTTCGCCGGATACCACTGACACAGGGCAAGTACGCCATAGTGGACCCGGACGATTACGAGCGATTAAGCAAGCACAAATGGTACGCCGTCAACATGAAACATACGTTCTATGCGCAGCGAGGGATTAACATCGGAGATAAGCGGGTGCCTGTCATGATGCACCGGGAGATTTTGAAGGTAGCGGATGGAAAGTTGGTTGACCATATCAATCATAACGGGCTTGATAATCGAAAGGCGAACCTTCGGCCGGCAACGCGTGCAGAGAACAGCCGGAACAGGCGGAAGTGGAGCAAGAGGAAGTGCTATTCGAGATTTAAGGGGGTATGCTGGCACAAATACCGAAAGAGATGGACAGTGCAGATATGGTTTAACGGCGAAATGAAATATATTGGCTATTTCGATAGCGAGATTGAGGCCGGGAAGGCCTATGACGAGGCCGCCAAAAAATATCATAAGGAATTCGCCGTCTTAAATTTCCCGCCCTGATTAGCCCCCTTCTTCCCGAAACCCAGACTACTCAGTTTTTGTACCCTTCTTTACTTCCTTGCGGAGATCTTCGATATCTGTGTTTAACCTAAGGTCCTCTTGCATCAACTCCTCAATATCTGAATGAATCCTCTCCATCGGCTTCACAATATCGTCTAGTTGCTTTTCCAGTTCTTCCGTTTTCTTGTTCAACCTCTCATCCTCCTTGCTCAAATGCTCAATATCTCCCGCTATCTTCGCAATTGGTGCTGCAATACCGTCCAACTTCTCACCAAGCGCATCTGTCTTTTTAATCAGTTTCTCATCTTCACCCGCCAAATGGCGAACGTCCGTGCTAATTCTCTCTATAGGCTTCGTCACGCTGTTCAATTGATAAATCCAGCACACCAGAAAAACGGGAATGCCAACCCACAAAACCCATGCTCCCGTCTTTACAAACACTGTCTTTGCCTTTTCAAATCGTTGCCTGCTTATCGCACCCTCAGAGTATCCCCCCGACGTCTCCACCTTCCGCATCACACTATCAATGTCAGCCGTCGTTTCGTCCCGTATCCCCCGCGACTTCGCAGCAACTTCCCCCAACTCCTCAGACGTCCGTGCCGTCTTCGGCATGGTTTGGTCGGACGCCGTTACTTTTCCGTCCTGCTGTCGCTTAGACACGCCCATTAATCTCCACGTTTCTCAACAATCAAATCAAAAATAACCTTGTTGATTTCCTGACCCTTCGCCGTCCCGCTCTTTATGAAAGCGAACACGTCCTTTTGCCTCAACGCCCGCTTAAACTTGCTCTTAAAGTAGTCAACATCTACGTAAATACCCGCTTGCGGCAACTCCTCTCCCCTCCCGTACCGTTCCAACGCTTGTTCCTTCTCCATAGCCCCAGTCATTATATTGAAACGCCTGTCACCCACTGAGAAGTTCAAAGGGAACCCCACATCTACTAGGTCCCCCCCAAACTTTTCCACTTCCGCTTCACTGAGCTTTAGAAACCGATTCCGGAACCTACCCATTGTCTCTTTGAAGCCCTGCACCTCCGAAAGAAAAATCGAACGCACCCCAATCCTAGTAATCTCATTGGTCAAAAAGAACTGCCACGCCTTTCTAACAAACTCTATCGCTCCCTCGTTGAACTCTTCAACTGGTCGAGTGCGCGTTATGCCAAAGCCTAGGTTCGTAAAGCTGAAAAACGCTTGTGTGTATCTCACCCTGCTACTACTAAACACGACCGTATTCTCAGAAATCGTCCAACGATCAAACCTCTTGCTCGATAGCGCCTCAGCTATTTTCCCTCTTTTGTCTAGAATCGAAGCCCACGGCTTGAATCGAATTTCCAAAAAACGCCTTACCAGGCGTTTTTCTCCTCCGTTCTCCTCATGCACCCTGCCTTTTCTGCTTACCAATTCCGAAATAACGCTTCCAGATGCCGCTGCACTTGCGTCCTCTAACAGCCCTCCTTCCTGTAATATCTCAGTTACATCCTCCCCCATCTTCCTAAGATTCCCGTGTTTTCCTTCATCGGTCACAACCAGCAACCCCTTTCCTAAATCCGTTTACACAGACAAGACTTCTAACCATGCGCCTATTGCCAACTTAACATCTTTTCGAAGTGTCCCAATATTATAACGCCACATGTCCACTTCACCATTCCAAACCCCGCAATCCCCACAAAATTAAATTCATCCGTCTTCCGGGGCACGGGCCACGAGTCACTGGTCACCAACATAACCCGCAATCCCCACAAACCAAGCGAAACTCGAGATCGCCCCGTAAGCCCTCGCTTCTCGCTCTGATATTTACTTGAGCACCAACGTCAGTATCACAGAAAGTAACCAAACACACCCGAAGGCAACCGGCATCCCTATCGGTGTAGCATCCGCTCATCTTGATGCAATTCTCCTGAGTTCGTTCTCGCGCTCCTGATTTACAGCTTCACCAAGAACGATCGAGTTACTGACCAACCATTTCCTCACTCCCCTGTTTGCCCGTCTAAGTATCAGTTTGCATCCAAGCATTCCTGCTTCAAGCGCATCAAGGACTGAACTGTCCTCTATTGGGGTCAAAGTTGTCAACTCGACTTGGACAATGTCCCCAGGCTTCGCAACGATGTATCCCGGGCCACTTTCGTCATCCGGGGCCGTTCTTGCTGATTCAACTCCCGCCTTGTTGGCCATCCCCTCAACAAGCTGCACCATCCTCGGCACGCTCTCCATACCAGCCTCATAGACCCGAAAATCCCTCACTGCCACCAGTACTGCTTCCACAGGTTTTCCGCCAGAACTTAGCTTAAGAACGCCGAAAGGTTCGATTTGCTCTGGGCTTCCTCCAAGATTCGCAATCTGCGCACGCACGACCAATTTCCTCGACTTGATCGTGTCTCCAAGTCGCTCTTTAATTTCCAGAACGGATTGCAGGTCTTTCTGAATATGTACCTTAAGCCCTTCAAGAACGACAGGGATATACTGATCCACAAAATACTGAAACACCTCGCCGAGAACTTTGAACCGTTTGAGAATTTCCCTTCCCACAGTCCCTGGTCCGGCTCTCAGAAATACGCGTTCGTCCTCTGCATACAGCAGGAATCCTTTTTCTTCCATTTCAGGCTTTGTTAGATCATCTCCTAACAGCAGAGGTTTAGCGTTTGGATCGATATCGAGATGGTCGGGAAGCGCCAGAAGTCCTCTTCGAGTAATGGCAGAGAGAACTTGAATGATTATGTCATTCTTCAGGAATGACTTTAAAGCTTCCCTCTTCTGTGTTTCGCTCCCAAAACCTTCTTCTATAGCCTTTGCAAATCGACCGATCTTATCTAGTGAGTCTTTACAACAGTCTATGCCCCATTCGGCGTCGTTGTACACTTCCACCAGACGCTGCAAGGGAGTGTGCTCACGGATACCCGAATGTACCCAACGACAGTTGTTGACCAGCAACCTCAATTGTTCCCCGACGGGAACCAAATGACGGTCGTCTCGATTGATGGATGTAACCCCAAGCCACGGTTTGCTGCGCTTGACCCATACTGTGAGCAGCACGCCTAGGATCGCCGCAACGACCGCACTTATGCTTGTTATAAGAATGCCTATTTTGTCCATGATAAGCTTCCTCCCATGCCTAACATCCTTTGTTAGATACGTTATATTATTGTTACCTTGCCTTCACATTAAATTTCTCCACCCAAAAACCAGTTTTTCCACAAAATTTCCATTTCCTGTTTATCCCCGCCCGTTCCTCCGAAAGCAGGGATCTGCGTAGCCTTTTATGCTCTTCTACTCTTTACTTACAAGCCACCGTTCTCATGGACACGGGTGTGGGCATCTAAAGCGTGATTCCTCATATCAGCCCCGTTCCTCCGGAACTAATGGTCCACTATAAATTGCCGCTCTGCAATCTACAAAATCCCACAACATTTAGCAACCAAAATTTTAAAAATTTATTTACTTTTTTTGTCCCTTACCCGCCTAAAAACCTGCGCCCTATACGCTATCCGCTATTTACCGCGCACACCGTCACCATATATATATATATGCCGCCTCCGGCAGCCCAAATGTTGATTACTTTTTGAATTTTGCACTCTAATCTCTGCTTTCCTGTTCCCCTGTTCCACTGCTCTCCTCCTCTCCTCATCCTCCCTGTCCCCCGACCCCTGGCCCCTGACAACTGACCCCTAACTTATGATTTTTGATTTTCTAAGGTATCACAAGGAGTTCGCCGTCCTAAACTTCCCTTGTCCCCGTAGGCCGTAGGAGGGGGCGCGTTCGATCTCCTTCGGCCTCGTCGTCATAAATATTTATAGGCAAGAGGCTTATGGGAATTTTTGCAGCTTCAAAAAGAGACGAAATGGGCGGTGATCTGAAAAGAGTGGCAATCATAACAGGGTGCTTAGTCAAATAGATTCTTGCCTTTTGTGTTTGAAGACCTATTGAGGGATCTACTCAGCAACAGGTCGGTATTGTCATATGCTTCTTCTGGCAGAGGAAATGCCCCTTTATCAATTAGGTCAAGGTTCCCCGGTAGAGACGAATCCTTTCTGACAAAGAGCGGAATATGCCATTTCTGAAGGTTCTCCGTAGCTCCTTCCCAAGTGCCTCCTTTGCCATCGGACGAGCTTATTATTACGGCCGCATCAGAAAGGCCATAAATGACCTTGTTCCTTGCCATTGCATTCCAAACCTGGAATCGTGCATTAGGGTGGAAAGGAGAGAGTAAAACCAACTTTTCTTCTTCTATGTAGTCCCGACAGATTCTTGTTACTGAGGTGCGAGCCAAGTCATTTGCCAAGACACCAATGACCTTTCCACCTGCCTCCAAAGCGGATTGCATCGCCGTCTGATCAACACCTCGTGCTCCACCAGAAATGACCGTGATTCGCCTTTCAGCACACCCCATGGATATTCTTTGTGTCGCTTCCTGCCCCTCCTCTGAAATATCTCGTGATCCTACTAAAGCCACTCCGCCTGTGGATAAAAAGTATCTTGTACCGATTCCGAAGAATAGAGGGGGAGCATTCTTGCCCAGGGCTTGCTTTAATCTTTGAGGATATTCTTCATCAGCACGGCTTATGACCCATCCGCCGGCATTGAGCCAGCGTTCCAATTCTACTGCCATAATTCCGCCGCGATTAAGAAGAGAGCTAAAGCGAGCAGATTCAAAAGGGAAGGATGGATTCTTGAGGTGTGCATCCGAATCGAACAGATTGGATGGTCTAAGTTCTTTCTGTCTTAGCCAGTCAGTAAGTTTATTATACTCAGTGGACGTAAGAGGCTTAAGTGTGTTGTCCATCTTGCCCCACGAGCTACAGAGCAGCAAAATTGCTTTTGCATCTTGTGACAAATTCTGTGTCATAACGGTTATTTCGATTTCGATGTCATCGCTAGGGCGAACGGCCAAACAGGGCCACTCCCAGCTTGTTTCAAAAGGGCTGCCACGACAGTGAACGTCCACTTCGAATCAATCATATCGTCAATCAGGAGAACGGTATCATTATAAACTTTTCCTTTTGTAACGTCAAATACGCCATCCAGATTTCGAGCCTGATGAAACGAGTTCTGCATCAGCTTCTGCGGTTCGTGCTCACGTACTTTGACAACACAGTCTGAATAGGCTAACCCCAATCTCTCAGCAACTCTTTGGGTGAAATCTGGAACAAGAGAAGCTTGTCTTTGGGATGGAACGCATGTCACCCACGTTGGAAACGGGGAGGGCTTCCAACGGTTTCGAATCAGACCGACAGAAGCTTCGACCAATGCATCGTCAAAACTACCACGTAATTGCTTGCCTTTTTTGACCATCTGCCCCCAAGCAGGATCTCCCCAAAGACATAAGCATCTTCCCGTTTCGGCCATTAGATCACCAATGGTCCCGGAGAAGCCGTAAGTCGGGAAGGCATCCTTAAACCATATCTTTCTCGGTGTGATTTCTATGTAGCTGCGTTTCAAGAACTCGAGGGCAGCAATCGCTGTATCATCTGAGTATTCAAGTGGAAAATGAGGCTTTCCTACACAATTTGAACAATTTCCACAAGGTTCAGGATTGGGATCGTCCAGCTCGTTCGCCAGAAACTGCATCAGGCACTTCTCCGTCTGCATATACTCCTGCATGACCTTTTGTTCGTGATATCTGATTTTCGTAATCTCCTGGATTCTCTCCTTATTCAGTTGGTAAGGCACCGGAGTTCTGTACAATTTGCCGTTCTGTTTACTTATAGGAGAAGGTTGTTCAGCCAGCAAGTATTTAATAGTATGCTCGATACGACCTCTTGGAATGTTCACTGCTTCCTGTAGTTGACTTAGTGATAGACCCTCGTTTGCAGACAACAAAGTAAGAAGTTGATCAACATACTTCTGAGGTGGAAAGGCCTGTTCGATGAAGTAGTTGACAATATCATCGTCTTCTTTTCCGGAAAATAAAATCCCGTACGCTGACTCGACAGCTCGTCCAGCCCTGCCAACTTGTTGGTAATAGTGGATTACGGACCCTGGCCGTTGATAATGAATTACAAATCCTAAATCGGGCTTATCATACCCCATACCTAATGCTGTTGTTCCAACGACAGCCTTCACTTTGTTTGAAAGCAGATCCTGTTCAATCTGAACTCTTTTTTCATGAGGCATATCAGCGTTATAAGCAACCGCAGACATTCCTCGGCTACTCAGCCACTCTGCCAAACGGTTTGAATCACGTACTGTTAAAGTGTATATGATTCCTGAGCCTGGGATCTTCTCCAAATGGTCTGACAACCAAGCCATCCTTGCAGCGGGATCTGGCAAATGAACATTCTGCAGCTTTAGGCTTGCTCTAACGAGACTGCCTCTGCTGATCTCAAGCTTTTGCCCCAGTTGTGTTTGGATATCTTTGACCACGCGGTCATTTGCGGTTGCCGTAGTGCTTAAGACAGGCGCATTGTCTGGTAGAATGCTTAGTATGCGGGCAATTCTTCTGTAGTCTGGCCTGAAATCATGGCCCCAGTCAGAAATGCAATGAGCTTCGTCGATAACGAAAAGGCCGATACTGTCGGTGATTGGCAAAAAGTATTTCTCTAAGAAATCCTCATTGGCCAGCCTTTCTGGCGAAATAAGCAGGACGTCAATTTGATTTTGCTCAAGTTTCTCGTGTATCGCTTTCCATTCCTCCGAGTTTGTGGAATTCACCGTATGTGCGATGACCCCAACTTGCTTTGCGGCTTCTATTTGGTTTCTCATCAGAGCGAGGAGGGGGGAAATTAAGAGTGTTGGCCCGAAGTGCTTCTCCCGGAGCAGCTTCGCGGCTATAAAATAAACTGCACTTTTCCCCCAGCCAGTACGTCTCACCAGGAGCAGTCTCTTCTGATGGTTGACGATGGAGTCAATGGCCTCCCACTGCCCATCTCTGAAACTGGCAGAAGGATCGTTGCATAATCTGCGAAGGTATTCTAAAGCTCTATCCTGCAAAACGCATACACCAAAAGTTAATTCTACCGTGAATTCTCTGACTCCATTATGTGCGGGAGACCCGCTCCTACACAGCAATCTAAATGTAATGAAAACCGCACAGTCTGTCAAGCATATTCGAATTCGTAGAATAGTGTCAAGAATCGGCTGGGCGAGACTTAATCTGTGCAGATTTGTATGTCATTACGACAAAGGCTGCTTTCACATTCAGTCCAACCCTTTTAGTGCGTTTCTGCGGCCGTGAATGTTGATGACAACTCTTGAAATATTTGTAAAAATCATAATTTCAGCCTTAAAATCTGTGGTTAAAAAATCTATAAAATCTGTGAAATCGGTGGTTGCATAAAGGTTTCTTTCTTTGTATAATTGGTTTTATGAGCAAGAAGCAAACAATTTGCTGTTCCTTCAAGGCCGTTCTCGGCCTGAGCGCCCTGCTCCTGCGCCGCCTGCCCCCACGTCTTCCGACGTGAGGCGGGGTGGCGGGTAAGGCGCAATAAATACTTACCAACAAAAAACTCACATAAATTTTATCTTTAACCACGGATACCCGCCCCAGCGGGCACAAGTTACACAGATTTGGATTCCCGCAAAGCGGGGTCCCTCACTGATTTTTTATTTGTGTTTAGTCCGTGTTAATCCGCGAACCCCTTAGGGGTGAAATCCGGGGTTAAATAAATAAATCGTGGCAATTTAGCCCTGGTTGGGGCATAATTAGCCGAACAGGGCTGAGAATTAACGATTAACCACAGAGAACGCCGAGAACGCCGAGAAAAGATTGAAATCAGAAATCTCTGCGGGCTCTGCGAGCTCAGCGGTAAAAGGAGAAAAACCAATGGCAGCAGAAACAATTATAATTTTCGATACCACTTTAAGGGACGGCGAGCAATCCCCCGGAGCCTCTCTTTCAATCACTGAAAAGCTCGAAATCGCCCGGCAGCTTGCAACTTTGGGCGTTGATGTAATCGAGGCCGGCTTTCCGGTCTCATCGCCGGCCCAGTTCGAGGCGACCAAGCTCGTTGCCGAGCAGGTCACCGGCCCGGTCATAGCAGGCCTGGCGCGTGCGAATGAGGATGACATCGAATCGGCCGGCAAAGCTGTTGCTCCGGCTAAAAAGAAACGTATCCACACCTTCATCGCGACATCGCCGATTCATATGAAATACAAGCTCAAGAAAAGCAGCGATGAAGTGCTGAAAATGGCGGTCGAGGCGGTCAAGTACGCAAAGACCTTCACCGACAACGTCGAATTCTCGCCGGAAGACGCCTGCAGAAGTGATATGTCGTTTCTTATCGAAATCCTGACCGCTTGTATCGAGGCCGGTGCAACAACACTGAATATACCCGACACCGTCGGCTACATCCTGCCGTACGAGTATGGCAGAATAATTGCGCAGCTTAAAGCCGAAGTTCCCGGCATCGACAAGTGCATAATAAGCACGCACTGTCACAACGACCTCGGTATGGCGGTGGCAAACTCACTCGCCGGCGTGCGGAACGGCGCCCGCCAGGTCGAGTGCACCGTCAATGGCCTCGGCGAGCGAGCCGGAAACGCAGCGCTCGAAGAAATCGTTATGGCCATACACACAAGAGCTGATTTCTTCTCGCAGGCCGGTGCTCAGGCTTTGACTACTAACATTAACAAAAAAGAAATCTATCGCACGAGTCGATTGGTTTCGCAACTGACCGGCTTTGTCATTCAGCCGAACAAAGCCATCGTCGGCGCCAACGCCTTTGCGCACGAAGCAGGCGTTCACGTCGATGGGGTATTAAAAGAGCGCACCACCTACGAGATAATGACTCCCGAAAGTATCGGGCTGGGCGGCTCGCGGATGGTGCTCGGACGACATACCGGCCGACACGGCTTCGAAGACAGATGCAAACAGCTCGGCTTCAAACTTACCGAGCAGGAACTCGAACGCGCATATCAAAGATTTCTGGAAATAGCCGACAAGAAAAAGGAGGTTTTTGACGAGGATATCGCGGCGATAGTCAGTGATGAGACCCGCGCCGTAGAGCAAATCTACGAACTGGAATATATGCACGTGGTCAGTGGGACCGGCACTTTACCGAGCGCAAGCGTTAAAGTAAAAACAAAAGGTGAAATCAAGCAGGCCGCCGCCTGTGGTGACGGCCCCGTCGATGCCGCCTACGAAGCAATAAGAGAAGCAACAGGCAAATCCCCAAAGCTCGAAAAATACTCGATAAGAGCCCTTACCGGCGGCAAAGAAGCGCTCGGCGAAGCAACCGTCAAGATTACCGAAAAAGGCCGAACTTACATAGGACGCGGAATTTCAACCGATATTATCGAAGCAAGTGCAAAGGCCTACATCGATGCCATTAACCGAATGGTCTCGACACAAGAAAGAGGTCAGGAGCCGGAATTGAAAGCGGAACTGTAATTTTGGAAATTCGAAATCCGAAGCACGAAATTCGAAATTCACCCGCCTGAGGCGGGCAAGAATTCGAATGAACAAAATACAAAATTCAAAACAGAGAAGCAAGAGCAAATGGGAATGACCCCGCACCAAATTGCAGCAGAAGCCTACTTGGTGCGGGGCAAGCGATACAAAAGTAATAAAACGTGATGAATAGGGATAAATAGCTATGGGTATGACCTTAACCGAGAAAATACTGGCGAAGGCGGCCGGCAAAGAAAAAGTTACGCCGGGTGAGCTGGTCGATGCAAATATCGATGTTGTTATGTGCGTCGATGTCACTACGCCTCCTGCGATATCAATGCTGGCTGAGAAAGGAATAGACAAAGTCTTCGACAGGGAGAAAATCGTTGTAACGCCGGACCATTTTCAGCCGGCCAAAGACATCAAAAGCGCTGAACTGCATAAGCGGCTGGATAAGTGGGCAAGGCGACACAAGATAAAATATTACTATAAAATAGGAAGGGCGGGCGTCTGTCACGCACTGCTGCCGGAGCAGGGGCACATCCGCCCCGGCGAAGTCATCATCGGCCCCGACTCGCACACGTGCACCTATGGGGCGTTTGCGGCGTTCGGCACCGGTGTCGGCTCAACAGACCTGGCCGCTGCAATAGCTACGGGACAATTGTGGTTTAAGGTTCCTGCTTCGATAAAGTTCGTCCTTAACGGCTCGCTCAGTCCCGGTGTTTTTAGCAAGGACGTAATTCTCGCTGTCATCGCAAGAATCGGCGTTGACGGCGCACTGTATAAGGCGATGGAATTTACCGGCCCAACACTGGCTGAAATGTCGATGGAAGCGAGAATGACCATAACGAATATGGCCATCGAAGCCGGTGCGAAAAACGGTATCATCAGTTTCGATGACGTAACGAAGCAATACCTCGATGAGCATCTAAAAGACAAGACCGATTACACCGTTTATGAATCCGATGATGATGCCGAATATGTCTCGGTGGAAGAGTTTGACTGCTCGAAAATCGAGCCGATGGTCGCCCTGCCGCATCTGCCCAGCAATGGTGTGCCCATCGGAGATTGTGCCGGCAGAGTGATGGACCAGGCCTATATCGGTAGCTGCACGAATGGTAGAATCGAGGACCTGCGGATTGCTGCAAAAATCCTAAAAGGAAAGAGCGTTGCCATTCGCACAATCGTTGTGCCGGCAACGCCGACAATCTGGAAGCAGGCAATGGGCGAAGGCCTGTTCGATATATTCTACGATGCCGGCTGCGTAATCGCAGCGCCAACCTGCGGTGCGTGCCTGGGCGGATTTATGGGCGTGCTGGCCGCCGGTGAAAAATGCGTCAGCACTACCAACAGAAACTTCGTCGGTCGGATGGGACATCCCAAGAGTGAAGTTTACTTAGCAAGCCCTGCAACCGCAGCAGCGTCGGCCATAGAAGGGAAACTAACCGACCCGAGAAATTATATTTAATCGCGGATTACACGGATTAAATCGATTTTAATTTGTTTAAGGAGTTTTGGAACCCATGGTGGTAACTGAAGACGGTCTTGTTCATGGAGGCCTGACGGGCAGAATTCTTGGCGCTGCTATGGAAGTACATAGCAAGTTGGGCCCGGGATTCCTTGAAAGCGTTTATGAAGGAGCGCTTGCATATGAATTTGAGTTGCAGAAAATCAGTTTTGAAAGGCAGAAAGAAATTCCGGTGTTATATAAAAACAAGCAAGTTAAACAATTTATTTGTGATTTTGTGGTAGATAGCAAAGTCATTGTTGAACTTAAAGCAATTAGGGAAATAACTGAAATAGAAAAAATACAGGTCATTAGTTATCTGAAAGCAGGTCGATTTCAAGTAGGACTACTACTAAATTTCGGACAAAAATCGCTGGAGTACAAAAGGTTGGTCAATACAAAAAAAACAGAATCTGTGAAAATCAGCGAACCCCTTAGGGGTGAAATCTGCGATTAAAAAATATCTAATCACGGATTACGCTGATTATGCAGGTTAAAGGGAAGGAAAAAAGATGGACAAACTTAAAAAGTCATTAGTGTTTGCCGCGACGTGTAGCATCGCGCTGGTAATTATGCTTATTCTTACGGCGAGCGACGGAAGAAGTGATATAGTAGAGGTCATTGGGTTTTTCGCGCTATTAGCTTTTACCGCCTGTACAATCTGGGCGTGGCTAAGGTATTTGAGAGGCTATGTCAACTTTGCAAACGAGCAAAAACTGAGCCAGCATAATAAGAAAGGAAAAGATTAATCCGCGACAATGTGCGAACCCCTTAGGGGTGAAATCTGCGATTAAAAAGGAAAAAAGTATGGCTAAGGCACATGTTTACAAAAGAGACCAGTGCCTTTAGGCACATAAATATTACAATTGAGAGATTAAACTTTTATCTGAGGTTATAAAGATGAGTGCAGCACACATATATAATAGAGACCATATTAATACTGATGAGATTATACCTGCCCGGTATTTGAATACTGATGACGAAGCTGAATTAGCCAGGCATTGTCTCGAAGATTTAGACCCTGACTTTGTCAAGAAGGTCCGGCCAGGTGACATAATCGTTGCGGGCGAGGACTTCGGCTGCGGCTCGTCAAGGGAGCACGCGGTGTGGGCTATTCGAGGCGCAAAGGTACAAACGGTCATCGCAAAATCCTTCGCCCGAATCTTCTACAGAAACGCTATCAACGGCGGTTTCTACCTAATCGAACTGCCAGAAGCGCTCAAAAAAATCAACGATGGCGACGAGCTGGAAATCGATTACAAGGCCGGGCAGATTAGGAATAAAACGGCCGGTGTGGATATAAAGTTTAAACCGCTGCCGGATTTTGCGCTTGAGATAATCAGCAATGGTGGCTTGTTGGATCATATTAAGAGAAAAATGTAGGATGGAGCGATCTGTTGGATGGATACTCAAAAAAGAAAACTTATGAGACTATTCACGTGGATCACGGCAATATTGTCTCTTGTTATTTTAGTGGGCTTTACCGGCATTGGAATATACGTTTGGATGCAAGGTGATAATAGCGAGGCATCGGAACTGCTTGCTTTGTCAGGTCTATTTATTGTTTTTGCCGGTATCCTTTGTTTCGTTGGTACCTGGACAACCTACACTTCTATTCGCTGGATACAGATTCCTATTTGGCGCTGGATGATGGGTGGATTCAAAGGTGCTCCCGATACTCCTTTCGCGCGTTCTGTTATAACGAGAGAGCAGATCGCTGAAGCAAAGAAGAAAATGAGCAGGTTGCAACATATTTTTATGTGGGTCGGCAATGTTTTTACGGCGTTGGGTTTGATTTTTACGTTAATTGGAGTTCTGTGGTGTCTCGTATTAGATGTAACAGGTGAATATAGTGTGGGCAGTGTCGCCTCTATGTTATTTTGGGCAGGTATTGTGATATTATTGTTAGGTATGTGTATCTTGAGAATCAGTATAAGTGGCGCAAAACATCGCAATCTACATTGTGAAATCCGAAATCCTAAGCTCTAAATTCTAAACAAATCCTAATGATCGAAATACAAAGGCTCAAAACCATGCGTATATGAGTATATGCGTGGATGTGGAAATGAGGAAATCCGCGATTTAATTTTGATTTGCGATTTTTCTTTTTTCCTATTGCCTTAGGCGAGAAAACCGGGGATAATAGTACGCGAGATAAAATATATGAAAAACGAACGGAAGCAGCGACTAAATTGTTAGGCAAAAAGTCCGCCAAATGAAAGGCGGACAAGTGTTTAATCGATTCGGAGATATAGAACCCCTGCCGCGAGCGGCAGGGCTAAACAAAAACCCCCTGATAAATCAGGGGGCTAAATACAAACCTCACCACAGGGTTGATATTAGGGTAATGGCAGGATAAATCCGCCATAGGCGGATAAATTTTTAATCAGAAATATCGCACCCTACAGGGAAATCCTAAAGTAGTAAGGCATTCGTACCCCACGGCACAGGTCCGTGGGCTAAACAGAATTGTCCGCATGTGTAAAATTCATTTTACCCACCATACCATTTCTATGTGCCTTTCGTGCCACTGGCGTAAGTCCCGGAAGGGACGCTGCGCGGCATATCGTGTAGATTTTCTTGATAAGGCGGTTCCTGGAGGGTATAGTATCGATAACTGGAAAAGACGGCAATTTTTACAATATGAAGAGAAATTTGGTGATTGCAAAAAGTGGATTCCTGCTTTCGCAGGAATGACAATCAGTGTTAATCCGTGAACCCCTTAGGGGTGAAATCCGTGGTTTAAATTGGTCCGAAAAGATTGTTAAACATATTTGTCGGAGGTCGTAAACAATGAGTCCTAAGCAAAATCCTGATGATAACATTACGCTCAATCAACTCAAAGGTATCCAGAGAAGTATCACCAACAGACTCAAACAGCTTCAAAAGAAAGCACGCCAAAGTGACAGAGAGATTATCCGTGAGCTAATACAATTAACGCGCGAGAACTTATACAGAAAGGCCCAGGCCCTCTGCGAAGAAAGGGATTCTTATAAAGACAAATTCCAGGCTATATGCAAGATTCTGGATAAATAGAGCATTATGTAGATGGCTGGCTTAATTATGTAACAAAAAGGATATGTGAGGAGAAGATAAAATGCCAATAGTTGACGGGCGGTACACGCAGATATTAAAAATCAAATATCAAAATGTAAAATTAAGTCCACAGGACGCCCAACGGCGGAAGTCATCCCTAAGGGATTCCACAATCTTGATTCTTAATCCTGGATTTTTGCATTTTGGTCGGGGGTGGAGATACGATGAGAAGTCGTAAGAAAATAGACATGGATGAGCGAAATTGGACAAGCTTTATGAATCGACGTGATTTTTTGAAGACTATTGGCGTGGGTGCTGCGGCGATGGCACTGCCGGGATGCGGGCGTACAAATAACTCGTCTGCGAAGAAGCTCAATTTTGTTTTCTTTCTGATTGATGATATGGGCTGGATGGACGCCGGCTGTTATGGCAGCAGGTTTTACGAGACGCCGAACATAGACAAGCTGGCCGCCGGTGGAATGCGATTCACCGACGCATACGCCGCCTGCGCGGTCTGCTCACCGACCCGGGCAGCAGTTATGACCGGAAGGTATCCTGCTCGTGTAGGAGTTACCGATTGGATACACTGGCTTGATTTCAAGGGCAATTGGACCGACCCAAATGAGAAAGGCCCTACCGAATATGTCGGCAACAGCAAAAGGAAATTATTATGTCCGCCTAACCCATACTGGATGGAGCTGAAAGAGGTTACCATTGCCGAAATCCTCAAAACCGCCGGATACACCTGCTGTCATATCGGCAAATGGCACTTAGGTCACGATGCGTGGTATCCGCAAAAGCAGGGCTTCGACTTCAATATAGCCGGATGTCACTTCGGCATGCCACCAAGCTACTTCGACCCTTATCGGAAAAGAAAAAACAAACGAGGCATCCCAACACTTAAACCCCGTCGAAAGGGCGAATACCTTACCGACCGCGAAGCTGATGAGGCGGCAGCCTTTATTAAGGAACACAGCGACAAACCGTTCTTCCTCTACATGGCCCACTATGCGGTGCATACTCCCATACAAGCAAAGGAAGAGATAACTTCAATATACCGTATGAAGCCTCGATACGGCCAGAAGAGCGCCGAATACGCCGCGATGATACAAAGTGTGGACGAAGCGGTGGGCCGAGTTATGTCTGCGCTGGAAGATGCCGGCATAGCCGAGAGAACGGTGATAATCTTCACCAGTGACAACGGCGGACTTTCACGGTTTACCAACAACGCGCCGCTGCGCGCCGGCAAGGGCTATCCGTACGAGGGGGGCATCCGCGTGCCTCTGATAATTCACGGGCCCGGTGTTGTAAAACCCGGCGCCATTAGCCGCGAGCCGGTTACCAGTGTAGATTACCTGCCCACTATTTGTGAGCTTGCGGGAGTCAAACCGTCCGCCGACCGACAGATCGATGGTCTCTCGCTTGTTGACCATCTGAAGTCGAACGGAACCGCCAAGCTGGGCAGGGACGCAATCTTCTGGCACTTCCCCCACTATCGAGACGAGATAGTGCCTTACAGCATTGTGCGCAATGGCTGCTGGAAGCTCATACGGCGCTACGAGGGCAATACCTTTGAACTGTTTAACCTTGAAGATGATATATCCGAGACAAAGAACCTGTCTAAGAAGATGGCCGAAAAGGTCGAACAGCTTAATGCCAGACTGAGTGCCTGGCTGAGGGATACGGGCGCTAAACTGCCCAGACCAAACCGTGCATACAAGGTCGAAGCCGAAAAGAGTAGAACATAAAATGTGAAAAGGATATATAGTAGTTTTACGACAAGGAGAAATAAAAGTGTATAAGATTGCTGTGATACCCGGCGACGGGACCGGGCCGGAAGTAACGGTCGAAGCGGTAAAGGTGTTGAAAGTCGCTGCCGACAAGTTTAAGTTCAAAGTTGATTTGACAGAATTTGACTTCGGCGGCGAAAGGTACAAAAGAACCGGCGAAACCCTGCCGGACAGCGGCGTCGAAGAGCTTCGCAAATTCGATGCGATACTGTTAGGTGCAATCGGCCACCCCGACGTTGCGCCGGGGATTCTGGAAAAGGGAATATTACTCAAAGCGCGTTTTGGGCTGGACCAGTACATCAACCTCCGTCCAGTCAAGCTCTACCCCGGCGTCGAGACGCCTTTGAAAGATAAAGGCCCGGACGATATTGACTTTGTCGTGGTCCGTGAAAATACCGGCGACCTTTACACCGGTACGGGCGGCTTTACAATGAAAGGAACGCCTCAGGAAGTGGCTGTGCAATCTGCTGTCTATACTCGCTTCCTAGTCGACCGCTGCCTCAAGTACGCATTCGAATACGCTCGCAAATACGGCAAAAAGGCACGCGGCAAAGGCAACAAAAACACCCTCGCGCTCTGCGGAAAAACCAACGTGCTGACTTACATCTACGACCTGTGGGAGCGCGCCTTTAACGAAATGGGCGAGTCCGAATATCCCGACATTGAAAGGGAATACTATCACGTTGACGCCACGTGTATGTGGATGGTCAAAAATCCGGAATGGTTCGATGTAATCGTGACAGGCAATATGTTCGGTGACATTATCACGGACCTCGGCGCGATGGTCCAGGGCGGGATGGGCATCGCAGCCGGCGGAAATATCAACCCCGAAGGTGTCAGTATGTTTGAGCCGATTGGTGGAAGCGCACCAAAATATACCGGCAAAGGTGTTATCAACCCCCTTGCTTCTATTTGTGCGGTGCAAATGATGCTTGAGACTCTCGGTGAAGATAAAGCCGGCCGAAAGGTGGAAGATGCAGTCAAATTCGTAACCGCCAATAAGATAAAATCGCTGCAGGCCGGCAAAATGGGCTATTCCACCAGCGAAGTCGGTGACCTCGTTGTAGAGAAAGTTGTTGAATAAAGCAGTGGTTAAACAGCGGTTCGCAACCCGTGCTTCGTGCCCTATGGAGAAATGCAAATATCAAAATGTAAATATCAAAACTACATATCAAAATGTAAAATTTTTGTTCTTCTCTTTTTGAATTTTGCTCTGTAATTTTGCATTTTGAATTTTTAATTTTGAGTTTCTTACGATGCCTGCTAATCTAACACCGGAATATTTTAAGGCGGAGAGGTGGTTTCGTGAGGCGACGACCACGGAGGAGAAAATCCTCGCGCTTGAGCATATGCTCAGCGTGATGCCCAAGCACAAAGGCACGGACCATCTCAAGGCGGACCTGCGGCGCAAGCTAAGCAAACTAAAAGAAGCGCCCGTAAAAAAGGCAAAGGCCAAACACGCTGACATCTTTTACATCCCGCGAAGTGGTTCCGGCCAGGTAGCTCTGTTGGGCACGCCGAACTGCGGCAAAAGCTCTGTTGTTGCGGCCCTTACCAATGCAAAAGTCAACGTTGCCGATTTTCCTTTTGCAACCACGGCCCCTGTCCCCGGAATGGTGACATTCGAAGACATCCAGATTCAGCTGGTCGATATGCCGCCCATCACCGCCGACTACCTCGCCCCAGGCCAGGTAGGGACATATCGCAACTGTGACCTGATTGGCGTTGTTATTGACCTTTCCGCCGATGTGAATGAGCAGTTGCGCATCTGCCTTGATTTTCTCGAATCAAGGAACCTGCTCGTCAATGCCGAAACGCTTGCCCTCGACGTACACGGCAATCCCCTCGGCAAAAGGGTCTTTTGCATCTGCACAAAATCCGACATCGCCGAACCGGATGCGCTTGAAACACTGAAGAAATCCTGCAAGAGACCTTTTGAGTTCGTCAAAACATCAACCGAAACCAGCACCGGCGTTGATGAGCTGCCCGGCATCTTTTTCAAATTGTTGAACCTAATCCGCGTTTACGCAAAGCCGCCGGGCAAACCCGCCGATATGGACGAGCCGTTTACTCTGCCGGCCGGCTCAACCGTTATGGACCTGGCCTCCGCCATCCACAGAGAATTAGCTGAAAAACTAAGATTCGCAAGAATTTGGGGCACCGGCGTCTATGACGGCCAAAACGCCCAGAGAAACCACGTCCTTAACGACAAGGACATTATTGAATTGCACTTCTGGTGATTTCCCCTATAATACCCACCTTGATGTTAATGTCCTTCGTCAAAAAAAACGCAAAATGGAAAGGAGATTTGATATGTGCAGAGTACGCTTTGTTTGCATTGGTTTTTTGACAGTCATAATACTGGCAGGCATATCCGGCCCGGCTGTCGCGGCCCCAACGGATGAGACATCTGCTCAGAAACCTGTAGTAACAATCGAAGCCGGCAAAACAGGCGAGCCGATTTCAAAGTACATCTACGGCCAGTTCATCGAGCACCTCGGCCGGTGCATCTACGGCGGCATCTGGGCGGAAATGCTCGAAGACCGCAAGTTCTACTATCCTGTGCCGGCCGACGGTCCCATCTGGAAAGAACACGAAGGTGCCGGCGTGCTTGCCGGTTCGCCGTGGGGGATGAAAGGTTCGGTGGGGAAAACGGTGACAATGACCAAGGACAAGGCGTACTGCGGAGAGCACTCACCACGGATTGAGGTCACTGTCAAATCGCCGCTGGGGATTCATCAGCGAGGACTTGGGCTGGTCAAGGGGAAGAAATACACAGGATATGTCGTTCTGGCCGCAGAGGATGCAGACATGGACGTTGAGGTCTATCTCGGTTGGGCCAGAGGCTCAGAGGGGCACCAAATGGTGCATATGCCCCGGCTGAGCGAAGATTTCAAGAAGTATCCGTTCGAATTTACCTGCGGAGGCGATACAGAGGATGGCTGCCTGGAGATTCTGGTGTTCGGAAAGGGTGCGGTGACGGTCGGGTCGGTTTCGCTGATGCCCGCGGACAATATCAAGGGTATGCGAGCCGATACGCTGAAGCTGCTCAAAGAATTAAATGCCCCCATATACCGCTGGCCCGGCGGAAACTTCGTCAGCGGCTATGACTGGCGGGACGGCCTCGGCGACCGCGACAAACGACCGCCGCGAAAGAATCCCGCCTGGACGGGGGTCGAACATAACGACTTCGGTCTCGATGAGTTCGTAATCTTTTGTCGCGAAGTCGGTGCCGAACCGCTGATTGTGGTAAATTCCGGCTTCGGCGACGACCACTCCGCTGCCGAAGAGGTCGAATATGCCAACGGCCCAACCGATACGCCTATGGGCCGATGGCGCGCCCTCAACGGCCATCCCGAACCTTACAACGTCAGGTGGTGGGGCATCGGCAACGAAATGTACGGCAAATGGCAGTTGGGACATATGTCTCTTGAACATTACACTCAGAAACACAATCTGTTTGCCAAGGCGATGCGCAAAGTGGACCCCTCCATCAAACTCGCTGCCGTCGGTGACACAGGGAATTGGTCGAGAGGAATGCTGGGGAGCTGTGCCGATTATATGGACCTGATAAGCGAGCACTTTTATAGGGGAGAAAAGGAGTCCGTGATTGAGCACGTGCGGCAGACCGTTGACGCCATCCGCAGCAGGGTCGAGGCCCACTATAGTTACCGCGAAAAAATTGAGTCGCTTAAAGGCAAAGGTATCCGCATTGCCCTCGACGAGTGGAACTACTGGCACAGGCCTTACGTTTATGAATACGGGGAACTCGGCTGCCGTTACACTCTAAAAGACGCCCTGGGAATTGCCACAGGCCTTCACGAGATGATTCGAAGCAGTGATATGATTTATATGGCCAACTACGCCCAGACCGTCAATGTCATCGGCTGTATAAAGACCACCAAGACCGACGCTTTTTTCGCAACGACCGGCCTGGCCTTGAAACTGTACCGCAACCACTTCGGGACCGTTCCTGTGACTGTCACCGGCAATGTCGAACCGCTTGACGTAGTTGCTGCCTGGACCGAGGACTGCAAAGCCGTAACGGTTGCCGTTGTCAATCCCACTGCGTACACGTATGAAATCGCGCTGGACGTCAAGGACGCTCAACTGACCGGCAGTGGACAACGCTGGCGGATTTCCGGCCCAGACGCAATGGCCTACAACGAGCCTGGAAAACCGCCAAAGGTTACGATTGAAGAAAAGCCGTTGCCAGGTACCCTGGATAAGTTAAGCGTGCCGCCTCTGAGCATCTGCCTTTATAAGCTGCCGGCCCGCTGAATAGAAAATCAAATATCAAAATGCAAAATGTAAAATTAAGTCCACAGTCCTATGGACTCCTTACGGAGGACGCCCAGCGGCGGAAGTCGTCATCCAGCGCGAATCTTCTGCTGGATGACTCCACAGTTTTAATTTTTGAATTTTAATTTTTGAACTTCACTATTAAGGAGGCTGCCAACTATGGAGTGCAAGAAAGAGCAAAACCTGCAAAACTGCAATTGTACATATCCCTGTGACAAAAAGGGGATGTGTTGTGAGTGTATAAGCTATCATTTAGCAGCCAGGCAATTGCCCGGCTGTTGTTTCCCCGAGCACATCGAAAAGACTTACGACCGTAGCTTCCGCGCCTTCGTAAAGGCCTGGGGTTTATAACGCAAAATTGATTGACCGAATTAACAGGGCAGAGGAAAAACCGAGCCATAGAGGCTCGGTCTTGGTTCTCTTTCTTGCTGCATCTTTTCCTATCCACCCCGAAATTGTGTAAAACTTTTCCCCCGATTGCTGTTCTCCCCCGCTTCTTATCTGCCATTCCCCATTTTTTGCTTTGCCAAGGCCGATTGCAGGCATTTGTGTGCTTTGGTATCGTCGGGCTTGATTTCGAGTGCCCGGCGGTAATGCTTTATCGCATCGCCGATTTTATTCTGCCTTTCCAGCAAAATCCCTACATTGCAGTTCATCTCCACGTCATCAGGCCGGGCCTTCAGCACAATACGAAACTCTCTTATTGCCTCATCGATTCTGCCCACCTTCGCGAGCGCCAGCCCCAGTCGGCCGTGCGCAATTATGTTTCCCTGCTCAAGCGCAATCGCTTTCTTATACAACCTGATTGCCTCTTCGGTCTCGCCCTGCTGGGCCAGCAGATACGCCAGGTTGTTTAGTGCGTCTAAATTCCACCGGTCAAGTCGAAACGCCTCTCGATATTCGGCGATCGCCTCATCGGTCTCTCCCAGTTTAGCCAGCGCGACCGCCAGGTTATAATGACCTTCGGAAAAGTCAGGCTCCAGACTAATCGCCTTTCTGTAATGCTTAATCGCATCATCAACTCTGCCAAGCTCGCTTAGAGCATTACCCAGGTTGCTATGAACCTCGGCGGAATCCGGCTTTAGTTTAAGCGCCCTGTTAAAATGCTCAATCGCCTTTTCTCTCTCTCCCGCAGCTCTAAGCACGCCTGCGTAATTGCTGTGCATAAGCCAGTTGCCCTTAGTGACATCAAGCGTGTGCCCAAATAATGTAATACTGTTTTTCCAGTATCTTACCTGAACCGAAGTTGCGCCAATAGCCGCTGCCAGCACTACACATGCCAACACTGCTAATACAACTTTTCGATAACGCCACCTCCCCAGCAGCGCAGGTAATCCCCAGGCTGCGATAATAAACAAACCCGTTAGCGGTACATACGTGTACCTGTCCGCCCTTGCCTGCACACCCACCTGAACCAGGCCGATTACAGGAACAAGCGTACCGATGTACCAGAACCATCCTACCGCAGGGAACCTGCGCCAGCGAGCCAGGAAAATAAAACAAACCGTCACCAGTACCAAAACCAACCCACAGACAACTACCTTCATTGTTGAAAGGCCTCCCGCCGGATGCGGATAAAGCACCCCTAATTGGCTGGGCCATATCATTTTCACAATATAACTGACGTAAGAGACAATAGCATTATCGACCCGGCTCCTTGTGCTGAGCGCCTCCATAGTGGGCACTGCGCCGCCCTTGCGCTGAACAATGAACGTGACAATACTTGAGATGACCGTAAGTGCAAAAAACGGCACCTTCTCAACTATCAACCGCCAAATCGACACTCGCCCGATGCTATTCTGCGTGTCACCGTCCTGCAAATCATCTCCGCCAACTACCTTGCGAAACTGCATCCGCTCAAGCGGCCAGTAGTCGAGCAAAAGCAACACTAACGGCAGTGTCACCAGCATCGGTTTGGCCATAAGCCCCAGCAGGAAAAACAGAAGTGTCAGCAAATAACGCGCAGGCCTCGGCTTTTCTGCATAGCGAACGTAAGCCCACATCGTCAGCAGCCAGAAAAAAGTGCTCAGCACGTCTTTGCGCTCAGCAACCCATGCAACGGATTCGACGTGCAAAGGATGCAGCCCGAAAACAGCGGCAACAAATCCGCTTGCCCACAATCGGCCGGTCATTCGCTTCAGAACCACAAACAATAGCAGCGTATTTGCAATATGAAAGAGCACATTGCTTGTATGATGTGCGCCCGAGTTCAACCCAAACAACTGATAATCCAGCATATGCGACAGCCACGTCAGCGGATGCCAGTTGCTTGCGTGACCGGTAGTAAAGGCCCAGCGAACGCCTTGCCAGTTCAGACCAGATTTTACGTAACGATTGTCGGTGACATATTTATCGTCATCGTATTTGACAAATTCATATTTGTGCACCGGCCAATACACCGCGAGAACTACTAAGCCCAACAAAATGCAAAGCAGAAATGACCGGTTTTTATGGAGTGGTCTATTCATCTCTCACAAATCCAATAACCGCCCCTTTCCGAGCCAGCCCCGAAATCATACCTGGAATTTTTTGCCGGTCAGTCGCTCGTAGCCTTCGATGTACTTGGCGCTGGTTTTCGCTGCGATATCATCAGGCAGCTCAACGCCCGGCCCGGATTTATCGAAATTGATGTCCTCCAGGTAATTACGGACAAACTGCTTGTCGAAACTCTCCTGGTCCCTGCCGACCTCATATTTATCGGCCGGCCAAAAGCGAGAAGAGTCCGGCGTCAAAACCTCATCAATCAATATAATCTTTCCGTTCGCAACTCCCCACTCAAACTTCGTATCAGCTAAGATTATCCCCTTACTTTCGGCGTAGTCACCGGCCTTTGTGAAAATATCGATGCTCTTGTCACGCACATAGCTGGCCTGCTCGGCGCCGATAATTTCAACACATCGCTCGAAGCTGATATTCTCATCGTGCGTTCCTCTCTCGGCCTTGGTCGCCGGTGTAAATATCAATTCCGGAAGTTTCTCGCACTGCCTCAGTCCCTCAGGCAGTTTCACGCCGCACACGCTTTGTGTCGCCTGATATTCTCTCCAGCCTGAACCCGCCAAGTACCCTCGTACCACACATTCGATAGGTAAAACTTCGACCTTTTTAACCAGCATACTCCGGCCGGCCAGCCGTACCTCGAACTCGCGAAAAGGCGCAGGAAAGCTGCTAACGTCGTCAGTGAGTAAATGATGCTCAACGCCGCCGCTTAGAAAATCAAACCAGAACAGCGAAATCTGCGTCAAAACTACGCCCTTATAGGGTATCCCGTTGGCCATAACCACGTCGAACGCGCTTATCCTGTCGGTCGCAACTATCAGCAGCTTATCATCCAGGTCATATATGTCACGCACCTTGCCACGCATCGGCTCAATCCCCGCTATGTTCGTCTGCAAAACGACCTCACCCATAGTAATCCCTTTCTTTGCCTCGTTCTCACTTTTCACTTCTTGTTTCTTTCCTGCTCTATTCTCGAATCAACATACGCAAAAATCTTTTCTTTGACCTTCTCGATATCTGTTGTCTCCGGCAGAAACTCAAAAAACATCTCCAAAAACCTGCGCTGCCTTATCCGCTCCAGTGTCGGCGCAAAATTTACATCATAAACCCAACCAAGCTGGCAAAGCTTCGCATCATTCCACGTCCGCAAAGCCTTGTAGTCTATCAACCGCCCGCTCAGAATCTTTTCAACAACCTGCGCCGAGCAGCCCGGCTCATCGGGAAACTCCACCTCCAGCTTAAATCCGTCCGGGTCCTCCCTGTATTGCCTGTAATAATCCGTGACCACATAATATATATCAATCTTATCAGCATCGCGTATCAATCTCGAAAACAGCAAACACTCGCCATCCAAATCTGCCGGCAGTTCTCTTAGCCCATGATATTCAATCGCTTTTTCGATTAATTGTCTTTCTCTTTTCTCAAGTCCATCGAGCACCTTCGTCCGGCCAAGTACATCCAGGCCCAGCAGACAGTGGTTGACGCTTCTCGGGTCATTATACGTTCGGTATCTGACAAACTGCTCGAACCGTCCAATATCGTGAAAAAGTGCTGTCACCTCGGCTATTCGCTTTTGATTATCCGAGAGCCCCAGCTCTTCAGCCAGATACAGCATCTCTTGGCAGGTCCGCCGACTGTGCTGCTCTTTCAGTTTTATATTGGCGCTGACAAACTCATCATCGCCGTAAAATCCGGCCACATAATCATCGAACCATGCCCTGAACTTCTCTAACTGCGCTTGCTCCATAACTGCCTTGCTTCACAGACAAAAAACCATTTGACCGTTAATTTATAGCAACTTCCAGCAAAAATTCCAATTGCATATTTAAAAACAATCCCTCTTGAGCTATAATCACTGCCCAATAACCAAGCGGTAAAAACCGGTTAAATCGATGGAGACTTAAGGAAGGAAAAAAAGATGCCTACAGTCAAAGATGTCATTGTGCGAAAGCCGTCAGATGAAGAGGCCCTGACCTGCAAGAACTGGCCGACCTGGAAGTGTGAACCCAGCACTTTCGATTGGGCCTACACGGAAAAGGAAACCTGTCTTGTATTAGAAGGCAAAGTGACAGTAACAGATGGTAACAATTCAGTAAGCTTCGGCCCCGGCGACCTTGTCGTCTTCCCCGAGGACCTCGAATGCACCTGGGACGTCCACGAACCCGTGACGAAGCACTACAACTTCGGATAACAACCAAAACAACTGCAAAAACCTTTGAAAAAAATGAGTCCTGATTAAGATTCAAACAAAGGATGGGAACAGATATTCCTGCTTTTGATTTTTACTGAGCCATTTTCAGAACTCCTGCTCCCTGGATTTTTCCCTGCTTAAGTAAAATCAGGGCCTTATTAGCTTCCCCTAACCTGAATTCCTGAACTTCAGGGACAATCGGGATTTCAGCTGCCAAAGGCAGAAAATCTTCAGCGTCACTTCTGGTAATGTTAGCCACACTTTTTATTTCTTTTTCCAGCCAAAGATGGGTTGTATAATCCAGTTCCAGGAGCGAATCTTTGTCTTTTTCCTCCTTGCGGATTGCATTTATAACGACCCGTCCTCCTTTCTCCAGCACTCTCGAAGCCTCGACTACCGGCTTCCAGGCGGGCGTAAAGTCAATTGCACAATTAAGTTTTTCCGGTGGAGCGTCTCCGGTTGCTCCGACCCAATCAGCACCCAGTTTCCCCGCCAAATTTTGGTGTTTTTCCTGTCCGGGCCTGGTGAAAACAAAGACCCTGGAATTCGGATATTTATGTTTGACTATTTGAATAACAATATGTGCTGAAGCGCCGAAACCAAATAGACCAATAATTTGACCATCTTGAAGATTGCTTAGTTTTAACGCCCTGTAGCCAATTGCTCCGGCACATAAAAGAGGAGCCGCTTGTGAGTCGGAAAATCTATCAGGAATAGAATAGGCAAAATCCTCTGAGACCACAGTGTATTCGGCATAGCCGCCATTTGCATGACAGCCGGTACCCTCAAACTTTGAGCATAAATTTTCATTTCCCCCCCGGCAAAAATGGCACTTCCCACAGGCAGAATGTATCCAGGCAATTCCCACACGGTCTCCTAATTTGAATTTAGCTGCCTTAGAATCTAAACTCT
>Ga0210003_1000866_pt1 | contig 27182 bp, 37 predicted proteins | sample LantaG_FD_182804 | JGI IMG/M metagenome (GOLD analysis project Ga0210003, IMG submission 182804) | Deep subsurface microbial communities from Baltic Sea to uncover new lineages of life (NeLLi) - Landsort_02402 metaG (SPAdes) (version 2) | ecosystem: Environmental > Aquatic > Marine > Oceanic >... | reverse complement strand
AAGAAGTATCGACAGCATCTGCGCTGCTTCTGCTAGGTCTGGCTCTATCATTCAATCTAGAGAAGTGACTGTATCGGTTACGGCTTTGCTTGAACAGTATGATGCTGACCAGTATCGAAGATTCCGAGAAAACACAGATACCAAGTTTGAATACAACTTCGGAACTAAGTCAGGTGGTAACTGGGTTCCTGGTAAGTGCGGTTCTTTGTTTCTGCCGACCGCGACTATTTCTAGCTTTAACATCACTGATGATGATGGCTTGATAACTCTAGAAATGGAGCTAACAGCCTTTGTTAACAGCGATGGCGAGGGTGAGGCTTTCTTAAGCTTTGTGTAGGGTTCGATTTTCGCAGTAATGGTTATCGGCAGGTGGATACTTCTCTGCCTGCCTTTTTTCTTAACAAGCGTCGAGGTAAACAATGCATTTTGATTTCATCCCAGAGAAAGAGTCAGGGCTAACAGGTAAAGCTGTTTTAAAATCACTGTCGATTGAAGAACGCCTAGAGGTTGGCGAGATGTTGACTGATGACACTCATTTACTTTCATCAGATAACGATGGCGACAAGGCCAAGGTGTCAATGAAACTAATGAGGATAGCTTTAGGATTTGTCAAAAATCACATTGTTGAAGTCGGTATGAAAAATAAAGACGGTAAAGAATATAAATCATTTGACGATTTAAATGATGATGATGAATGCCATCCAATAATCATGGATATGGCCAAGGTGTATATGGAGAAGATAGACCTGGGAAAGCTCTTACGCGCTTAATAAAAGAGCAGGTCACTTATCTATATCGAGGACATAAGCTAACCAATGAAGCTTGTTATATAGTTGGCGAGTATATGTCTAGAAAGAGGCTAGCTGAGATAGGGGTTACATCTTCTATTAAGGATTTGCCTAGTTGGAAAGGTGAAGCTTTCGTCTTGATTTCATCTACAATTGATGAACTTCAGGAGAAAGATAGAAAGAAAAAAGGTAAATAAGATGGCTAATGACATTGAGTTTTCAGCAGGTCTAGATACCTCAGATGCCATCAAAAGTGTTAAGCGCTTTCAGAATGAAACCTCATCATCAATTAAAGGTATAACATCAGGCTTTGCTGCTCTAGGCGCTGTAGCTGGTGTTGCTGTAGCTGCCATTGCTACAGGTAAATTGTTCTCTGCTTTGCAAGCCGTTACTGCTGCTGCTGCTACTCAAGAGATAGCTGTTAACAAGATGAATACAGCTCTTAGACTGGCTGGCGATTTCTCTGCTGAAGCTTCTGAGGATATGCAGAAGTTTGCGTCTGATCTTCAGGCGGTTTCTACTATTGGCGATGAAACAAGCCTAGAAATGATCGGACTTGCTAAGAGTTTTGGCGCAACAAATGAACAAGCTAAACAGTTAGTAACTGCTGCTGCCGATTTGTCAGCATCTACAGGTATAGAACTAGAAAGCGCAGTAAGAAATCTAGGTAAGACGTTTGGCGGATTGACTGGCGAACTAGGTGAGTTAGTACCAGCCACTAGAAACCTGACAAAAGAACAGCTTCAATCAGGTGAAGCTATCGCGTTAGTTACGTCTAGATTTGGTGGAGCTGCTCAAGCTGCTGTGAATACTTACGGTGGAGCTATAGCTCAGCTAAGCAATACGTTTGGAGACTTCCAAGAATCTTTAGGCGCATTAATTACCAGCAACCCGATTGTAATTAGCTCCATAAAGCAGCTAACACAAGTATTTCAACTTCTCATTCAAGGTGTCAGCAATAATCAAGAGGCATTAGGAAGGTTAGTTTCTGCTGGCTTCAAGCTTCTACTAGATTCCATACCTGCGACAATTAGAGGGATTGAGTTCACTCTTATTGCTTTCAACTCACTCGGTAGCTCTGCTTTAAATATCACAACAGCAGTTCTCAGAATGACAAAAGCATTCTTAGATTTCGATGTTGTTCGATCCGTAGTTAATGCCATTGCAGAAGCGACTAGAACGCTAGCCTTTCAAACGGCGACTGCTCTTAAAGCCATTGCTGAAATGGTTCAAAAGATTCCTGGTGCCGAAGCTGTATTCGGTGACCTGGGAGTGAGCATAGATGGCGTTATAGAGAACTTAGGCGATTTCGGAGAATCACAAAAAGCAGCATTTGGAACTGATACCGCTCAAGACTTTATAGATAAGATAAATGACGCAGAGCAAGCGATACAGTTATTCTCTGATAACTCAGACCAGAACTTTGATGGGTTAATAGAAAAGCTAGCTTCATTTCGTGGTGACATAAACGCACTAATTGAAGCTGCTGCTAATGGAAGTTTAGACCTTGGAGACTTGAACGCTAATATCAATGCTTCAGGCTCTGTAGATAACAAAGAATTAATAGACGCTCTCAAGAACGCCAAAAAAGATGATAAGAAAAAAGAGAAGCCTACATTTGACCAAATGGTCGATACTTTCATACGCAAAGGTGGAGAACAAGGCGATGCTATCGCTAAGTTTATTCTAGATGGCCTTGAAGGTTTCAATGAATTATTCGGGCCTACCATAGCTACGTTCGCTAAGTTTGCTAGAGATATATGGACTGAAGGAGCAAGAATATTAGGTGAAGCTGCTAGGTTTGTAGGAGAAGAAGCCACAGCTTTTGTTACAGGAGCTTTAGGAGCAGTTCCTGCCAATGCTTTGCAGGGTAGAGCGGGAGCAGTTAACGTACTAGGCGCTGGCGCTGGTGCTGCTGCTGATGCTTTCGTTCCAGGTCTAGGATCTATTGTTAGCCCTATTGTTAAGACACTAGCAGAGCAAGGCGCTGAAGGTACTAAGGCTCTAGTGAAAGAATTCGCAGACGCCTTCCCAGAGCTAGTAAATAACTTAGTTGAAGCTGCTCCTGTATTTATAGAAGAACTAGCAAAGAATGCGGATAAGATAATCTTAGCTATTATTGGCGCATTGCCTCGTGTGATTGTCGCATTAATCAAAGCACAACCTAAGATAGCATTAGAGTTAGCCAAGGCTACAGGTAGAGCTGTTGAATCTATCTTCTTAACTCTGATAGGCGATTTGTCTAATGGGCTTGAAGAAATAACTGGATTTGTAGACCAAAACAAACTTACTGCGGAAGCTGCTGGTAATCAAATAAGAGCAGGTAGAGATGCATATATTGAAGGTTTACAGACTGCTAGAAACTTCTTTGCTAAGGATCTTCCTGAACTATACAAAAGCATTTTTAACAATCTTATCTCAACAATAGTTAATGGCGCTAAGTTGTTTGGTGTTTCAATAGCCACTAGCTTCAAGGGAGCATTTGCAGCAAGTATTCAGCCTTTGGTTAGCGGTTTAACAGCAGCTACAACATCAATGCAAAAATCACTATCTTCTGTAAGCAAAGCAGTTTCTTCGCTATCGAGTAACGGTACTAAGCTTTCTTCTGCTGTTAGTAAAATAGTGGCTTTGAAAACTCCATTTCAGAATCTCGTTAATGCCATCAATGGGTTGATAAATAGAGTTAGCGATGCTCTTACAGGTGGTGGAGTCAGCGATATTGGTGGTAGTGGTCAGGGTTTAATTCCTGATAGCGTTCCTATCCTTGGCGGCTTGGCTACAGGTGGTATAGTTGGCGGAAGCGGGAATAAGGATAATCAATTATTTGCATTAACGCCTGGTGAGCTAGTTGTTGATAGGTCTACAGGTCCAAGGCTAAATAAATTCTTGGATTCTTTTGATAACAGGTCAGACAATACAAACCAAGGCGGAGGTATCACAGACCAGCTATTGGTTAGGGTTATCGACCTACTGTCACAGCCTATTGAAACCAATGCGCAAATCAACATCAATGGCAGGTCATTAGCAGAAGCCATCTTAGAATTAAATAGATCCAATGCGAGGATAGCTTAAGATGTCTAGAAATAAACGCATAAGGTTTATGAACAACCAACTTGCTACAGAAGCGAATGCCTTTGCCAGCAGTGAAGCTAGCGGCTTCCCTCTATACCCTATATTTGAATCAACTAGGTCTAATGTTTTTAAGTTTGGCGGTCACTTCGAGATAGGTTCTACAAATAAATTCATCTATGCAAATGATGGATCTGATTTTAGTGTCTCGATTGATGAGGGCTCATACAATTATCTAACGCTAGCTGCGAAGATAGAAACACAGATGAACCTAATTAGCTCAAATTGGGTATGTTCATATAATGTTCTTACAAATAAGTTCATCTTAAACAGAACAACAGGAACTAAAATACTCAGGGTTTCTCAAAGCAATAATGCAATATGGGACACTATAGGATTTATAGGCTCTATTGATGAGATTGCTCCTGATGAGGCTGATGTAGCTAGAATACATACCTCAGAATATATCGAGATAGACCTGGGGACCTCTGCAAATCAGATAGGATTCATTGGAGCTATCGGTGCGATGGATGAACTATTCAGCATATCAAATGCTGCTGTGGTGACTATCAAAGGTCATAATGTTCTAGATGATTGGGCTACTCCTGCATTCTCTAAGGTCTGGGAATATAATCAAGCTGGTATTATGCAGTTTCTAGATGATGATGTTGGTACTGATACAGGCTATAGATATTGGCGATTAGAAATTGTGGATAGAACTAATTCTCTAGGACCAGAGGGAATAACCTTTTCTCATTTCCATATCGGAACTTATCTAACTCTGAATAATCGAAATGTAAATACTGGCTTCTCCAAGGAAATTATAGATCCATCGCTAGAGCAGACGTCAGAGGATGGGACACAGTATTTCTCAAGACGTACCAAGTACCTTTCAATTACAGGAACTTCTATAAACTATATGGATTCAGGAGATAGGGAAGAAATGGAACTTCTCTATCAGAACTTTGGTAAGCACAAGCCTCTGTTTGTTTCTTTAGATCCTACCCTATGTATATCAGCAGATATTTCAGAGATGACTAGATTCATGGGTTTCACGGAAGTTCCTAGATTTGAACATTTCAGGCAAAACATCTATTCAATGATATTCCAAATGAGAGAGGCTATCTGATGTCTTTTAATGGCTTCCTTTCATCTCAGAAAATCAATGTCCTTACTGCTGGTGAGAAGGGTCCTCTAGGTATCTTCTTTCCAGGCGATGACCAAGAAATGTCAAATGTCAGGGTTCAGATATACAAGCAGGGCAATGGCTCAGGCTCAGAGACTTTGCAGGTCAAATGCTATAACGACGAAGCTTTGACAAAGGAAGTTTATGCCAGCAATGTTGTAATCCTCACAGACGCAACAGGTGTAGCAACTAATTGGATTGGATGGATTAGGTTTGATTTCTCACCAAGAGTAAACATAGACCTAAATACAGGGTATTTCTTCACTCTTGAGACAGCAAACTATACGAGAAATGAAGATGTTTTCTACATTGGTTATTGTTTAGACTATGTTGATGAATATGCTAGCAATATAATTATCCCTTCTACTGCTGATATACCTGGAAAGTTTGAGGTATTTGGTTACAAATGACTTTTGAAGACAAAAAAAATCAAAAGGCAAGCGAGCGCTTTCTACTGGCTAGGATGATACCAAAGCGGTTTATCAATGACCTGCTTATTGACCAAGGCAGTGATTTGTATCTATACGCTTTCCCGGAGCCATTAGATTCTGTCGATAGAAATGGTGTCACTTTAACTAGAGTTGCTGGCATACCAACATCTTTTGATGAATGGAGCTATGAAGATGGATTGCTATATATAAAACTAGAAGATCCTCCAAACGCTGATACCAATGTTATTGTTATGTTCTATCTGCTTTTCTACACAACAGGCAGGGTGAGGGTAGCAGATGAGGAGCCTGGTAGCGGTAATATTAGCAGAGTATGGAAGCCTAGAATCTTATCAGAGATATTCTTAGGTCAATCGATTAAGAATATGCTTTATGGAACTCTTTCAACATCTACAACAAACTTCGCTATAGCCAACGCTGATAATGACTTTCAAAAATTCCTGACCATAGATGATTCATTCTATAATTCTAGAATGGAGATATGGATAGGAATTGATGATGTTGACGAAGTAAAGCGAGTGTTTTCTGGCGAGATAACTGCAATCCAAGTAGCAAATAAAGAGGTTAGGATTCAGCTTAAAGACGTATTTTCAAAGCTAGACCAAAAATGTTTAATGGGCGATTCTACAGATGAATCTTACTATCTCAAGAATGCTAATTCTTTCATAAATGTAGACCCTAATAAAGCAGGTACTCCCGTACCTTATTTTGCAACGCCACTAAGCAGACATAAGACTATCGGCTCTGCTGATGTTATCTACATCAATGACTTCGAGAACTATCTAGACTGGACTGATGTAGACGGAACTCATGCTATAGACATAAATGAAGGTTATTATTCACCTTCAGACCTCGCTGTGATTATGGCATCTAGAATGAATACCCAGACAACAACAGTTACCATATCTGTTACCTATTATAGCGAGTATCGCAAGTTTCTATTCTCTGCTAGTGGCGGAGGGACTTCGCTAACAATGCTATGGAATACAGGTGCTAATGTAGGTTTCTCTATAGCTAATAGAATTGGTTTCACAGGTAATAGCGATACTAGTAATACTGTGTTTAGCATAGGCGGATTGCCTGTTAATGGCGTCTACTCAGACCACCCGATACAAATACCTGTTGAGAGATTAGATCAGAATTCTATGATTGAATCTGTTTGTACAGTTCATTCTAAGTTCTCAAACAAATCATCAAATAGAAGATGGGGAATAGGAAGATTCAACAGCGATGGACCTAGGCAGTTAGTTTTTGACGTTCAAGTAGGTGTCGATTTTAAAACACAAGCTCCTGTAAATATATCAGGTGATACCACAAAGAACTGGCAGAACTTCCATATGGTGAACTTCTCCGGTGCTAACAATAACATCATAATTGGTGATTCTTTCAAGTGGACTAATGCAGCAGTAACTCTGACTTGTTTTGCTATATGCGTATTAGATCAAGAATTCACCTATAATGGGTCTACATATACTCATGCCTTTGTGGTCATTGACCAGTCTACAAAAGATGGCTTTAATTTCCTGACTCTGAATGCAGGCGACACTTGGCATTCAAATGATGCTCCTGCTGTCATGGTTCGTGAAAACGCTTCAGGTAGATATTGGCATCTGTTCTATGAGAAGCATTTCACTACAACTATCGAGACTTTGCCAAGTGGCAATAAGTTTCAGTATCTAACTTTGGTATCTAGTGCTGAAAACGATATGGTTTATTATCAAGAGGATTTCACTAGAGCAGACGCTTATCTGTATCGTGGTTATCCGATTGGAGAGTATTCAAATCTAAGCAATAAAATCATCAGCGATATAGTTCCTAAGTCAGCTATCAACCCTTCAGATCATAGCGTATTAATTAGAGCTGGCTGTAAAGATAATATACTACATGGCGATGTCTTAAAGGCTATCGCACTAGCAACAGGAATAGGTGTAGAAACAACTTCCTTTGATGATGCTAATACAGAACTGGCAGTTAGAACAGCTTTCACTATGCCAAATGCAGGCGATACTGATTTTAAGACTTATCGCGAATATGCAGAGGATATTCTGAAATCGACGTTAGGTATTTTGGTTGTAGATAACAATTTTGATCTTCAGTATTTCCTGCTCAATGCTCCTGCGGGAGTATTCGCGACTAGCAACAAATTATATTTAAGAGATACTTTAGACGTAGAAATAAACTATGAGGATATTATCACTGAGATTGTAGCCAGCAATTCTGAATACAATAGTGATAGGATTCTATCTCTAGCCAACTCACCTAGCGTTTCTCGTAAGAATAACAAGGCAAGGCATCTACAGCAGATAGAGAAAACTATCAATTTAGAGCATGTTCTTGAAGAGATGGAAACGAGAATAGATGATATCATGGCTTTGAGAAACAATCGTATAGCTGTTTATAAGTGGTCAGAAGCTACAGATAAGATTGACGCGATACTTGGCGGCGACCTTATTTTAGAGAGTAATGAAATACTAGGCAACTTAGGTTCTATCGATTTGAAGATACTAACTATTGATAAATCTACAGGCAAAATAAACGTAGAAGCATCAGATTTGGGAGACTTATAGGAATGTCAGAAATTAAAACATTGCAATTTGCTGAAGGTTCTTCTGTAACAGTTCCTTTACCTATAGGGTCTGCTGGCGGTTCTGGCTCTGGTGAAGTCAACTATGTTACCAACAACAACGGGCTATCAGACCTAGACCAGACTTCTACAGATGATATTGGGGACTGGCTAGATTCCGGAACTGGTATCACATCTTCAATCTCGACAACATCATCAGAGATACCTAGATATCCATTTCAAACGACAGCTATCAAGCTCAACAATGATGGCAGTAGCACAGGCTATACCCAAATACGCTTTGAAGTTCCTCCTGCTGACAGAAATAAGAAGCTTAAGATTGAGTGGGCTCAGTTGGTAGGAGCTGCATATGCGACCGGCGATTTCTCTCTAGAGCTTTACAACTATTCTGATAACTATGCGACAGGAGAGACAGCGGTCAGCTTGCATGGATCTAGCGATATTCCCGCGCAGACTGGCGTTTACTATAACGGTTTCGATGCTGATAACCGTCAATACTATGAGCTAAGAATAGTTCGCGTTACAGGTGGCGCAACATCTACGCATTTCATTGCTATCAATGATTTTATTGTAGGACCAGGCAAGCTGCACAGCGGTGCTGTTGTTACGGCTTGGCAAGATTATACTCCCGCCGGGGACCCTGGTATCGGGTTAACTTGGTCCAATAGTTGGGCTAGATACCGCAGAGTTGGCGATAGTATAGACTTAGATATGCGCTTTGTTGTGGTCAGTGGGTCGCCTGCTGGCTCTGTAGACTTTAATGATGCAGACTATCTGCCTCCCGGCCTTACTTATGCTTTAGGGCAAAAGCCTGCTAGCGGTTCTTGGAATGTTACAGACATTAGCGCAGGCAGCACAGCAAATCAGGCTGGCGGTGTTATTGATATGAATCAGTCCAATGGATCTGCGCGATTTGTTGGCGCTACCCTTGCGTCTGATATTGTAGATGATTCATTTCCAATGGCTTGGGCCGCAGGTGATTTATTCGATATTCATATTTCTGGATTGCCTATTGAAGAATGGGAAGGCTCCGGTGTTCTCAATGTCATTACCCAAGATAATTTGAGTGAGTGGCAAGACTACACTCCGACATTCAGCGCGGCTTGGGGTACAACATCTTCTGTCAATTTTGCTTGGCGTAAAGTCGGTGACTCGATTGAAATAAAAGGGTCGGCAATTGCCGGAACTACTACTACGGGCGCAGGAACTATATCAATACCAAGCGGCTTAACCATAACAGGGGTGGCTGGCACGGGTAGAATCACGCGAGGTACTACAGCGGGTCCTAACGATTTAGTTCTCAGGACTGGCTCAAATGTAATGATAGTAGATGACAATCTTTCATCTACTGGGAACCTCAATTCTTTCATAGCCGCAAGCGAACCAATTGCGATAGAAGCTACTTGGCCTATTGCTGAGTGGGCAGGCTCTCAATCTTCGCTGGTTGGGTTTAGTCATGCTAGTGAAGATCAGAATGGCTTAGTTAAGCGTAATAAGTGGCAGCGTAAGAAACTGACTGCTGATGTTACCGCCACAACCGCAGATGTCACCGATCTAAAATTTTCAAATCTAACAATAGGCAAAACGTATCGCGTCATGGTGCAGGCTTCATTCCAGGTTGCGGGTACATCTGGAACGGAGATAGCCAACTTAAATATATTAAACAATAGCGTTACGATAGCCACGGCTAAAATGAGACTGGTGAGCCCGGCGGGAGCCAATGAAGAGCAAGTTTATTCATCTGAGGGAACATTCGTCGCAGCAGCAACTACCGTAGTTTTTTCGTTCAGTGAGTCAGGAACCACAGTCCTCAAGGGTAATAACGACTACGTAGAAACCTGGGCAATGATCGAAGAACTAGACAACTACGGCGCAGAATCGAGTGACTTTTAAATAAAGGGAATAGCTTTGCTTAAACTAGGTTCGCATATAATCATTTTGGTTCTTTCATTTTCATGCGCTAGCTCTGGGAGTGATAGGAATGAAAAAAGGTCTGATACTCCCGATGATATACAGGCTATTTACGATAAGGCAGTTGATCGTCTTACATCAGACTATCTCGAAGATAACTGGGTGGTATCGCGCGATCAAGATGGCTCGACTGAACATGAAGGCGATTCGCTACTTTGGACGGGGTTAGCTATGGCTTCCCTTCCATGCGACAAAGGCGAAGCTATCGAGGATAGAATGATTCAGATGTTTAACTCGAACTCCGGCGCAATGGTTCGCTATGAGCCTCTAGGGGAATACGCTAACGGTAGAGAGATAACATTCGATGGCGCTACTGGCTTATATTATGGGGTCTATCAGCGCCTAAAGAACTGCGGCAATCATGATAAGTGGTACGATACTTGGAAGCAGCACACAGACTATCTAGAAGATAACGATTATGTTTTGCATCCCAATGTCACTGCTACAGTTTTGCCTCAGTTTAATGCCATCCGTGATTACATTTCTTACATGCTAGATCAAGGTGAAGAACCTAGCAAAGTTCGATATAGAGGCTTAGAAGCGCAAGCTATCACTTGGTCTAGTATAAACATCGAAGCTAGAAAATCATGCTTTCCTGTTCACCTAAGTTTCCTCTATCTGTCATTCTTAGAAGATTCAGGCAACCTGTTAGCTGCTGCTCACGAGAGCTTTTGTTATGCGACTGAAGAGGCTAACCTGCCTATCATGGACCACTGGTGCGCTAGGCGTGATATTCTCGATTGGGTAGAAAACGAGTTTCAATATAATCAATGGGAATATAGGCATCAAAGATGTAGCGCTGATAACTGGGAAACCCCAGACGGCAATGGCCTAGCTACTCCCGCGATGGATCTAATATTTGGGATATGGTTCGCTTATCCAGAGGTAGTCAAGTGATAGCTGATATTGCCGATAAAGTTATCACAGGCGCAGCAACCTCGGTTCTGGTCGCTATGATATTCTGGACTGGCAATAAGATAGGTTGGGTTTTCTCCTGCACAAAGCAGAATAGAAAAGATCTAAATGAAGCTTTTCGCAAAATAAGGGAACTAGAGCATGAGCTTAACAGAGAAGATAACGACTGAAGAAACCAAGTGGTATAAATCAAAGCGCTTCTACACGACAATGATAACAGCAATGCTGCCTCTCATCCCACCTGTAGCAGACCTAGCTTCTAAGTATCCTGAAGTTTATTCAGCGGTATTAGCTGCGATGTTTGGATGGGTTGGGCTTAAGACTAAACGTCCTATCAGCTTCAAAGGTTAGATCTTCTATTTTTACTAGAAGCGTTGAACGACAGCTACAGTTAAACCATAATCCACTGTGGTCTAACTGGCTGTTTTTTGGCGCTACGGTATGAACTGCTCCACAGCAGTTACATTTCTTTTCAGGAATCATGATTTCATAGTGTTGGGTCATGCTCATCCCTGCAATCATAATCAGGCTCTAGATCCCAGTTGTTTCCTCGGTCATCGTCTTCAGAAACCGCTACGGGCTTTTTGTTCTTAAAAGGATCTGGCTTATTCATTTGAATAACTCCGATTGCATTCTAGCTAATACTACCAAATGAGTATCGATTAGCGTTTTTAAATCTGTCATTATCTGCGCAGTCTGCTCTATATCAGCGCTACCCGATGCTAACTGCTCTAGAACTTTGGTGAAACACTTAGATGCTTCAAGCTTGCTATCCATAAAAATACCTCCCGACAAGTTATATATATAATCCATCGGAAGGTGTAAAGGGGTTACCTGAGCATGTTCAGATAATGATGTAAATACAAGGCATTAGAACGGTATCTCCATCTCTTCTTGAGGCTTAGAATTGGAAGATTGATAGTCATCGGTCTGGGCTTTCTTCTCACCTGTCTGAAGGAAGTCAACGCTACTGGCTACAATCTCGACAGCGGTTTTTTTCTCGCCATCTTTGTTCTCATAGCTTCTGATATCAAGGCGACCGTCAACTTTGACTAGCGAGCCTTTGCTTAGATACTTGCCACAGTTTTCAGCGACCTTTCCCCAAACGACGATATTAAACCAGTTAGTTACCTTCTCTTTTTTCACTACCTCATTGACAGCGATTGAGAACTTGCACAGATGGGTGTCATTGATAGGCTTCATCTCTGGTGGTTTGCCGAGATGCCCGACTAGGGAAACGTAGTTCTTCATTCATATCTCCTGTATATGTGATTTGATCTTCTCTCTACCGCAACGCTTACACTTAAATAAAACGACAATCATGCCCTTCCAATGCAGGATAGGCTTGAATTCATCGTCATGATTACAGAATAGACTTCTAATCCAGAGAATCATTTTGTGACGTTCTTTATATGAATCCTGTAGATGATGAAAATAAACAGGGCTATCAGCGAGAACCAACCAACGCTTAGACCGAATAGAAAATGAAGTAGGTTGTCAGTCACTAGGAGATACCTCCAAAGCTATATTATACTTACAATCTTCTAGCGTGAGTTCTTTCTCTAGAAGTGAAGCGCTCAACTCAGACCAGCGATCCCTTTCTATCCCGTAGCTTTTGAAAACATCAGCCAGCCATAGCTTCTGATAGTCTTTACCCTCATAAATTTGATCCTCGATACGATTAACGTCTATATCGATAACTTCGCCTTCTTCATTGACGTGCGCTCCCATTTCTTCTGGAACGTACGAAGCTCCGCTAATGCAATCAGCAAACCTAGCTCTAGCCATACGACTAATACACCTAGCTCGTAGCATATCCGTCGGGTATTTTTTCCAGTTGTCTTTGGTGTCGAGTTTAGCAAGCTTGGCATCCTCCATCGTGTATGAAAATTCTGCTGGCTGATGACCGGGACGGGTTGCGACGATAACGCAGGCTTCAGAATCATTCTGCTTGTAGTCGATAATCGCGCCTGGACAGCGCTGATAGATGAGAGACAGCATAACTTCAGGCGGAACGGTAGGTTTCCCCTGAATGATGTTGATATGGGTTAGGGCATAGACAGGAGGCAATCCCAACTCTATGCCTTTCGCCATTATCATCATTGCTTGTTCTGGGCTTTTGATAGAGGCAGGAAGAAACCCGCTTTTAAGATAGACCGTTGCTTGGCTATGCATTTCTTTGAACGATGTTGGCACTAGCTGGTTAGACATTATGCTTCTCCTATTAGTTTCAGATAAAGCGTTTCAGTGGTTCTAACATCGTCTAGGTTGTATTGCTTCAGAGATTCCCAGTCATCATCTTCCCAAAACTTAAGAGCTGCTTTGCCGTCTTTTTGAGAGTCTCGATTGATGTCTAGAAGCCACTCGATATCAGATAGCCCTACCATATTGCGCCTATCTATCATCAACATAGTGTCTTGATGCCTGCATTCTGGCTGTAACCAAGATGGCATCGAGATATTATTAGCCAAATGTCTGACTCTCAAGAAAGGAAGGTCAAAGCCTACGCTGTTGTGCCCAACGTATGCGCCAATTTCTTTACCAGATAGAAAGATATTGATTTCTCTCAGTAGCGTAGCTTCATCTTTATGTATAAAGAAATGGAAGTCGCCATTATAGCTCAAGCCCATACAGGTTACGCGACCAGTTATAGGAGACAATGCAGCTTGACTAAGTTTCTTAGCTTTCTTATCTGCTATATCAGCGGCAATCTTCGCAGGATCTTTGAGCCTAGAGTCTGGCTTGATTTCTTTTTGCTCAATGAATTCTTCGGCTCTATCGCTTTTGTAGGTTTCTATGTCAAAAACAACGTAGGGTTTCATATTTAAGATTATCCTATTTTAAATATTCTGGTATCAAAACTTTGAAAGCTTCCCTTAAGAGAATGGCGCATCCATCCACTCTCTCATTACGTTGAGATGTTTCTATCCGAACTAGAGCAAGCCAACAATTATCTATAGCTTCATTGTATTTTTCCTTAAGGTCAGACCTAAGATCGAAGGGCTGCTTGTTGTTGAACAGTTCACGCCATATGTTTATGAACAGAATTGTTTTTCTCGGACCATCGCAGTTAAACATTGCCTCAACATATTGAGCTACTTCTATGGCTGTATAAGTGCGTTCATTCAGTTTCGTTTCTTCACTCATCAATCCTCTCCCGATACTAATCTAACAACTCGCTTACCAGGCTTTAAATCACTTTGTTTGATGATGTTGCGAAGATAATCACGCGACCGCTCAACAACCTTATCAACTCGCCTGCTAACCCTCTCCTGTTCGATTCCCCAACATGACTCGCAGACCGTAGGATTTAACTCCTGCATAATCCCGCGTCTTGGATCATCTATTATATAGGTCCCTTTTTCTTTGCAGACCTCGCACCTGTAATATTGCATTGACCTAAACTCCCATATATCTATAATCCTCTGGTAACCCTGCGGAGGAGATTATATATATGACATCACTACGTCAACTACTATTCCAGCTAAGAATCAGCCAGCAAGATATTCTCAGAGAGGCCAATAAAAGAGCTAAAAAGAAGGTATATCAGGCTAGGGTATCGAAGATAATGAACGGCAAGTGTGAAGCTACCGAGTTCGAGAAAAACAAGATTAGGCTGGCTTTAAGCTGTCTAGGAGTGAGCGATGCAAAGATTCTCAAGATTCGTGAGCTGGTTAGCGCGGCACGTAAGGCCTAGCTATTGGAAGGGTAAGTTTAAAGTAACTTTCACCAAAAGATTCTAGCGTCCTGTTAGGGTTCATGCGCTATATGTAGCGTTTTAAGAATCTTCTAGACTATTTGTATCGTTTGTTTAACTATCTCCAAACTGTCCCAGACAAACAAAAACCAGCATGGTCGGTGCTGGCTTTGTATCTAACTCACTTGGTCGCCTTGGTATCGGAGATTGTATGGTTTTATCCAATAAGAAGTTAAAAGACAAGGAAATAATAAGCCTAATGACTGAGGTCATGTTGGGCAATCGCGGATTTAATTCAGACGGTTTATTAGCATGGCAAAACGAGATTATCGTAGTTAAAGACGGCGGGAAAAAGAGAGCATATCTAGCTGACGAAAATAAAGTTTTAGAGCCTATAGATATCGAGGGAATAGTTTCTGAAATACTTTCCTATAAAAGAGCTAATACAGATGTTGATTTTCATCTCGATTATGATTTGGCTGCTAAGATAGCCAGAACCTACATTAGTAGCGCAATACCGATAGAACCACCTGCTCCTGTTCTTGGATTTGAAGATGATGGCTATTGCTTTCATCGCCACCCTTATATGCTTCTAGACGAAATCAATACTGATACAATGCTTTCCGTTTGCCCTTTGTTCGCTGAGTGGATCGAGCGAGTGAAAACAAACCGTGAGGCATTGATTCACTTCATTGGTTCTATCTTTGTCGCCGATAGTTATAACCAGCAGTATCTCATCTTGAAAGGATCTGGCCGCGACGGCAAAGGCTCGCTCCTGCAATGTCTATCGGATTTCTTCGGGCCAACTTTCACTGTCTCATATTCAGATAGGGTCAAGGCGAAAGAATGGACTAGCGATACCTATGGAAAGAGAGTTGTTGCATTCCCAGACGCTCAGTATCTCAGCTTTGCTAATACAGAAGTATTCAAGGGAATCACAGGAGGCGACCCTGTTAGCTATCGCTTCCTTTATGAAAAAGCTTTCACTGGCGTTTCCGATGCCAAGTTTATTATCTGCACAAATGAAGATGTAGACGTAACAATGATGGCCAGCGACAAACGGCGCAGAATCTTCGCTGAGATTACTACAGGTCAGAACAGACTAGATTACGTGAAAGAACTTAAGGAAGAAGCTCCTACTTTCTTCTCCTGGTGTCGTGCTGAATATTTACGCAATTGTGATATCAGCATGCCGATTCCCACAGATGAAAGTGTAGAGATTTCGCTCGAGGATAATTCAGTCGATTTGTTTGATGAGTTCTTTGACCAATATTTGTGCAATGCGGGATCGTGCCGCCGTAGCTACGTCTATCAACTTTTTTATTCCCAATTCTCGAAATCGAGAAAAGAGTGGCGTCGATTCAAAACTTATCTAGCCAAGTATCACAACGCAGAAGAAAAGCGATTGGATGGCCGCTGGAGATTTACGGGAGTTTCTGTAAGAGCCTTAAATCACTCACTGCAAAAAAAATAGACAGGGTTATCCACAGATGCTGTTTTATTTATGAACAGGGGTTTCAATTTGCAATGCAAATGCAAGGATAAATCGGGATTTGCAACCCAAAAAATAGTTAATGATTCTACTGTTTTGACAACTATAACAACTATAATTCTTCTTTTTAAATATAAAAGAGTAAATATATATAGAGTATATAATATACAGATTACAGAAAAAGTTTTGTGGCGTTTGCATGCTTATAGGGTTGCATAGGGTTGCAAGAGACAAAAGTTATCCACAGGGGAGTGAAGATGACAGCAAGGAAGCTAGACCCGTCAAAGCTATTAGTTCTCTGTGATAAACGTGAACAGCTACCATGGGATATGGACCCTCTACCTGTGAAACGCGCAACGCTTCAGACCGGCGACTACACGTTAGCCTCTCTAGCGTCTGAGATAGCCATAGAACGCAAGAGCCTGGATGACCTGCTTGGTTGTATAGGTTCTGGCCGCGATCGATTTGAGAGGGAATTAGAGCGTCTGAGAGCGTTTCCCCTTCGTGCGGTCATTGTGGAGGCGAATTGGGGAGATATCGAGACAGGCGCCTATAGGAGCAAGGTGCATCCAAATGCGGCAATTGGCTCAATATGCGGCTGGATGGCTTCAGGGATTCCATTCTACTTTGCTGGCAGGAGAGACAGGGCTGCAAAACTTGCCGGTCGGATGATGTTCATTTATGCATCACGTAAATTCTCTCAAATGATTCAACTTCAAGATTGCATCTAGCTTCGCTATTTGATACTTCAGGGTAAATTATATATATTCCTGGGAGCAGCAAAGCTTTGGACGATCCTCTACTAATGACCCGCGATGAATTTAAGCTTCAGTACGAATACGCTAGGCGTTGCTATTGCGAGATGTGTACTAAGCGTAGGGTTCTGCATTTCTATGATGGCAAGGCAGTTTGTTACGACTGCGCTTGCTGGGTAGAAAAGGAAAGTAAAAAGGCTGATTCACAAAAGTAGGCCAGTTCAATGGAGAAGCTAAGTGAACATTGAAGAATTAGTGCAGGTGAGCATTGACCCACAAATTTTGGGAGTGCAGGCATTGCGGGCATACCAAAGAAATCTGCAAAACTTCTAATGAAGGTTAATGGGGAAGCTAGATGAACTTGAAGGAGAAACTATGAAATTAGTATTGGTAGTTGGTATGTCATTTTGGCTTACAGGTTGCGGTGGGTGTGCGCGAACCTTCACGAAATGGACTGGTGAGCTTACTTATAAATGCTCCAAGTCTGGTGTTGAGTATGTTCAAGCCGACAGTGGAATTGCTGTTCATGTAGACGGTGAAGGTAATCCTATACGATGTTCGGAGGACTGAAGCTAGTATCCAAGTTGTGTATGGGAGGCTTCCAGGTGACACTCAAAGAAGCTTTAGAGCAGTTATGCAAAGCAATTGAAGGCAAGTGGACTGACAGAGGCTCGACACCACCTAAAGAACTTATCGGGCCTTTGGAGATGGCTAAGCACGTGCTGGCTGATGAGGATTCAGACTTTGACGCTTTGCTCTATGCTAAGTTGGGAGTTGATAGGGTTGTGCAGGAGGAAGTTCATTGATGGCTAGCTGTGATTTATTCTGCGAAATGCCTCGTGAGTTCCTAGGATAAGTTCCGTCTTCTCTATATGATCCAATGCAGCCTGCAAAGTTCTCTGGTAAGCCTTAATCACTTCAATCGCTACTTCTATATCGCCTTTGCCTATAACATCCGTTTGCAGGAGATAATCTAGTTGGTCATCTATTAGGCGTGGGTTCTCTGTTACTTTGAATTTCATGGGAATCCTTTCAAACTAGTAAAGCCAAATTACCGGCTTTGTCTCTCTGTTGTCTACATGAACAAAATTAGATCCCATACCAATGCCGGTCATTCCTGCTGATAGAGCTGCTGATACTAAATCAAATCTGTCTACCGCTGACCTCATGCGGATATCTGCTGCCTTGCCTTGGATGTGAAGCGAGGAAACTGATCCTCCTATCTCTCTGTTATGTTTTCTGCATCGATAGCCGCTATTGATATGCATTGGCTTGCCGTAGGAATCTCTCATTTTCTGAAGCATGAGCATGAATTGAACTGTCATTGGTTCTTTGTCGAGTTCGCAGCCACAAGGGCAAGAGAATTCTTCAGAGGTAAAGTTTTTAGTTAGTTTCATCTTAGCTCCTAAGAAATAGACCGGGATAGTTAGTTCTACCCCGGCCTTACCCGTAGGCGTCGGTTCTACGGAAGAAATAAGCGCCAACAACCTAACGGGACACGAACGGTCAAGGAGGTCTCGACAGTTGTTACCAGCTAAGTCATCGGTATCTAAATGATAGCATTTAGTTTGTGGTTTCGTTTTCTGTTATGCTTGTGGTAATCATTATCTAAATACTTAAAGATATTGGCCGATAATCCCAGTGGGATAACCAATGAAGGAGGATGCCAGTGGCTGACTCGAAGATAAAATTGCCAAGTGGTGACATAGCAAAAGTTTCAAAGTCGGATATGGATTCTGTCTCTGGGTATAAGTGGTACGTTAGAACGTATCCCAATTCTAAGTACGTGAGAAGTTCTGAAGTAGATTCATCTAAGAAAACAGTTCTGATGCATCATGTTATTTTGGGTAAACCTCCTAAAGGCTATGTAGTAGACCATATCAATGGCAATGGCTTAGACAATCGCAGAGAGAACCTTAGATTCGTGACGCGAAGCCAGAATGCTATGAATGCTCGTGGCAAGATAAATAGCAAAACAGCAAAAGGTGTTAGCTATTGCAATAAGCATAAGAAATACAGGGCTAGGATAACCAAAGACTATAAAACTCATTTCATTGGTTACTTTGAAACTGAAAATCAGGCGGTAGCAGCATACAACAGTTGTGCTAATAAAATGTTTTCAGGTTATTGGCTTCCTAGCGAGGTGAAGAAAAATGGCTGATTCTACGCAGAAAAGAATGATAACTGAGAAAGAGATAGAGCAGATTGAAAAGATGTCTGGTCTAGGAATCACGCTAGCTCAATGCGCTGCTATTATCGGCGTTTCAAAGAAGACTATAGAGCGTAGAGTCAAGGATCAGCCTGAGCTGGCTGTCGCAATAGAAAAGGGCAAGGCTCTGGCATTGTCAGAAGTGGCTAAGACTGCATATCAACTCGCAACGTCTGGTAAGTGCTATCCTATGACGATGTTTTTTCTTAAGTGTCGTGGTGGCTGGTCTGAAACCGATGCTGTAGATGAGAACCAAAATAAATACAAGGCACCAACGTCACTAACTAGGGTTGCATGAAACAGAACCCCAAGCAGGTTGATGCTTTCAATGATCCCTCACGTCACCGCTACTTAAACTGTGGCAGGCGTGGGGGTAAAACTTTCATCCTAGTAGAAGAACTATTACGTTCAATAGACCAAGCTCCTTACCGTAACGAAGTAGTCTACATCGGACCTACTAACTCCCATGCCAAAGAAGTTATCTGGGAGCCTATCGAAGATGCTTTAGACGCTCTCGGATGGAGATACAAAGCTCAAGTTTCTAAGCAGCGTTTCGAGTTGATGGGTAAGCGAAAGATTTACGTTATCGGTGCGGAGAAGATATCGCGCGTACGTGGTCGCCCTCTACACTTCGCAGCACTAGATGAGTTAGCCTATTTCAATTCTGATTTAGATGATGTTTGGAGAGCTGTTAGACCTGCTTTATCTGATACCAAGGGTAGGTCAATCGTTGCGACTACACCCGATGGGAAAGGCTCGCAGGCTTATGAGTGGTTTATCAAAGCGCAGACCGATCCTCAATGGTCGCTTCATACTTGGCACACACTAGATAATCCATGGATAGACCCTGATGAGATTGAAGACGCCAAGCGTGAATTGGATGAGAAGTCATTTAGGCAGGAATATCTGGCCACGTGGGAGTCGTTTGAAGGTCTGGCTTATTACAACTTCGATGAAGAAACCCATGTTAGGAAGCAGCCGGATATTAATTATTCCAAAGCCATACATATGAGTTTTGACTTCAACGTCAATCCCACAACTCTGCTACTATCCCAGAGATATGGCGATACTTTGAGATACAAACAAGAGTATAGCCTCAAGCATTCATCGACAGAGGCAACAGTCCATCAATTTTGTAATGATTTTAAAAACAAAGCCGAATACATTAAGATAAAAATACGGGGTGATGCATCGGGGAAGAGTAGGAGTAGTACGACAGGGAAGTCAGACTACCACTACGTAGAGGAGATACTTAAATCACATGGTTTTAATTATGTGATAGAGATACTCCCTAAGAATCCGCCGATTGTTGACCGATTGAAACATGTGAATGGATGGCTAAAGCCTGTGGCTGGCAACCATAGAATCGAGATAGACCCTAGTTGTAAGGACCTTATCCGAGATTTATCGTCGCAGGAACTCAATGGGAGACATCCAAGCGACAAGAACAACCTTGGACACAAGGCAGATGCACTAGGGTATGATGTTTATTATGAACACAAAATCGGCGATCGAAAGAAAAGTCGAACCTTGGAGCTATAGCCAATGCCATTAGAAGATGTTGCCAAAGACATAATCCATGATATCCAAAAGCCATCTTCAGTGGCGCTAATCGAGAACAACAAAGCTCTATTCGATATCTTTGAAGGCGAGCTTCTGCCTATCGTTCTAGAGAAGATGAAAGGTCAGCTATCTCCACAGTCATACAAGTATGCGAAACAACGGGTAGCTCCTATCAATGTTCTAAAGAGGATCATCGATAAGCTATCTAAGATTTATCAGCAGAATCCTACTCGTGAGGTCATTGACGGCTCTGACCAGGATAAGGAGTTAGTCGCCTGGTATGAGGAAACGCTAGGGGTAGATGAGCTATTCAATCAGTCTAACGAGTTCATGAATCTCCAAAAGAATAACCTGATAGAGCTATTTGTCGATGAGGGTATGCCTAAGATTAGGACCTTCTCAGCGCATCAGTTCTGGGTCTATTCTACTAACAAGGTAGATCCAACTCAGCCAACGCATATAGTCACATATGACAGCGACCACAGCGCCAACATGGGTAAGTCAGATAAGCTTAGGATCTATTCGGATGATGACTTTGCTATCACAGATTCTCACGGCAAGATTCTGCCTGAAGAAATGATGATGCTAGGCAACCCAGACGGTATCAATCCCTATGGCATTCTGCCTTTCGTCTATGTGAATCAATCGAGAAACCTGCTTATTCCTAAGCCAGATACCGACACTGTGGAGATGACTACCCTTATCCCGATCCTGCTGACTGACCTAAATCATGCTGTTCAATTCCAGTCTTTCTCTATGATGTATGGGATCGATGTAGATGTAGGAGAGATTGCTAGAACGCCGAATGCTTTCCTAGACCTCAAGTCAGACCCTCAATCTGAGAAGCAGCCACAGATAGGCACTATCAAGCCGGAGGTAGATATCGACCAAGTGCTAGGTCTAATCGCTTCTGAGTTTTCTCTATGGCTAAACACGAGAGGTATCAAGCCCGGATCTATCGGTCAGCTCAACAGAGACAACTTTGCTTCAGGCGTTTCCAAGATGATAGATGAGATGGATATCTCTGAGAACCGTCAAAAGCAGGTAACTATCTACCGCAATGTAGAGAGAAAGTTCTGGGATCTTCTCCTATTCCATATGCATCCATTCTGGGTAGCTAATGGCATGGTAGAGAACAGGCATCTATTCAGCCCTAGAGCTAAGGTTGTGACTAACTTCAAGCCTCAAGTTCCTATGATGAACAGAGGGACTTTAGTCAAAGACTTAGCTGATGAGATTGCTAGCGGGTTCACTACTAAGAAGCGGGCTATCAGGTCACTCAATCCTCATATGTCAGAAGAAGATGCTGACCAGCTAATCAGCGAGATAGAGCAGGAACGTCAAATCATTGTAAACGGAGTAGATGATGGCTTGGCAACGGATCAGAATAGACCTACCGAGTAAGTTCTCGAAAGACGACAGGGTTGCTATCGCCTCCGAGATTATCGACCACATCAAGGATAGAACACAGAACGCTGGCAAGGGATTCTATCAAGAAACGGGTAGAGAAAGAAAGTTCCCTCCCTACTCCAAAGCATATGCGAAGGCTAAAGGGTCTAACAAAGTAGATTTGACAGCTTCAGGTTTCATGCTGGAATCAATGAAAAGAATTTCAGATAAGCCTGATAGCATCTTAATAGGCTTTGAGAATGGCACGTTCGACAATGACAAGGCTGAATGGAACGCTACAGGCGATTATGGTGACGGACCAGAAGCAGGCAGGGCTAGACCGTTTCTTGGTATTCTGAAGAAAGACTTAGATGAGATAGTTAAAAAATACGAGAAAGCTGATTAAATGGCTAAGTCACCAAGAATACAATTGAATGATGTTGTGAAGCGGCTAAATACCGTCTTTCGTGGAGGCTCTGGTCAAAAGCAAAAAGACTTCCTAAAAAAGATGGGATTAGCTTCCATCGATATCATTGTAAAGCGCACTAGGAAAGGCTTTGGGGTTGCTAGGACTGGTGGTAACAGGAAGAAATTAGCCAAGCTTTCTAAGAGCTATAAGGCTTTTCGCAAAAGAAACAAAAGCAAGCTGTCAAAACACACCAGCCCTACCAAATCTAATTTAACATTTACCGCACAAATGCTAGATAGTGTTAAGATATTAAAATCAAATGATTCAAGTTTCGAGATTGGTTCATCTGGCAGGAGGTCGGATGGCAAGCGCAACGCGGATGTTTCCCGATGGGTTTCTGCTAAGCGACCCTTCATGAACCTGGGCAGGAAAGAGATTACTGACCTGACTAAGTTTATGGAGAAGGAATTTCGAGATAGAATCAAAAAACAATTTTAGGAGTTATGATGACAGAGGCTAATGATTCCGTGAATCAATCCGATGTTACACCAAATGCTTCAGCCAGTGGCGAAGGTTCTGCTAGTTCAGATACCGTGAAGTACGAAACCTACAAGAAAGTTCTCAGTGAGAAAAAACGTAGGGATGATGAGGTAAGAGAGTTAAGGGAAGCGCTCGAAAAGCGTGAGGCAGAAGACAAAGCGAAAGCCGAGTCGGAACTAGAGCAGCAGAATAAGTACAAAGAGCTGTTAGACCTTCGCACAAGTGAATTAGAGAAAGCGAAAGCGGAAGCTAATCACATGCGCGAAAGTAGACAGCAAGCTATGAAGCTCGATAGTTTCTTAGAGTCTTTAGATTCTAAACTGCCAAAGCAATATTGGGGACTAGTAGATCTAGACGCCATTAAGCTCAATCCCGATACTCACGAAGTAGATGATGGAAGCGTAGCGTCAGCGGTAGAAACCTTTCGCAAGGCATACCCTGAAGTGCTGCTTAAGAAATCAACTACTACAGGACTACCTTCATCAGCACCCAGTGGGACAGCAGCAGCAACAAGAGGCGATGTTCAATATGCGAACTTGCCGACTGCCGAGAGGAATCGGATTCTAGCTGCTGAATTACTTAGTTTAAAAAAGGCTTAGTTTTTTCACACAAATTTATCATGGAGAGATAAATCATGGCTGATATGGGTTTAACTGAAGTAGCGGCTACCGTCGAAGAACGGATTAGCGCTCAGATTCAGATGCAATTAATTGAGACAGCGAAACTTATTGGTACTGTTCAGAACTTCTCTGCTTTGGCGCAGAAGGGTAATGACGTTATTAAAGTTCCTCGTGCCGGTAATTTCACAGTTCAAGATAAGGCAGAAAACACTGCGGTAACTCCACAGGTTCTCACCTATGCGACTGATGACATGACTCTAGACAAGTACAAGGTCATCCAAGTTCTACTTGAAGACGATGCAGAGCTTAATGCTAAGCCTGACATTGTTGCAGACATCATTGGTCGAATGGCTAAGCAGATGGCATTGCAAGTTGATACTGATATCGTTGCTGCATTGGAAGCTACTTCTGCTGCTGCTCCTGACCATCGTATCGCTTATGCCAACGCTACTAGCTTAGCTCAGGCTGACATCTTGGAAGCGCGGCGATTGCTTCACATCCAGAATGTTCCATTCAATGAGTGTTTCTTAGGAGTCTCCCCTGGGAGTGAGAAAAATTTATTGGCGATAGCCGATTTTGTTCGCGCCGATTCTTACGGCGATGCTGCTGGCCTTCGCATGGGTGAGCTTGGCAGAATCTACGGTGCTACTGTAGTTATGTCTAACGAGTTCGATGATGCTAAGACTATTGTTTGGCATCCTACTCACGCTGGCTTTGCTATGCATAGAGAAGCGCGATTTGAGCAAGACCGTCAACTAGACAAGCTTGCTAATCTTTATTCTGTATCTCAGAAGTACGGAACTCTGACTATGGATTCAGGCAAGCGAGCTGTTCTTTTAGGATCTGCTACTTAATACATTTAAAAATGCAGGTGGCTATCATCTCACGGTGGTAGTCATCTGCTTATATTTGTGAGAATCCATGGCAGGCAAAACGGTCTACAAAGCTCCGAGATACGTCAAGGCAGCTAACCCAGACGCGCTAATCGTCGCAATGGTGAGAAACAACTTCGCTAACGGTATCGAGTATCACTACTTCAATATCGGTAAGCAGGATGATTCTTGGTATGCATGGTTTCTTGCTGATGTTGGGGATCTTCTAACCATGAGGGTTTCTGATACAGATGGGTGACTATACCTATACAGCGATACCCTGCGACGTCAAAACTCTTGAGTTCCAGAAGTTTGATCTAGACGCTGAAGGTAAGGTCATTGTCAAAACGTCTGCTAGCGGATCATTTCAAACCGCTGGACTTAATAGAGATGCAATCGTTAAAGAGGTTGTTATCACTTCTTCTGCTTGGGTTAAGTTGAATGACTTGGTTCTTGGCGAAGGTATAAACATTCAGAATCCTACTGACGGCGCTGGCAATGTCAAAATAAACTACGAAAGCCCTACCCAGAATCTAACAGCACTAAATGCTTTGGGTTACGTAGGTACTGAGATAGTTCCAGGTCAGGAGCGCTTCTATCTTTTAAAGACTGCGGGGATTGTCATTAGTGTATATGCTAAGGCAAAAGATAGCGATGTCACTCTAAACATTGAGCAGATAGGCTAAAATGTGTCTAGTATTGCAACCTCAGCAGCTTCAAGTAGATGGCTTCGCTCTTCCAAGACGGTAGCGGCAAGTTCTACCGAGTCGATATATACAAAATCACTTACGTCTTTTAGGGCTCAGAAAGTAATAATGTCGGTTTTTAATACCGACGAGGCATTATTTCATGGCCGTGAAATCTTTATTTGTCGCAAGTCGGCAGATGTTAAGCATACGGTTTATAATAAGTTAGGGGACAAGATCGATTTTATACTAAGCATCTCGGTCGTTGGTACCGACGTCACGCTCAGTATACAGAACACAGAGGTATTCCCTATCGATGTGGTTCTATTTCGTCTAGACGTTTCATAACTTTAAAGGGGTTACAAGATGAGTCAAGATTTCTTCAGAGTAGAAAAAGGCTTAGAGATCACACAACCGGACGTAGATACCGGCTTACAGGTCATCTCTGGGAGTACTGCGCCTGGTGGCGATGCAGGCGAACAAGATGATGCGCCTATTGGATCGTTATACCTACGCTCAAACGGTCAGCTCTACACTAAGACTGCTGACACAAACGCAACCAGTGACTGGCAAGAGAAGACAAGCGCTAACCTCTCTAGCCTTTCATGGCGCTCAGAGTTGGTTCGAGCTGCTACTAATGACGCTTTGACAGCTGGTAACACAGACCCATCATCATGGACAGATAATGAAGGAACTATAGACCATACTGATTTCGCAATCGGCGAATATGTTTATGGCGATGTAGATGGAACTCCCGCTCTTTGGGAGATCACAGGAATATCTGCGCCTAACATCACGCTTGCTGCTGCATCTGATCCTCTTGCGGCAAATGATACTGTAGTAGTTCAGAACTACTTCCCTGACTCCCCTGCTGGGCAGGAAGGCGCTGCAATCATCACCTATGATGGCACGAACGCTATCAAGGTTGCTGATGTAGATTGGAACTTCGCAGACGGTATCCAAATGGCTTCTGGCTATGCTGCTTCATCGGGAGATGTTTCATCTTCAGATACAGTTAACAGCGCGATCGAAAAGCTTGATGGCAATAACGATGCTCAAGACACCACGTTAGGTACTGCGCAAGGCGCAACTAACATGGGAACTTTCACGGGTACTATTATCACTGATAACGTCAGCGTTAAAGTAGCTCTCCAGGAATTAGAAACTGAAGTAGAAACCAAAGCCGATCAAGTTACTGTTGATGAGATAGATCAAAACGTAGATGACTTAATCACTCTTTCTGGCGTTGCCGAAAACAGCACAGACTTAGGTTCTTTCACTGGTACTACCATTGCCGATAACGAGACTGTTAAAGGCGCATTGCAGGACTTAGAAACTGCATTAGAAGCCATATCGGGCGGCGAAACTGTTACCCAAACTGGCGTAACAACAGTAACTACAATAGATGAAGTTGTTGTAGATGACTTCCATGCTTGCGAGTGGGAAGTTGTAGCATTTGAAGAAGCTGCGCCAGCAGATAAGAAGTACTTCAAGATAACTGGTTTTCATGATGGCACAGCGGCTGCAGATGCAACTTCTGTTAAGGATAAGGTAAATGACAAGATGAACTTCGGTTCATTCAACCTATCTACCAGCATCGACCTAAATGGAGCGGGAGCAGCACAGAGAATGCGTTTGCGTATTTCTAGCACTTCCGCAGGTGTAACTGTTATCGCTAGGAGAACTTGCGTCTAATGGCGATAGATACCACTAGTAGTTTTGTTGTCGATAAGGATGGCCTTGGCGTAACCAAGGAAAATTCTGACGGCGACGAATTAGCTTTATGGATCGGAGGGGGAGTTGACGCTCCCTCTTTTTTAGCTCCTATAAATGCGTACTACTACCGAGAGAACGGTGAGATATACCGTCAAACAGCATCTCCAACCGGCACTACATGGCAGCTACAAGAATCGTCTACCGGCGATGATTTTCATTCAGGCTGGTTCAATGTTATAAGTGGTCAAACAGTTACCATAACAGACAGAAAG
>Ga0210003_1000865_pt1 | contig 27206 bp, 24 predicted proteins | sample LantaG_FD_182804 | JGI IMG/M metagenome (GOLD analysis project Ga0210003, IMG submission 182804) | Deep subsurface microbial communities from Baltic Sea to uncover new lineages of life (NeLLi) - Landsort_02402 metaG (SPAdes) (version 2) | ecosystem: Environmental > Aquatic > Marine > Oceanic >... | reverse complement strand
TGTGTAGATACCATTGTATTAATTCCATCTTGAACTTCTGATTGTTGAGGAGTAGAATATATAGATTGCTCTTTCTTCTGCTTTTGAATATCTTTTATAGTAGATATTGCATTAGATTTATAAGCATCATAATCTCCAGCATCTTCTTCTGGTGTGAATTTCTTTGTAGTATCTAAAGGTTCTGTAAATTTAGATGTTATACTTTCTACAGATTTACTAACCCTTTCTCCATTCGGTTGAGAAGGCTCGACAACTTCTTTTGAATCTGCTGTAGGTAGTCCAGAAAAAGTTTTTTTTTTTACACCCATATCAGTAGCAAACTGTTCATAAGGAACATTAAAACCTTCCCATTTCTCAGTTAAATTACCGTGTAACCTTTTTAGTTTATTGGTGTCTTTCATGTCAGTAGCAAACTGTTCATAAGGAGCATTAAAACCTTCCCATTTCTCAGTTAAATTACCGTGTAACCTTTTTAGTTTATCGTTTGGCATAGTTTCAATTAATAAGCATCTCCTGTGGAAAAATTAGTATTATTATCCTTAATTAACCTTGTCTCGGCTTCTATTTTATCTATAAATTCTTTAGTTGTTCCTTCCCATTCTAAAGCTGTAGCAATATTATTATATGATGTTGAAGGTATTTCTACTTCTCTATTAGGAAATGCTTTAGATTCATTCTTCTTATAATCAGCAGTAGTACCACTTACAGTTGCGTAAACCTTACCATTTTTAGACCAAATATTTTTAATATCTGCTTGGTATATATCAATAGGTTTACCATTCTTATCTAATACTGTTTCACTAGAGATTTTTAATAGTTTTTGATATTTATCAGTAACATATAATTCCTTCCTTCCTTCTTTTTCGTTTTCAACAGTTTTTACATTCCATTTACTATCATTATACCATGACTTAGTAGCTTTCGGCTCTCTAGCACTTCCAGAAATTCCTCTAAAGTTTTCTCTTTGCTCAGTAGATATTTTATAATGATCATAAGCAGCTTTAACTCTTTCTTCTGGTAATTCAATATCAGCATACTTAATGTTAATATCAGTTAACATTTCTGGGTCAATACCTACTGTTGCTTTAAATTTATTAAAGGCTTCAGCATCTGGTTTCCATTGTTTTGCTTCTATTGTTGAAGTTTGTCCATTACCTAATGGTATTTCATTTTTAGTAACGTCATATAATTCTTGACCTTTATCTACGAATAATCCTGATAGGTTATTCATAAAGTCTGGTCTTATTTGGTCTCTACCTAATTCACCATTTCTTAAAGCTTCCTCGAAGTTCCAGTCAGGAGTAGTTGCCATTATTTTAAATTTATCCACATAAGCCTTTGAATATAATGGATTTCCTTCAATTAATTTTAAATGCTCAATAACTTTTCCTTTTGTATCAACAGACCTAGATATTAATCTATGAATATCATCTACATCTCTTCTATATTCATTAGCCAATTTAGGGTCTCCGTTTAAAATCTTACCCCATTGTTCATCATACTTCTTAAGTAGGTTGTTTTTCTTTTCAGTAAATAAATCATAATCAGATAACCTTAACTTAGTTCTATCAAAATCTTTAAACTCTCCTTGTATTTCAGCTAATTCAGCTTGTTTCTTTGCTTGTTGTTTAGCTTGACCTTCGCCATACATAGCATCTTTCTTGAATTTAATATTAGCTAAATTACTAATAGCATTATCTACGTTTGATGTATCAAATATTTGTGCTGAACCTGTACCTATTCCTGTGTTTGTTGGATTTGCCATCTCTATTTATTAATATTATTGTCTTCCTACCATTCCGTAAGGAAGGTTAGATATTGCGTTTGAAGCGTTATATTGCCCTTGTATTGGCATACCAGCACTAGTTAGAATCTCCTTCATCTTCATCTTCATCTTTATGATTGTATTTCATTTCAGCTATACCTAAAGCAGTAGTACCTAATTGAGAAACCCCACCAAATATATTCTGCATACCTGCTCCAATATCTGAATTAGCTGCATTTAATTGATTGTTGTAGTTTTGGTCTTTAATACCAAACTTCATATTTTTAGCATTAGCAATATCTCCTCTAGCATTTCTTATTGCTGCCTCTTTCTCTAATTGAGATTGTTTTCTAGCTGCTGCATCTATTTGAACTAAATTGTTATAAGCATCAGTTTCATTTCTTGCTGATTCTTGAATACCTAATAATCCACCTTTTCTATCTGCTGCTGCTTTTAATGAAGTAGATCTACCTCGTTCTACATTCCTAACAAAATCTGCTTTTTGTTCAGCAGGTAATCCCTCTACTTGTCTCTTCTCAGCATCTGATAAGTTAGCATATAACTCATCTGGAATTTTATATTCTGGTTGAACTAAACTATTTCTAGCTTTATCTCCTTGCCTTTTTTGATAGAAACCTAATCCAGTCTTTAATAAAGCTGAACCACCTCCTATTATTCCTGCTGCCAGTAGTGCCATGATTTACGTTTTTAATTGCATTTATAATTTGTTCTTCACTAGGTTCTATTTCCAGAAAATCACAAAGTTCTAAAATAACCTTTCTTGGATTATTAATAATATCCTCAAAGTTAATGAAAATATGATTAATTCCATTAATGTAATCATTTAAAAATAAATATGAACCATCATAAGCTTCCTTTGGGCTTAATGGACCACCTAAAACTTCCTTTACTGGTAAGTAACTTCTAATCGCATCTGCCCTATTTCTGTTACAAATAATTATTTTAGATACATACTTTTTTGGGGTAAGACATAAGCAAGATGGAAATATCTTTACTACTTGTCCTTTGTATTTATTATGACGAATACCATTAATGACTTCATGATATAATTCATAAAATCCATTCTTATTATACTGCTCTACTCCATCATGTTCTGGAAGAAACTTCTTTGCTGGTGTTTTATAGCCTAAACAAAGAAGAGTCTGTATCATCAGACTCGTCCCTGTTCTTGCTGCTCCTGAAACTACTATCATTACTTCTTTTTAGAAGTTTTCTTAGTTGTCTTTTTTACTGGAGTCTTTTTAGCTGTTGATTTGGAAGCAGCCTTTTTCTTTGGTGTTTCTTCTTTTAATTCCGGAATCTTAACTTCCGTTTTATTTGGCTTAACCTCTTTCGTTACAACTTCTTCTTTAGTTACCTTTTTCTTTTCCTTGATAACATTACAAAGTTTTGATTTACCACAAAACTCACAAGATTCTAATTGTTTAATAGCAACACTTTCTAATCCTCTTGGAGAACCACATTTATCGCAATATACTTTAGCTTTTTTAGACATGACTTTAAGTTATTTAATTTTTAATCGATTAATTATTAAGTACATAACTTCTGAAAATATACTACCTAAAGCAGCATAAGAAATTATTGTTTTGACAAATATATTGAAATTAATTTTAATATTAATGATTTCAATATCTATAATTACATTTTCCGGAAGTAGATAAAAGAATATCCCCACCCAAAACCCAGTACATAAAGAACAAGATAATAACTCACCAAAGAATATAGATTTAGTAGATACAAATTCTCTAAATGGTTTAAGCATCCTTGAAGTAGTTATAATTATTGTTAAGCCTACTATTGTAAGAATATCTACTATCATCTATTAGTTAATTCAGACAACTCTACATTTACTCCTACAGAGAATATTTTAACAAAATCTGTATCATTATTTCTTAATTTAATAGTTAATGAATTACATCTAATAGTATCTCCTTCTATTAATGGAAGATTTACATTCGGTGTATTCTCATCTTTAAGAAATGCAGCCTTCCATACTCCTTCTACATCTTCAAAATCATCCGTTATTAATGATGTCTTCTGTCCGTATTGATTTGTAGCTTCTGGCATTTCAAATACATTAGATGATTCTACATACAAACTATTATACATTTTAATAGCACCTGGTTCAATGTTAGATACAAATTCTAACTCAGTACTATGTTGTACTCCATAGAAGTTATTATAAACACTATTTGTATTATGATTAAACAACTCTCCATTTTTAAATGTAATTAATCCAGTTCTATTTGATACCATAAAATCAGGAGCATAAGAATAAAATGTTACCCATCTATTTTTAGTCTCACTATATGCTATAGTTTCAGATATATTACCTCCTACTAAATGAAGTATATACTCATCAAATCTAACATCATAAACACCGTATATTTTATACCCACCAATACTACCATCTATCTCTTGTAGTTTATCAGTCCAGTAATTGTGCATCTTGTATTCTGAAATTTGAGTAATACCATCACCACCTAATCTTAATATTGATCCCCTCTTTGCATCAGCCCAATACTTCATATTACCATAAACCGAAAAGCTTTCTGGATTATTTCCTATTCCAAATTCTCCAGCATAATATCTTATATCACTAAGTACTTTAGTTTCATTTCGCACTGTTCCTACAGTAGCACCATCATTAGAGTATAACGTATTTTGATTTACTCCAACACTTCCAACTTTTAATTGCTGAAACACCAATAGAGATTTATCTTCAGAATACATTAATTTTATATCTCCATATTTATGGTCGTAAGCCTCAAAACTAAAATCATTAAATTGAGAAAGTCCATTGATATTTGTTTCTGGAATAAAAGCCTCAGAATATCTTATCGTTGTAGGTCTATAAATTTGCTTTATATTTTTATCAACGATATAAACCCTTCCTTTATCCCATGAATCTGAATCATAAAAATCTGAGTAATTATAATCTTCTACCTGAGTTTTCATAGGTAATTCTCTATACCTTAAATAAACATCACCAATATCAGTTAATCGTAATTTAGCTGGAGATGTAGGTGATTGATCTTGTGTATTACCTGTATGATACCCATTATTTATCTGATAAACTTCTCCAATTTCATAATAATAATCTTCCTCACTATTCTTTTTAGGTGTATATATCTCAGCAACAACAGCTCCAGAAATATAAACATCTGGATTTTTGAATGTTAAAAGTTTAGATGTATCATCATAAGATATTATTTCTACATCAATATACTTATTATAATAATCATTATTAGCATCTTTTATAAACCTTATCCTATCTCCTTTAGTAAAGGAATATGCTATTGATATTAACTCAGGAACTCCGTTACTATAATCACTTATGTTTGATAATCTAGATTCCAAAGCTCCATTTATAGTTGCTGATGTTTTTACATTATCTAATCTAGCTTGTATAAATCCTTTATACCCCTCTCCAGTTTGAAGATTCTCTACTGTTTGATTTCCTGTATAAACAAATTGATAATGCGTAGCCCAAGATGGTGGGCTATGATTTACTTCAACATCTAACTCAACAACATCAGTTATATAATTAGCTTGAATACCTCTTTCTGTAGGAAATTTAACATAAAAATCAGTATCATCAGAAGTATTCGCTAAAGTACTTCTATTATATTTATCGTAATACACTAATCCTATACCATGTCTAGCTCCCATCTTTAACGTCTTCTCAATATTTGAAGTCCAACTAGCGTAAGATTTTATACTCACTGAAGCTGAATATAATGCAGGTAATGGATTCATGTAATAATATAGAGAAGTATAATTTGATATAGATTGAATTTGGCTAGGGTCTATATATCCTTCTACTTGAATATAGATACATCTTGCATTACTAAGATTAGTGGAATACCCTCTTGACCATTGTGTAGCAGAAGATGATGATAGTTTTATTATAGCTCCTCCAGTATTATAATCTGAAAGATTATTTATTTGATTTCTTAATCTATTTAAAACGGCAATACAATCATCTCCTGCTACTGATATTTCCTGAAAAACAAATGTTTTATATTCCCATGTATGTGTTCTAAAATCTCTCCAACTAGCAGATACACTAACAATAAACTTATTTCCTTCTGGAACAACCCCTGTGGAATCATTATAAATAACAGCTTCTAAAGAATGTTCGGTAGTTAGCCATAATCCATTATGACCATTAAGTCCACCAAAACTAGGTTCTATCATTACCGTATCTGAGAAACCTCTACCAGCAGCACTAGTATATGTATTAATATGTAAATGAGCTCGTTTTCCCCAATAAACAGATCCACCAAGCACATTACCCACATTTGAAGGGGTTAAATTATTTCCTTGTATATTTTGATATATAGAAGGATCTATGCTAAGCTGTTGAACCTCTACTATTTGATAAGATAATCCAGATCCTACAGCTACAGGTTGTGTTTCTGGTACAGCCCCATAAATAGGAGATACTGTAACATCTATATTTACAGGATCATAATTTTCAGTTATACCTCCATAAGTTATTTTATTTCCATCAATAAGACTTTGTGTGTTTGATAATAAAGGAATCCAATCATATAATCTCATACCTTGATTTCCATTATTATCTAATGGAGTATAGACCTCATTATTATAAAAATTAAAATCATAATCAGCAACACCTAATGTTAAATTATTTTTATCTAAATCTTTAGCTAAATAAAAATCTCCTGTGTTTCCTTCTCTAAATGCTATCTTAACTCTTTTAACAATCTCATTACCAACACCAACAGTTACTGTTATAAAATTATTTATCGTAGAATCATAATATCCAAAAGGTCTATATCGTCCCTCATTTATAGGTAATGATGTTTTAGATATTGGACTCCATGCACTCTCCTCATTATCTTCGTAAACAAATTTATATCTAAACTGAAATAGCTTTCCTCTTACGTTATTTGTTTTTATACTACCGGAAATTGTACCATCAGTACTTCCCCAAATGCAATCTGGTGATAATATTGGAGGAGGAACTATTGCTGTAATGTTTTCCTCTCTAATTGGATTTGGATAACCTCCAGTCTTAGCTCTCTCAATATTTATTTTATATGGCTGTCCATTTACCCAATATATTTTACCATCTAAAACTACTATGTTTTGAGATATTATAGGGTTATTTACATCTAAATTTAGTAAAGGTGATTCAAGGACTTTATTAATTATATTATTGGTTACATCATATTCTAAAAGTAAATGAGCACTAGAACTAGCCCATACAAAATAATATACCTTACTATTGATAATATCATCATAAGATCCAATAGTTTTAAATGTTCCTCCTAAATTAAATTGATAACTTACTTTTGAATTACCTTTAGTATTCTCTATAGACCCTTCATTTGCTCCATCTGATTTAGATGCACGTATATTTAATGAATACCTATAGTCTCCATTAGGCAATAATCTATCTTCAGTATCTGAATCTAAACCACCTAAAAAACCTTTTTTCTCAATAGCCATAATCTATTACATTCTTGGAGCAGATCTAAATCCTGATTTATAAGCGTTCATAAACTCTGGAATATTAAATCTGCTAACTCTTATTTGTGCTTTTCTTTTCTCTCTACTATATTCAGTTCTTGCTGTTTCTTTTTCGCCAAGTCCATAACTTCTTTTTCTATGAACATACTTCCAGAAAATCCATGCTTTAAGAGCTTCTACCATATATTCATCAACCATAAAGTTACCATCAACTTTTGATATATTAGAAACATATCTAAGAATTATTTCATCTCCAGCAAAATTATTTAAAGCAATATACCCTAACTCTTTGTGAACCTTATAAGTACCTATGCTATTTCCTCCTCCTCCTAATCCGAAGCTTCTTCCTACGTATTGTCCATCTTCTGAAAAATGTGATGAGTTAAAGTCTAAAAAGTAACTTGAGTTTTCATTTCCTTCTGTTGTTGAAAAAGGAATTGTATTTCCACATGAGTCTTTTGGTAATGGGCCCATGTTATTATTTAATCCTAAACTATGTATTTGTCCTCCACGTAATTGTCCTATCAATAAATAATCGATATAATCTGAAGGTAAGTTTACTGTATAATTATCATTTACCGGAAGAACAACATCTGTTACTACTTGCTGCAAATCATTACTTAGGTCTCTCAACCCACTAATAGCAATCTGTAGAAACATAGGGTATCTCTCATCTGTTTGAGAAGCACCTAAACTTTCAATGTAATATTCTCTTATTATTTCTTCTAGCTTTCTCATTATTAATTATCTATAGAATTAGCAATTTCATCAGGTGGTATTCCTAATGTTTTAGCATACTTGTTAAATACTATATCAATAGCTTGGTCTAACATATCTTGTGGTATGTTTATAGCATCATCTTCATCTAAAGCATCAAATGGTAGTACCATAGATATATCAACTGCATCTGGTTTATTAGAATATGTCATGTTAGAAAACTCAATAGCGTTACCTTGCTTATAATATCCTATCTGACCTTCTAAAGTAGATGATTCTAAATTAGCATATAAGTCATTAAACCCTAATTGAACAGGTACAAAACCCATCCCTTTTCTAGTTCCTACTCTTTTTATTTCAACACCGAAAGGTAGCTCTACAGTTGTTGAAGGGATGTCTATATAATAAGTATCACTATCAGATTTCTTTACCTCTCTATCAAGTAACGTATAATATAAAACACCAGAAACCTCTTGACATTCCATGCCTTTAGTTTCAAAGTATCGATTCCTGATTATGGTACTTAATGTTTCATGAGTAGAAATCATTAACTCTCTTTCGTCAATATCTGAATCAATGCTATACTTACGTAATCTACGTAGTATCTCTTCTGCTATTTTTACCTTGCTAGTTGCCATTATACTCCTTTATTTTCAAATCCCATTGCTGATTGAACTAATTCTTGCTCTCTAATATGTACTCCAATAAATTCTAAAGCTATCATTGCTATTTGATTAAATGCCGAATTTGGGGCATCCAAATCAACGCTAGTAGCATCATCATATACTGGTCTATTATTTACAATAGTATAACCCCAAACTGGAGCTATAGGATTTCTAATATATGTTAAAGTTACTAAAGTAATTAAAGATTCTGGTTGTATTTCTACATAAGTATCATGAAACAATCCAATTGCTCTTTTCTTTGTAGGTGCAACAATAGAACTATCCATTCTATTGCCATATTCCATCTCCTTAATAATCTCAATAGGTCTTCTTATTACTTGTCCATTCTTAGAATATTTGTGCATTATTTTAGAATACCTCCAATAGTCTGGCATTACCTCTCCATTCAAATCTGTAATAACCCCATTTGGTATTGGCATCCTTCCTCCTGTAAAACCTATAGACCTTGTTTCTTTAAGATGTCTTAACTTATCAATAGAGGCTTGATCTAATTCTAATGATGTTTGAGATACTGGATTTCCTGGTTGGTATTGCTCTTGATTTGATAATTGATTTTGAGTCCAAGCAAATAAAGCCCTCTCTGCAGCAGAATTAAAATCAGAAGGGGTAAGTGTACCTCTTCCGTTTTTGTTTGCTACAAAATATACAAACCTCTTAAATTTATCTATATTAATCATTGTTTATATTTTTACCTTTCTTCGACTATCCATTGTGAAGAATCCTCTACAGTTACATCACTTGTATCAGTTGTATTTGCAACTTGCCAAATCAATAAATCATTCTGATTCAACCTAACATTAAAAGTCCCATTAAAGTAAGCCACATCTCTTGCTCCTTGTAAGTTGTTTATTACTCTAGTTTGGGTATATTCAACCGTAACATTCGCTAGAGTATCTATCTTTACCATATCTACTGAGACAACATCTCCACTACCACCTTCAATAACAAAATCAAATGTTACTCTAAAATCTTTGGGATCTGTACCTATATGTCTTAATTCGTTAGACGCTGGAGAGTCGAAGTGTTGTAAGTCCGAAGCAGTCCAAGTACCAGCCATATCTACAGAGATTCCAGCAGTAGTAATAGTTGATACAGCTTGTGAGGTTACTGATAAAGTACCACCTATAAAAGTATTACCCATACCTATGTTATTGTCCCAATCACAGCAAACTCCACTAGGAGATAGGTTAGGAGTTATGTTAGCATCGTTACTATCTGATACTCCATCTCTAGTCATTAATACACCTTTGAATTGTATAGTACCCTCATTAGGAAAGTCTGTAGGAGAGAAGTCACAAAAAGGCTGTAATGTTCCTAAGTCACAATTAATATCTGTTAAAAATCTACTATTCATTTGAAACAAAGTACCAGCTTTAAACAATGGTTCTGTAGTAGTGTCACTCATAGAACGCACTATAGAAGTAGAAATACGATAACCCCCAACCCATAAACCATGTAAAGTTAGAGATGGAGAGCTACCAAAACGACCTGTACCACTTTCTAACCCCTGTCTGTAATCGTAAATATCTCCAAGACTTGTACAGTTAATATAGTTAATTCTGTTAAACTCAAAAGCATTGAATCCAGTAGCGTCATATAACTCATAAACCTTAGAGTTAGTACCTGTCACGCTTACGTAATAATCAAAGCCTAACATATTACCAGAGCCAATAGCAATGCTTTCGCTTACGAACATTGTATAGTTATCTTCGCTACTTATTAAGGCACTTAAATCGAAGCTATAACCTGTAATAGTAATACCTGTAGCTGGCACTGTAATTTGAGTAGCACCTAAGTCTATAATACCATCGATAAAGTAATCTTTAGTACTGTCTATTACACCACCGATAGTAGTTGCAAAGTTAGACTGTGTTACTATTATTCTATTTTCTAATCCTTGCGATCCAGTGTCAGCCATAGTCGCAAATGGATTTCCGCTACTAGGACTATTAGCAAACTGTATAGCTTGAAGCTCATTTAAGGTTAATTCTTGAGCTGGAACTGAAGATATGATGCTGTTGAGTTTTTTGATTAAATCTCTTGGAGACGTTTCTTTAGGATAAACAAAGTTTTTTGTTTCTTCAGAAAAAATAACAGCGTTGGCATATGTCATTGTTACAACATACCCTTTTACTGTGAAAACAACTTCGTCCTTGTTGTAAAAATCAGAACTCTCGCTACCTATTGTTACGAGAATTTTATCCCCAATATCTTCAATTCTTATCTTTGCCATTTTTACGACTTAACTATTGTTAATGATACTTTTGCGTTACCTCCAGCGTTAGCTTTAGTTGTTGTAGCTGTTAAAACTTGACCTGCTGTGAATGTATTGTTAGATGATGGAGTTAATGAAACCCCACTACCTATAGTTGTTCCTGCTGAAAGTGTTTGAGTTCCCATAGACAATCCTGCGTTGTTTTTAAAATCAACGTCAGCGTCATCAGTTGCTTCAATTAAGTCATCAGCATATATATCTATCTGCGTGATAGTACATGGGAATGGTAGTACTATTTTATGGTCTCCAGTCCTATTTGTGTCCCAACTTATAGGCAACACTATAACTTCAGTTTTTAAATTATCTTCAACTTTAGCTACAGTAACAGAACTATCTTTATAAAACTCAGTAGCTGCTTGAAAAGTATATGTGCTACCACTATTTAAGTTGATTGTTACCTGAACTCTCCATCCAGATTCTAAAAATCTACCGTAAAACATAAGACCACCATTTAAGGCTTGGTCGGCAGTTAATGTTATGCCAAATATTGATAATGAAAAAGCCCCAACTACAACTGAGGCATCATATTCCAACCAAAACTCATCTCCATCTATAGCTGCAGCATCTAATTCATATATTGCGTTTGACGATAAAACACTTGATCCTGTTAGTTTTTGATATTTGTCATCAGTATTAGCTACATAGGTAGTAGTTCCACCTGCTGAAACTGCCGACTCATTATATTCTTCTAATCCAAAGATACCATATCCAGCAGCTCTATAATCAGCTATAGAACCTATAACTTGATTAGAACGACTTAATTCATACCAAATATTAGTAGATGTGTTATACATCAATTCAATTGAATCAGTAGTAATAACATCGTATGTTGATGTTTTTAGTGTTATATTACTAGATCCTGAATTTATAGTTATCGTATTTGTTAAACTATATAAAACTATTCTATCTCCATCAGAAGGGTTTTTAGTAATAATAGTATCTAAACTATCATTAGCTCCACCTTCTCCTGTAAGCTTTACAAGTGTTAATGCTCCTTTTCTATCGTAAACTAATGAGTCGTCTGTTAATTGGTTACTAACTATAGGTATAGCTGATTGAAGTCCAATATTTACTATAAATGGAGTTATCTCTAAAGCTTTCGATAAATCATTTACTGTAGCTGTACCTGCTCCTGAACAACATCCTCCAGAAGCATAATCAGCATCTAAAAAGAATTGATAACCAAATGAATCATCAAAAGACTCATCACTAGTACTTCCTCCAGAAACAATCTGGTCTTCTGTATATGTAAAGTTACCTGTACTTGTTATAGTTGTTGATTGATTATTATATTTAGAAACTCCAGATACAGAAGTTGAAATATAAACAACATTATCTATTCTTACAGCAGAAAAAGTATCTTCTGATGAACCAGGAGAGTATGCGTTTATACCGTCAACTATCTTTTGTGCTAACTCAGCAGCTATCGTAGCTCCAGTATATGTAATTGGTGATCCTGTATTTATTATAGGCATTGTAGATACCTTAATATTCGTAATAGAGCCAACTCCTGTAGGTACATCTACTGTTATAATTCCAGTAGCCACTCTGTTTGTAGCTAGAGCAGAAGCTTGTAACCCTAATAACTTTGCATCTCTTAATCCATCAGCATCATTTGGTGATACTTTAAATATCTCTCCTGCTGTAGGAGCACCTGATATAGCTATAGGGTTTGTTACATATATATACCCAAGACCATTACCTATATCACTTAATGCTGGGTTTGAAAAAATTGGAGCTGCCATTACGCTTGTATTTTAATTATTAGTTTAACACTAGATAGCTTGTCTTCAACATTACTACCAAGCATTTTCTTTGGATTTATAAATCTTATTTTGAAGTCGCTTGCATTTTTATCATAAATATCAATCAACCCTACCTTCTCTCCATTAATTTGTTTTTGACCACCTCTAACACCTTTATACCATGTTACTTCTTCTGCAGGAATAATTTCTGGAAAATAATCTGTACTAGCTCCTGAAAAGAAGTTTTGAACTATTATGCTGTTATAGTTTTGTTGCCATTCTTGGATTGATCCATCATTCTCTACATCTAAAATAGGGTCTCCTCCTACAGCATCTGTTACTGTTTGAAATACTGTTCCATATTGTTTTTGAGATGTTACAGTATATGATGGTACTGCTCCAGGAACAAATGCTAATAACACCTCTACAAATGTGCTTTCTACTACTGTATCAGTAGCATTAACTACATAAGTAGTGGTTGTAACATTTCCTGATATAATAGAACTATCTGTTACACTAGTGATATTTGTTCCTGCTGTAACAACACTATTATATGTTGCAGCAAGTTTATCTACGTTTACTGTAGATAACGAAACGGTATATGTTGTAGTCCCTCCTCCTGTTACAGATGAGATAGATACTCCTGTTCCTGCTTCTACTATTACTGTATTTCCATTTATTGCCAGACCTGTAACTAATTGTGGTTGTCCATCAGCACATGAGCATCCTGCATCACAATCTGCAATTAATAATATCTCATTAACATAATCAGTAGATTGAGTTTCTTTACCACATCTAAGAGATTGTCCCACTAATTGAGATAATCCCATTATCTGATTAAACTTCGCTAATTCTTGATTTGCTAATACTGTATTTGTTGATTTAGCATTTTTATATTTAAGCCATTGACTTCTTAAACAACAATAAATATCACATAAATCAGCAGGGCAAGATACTCCAATAAATTCTGAACCAGAAACAATATCTTTTACATACCATCCATCTGGATAAGAATATGATAATGTCGATGTAAGTCCGCTTGAATGTTCTATAACTTCTCCTGTTACGTAATAGAAATTACTAGTTTGTAAAACACTTGCTGTTCCTGTTACTGCAGGAAGCCCCATAGATAAAGGATAGTTTATTTGAAATGCTCTAGTAATTGTTGGATCAACTCCTCCTTTAGTATAGGATGTATCATCTGTAGCTGTTAAAACAGGAGTAAAGCAATCTACTTCCATTTCAATACCTACTACTGGTGATGTATAGCTTAGTGTAAATGTTTTCTCTTTATTAACAGTTACAGTTAATGGCAAACCTCCTGTATCTTTATATTGTAAAGTTACAGTATAAAGACCTTGTTCTGGTAATCCTCCTGCATCTAAAGGTAATGGTATTACAATAGTACTATCTACAGATACATCAGGATCTATGTCTGGTGCTGAATGATTAGTGTTGTTGTATATAATACCGGAAATAGCACTTTCAACTTTAATAACAATAGTTACATCTGCTGCTGCTGTTCCTTGAGCTGCATAATCAGTAGTATCTGTAAATGTTATTTGTTTTGTAGCTAAATCGTATCTGAATGATGATTCGTAAGTTCCTGTAGTAAGTGCCATCTTATTTTCTTAAATATTGAAACAAAGATACACAAAAAAGGGTACTATCAATATAGTACCCTTAATTATTTTATTTTATGAATGTTTACTGATTATTCAGCATCCTCCATTTTGTTATTTACAATCTCCATGATGTTGTCCTTACTTCCTTTAATAGCATCTCTTAATTTATTGATACCATTATATTTTAGGATAGGTTCATCATCTTCTGTTTCACCTGGAATTAAATGCCAATTACCAGAAGTGATTATAGCTCCTTTTTCAATAGCATTTTCTATAAATACAGCAACCCAATCAGATTTCTCTTTCTTAGGCTCTTCATTTAATAACTCCTTGATAGATTCAACCATTTTACCATACTTATCATTTTTACTTGATAAATCAGCAAAATAAGAAATTACATTCATTCCTGATGGTGCTTGAATAAATACTTCATCATTTGTTGTCCAGAACATTTCAGTTTCCTTATCATCTATTCCAATAATATCTCTTTGTAACGCTCTAACAATAAATAATTTATTTTTCATTGCTGGATCAGATAACCCTTTAATGAATAACTCAGGATTAGTTCTAGCCAATTCTTTTAATTTATACCTTACAGTATGTTCCCCTGCTGTTCTAACTTCTTCAACTTCTGCTTGTGTTTTACATAAAACTTCAGCATAAGCTCTTACTTCATCAATAGGATTATTTATTACAAAGTTTTTAGCTGTAATTATCTCATCTTCAGATTTATTAGCTTTTTTAGCTTCATCTTCGTAACTAACTTCTCTATAAATAGTTGTTGAACCAATTCTAGTGTCATTATTTGCTTGGTTATATCCAGCAGTTCTTAAATATTCTAAAAGTGTTTTTTCTCTAGTTGAGACAGTCTTAAATCCATTAATGAATTTAATTGACTGTAATTTTTTAAGATTTTCTTTTTCTTTATCAGACCATTCATCTACGTAAATAGATCTCATTCCTGGTAAATAAGCAATCAATCTGTTTGTTGCTTTATCCATATCTCCTTCTCCTGTAGGCTGACCTTTTGAATCTAACTTTTCAGGAATAAAAAGTACTTCTGATTGAGCAGGAATAGTTTCTGTTGGAGGATAAAAAGGGAAAGATTGTCCCGGTTGTTTTGATAACTGAAACATTATTTCAGTTTTACCTAGATCATTATATTTTCTAATGCTAGGTCTAGCGATAGCTGTTGTTTCCATTTATTGTATAATTTAATTTAATTTTTATTTAATAAAGAAAACAAGAGGAGAATGGATAGTCTCCTCTTGTTTTTAGTTGAGTAGATTATACTCGCTTCATGTAACCAAATTGGTTTAAAGCTTGTGCTTCTAAAGCAACGTGAGCCATATATCTTACTTCTTCGATGTCGTCTCCGTCATCTCCAGTAGATACACCATCGTAATACTTAATTACCATCTCTCTTGATTTACCTTCTCCAGCTAAGTATCTTTTTCTTAAAGATGCAGCCATCATTCCTTTTTCAGAACCACCAGCAATTTTAGTAGCTCCTGCAGGCACAGTAAATCCTTCGTACTTGTAACCGAATCCATCAGCACCAAGAGTTTGAACATCGTTAAATGCTTCCATACATCTTTTGTCGTACTCATAAACACCGATTCTAGCTTTTTGGAAAGCTAAGTTTACTGCTTTTTCTTGTTCCATTGTAAAGCTACCATAGCTAATTGCTCCATCTTTAAATCTATCACCTAATTCAACATCCATTTGTTGATCTAAAGCAATACCTACCATCCAAAGATTTTTCTTTTGAGCTTTGTTAGCATCGATAATAATATTGTAATCGTACATATCAGCGATTAATAATCCTGAAATAGACGAATAGTTCAATACGTTACCAGCATCTAAGATAGCGTGTAAAAGACCTCTTGTTAAAGCGATTGGAGTTCCAGTAGCTTGAAATGCACTTGCAACAGTAGTGTTAGTTAATTCTTCACCTACTAACAAGTTCATATCCATCCAGTTTAAGAATTGTGCGTATGAATCACCTTCTCCTTTAACTTGGAATCTTTTGTTACCACTAGTATCTTTATACCATTCTTTAACTAATCCTTCAGTACCAGTTACTCTTAATCTATGTTTGATTATTTGTAGCTTCTCAGTAAATTTAGTAGCTGTAGTACTCATTGGAGCATTAAATACAGAACCCTCACCATGAGCATTACCATAAATAACTATCTCATCAGCAGTACCGATTGCTGGAACTGATTCTCCAGTTTTAATTGGTGTAGCTTTAAATTGAGTATTGTTAGTTACCGAATCAACGATACATTTAATGTAACTTCCTGATGAAACAACTCCTGATGCAGGCTTAATCATAATTAAATCATTTAATCTGATTGGCATTGTTAAACCATCTGGTGTAGCTGAAGTATCATAAGGTGCTGCTGATGGTATTGCAACTTTAGAAGCTGCTGCTACAGTAAATGTTGCTTGTGCTCCTGCTCCTGCTCCTGCTGAAGTAGCTTTAATTTTTGGCATAATTCTATCTTTCTCAAAACGAGAGAACTCTGCTGCGTTGGTTGCTTTTTTAGCATCCGTAAAATCTAAGAACCCTATAATAGTGTTCATATATCTTTGAACCAATTCTTCTTGAATATCTGGTTCATGTGCTTCGTAGTACGATACGAAGTTGTGGTTAGTTGCCGAATTTAAGGCCCCTGTGTTGTAAGCTAGTCCCATGACTTTTAATTTTTTTAATTAATACTGTTAATTTATTTTTTTGGCTACAGCAGCATGGATGTTTTTACCTAATGAGACATCTTGAAGCGAACCTCCTTTATCTCTCAATTCGATATTGTCATTTTCTTTTATTGCTCCTTTTACTCCTTCGGATTTCCCTTGCGTAAAGGCTACTGCAACATCTCTGTCGTAGTTTTCAATTTTATAAATGTCTTTTGACAAAACTTCCATATTTACTTTGCCGTCCTCACCCATCCATCTTCTGTCAACGAAACTCTTCCCATCTTTAGCTTCACAAAAGTTCTTGATACCATTTCGGTCATCATCACTAACTTTTATTTCAAACTCAAAAGGAGATTCCTTTGTACCAACACTTAATTTAACTTCTTCTAAACCATCAATAACTGCATTATAATCTGCTAGTTCTTGCTGAATTTCAGCTTCTGTTTTTTGAGGTGCTGCATTGACACTAGGTGTACCTGGTGTATGGATCTCAAATTCATCTAAATTAATAGATGCTTGATATTCTGTTAAAGCTTTCTTTGCGACTCTAGCTCTTGAAATAGTTTTAGCTTGAATACGGTCATAATCTTGTTGAGTGATTTCATCATTCTCAATCATTTCCGATATTTCAGCCTCTGACTTTTTCATTAACTCATAGTCATACATTGTGGCTTTAATTTCCTTTTCTGTAATATCTGGGTCTTCAAACTCTAAATGACTCTCAATTAAATCAAGTTCATTCATTGAATCATAATCAATGCTTTTTACAAGTACTAAATCAGTAAAGGTTAAATTCTCATCACCATACTTCTCTTGTACTTGAGCATTAATTGACTCCATTAAAGTTTTTCCTTCAATTTTGCTGTTTAGATTTTTATACGCTTCGTATAAATCTTCCTCACTTTCAAATTGACTTTCTGTTAACTCAGATATTTTATTCAAAGAACTTTTTTCTTCTTTTACTTCCGGAATCTCATCCGTTGGTTTTTCTTCTTCTATTTCTGTTTCAGGTTTTTCTTCCTGATTTTCTTCTGCTTTAACCTCTTCTCCCTCTTCCTTTACCTCCTCTTTAACCTCTGGTATTTCATCCGTTGGTTTTTCTTCTTGGTTAATGTCTGCATCTGCAGCATCTGTCTCTTTAGGTAAATCTTCTCCGTTAGGTCCTAATTTTTCAAGAGGCTCAAAGCCTGCTTTCATTTTGAAGTCATCTGCTCCCATTTTTCTTAAATTTAGTTTAATATAATTTTATTATTACAAAGGAATACAATATATTTGCATTACTGTTAAGTAATAACTTAATCCATTATGCCAAAGATAAATTGTAAGAAAATTAGAACCCTTAGATTGAACTCTATTAAAGAAGACGGAACATTATTATTAACTAATGATTTAGCTAAAGAAGTGGATCTTTGTTATGAGGCAGTTAGTAGAATGGAAAATGACTACACCTATAATCCTGGTGTATTAACTCTCCTTAAAGTATCTGAATATTTTAAAGTAACTATTGACTCCTTAGTTATTAAGGAGTAACATCAGCAGTTCTTTGTGTAGCACCAAATGGATCTTGAAGTATCTTAGGTTTGTCAATTCCTTCTTTAGATTCTCCTCCTTCTTTTATTTGTTTTTCCAAAAGAACTTCTTTCCAATGTCCTTCTTGATTTATCTGCTTGATTTTATTTTCAGTATCTCTATCACTTAACTGCATCTTTAACGTATATTCTGTTTGAAGTTTTTGCTCTTCATTAACACGTTTAGATTCATCTTTAACTTTCTGAGCTTCTGCTGCTGCCATAGCACTTGACGATTCTCTTTCTGCTGTTATCTGTTCTTTTTGTTGGAACTCTAACATTTTTTGTTCAGCATATTGTTTTCTTCTGTAAATAAGAAGTCTCTCTGCTTTCTTAATATTCATCATTCTCTTAATCTCAAGAACGTCCTCTGGTCTGATTTCTCCTTGTTGTAATGATATGTTAAGCATATCAAGTAATGTTTGTACTTGCTCATCTGTAGGAAGTGCCTCAATCTTAATCCCTAATTGAGTCATTGTAATATCTTTAGCAAACTCTACAGCTTTAGCTCCTAGTTCACCAATTATATTATCATACTCCTTTAATCCATTACCGTATTCAACTTTATATTGAATCATTCTTGCCATAACAGCACCTATTGGAGCTAATACACCATCTAAATAACCTTGATATAATTCTCTAGTAGTATTGTTACTAGCAAGTAATCTCATTTTTTCAATACCGACTAACGCATCTTTATCTGGTGAACTACCATCTCTTACATCGTTAATTCCTGTATTTTGTCTTATTTGCTCAACTTCAGCCATTATAGATTGGTCTAAAGCTATAAGGTTTTCAGCGAATGGATTATTAATCTCTTGTATTGGTAACCCATTTGCAGGGTCTCCATTAACATCAGTCCTACTAAAGAATAAGATACCCTTTTGTTTATAGAGTTTTATAATCTTCATAGGGTCAGTTTCCTTTAATGCTGCCATTACATCTGTAATTCCTGTAACATCTACAGCAACACCAGAAGGATTCATCTCTGCTATTAAGTGTCTTTTCTTTAAAATAAGTAGTTGTATAGTATCTAAATTAGGCTTCATAACCTCAATTATAGATTTACTAGTTCCTCCTCTAAGGTTTGGTTGAAATATAATGTATCTGTGTAAAAGTCTTGGGGTAAGCCCTGCCTCAGTTTGAGGTCTCATTATGTTCTTGCTTTTTCCGTAACCAACAATAATATCTGAATCTACTACATAAAACCCTTCATAAGACATCTCCATTTCAGTACTTACAATATCCTTGTATTTAGAACCTTCTTTTAATTCAAATCCAGCAGCTTTTTTCTCTAAATGGTTATTACCATACTTATCTTGCTTTTCAGCGTATGTAAGTCTATCTATTGTGTAATAGATAAAATCTAAAACTATAAATCTATAATCATCAAAAGAATAATCTCCATACTCACTAGAAGCATAAGTTGAATAAGAATCTCCAAACTTCCATGCTCCATTACCATTCTTATTTGATGCTGACTTAGCAATTTTAAACCATTGCTCTTGAGTAATCTTATTATTTAAGTCTTTTCTTTTAAGTTCACGAATAGACATAAATCTTCTCTCTGCTTCGTATTCTACATCATCATAATCAGGTTCATCTGTATATGATGTATATAAATCTACAGGAGCATCTACATATCTTAAATAGATTTGATTATTTCTATCAAAACCTAATCTTACTGATCCAATATTATTCTCTACAAAATCTCTACAAACTCTTTTCTTTAATTTTTTATCCCAAGCATTATTATATAATTCAAAATCAACAATACTCTCCATTCCTATCTCTATAGCTTGCTTGAAATTCATATCCATATAAATATCAACTTCTTCTTTAGATGTTGGAACAAAGTCTCCTCTATCCTCAACTACTAATCCTGAAGCAGCTTCCATTTCTTGAATATCTCTTTGTCTTACAATTTTACCATAAAAATCATCTCTAACTTTAGATACTTTGGCTTTAGAGTTTTTATCAATAGCGTTGAATTGGATTTTATGATCTTGATTAATCATGTCCCCAATTACTGTATCAGCAAACTTCTTTCCTGGATGTTGATTACTCCAGTCAATAGTCATATAAGACGTATCTCCATTGTTATCTAAATCAGCATCTAATAACGGCTTATACTTATTTATATCATTTCTATTGTTAGCATAATCTCTATTCTCTATAGCTATAGTTCTTCTGTTTGTAGATATATCTCTAGCTATTCCTCTATAGTATATAAACTTAGCTATTTTTTTACCATAGCCATCTTCTGATTTCTCTTTTGAGTCAAGAGATTCTACCGGAAATGGGTTCTCTTTTACTTTTGCCTCTATTGATGATTGAGTGTAATCTGCCATTGTGCTGAATATTATTTTAACAAAGATATGAAATATTTATTATCATAGTTTACGAACTTTAAAGAATGATTCTATTTTAAGGTCTCTAGCATCTTCTTCTATGTTTCTTACTTTGTTTTTTACGGGAGTAACGCCTAAAACTGCAATCATAGATGATACAGTCTCATCAGAAACTGTCCAGTTATTAGCATCAAAATCTTTCCAATCTTGTAATAAAGTAGGAAATGGACAATGGCCATATAAGTCTTGAATTACTTCGTCCTCTGAAAAACCAAATTCTGACATTTGTATTTTAGGATCTATTTTTCCTATAAACTTATAGATGTAAGTAACAAGATTATTTATTGATTGTTGTCTTACTAATGCTCCAGACATAGAAACACCTTCAACATACTTCTTACTTGTAGATTGAGTGTAGTCGCTTTGTTGTGTCTTAAATATGTAATTTTTATAACCTTCTCTATTCATGTGATTTAAAAGTCCAGGTTTTTGATTCTCACATAATATCTGTACTCCGAAATAAACAGCAGCCATTATCATATCTTCATAAAAATCATCTGGATTTGTTCTTCTGCCTACGTAATGAGCAACAAAACCATTACTGGTTAATGGTTTATTAATATCAAATCTTTTAAAGTAAGAAGCTGCTGCATCAGATTTTTTATTAGATACTGTTTCTTTATGGTCAAATGGATCGACTCCAATTACACCATCAGAAACATTGCCCGGCATTGGGAATCCTCTACCATCATAGATAAATTTGTTTTGTTCTTCTGGATGTGGTTGCCACGCCAATTCAAAGAATCCTTTTGGGTTGTCAAAAAATTCAACTTTATGTGCCCCTTTATCAGCCCATACAAAATCTCCCCTCCTGACAATACTTTCATTAAGTGTTTCATTATGCTCTTCTTGTTCTATTATTTTAAATGTCGGAAATACATCACTTTTACCAGAAATCATAAAAGCATCCTTAATATTTCTAGGGTACTTTCTTCTTCTTGATATTAGCTTCTCTCCTGATAAATTCTTTTCTACTTTAACTAAATATGCTATTGCTGCTTCAATATCTGAATATCCATACTCATTTATAAATTCTGGTGTTATATCATCTTCATCTGAGCTATCAGAACCTCTTAATCCATAATAAGCTGGTTTAAAATATCTTTTAAGACCGGAAACTGTCTGTTTGGTTTTTCTATAAGCTTCTGAGTCTGTGTCTGATTCATCCCAAATCTTTTTACAATACTTACCACCTTTTTTCTCCATGTCCTCTACTGTGGTGGTTAAAAGACCTTTTCCTGTTACGTCAGCTCCATCAGCAAGACACTCTCTACAAATATCCCATCTCTCAGATACATTAGCTACTCTAGGTTCTGTTTTACCAATCTCATCATGAAATAATATAGCTAATCCATCTCCATCATAATACTCCTCTTTAGCATTACCAAAGTTTATCTCTGAATCTAAAACTTCTGAATATTCTTTCTTCTGTGTTTTACTTGTTCTCTTTTTTGGATTTCTATACTCTAATCTTTTTCCTGGATCTGACTCTCCAATATCTACTGGCTTGAAATATTCAGGTAAAGCTTTCCATGATTTTACTAACTTCTTAAATATTTTTGAGCCATCAGTATCTGTTTTTGATTGTATTCCACCAATAGCATCTGGAGACCTTGATATTATTTCATTTACTGTTGCTGTGCTTCTAAAAGTTTTTCCATCCCTTCTATTAGTTATATGAATAAGCCCAAAACAGTTGCTATCATTGACTACATCATCCCATATGTAAAAATAATCTCTATCTGAATCTGTGAATTTCGGAAGCCCAGAAATCTTTCTTTTCCCTAGAGTGCCATCTCTTTTTTCATACTCCTCAACACGAACAATATTCCATGCCGTCAAATAATAATAATGAAGTCCTGTAATGTACTCTAAATATCCGTTATTATAAAACCAATAGCCTTGCTCTCTTCTATCCCATTGTAAATCTATAAAATCCCTTTCTTCTTTGGTTCTTAGAATATCATTTGATATTTTATAACTAAGCTCTTTTACATAGGTTTTATCCGGAGGTGTAAACTTCTGTTTTTCTTTAGATAGTTCATAGCCATCTATCTCATCAAATCGAGGAGGTTCTGGAAGAGTGAACTTAAATTCATCTATCTCTCTCTCCCTCTCGAAATCTTTATACACATATCTTTGCCCTAATCCTTTTCCCATTATTTCTTTCTTCCGAAAATTCGTCCTTCAACTGAATCTGTTCCTTTTAGTAATTCTTTTTCTACCGATTTAATGTCTTCTGGATCAAGTTGCTCATTAAATCTATCAAGCATACCATTATACTCTTCAATTTTATCTAAAAACTTAGATAGCCTATCAAATGTCTTTTCATCTTTAGACATTAAAGATTCCTCGCTAATTATATCTACCTTTTTTAAAAACTCTCCTGTTTCTGAATGATTAATAGATACCCCATTTCTTACAAGTTTATTTGTATCATCTACTATTTTCTTTACTGTTAAATATGATTCTACTTTTGTAGTCTTTGAGTTAAATACCTCTAACTTCTTTTCAAGGAATTGTATGTATTCTCCTTGTTCTCCAGTTAATTTACTAGGACGTTCCATTCACCTTAAATTTAATTTAATATAATTAAGGTAAAGATAATAAAAAAAGCCTTATCAATCGATAAGGCTTTTTATTAATTTATTAAGTAGTAGTTAGATTATTGTCCACTCAAGAGTTACAGTTCCTGTTGCTAATACTGTATCAGCTCCAGCCCATAAGTCTGCAATATTTAAATGTACTGCTTTTACATCTCCAGCTTGGTTTAATGAAATACCCTCGCCATATCCAGCAGTAGCAAAACTCATCTCGACTGTAGCTGTACCACTACAATCTGTAGCTAACTGACCAGTTATATAGTCTTTAAAAGTTGTTGTACCACCTAAAGTAGCTACAGCTCCTGTTCCAATAACAGATCCTATTCCGATGTTTGGTGTATCTGCATCAACTGTTCCTCCACCTTGTAAAGCAACATTCATATTTGTTACTTTGTGTGAATGTACTCCTGCAGGGAATGTATATATTAATGCTCCAACAGCTTCATTTGCTGCTCCTGCAATAGTATATGAAACATCTGTTAATGTTAATTTAGTTACGAAGTGTTTACCATCTGCTGAGTAGTGTACTGCAGTAACATCCGTTCCAGTAGTTCCAGGTGAGTAAGAAGTTGCAGAAGAAGAATCTTCTACCTCTAACCAAACATATCCTGTTGCTGCTGCATTTAATGTTGTAGTTTCTGCTACTGTAATTTTAGTGTTTGTTCCATCCCATGCTGCTGAAACAGTAGTGTAGATATTATCGTTAGCATCATCTTCTCCAAATACAGTAAATACTCTACCAATTGGGAAGTTTGCCTCAACATCTCCTATTGCTGTATCTAAAACAACAACCTTTGGTGCTGCAGTAAATGAATCAATAGCGTAAGATAAATCTCCATTTTTAGCTATAATAGCAATTTGAATATCGTTAGCAACATCAGAAGAAACTATTCTTTCTAATCCTGCTCCACCTCCATCATAAATGATTCTAGCAGTACTAGATTCATTGTAGATGTTTCTTGCTCTATCTTTATTTATGTAAATAACTGTTCCACTTGTTAGTGTTACAGGAATTAATACTTTTGAAGCTGCAACTACCGAAGCTAAAGCCTCAGATACTTTAGCAACTCTTTTATAAGAGTCATGTAGATATTCTACATTTGTTACAGAGCTTACCGTATAAGCTTTTAATATGTTTGATTCATCAATAGTGATTTCAGCACCTGATGTATTGTCGTTTAAGATTAATTTTGACATGGTAAATGTTTTTTAAGTTATTACACAACAAAAGTACAAATATTTTCTAACTAATAATATAGTTAATTGAAAAAATTATCCTCTTGCTCTTTTATCTCCAGCAGAATCTGATTTAGATCCTCTGTTTTTTGATTGTGGCTTTAACCTAAGTCCTTTCTTTGTATGGCTAACATCTTTACCATCGCCTACTACACTATTAGGGTTGTCTCTATTAGCTTTGTTTAGTCTAGCTCTGTAAAGTTTTGAGGCAGCAGTTTTGTTACGTTTAGTATCGTAAGCTTTCTTTTTATTTCTTGCTTCTGGATTGTCTCTGTAGTATTGTGCTGTTTTACCTAACATATCTTTTTTTATACAAAGATAATTATTTTTTACTTCCGGAAAGTGGGCTATCATTAAATGTTATAACAGCCACGATATAGCATTAAAACGCTACATCGTTTGGTGTTGTAAGCAATTAAAGGCTTTTATGTTTTACACCTTTATTATCTACCATAAAAGTAAACCTAGTTAAGTCCTCGCATACATATCCAGTTAGTCTAACTTCAATCACTTTTGCAAATGTACTTTCCCAACATACAACTTCATCGCCTATCTCAATCGCCTTTAACATTTCGGCTTCGCCCTTACAACAATGTATAACATTAATTTTAGCTTCAAGCCATTCTACATAGGCTTCTGTATAAGCTACTTCATTGTTTTCATCCCATACAAATACATCAAACCCTGTTTCTCCTCTAAATTCTTTTTTTAATCTTAAGTCCATATTTATTAAATTTTGTTTTTAATTCACTAAAACTAATGTTATACTGTACCGTTATAACAAATTAAAGTATATAATAAACTTTAGATTCATCAACTAATAAAACTTCTTTTCCTTCTATAGTAACTTTAGAGTATGCTCCTTTCTGAAATAGAATGTCATCACCTATTTCAATACCAGATACTCCTTTTCCAAGATTAAGTACTTTACCTTTTTCTGGCATATATTCTTGATTTGCCGAAATAACAAACCCATTCTTCTCGGTTTCTTTCTTAAATGGCTCTACTTCCAAAATAGTTCCAAGTGGTCCTTTTCTTTTTGTCATAACTTATATATAATATCGTTTGTATGTATTCTGTAATATGTAGTTCCTTCTACATCTATCTCATATTCTCTTCCTTGTTTAAAAAATACCATATCTCCAACTTCCAATCCTTTCTCTATTAATGATTGGCAAGTATGGTTTATAATACCGACTCTCAGTTTATTTTTTTGCTTATAATCTAATACTATTCCTGTTTCAGAGATTTTTGTTTCATCTACTACCGGAGTAACGAAATTCCAATCATTTAGCATTATTATCTTTCCATCTGAAATCCGGCAGTATAAATTCTCATACCTTATCTCATAATAAGTTTTACCATTAAACTTTCTCTCGTTATCTGAATCAGTAAGAAAATGATGAGTATAAATATGGTCTCCTGGTTTTATATCGACATTTAATGGAAATCCAAAATAACTATCTTTAGCTTTAGTACATACTGACAATACCGTTCCATCCTGAACTACGTTATCTTTATCCAAAGGGTTGTAGCTAGTATCATTAAACAACTCTACAGAACCTTTCTTTATTATAGACTTTCTATCTTTATCTGTTTCAATATAAACAAAGTCCTCCATTGGAACTATAGTATCATTTCTGAGCACTCCATAAACTTCTTCAAGAAATATAAAGAACCTTCCTTCTCCTATATCTTTAGCTGAATCAAAGAATATTTTATTTCCTACCAGAATTTCTTCGTTTGGATTAAGTCCTGAGTCTGGATGACAATCAATAACTTTACATATCTGATACTCATTAATGTAATTTTGAGATGTTACTATATTTTTATAGTTAACTAACTTCTCTACTACTAAATATGTAGGTCTTACACTCAAACTTCGTATGTTAAGTAAACAGCAATTCCACTAGTTGATTTTAAAAGCTTTGTCTCACCATCTTTTTCTCCAAACACTAAATAAAGAACTTCCCCATCAATAACATCTCGAATTATACTATTTATAGTATGACCTCTATGATGCTGACCTACTCGAAAAGACATTCCTTTAATTGGATCAACATATTTTATTTCATAAATAGGTAACTCCCATATCTTTTGTTTAGATATTTGGTCAGCTCCTTTAGTGTCGTCTTCAGTCATTATCTTTTGTTTATGTAACCAATTATTTTTCCATGCTTATAAACAGGAACAATCTTGCCAGATTTAACTTTTGCCTCAAATCTATTAACCATCTTTCTTTGTTCGTCTCTAGCCATTGATTCAAAATGAGGAATCTCATCTCTCTTTAGGTAGATAGTCTTTTTACCTAACTGGTAAGGAATTACTTCTTTACCTCTCTTAGATTTTCTC
>Ga0210003_1000864_pt1 | contig 27230 bp, 23 predicted proteins | sample LantaG_FD_182804 | JGI IMG/M metagenome (GOLD analysis project Ga0210003, IMG submission 182804) | Deep subsurface microbial communities from Baltic Sea to uncover new lineages of life (NeLLi) - Landsort_02402 metaG (SPAdes) (version 2) | ecosystem: Environmental > Aquatic > Marine > Oceanic >... | reverse complement strand
ACTCCCAAGACCTGGCCCGTGATCCAGGTCTGGGCCGGGTCGAGCAGAAAGGCGATCGCCCGGGCCACGTCGTCCGGCTCCCCGAGCCGGCCGAGTGGGTGCATGGCAATGGAGGCCTTCTCGGCGAGTTCACTTGCCACGAGGCCTTGGGTGAGCGGTGTCCGGGTGAGCCCTGGGGCCACGGCGTTGAAGCGGATCTTCTGCCGGGCGTAGGTTGCAGCGGCAGAAAGCATGAGCCCGATAATGCCCGCCTTGGCTGCGGCGATCGCCTCGTGGTTCGCCAAGCCGATCTGGGCCGCGGCACTCGAGACCAAGACCACAGACCCGCCCTCCACCTTGAGCAGACGCCCAGCCGCCCGCACGCAGCCGAAGGCACTCGTGAGGTTGGCAGCGAGCGTTGCCTGCCACTCGGTGGCGGTCGTCAGATGGGCCGGCTTGAGCAGAAGCGATCCAGCGCAGCACGTAATCCCGGTAAGCCCGCCGAGCGTGTCGGCAGCCCGGTCGGCGCAGGCATCGATCGCATCAAAATCAGACGCATCAACGGCGGCATAGGAAGCTCCAAGCTCACTGGCCAGAGCCTGGAGTTTGGCCGCGTCACGGCCCGCGAGAAACACATTCCCGCCGGCCGCCGTGACGAGGCGTGCGACGGCCGACCCGATCCCCCCGCCTCCGCCGATGATCAGCACCCGCTGGCTCATATCACAGCCAATTTCCCACGGTCTGCTCAAGCTTGGCTTCGGCAGCGAGTTCCCGGAGTTTCTCCATCGCGCGGCTCTGAATCTGCCGGATCCGCTCCTTGCAGACGCCCATTTGGCTCCCAAGCTCGCGGAAGGTCCGCGGGGCCTTGCCGTCGAAGCCGAACCGAGCCACCACGATCTTTCGCTCCCGGGGTTCGAGCTCTGCAAGGAAGCTCTGAAAGAGATTTTTGAGCGTCTCGATCTGCTCGGACGAACAATACTTCGCGGTCGAAGGCTCCTCGGCCCGATCCTTGAGAGCATCATCGTCGGCCACGAACCGCTTGCGGAGCGTGCGGCCCCGCTGCGAGAGCCGATAGAAGTGCCGCTGGATCGCGTAGGTGGCGTAGGTGCTGAACCGATTTCCGAGCGCGAAGTTGAACTTCTCGACAGCCCGCATGAGGGCGAGATTGCCTTCGCTCACGAGCTCATCGAACGACCACGTGGGATCAACAAACTTTTTGGCAATCGAGACGACCAGCCGGAGGTTTGCAGTGATCAGGATCGCCTTGACAGTCTCGGCCTCGGCGAGCAGGCCCTCGACCTGCTCAATCTGCCTGAGCGAGGCCCGGCTGCGGTCGCACCGGCTGCGATTGGTGGCGGCCCGAAACTTGAGCCAGTTCATCCGCCGGAAATAAAACTGCTCCTCGTCCTTGGTCAACAGCCGGGTTTGGTAGAGGGTCGCAATGTAGGGAGTCATCCCTGAGCCGGACGCCGGGGAGGCGTCGAACCGTGCCAAGGGAACTGCCGCATCCGCCGGCAGATCGGTCGCGAGTCGCTCGGCATCACCCTTGGAAAACTGCGGGCAGGGGATGAAGTCGATCACGCGGGAAAAAAATGCTTCCCGGCGAGACCGCAGCTCGGCGAGCCGTTTGGCGTTCTTGGCCGCATCACGACGACCCGTCGCCGCAGGTTTGCCGCCGGCTGTCTTGGCTGGAGCCCGTGGGCTGGAGGAGGCGGCCTTCCGAGGCCGAGCGATGGCAATCATGCGAAATCCTCGCGGGCAATGGGGAGGAATGTCCTAGTGGTACAACCGCACGGCGGCCGCCCGGCTAACCAGGCCTGCCGGATTTCCGGCCAGACCTGTTTTTCCGCAAGTTGCCCAGATCTCGCCGTCGAAAACCGCGGCCGGTCTGGCCCATTCGCAGGCAATCAGCCGCCGCGTTGTTTTTGCAAGCAAGTTGCGGCATAGTATGGGGGCCGGTTGTTCGTCCCTCTCGCCTTGGCTCCCCAAGCATGCCGTTTCGCAAACCATATAGGGTGTGGAATCGGCTGGATCCGCGACGAGGGTTCAGTCTCGTCGAGTTGCTGGTGGTGATCGCCATTATCGCGACCCTCGTCGGCCTGCTATTGCCGGCCGTGCAGGGGGCCCGGGAATCGGCCCGGCGGATTCAGTGCGCCAATAATCTCTACCAGCTCGGCCGGGCGATCCACGCCTACCACGACGTGAACAAGAGGCTGCCGGTCACGACGACGGCGGCTGCCTCACAGACTGGGGCCTGCGGCAAGGGGTTCCAAAGCTGGCTCGCCCATCTCCTGCCGCAGGTCGAAGAGACCGCCCTCCATGACTCGATCGATTTCTCGGTCGGGATGATGGATCAGTGCAACCTGTCGTCGGCCAGTAGTTACCAATCGCTCACGATCTCCGCCGGCCATCCCAACGCCCGGGCCGCGGCCACGCGGGTGAGCCTGTTTCTCTGCCCGTCGGACGGGAATGGAACCCGCGCGAGCGATGCCGTCGGCTCGGCCCTCACGGCCCCGGGCAGCTACGCCGGCAACATTGGCTGGGTGCGGGGCTCGACCGGCATCGAGGGCACGTCCGGGCCGCTCGGCAAGCACAACGGCGGGATGCCGATCGCTAATCCCCGCTCGCCGCGGGCCTGGCATGCCGAGAAGATCTCGTTCAAGGACTTCAGCGACGGGCTGACGAATACGGCGCTCGTTGCCGAGCGGCGAATCGCCTCGGACGAGGCGACGAGCACGCCCTTCGGCAGGTATCTGCCGCCGGGCACACCGATCTCCCTCCAGTCTTCCTGTGGCGGCTCGGCGGGCGTCGCTCGGTCGCAGCCGACCTGGGTGCCCTACTGCGGCAACTCGGGGCATGGCGACGTCAAGTTTTCGCTACCGCACGGCCGGGCCTGGATCACGGGCTGGACGCTGGCCGCCAACCTCTACATGCACGTGATGCCGATCAACGACCGCAACTGCCATCTTTATGGGGGCGAGGACGACGGCTCGAACATCGTCACGCCCAGCAGCAGCCACAGTGGTGGCGTGAACGTGCTCTTCGGCGACGGCCACGTGCAGTTCGTCGATGAAGCAATCGACATGCCGGCCTGGTGGAGCATCGGCACCCGCAACGGTGGCGAAGCCTATCGGTCGGGGTTGTGACCGTGAGGTGCCATTCCAGGGCTCTCCGGGCCGGACTGATTGGCGGGTGCCTCGCGCTGGCGGCCCTCGTGGGATGCGGCGGAGGGGCCGGCCGGCCGTTGCCGACAACTCCGGCAGAAGCGCTCGCGCCGGTCGTGGGTCCGCTGCCGGAGGGGCTCGAGGTCTTGTTTCACGAGCCCCGCGGCGATGCGGCGGCTGTGTGGATCGTTCGCATCTCCGGCCGCTGGCAGCCCCATGACGCAGCCGAGCACCGCCACGCAACGCTCCCGGTCAACACCTTCATGAACCTTGTGGCGGCCACGGCCCGGGGAATGGTTGATCCGGGACGCCCGGCCGAAGAGGCGTGTCGCTACACGGAGTGGCGCACAGACGGCTCAGCCGGCGCCGGCCAACGGCTCGTGCGAGCCTTCCAACTCGCCACGGATCGGGGCGAGGTGACCGTGCTCGAGACGCTGCCCGATCCCGCGGGCGGGTGAGCGAAGCGTGCAGGGCCCTGTCGGCTCAACGCGTGCCGCGTCGCATGAGCGACCAGCCGAGGCCGGCCGCGGCGATGAGCACCAGGCCGGCCGGTTCGGGCACGACCTGGAAGGTGTAGGTGGTGGGGGGCGAGGTCACGGGCGTGCCGTTTGCCAGCGTGCCCGTGGCCTGCAGTTGCACCTGATACGTGCCCTGGTGGGAGAAGCCGATGTTGTAGTGGGCATGGCTGCCCACGAACGTGTTCATGGCGTTGGTCCAGGGGTCGGTGGCGGTGGACCAGAGCACGCGGAGCGCGCCCCCGGCGCCGCCGAAGTCCCAGGCCGAGACGACGCTCGTCGGCAGCGGCTTTTGGGTCACGCCCGCGACCGCAAACAGAATCGTGGGGTTCGCTCCCTGCCAGTTGGTGGAACTGCCGAGCCCCTCGGCCGAGACGCCAAGGAAGGGGACGCCCGTTGTGCTCGCGGCCGGGAGATACCAGATCCGCTCCCCCGCCGGCACGCCGAGAAAGTCCCACTGGCTGCCGGCAGGCCGCAGAAGCGAGTTTTGTGAGGGGGCGGTCTGGTTGTTCGGCACGACCGTGACGATCTCGCTGGGCGCGACGGTCGTGCCACGAAGCGAGACCGGCACGGCGGAGCCGTCAAAGGCATAGACCATCGAGAATGACGGCACGGACGAATCGTAGACGAGCCTGATGTCGCCGTGGCCGGCCGTGTAGCTCACGGGCGTGGCCTGGGCGGCCTGGGCCATGCCCAGTCCGATCACGAGCAGGAAGACTCGTGCGAGGATCGTGCCAACGTGCGGCGGATGGCTGATTGGCATATCCGCGATCCTCTAAGACTCGTCGTCAGAATGTTGCGGGGCGGCGGGCTCATCCAGCCCGCCGCCCCGCTCAGTTTTATCCAAACGCAGCGACCGTCGCCATTCGCCGGGCCGTCTGCCTCAGCCCCGCCGCCGACGGGTCCAGGCGCATGCGGCCAGACCGAGTCCGGCGGCTCCTGCCAAGCCCAGCGAGCCCGGCTCGGGCACGGCCGTGATCTGGGCGGTGTAGTCGCCGAGAGCCGAGAAGCCGACGAACATATGCTCGTGGCCGCCCGCCACCACGGTGAAGCCGCCGTTGGAAACCGGGTCCAAACTCGACCAGTAGGCCGTGGGTGCGCCCAAGCCGTCCTGGGTCCAGGCCGAGATCACGCCGCCGCCGGTTACGGAGCCAAGCGAGAACGTGATGTCAAATGGCTTGCCCTCGGCGGAAAATCCAAGGAACGGCAGGCCGGCGGTATCGGAGGCCGGCAGGAGATAGAACGTCGCGCCCGATGCGACGCCGGTGAAATCCCACTGGCTGCCCGCAGCGCGGACTCGCTGGGCCGCCGGAAGGCCGGAATTGATGAACATGGTCAGGTCGTCCGCTTCCCACTCATCCTGAAACGGACTGCCGGGAAAGGCTGGCGCGCCGCCACCGGAGGCCCGTTCGCCCTCCTCGTCATGGAAGTGGTAGTGGATTTCCCAGTCCCCTGGATTGTCCTCATGGATGTCGATGTCGCCATGCCCGGCGGACCAGTACGACGTGCCCGGAGCGGTCGTGCCAACGCTGAACTTAAAGGTGTCGGTGGCGGAGATCTGCGCCTCGGCGGGGGCGGAGACGCCGACCAAGGCTGCGATGGCGGAGAGCGGAAGAAGATGCCGAAACCTCATGAACTGCTCCTTTGCAATGAGCCCCGCCGGGAAGGATGGCGGGCAGTGACGGGGAAGGTTGAAAACCAGCCGCAGAAGACGGAGCCGACCGTTCCTGCAACATTTTTGCAGATGCTACACGATCGCGAAAGGGCTGTCAAACGCCTTGAATCGCCGGGCGATTCGCCCTTTTCTGGGCCCGGCGGCGACGGACCACAAGGCCCGCTGCCGCCAGCCCGGCCAGCGTCAGGAAGTACGTGGAGGGCTCGGGCACGACCTGGAATGCGAGCGTCCCGGTGGCCTGCCCGAGAAAACCGCCGACGGTGCCGATGAGTGGCAGCTCATAGTAGCCCGGCTCCGTGAAGGCGAACGCGTAGTGCGTGTGGGTCAGGGCGGGAACGGTGACCGCATCCACGCCGGCCTGGAACGTGGACCAATAGACAACGGGCGTGCCGGACCCGTCGAGCTGGAATAGTGACACCTCGCCGTTCGGAGGACGGACGGTCACATTCGATAGCGTGTAGGTGCCGGTGCCGCCGCCTGCCTTCGCGGTGTCGAACCCGAGGAACGGCACGCCGCTCTGGCTCTGCTGCGAGAAGATCCAGACCGGGTCGTCGGCGTCGGTGCCGAGGAAGTTCCACTCGGCGTTGGCGGGTCGCGGAATCTGGACGATCTGTGGCACGACCGTCACGAACGACGCGAACGACCACTCGCCCACGACGCCGCCCGGCTGGCCGGCCACGAGCTGCTCGCTCGTCAGCCCGCTCACCTCGGCATCACCGCCAAACTGCAGGAAAAACCGCGGCCCCGTTCCGGCATCGTAGGCCAAGCCGATATCGGCGTGGCCGGCCGTGTAGTCGTATACCGTGGCTCGCGCCGGGCGGGCGGCAAAGCTCGCGGCCACCACGGCGATGAGCAGCCCGGCAGCGAAGCCGCACGGCCGAACACCACGGCAGAAGATTGGGGCAGGAGTCATCGCGGTATTCCTCAGGCAGATTGATGCGGGTAATGAAAGCGAACGAGCGCGGGTACGACGATTGATGATTGACCGGGCGGAGCCGAAGGTCGATCAGCCCGTGGCGCGTTGAATCGGCGGCCATGCAAGGCGGCCGAGAGAGGGAGCCGGAAGCCAACGGGCCTCGCGGCAGACCGGGAACGCGTTAGGACGGATCGACAAAGCCACTCGCGATTGCCGCCGGCCCGGAACGGGACGACGGCCTGCAGGTGGTTCGGATCAGCACGCGGTCACGAGCGGTCCTTGAAGGATGGCGGCCGCACTTCGGCCAGGCACTTCTTGCAACACCTATGCAATATATCACCGGTGATCACCGCTGGCAAGGCCCTGGTAGCCGCGGCCGAACAGGATTTTTGTGCTCCTCCGGGAAATTTCCCTGGGTCACTCTGCCTTGCTCGGGGAGGCCTTGGAGGGGGCCTCGACTCGCAGGCAGCGAACACCGCCGGTTGCCCTGGCCGTTAGCCTGCGGCCGTGGGGCGGTTATCATCCTGGGAACTTTCTTATCCCGGAGACGGTCCATGAAGATACGTGCAATTTTCGCCAACAACCGTGCCTGGGCCAAGGCTAAGGCCGCGAAACATCCTGGGTATTTCTCGAGCCTCTCCCAGGGCCAAAACCCTGACGTGCTCTATATCGGGTGCTCCGACAGCCGGGTGACCGCCGAGGAACTCATGGGCATGGCGCCCGGCGAGGTCTTCATCCACCGCAACATCGCCAACATGGTCTCCAACATCGACCTAAGCGCGATGTCGGTGATCAATTACTCCGTCGATCATCTCAAGGTGAATCACGTCGTCGTCTGCGGGCATTACTACTGCGGTGGCGTCAAGGCGGCCATGCAATCAGCCGACCTTGGCATTCTCAATCCCTGGCTCCGCAACATCCGCGATGTCTACCGGATCCACAAGAAGGAGCTCAATGCCATCGCCAACGAAGACAAGCGGTATCGCCGACTCATCGAACTCAACGTGCAGGAGCAGTGCATCAACGTCATCAAGACCCCCGAGGTGCAACGGGCGTACAAGGACCGCGGCCTGACCGTCCACGGATGGGTGTTCGACGTGAAGACGGGCCGGTTGATCGACCTGAAGATCGATTTCGACAAGGTGCTCGAGGGCGTCCGCGAGATCTACCGCATCGTCTGAGCCGGCGGATGCGGCTCACATCTGTTCCACGGGCGTTCCCGCCGGCTGGGGTTTTCGGGCTCTATCGCCGGATATTCATTGCGGCCATCGGGCACCGCACTCACTGGGTGCCGGCATTCGGAACTCGGCTGGGAGTTGCCTGAGACGGGCGACTGTTTCGACCGCAGTTGTTGCCCTGCCGCCAGCGGGAAGGAAACCCCGTGTATCCGGGGCGGCATCTGCGGGGTGGGCGGCATGGCAGGCGGGGTGGCCTTCGGTCCCGCAGTCCCCGGGCTCGCGCCCGGGGCTTTTATGCGGGAAAGAGGGAGGGGTTGCCCGTGCTATCTCGCCGGCCTTGCAAGCGAGCGAGAGGCAGGATGCCGAAGCGAGCTTGCGTGGAGTGAGCGCAGGGCAGGATGCCCGTAGCGAACGTCCGGCGAGATGGCACGGGCAACCCCGACCCACGCGAGGACGTCACATCAAGTGCTATCTCGCCGGCCTTGCAAGCGAGAGGCAGGATGCCGAAGCGAAGCTTGCGTGGAGTGAGCGCAGGGCAGGATGCCCGTAGCGAACGTCCGGCGAGATGGCACGGGCAACCCCGACCCACGCGAGGACGTTGCATCAAGTGCTATCTCAAGCCGGCCTTGCAAGCGAGCGGAGCAATGGATGCCGCCCTGGTGTGCCCCGTCTCACGACTGGTCAGACCGGCACCTTGCTCAGAGCCAGCCGTGCTCGGAATACCACTCGGCGGTCTGGCGGAGGCGGGCGTCGAGCGGCAGGGCGGGGGCGAAGCCGAGTTGGCCGCGGGCCTTCGCGGCCGAGCAGGCCCAGCTCGCCGCAGTCGCTTCGCGAATCTTGTCGCGGTTGAGCAGGCTCGGCTGGCCGCTGCACCGGCCGGCCACCTCCGCCACCGCCCCGACGGTCCGGCCCACCCAGCGCCACAAGGGCCAGACCACAACTCCGCAGCCGAGCGCCGCGGCAATTCGCCGGCCGTATTGCCAGTAGGTGGGATGCTCGCTGTCGTCGCAGGCGAGGTAGTAGCCCGCTGAGCCGGTAGACCCATTTCCGCTTGTGACTCTCTCCCCCCGTTCCGCTGCGGCCACGAGCATGGGCACAAGATCTTCCACATGCACCAGCGAGAGCCGCGGCGTGTGGAACCCGACCACGATATGCAGCCTCGTCCGCCGGATCGCCCGAAAGATCTGCGCCCCTTGCGCGTCGCGGGCACCATAGACCACCCCCGGTCGCACGATCGTCACCGGCAACCGACCGGCCCGCCGCTCGAGCACGAGTTCGCCGTCCCGCTTGCTGCGGCCGTAGACGGAGATCGGTGTTGGCGGGTCTGACTCATCTCGAAAGGCCCGCTCCGGCGGCGACGGGCCGGCTGCCGCGAGGCTCGAAACATAGACGAGCCGCGGCGGTGTCGGCAGAGAACCGCAGGCGTCGGCCAGCCGTCGTGTGCCAGCGGCGTTGGTCCGCAGCATTGCGGCAGGCTGGATTGCCGCCAGGATGCCGGCGAGGTGAAAGACGGCATCGCAGCCGACCAGGGCCTGGCGATAGTCATGGGATTCGGCGAGGGTGCCGTCAATCCGGACGACACCGGGCCGTTGGAGGTGCTCAGCCCGGGTCGAAGGCCGCACAAGGCAGCGAACCTCGCAGCCCTGACTGAGGAGGTGTTCGACGAGGTGGGCCCCGATAAACCCGGAGGCTCCGGTCACAAAGGCAGTGCGGATAGACATCGGGGGTAGCGGGGCCAGGGCCTGAGATGCTTCTGGTCAAGCGATCGGGCGAGGGCGAGGATGCTTCCCGTATCCGGCCAACGCAAGATCCTTGACCTCACCGATTCAAGGCCCTATGCTGTTTTTGATGACTCAAAAAATCATGTTTGGCAACCCAAAAACCGCTGCCGCCCCGGCTGCCCGCCATGGTTTCACCCTTGTCGAGCTGCTGGTCGTGATCGCAATCATCGCCGCGCTTGTAGGCCTTCTGCTGCCGGCCGTGCAGAGTGCCCGCGAATCGGCCCGGCGGACCGGCTGCAGCCTGAACCTCCGCCAGCTCGGCCTCGCACTCTTGGTGTACGAGTCGACGAAGCGGCGGCTGCCGGCCGGCTATGTGAGCGAGCCGACCCGCCTGCCCCGCGACGGCTCGAGCGGCGATCGTCCGCCGGGCACCGGCTGGGGCCTGCTCATCGCCCCCTACCTCGAGGAGACGGGCCTGGTCGACAGATACAACCCGGCAGACGGTCAGGGGATCGCCGCTCCCGTCAACCGGCCGGTCGTGGCGGCGACGATTTCCATCTTCCGCTGCCCGTCCGACGGCGGCCCCTCGACTCCGTTTACGGTTCAGACCGAGTCCGGCGGGCCGCATCCCTCCGGTACGCTGCTCGGCCGCTCGAGTTATGTCGGCAACGCCGGTCACGACGAGCCCTGGGCCGAGCCGCTCGATTCCTGGGAGGGCCATGCCAACGGCCCGCTCTATCGCAACAGCTGGCTCAAGCTGGGGAAAGTCACCGATGGAATGAGTAAGACCGTGTTTCTTGGCGAGCATTCCCAGCGGGTCTCGCAAAAGGCCTGGGCCGGCACCATCCCCGGGGCTGTGAGCCACCCCAGCGAACTGTTCATGACCATGGCTGGCAGCGAGCCGGACGGGGCCGCCACCCTCCTGCTCGTCCACAGCGGCCCGGCCGGTGACGAGGGCGACATCATTCATCCCCCCAATGATCCGGTGGCCCATGTCTGCCAGATGTTTTCCGACCATCCCGGCGGCTGCAATGTGACCCTCGGCGACGGCGCGGTGCGGTTTGTCTCCGAAATGATCAACCACGATGTCTGGGCTGCCTTGTCGAGCTTCGACGGTGGCGAGGCGGTGTCTGGCGATGCCTATTGAGCCGCAGCTTCCGGGCCGGATCGGGCCGCGCTGCCGGCACCGGCGGGCCGGGCTTTGCCTTGCCGCAGTCATGCTCGCCGGAGCACTCGCAGGCTGCGGGCCGCGGCCTCCGCAGGTTGGGTTTGCCAACCGCGGCTACTCCGCCGCCCTGCGAACCGCGGCCAACACGAAGAGCACCGAGCGGCTCGCCCGGGCCCGGGAAAAAATCGACCGCGACCACGCCGCCGGCATGATTCACTCGGAGGAATATGCCTTCTACGGCCAGATCATCGCCCTGGCCGAGGTGGGCCGCTGGCAGGAGGCCGAGCAGCTCGCGGTGCGTTTCCGCCGCGGTCAGCGCCGCTAAACGCAGCCAGCAAAAGGGGACTGTCCCCGCCCCGGGGACTGTCCCCATTCGGAAGGGGGACTGTCCCCTGCGGGAACCCTGTGACTGCGGCGATCATGGGCGGATCGGGGGGGTGTTCGCCAACCGCCGCTACGTTTTCGGGGCGTTCAGCCCACGCGGTGGACGGCGACGGTGCCTGAGCGATCGCCCACGGCCAAGAGGCTGCCGGCGGGCGTCCAGACGAGCGCCGTCGCCTCGGCGTCGAGCGTGATCGAGTGGTCGGCCTCGATCGTGGGAGGATCGGCATCACCCCGGCGCCGGCGGGTCGCAGGCCTGGCCGGCACTGCCAGGCAGACCTGCCCGTCGCTGCCGCCGCTTGCGAGAATCGGGCCCCGCGGCTGCCAGGCGAGCGTGGTCACGCTCCCAAAATGTCCCTCCAGGATCGTGGGCGTGCGGCTCTTCGGGCCCGCGCCCGAGGCGTCCCAGAGAATCACGCCCGACCCTGCCGCCGTGGCCAGCGCCCGGCCATCGTCGCTCCAGCCAAGGGCCATCACCTTTGTGGGGAAGCCCCACATCTGCAGCGTGTCGAGCGACTCGACGAGCACGAACAGCACCGTCGCATCCTGGTTGCCCACGGCTAGGTATCTGCCCTGCGACTGCCAGGCCAACAGCAGCGAGGAGCCCTTGAGCGCGACGTGGTCGCTCGGCCCCGCTCCCTCGGATGACAGGAATGCAGCTCCTCCGTAGGCCGCCGTGGCGATCCGTGAACCATCCGGGCTCCAGGCGATGTCGGCGACGGTGCTGGCATGGTCGTCGGAGATCCCCAGCCGGCTGCCATCCGCAGCCCAGACTCCCACGCGGCGGCCGAGCGCAGCGGCGAAGCGGCTGCCATTTGGTCGCCAGGCCACCCGCTCCACCCACGCCGTGCCGGTCTCGATCGCGCAGGTTTCTCGGCCGGCGGCCGTGTCCCAGAGGCGGATCGTGCCGTCCTGCCCGCCGGTTGCCACGCGCATGCCCCCCGGCTGGACGGCCAGGGTCAGGCCCCCCTGCTCATGACCACCGAGCCGGCGGGCCTCCCCGCCAGCGGCATCGGCCAGATAGAGGCCGCCTGATGCCGTGAGGGCGGCATAGCGGCTGCCCTGCAGGAACGCCAGGCCCACGACCGCCTCGTCGAGTCGGACGGCGCCGAGCTTCTGCACGGTGAGGCTGCCACGGAGCCGCCGCTTCACACCAGACATGCGAGGAAGCCTCCGGTGAGCGCTGAGCGATCGAGGTTGCGGCCGATGAAGATCATTCGGTTCTGCCGCGGGTCGTCGCCCCATGGCCGGTCGGGCCGATGGTCGAGCAGCATGTGCACGCCCTGGAACACGTAGCGGCGCGGCTCGCCCCGAATCGCCAGCACCCCCTTCATCCGGTAGAGATCGACTCCCTTGGTGGCGAGCAGGTCGCGGAGCCATTCGTTGAGCTTCTCGCCATCCACCTCACCGGCCGCCTCGATGCCCACGCTCGTCACCTGCTCGTCGTGCTTGTGGTCGGGCTTGTAAGCATGCTCGGCCAGCGGCTCGAGCAGCCCCTCGGCCGCGGAAAACCGCATCGTGAACTCGTCGGGATGGTGCTCGGTGAACACGGCCACGCGGCCGCCGGCCGGGCTGTTCACCGCGAACCGCAGTGGCGGCCGCTCGAGTTCGAGCTGCCAGAGCGTCTCGCCCGGCTCGAGCGAGCCCCCCGGCCGCTCGCTTCGCTCGGCTCCGGAGAAGACGAGCACGGCCTGCTCCGTGGCCGTGGCCAGTTGATCGACCGGGTCAGCTCCGGCCGCTGCATCCAAGGGCACGATCGCCACCGCCATCGCCGGGTCGGGGCCGGGGACGAGGTCGATCACGCCGCCCCCCCCCACCTCCTCCTGGGGCAGGTCGAACACGCCGCCCCACTCGAAGGGATACTCCGGCTCCATGAAGGCCGGATCGACCTCCAGGGCCCGGCTGAGATTGAAGCCGCCCACGTCGAGTACGTTCGCCAGGTCGATCGCCGCGTCGCGGGTACGGTGGATCGTGGCGGCGGCGTTCATCCGCTTGATCCGGGCCTCGATCGCGTCGAGCCACTCAGGCTCCACGAGGTCGATCTTGTTGATCAGGATCACGTCGGCGAAGGCGATCTGCTGGGTCGTCTCCTCGCTGTGGTCGAGCTGCTCGATCACGTGCCGGGCATCGACGAGCGTGACGATCGCGTCGAGCCGGAGCAACTCCTGCATCTGATCGTCCACGAAGAAGGTCTGCGCCACCGGGCCGGGATCGGCCAGGCCGGTGGTCTCGATCAGGATCGCGTCGAACCGGTCTCGCCGCTTCATCAGCGTGCCGAGAATTCGGATCAGGTCGCCGCGGACGGTGCAGCAGATGCAGCCGTTGTTCATCTCGAAGATCTCTTCCTCGGCGCCGATCACGAGCTCGTGATCCACGCCTACCTCGCCGAACTCGTTCTCGATCACGGCGATCCGCCGGCCGTGCTGCTCGGAGAGGATCCGGTTCAGAAGCGTGGTCTTGCCCGAGCCGAGAAAGCCGGTCAGCACGGTCACCGGCACGCGGCCGGCGGCGACGGAGTCATTCTCGGAAGCGGTCTGGTCGGGGGAATCGGCGGTGCTCATGGGAGATCTCCTCGAGGGGATGCGGCAGGGGACGAACCAGAAGGATTCGGCCGCGGTGCTGCGGGGGGCAGGCAGCAGCCGGCCTGCGGCGGATGGCCGTGGCCGACCGGGTTGGGCTCGCGGGCGAGCGCCGCGGCCACGTCGGCGGCGGTGAGGAGGGCGGCGGCCCGAGGAATCTTCCAGGTCCGCGGGCTCGCTCCGCCGAAGAGTGCGATCACCGTCTCCACCGGCGGGCACCCGGGCTCATGGCAGGCCAGTTCGGTCACCATCACAATCGCGGCGTCGTCGGCCGGCAAGCCCGCCTCCGCCCAGAGCCGGACCCGGCCCACGGCCGCCGCGTCGGCCCGCCGCTTCCCGCCGAGGTCGAGCATCAGGCCACCTCCGCGAATCGTCGAAACCGATGCCGCTCGAGCGTGGCAGGCACGGGCAGAACCGCCCCGGCGGCGTGGCAGGCCCGCGCCCAAGCGATCACGTCCTCAAACACGCTCTCCTCCGCGATCCCGCCGAACCAGGCCGTGCCGGCGGCCGTCATCACGAGGATCACGTTGGCCATGTCGCAGGGGCCGAGGCAGCCCGAGATCGTCAACTGCACCGTGCGGTTGAGCTTTTCCTGCTTCCAGACTTCCTTGAGCCTCTCCACCGGAACGGGCGGGAAGCCGCGGTCGGTTCGCCCGCAACAGCAGCCCACGCAACAGGCGACCTGCGCGAGGGCCGTGCGGTTCGTGAGCGGAGCGGCAGCGAGCGAGGCGTCGGCCGGGGCGTCGCAGACGGTGGCCATGATCGTGATGCGTCCAGTGGGGAGGCGGCGCCGCGGGTCAGGTCGCGGCCAGGTCGCGGCGGCCGGCGAGCCAGGTGCGGAGGTCGCGGACGGCGGCCCGGATGCCGTAGACGATGAAGCCGATCACCACGGCCGAGACGGCGGCCAGCACGGCGTGCTCGGGCATCGACTCCGGCTCGATCACGAGGATGTCGAACAGGTTGATCTCGACGTGATGGGCCAGCAGAGGGGCGAAGGACATGACGGGCTCCTGCAGTGGTGAACGTGCGGAGTGGACTGGGCCGAGATCCTACCGCAGCCGCAATGCACATGCAAGTGAGTTGCAGAACGGGCCGGTGCGGAGCTTGGCACAACGAAGGCCCGGTGGCTATTCAGCCCGGGGCTTGCGGGCATCGGGCAGGTCGGGGATCTCGTGCGGGGCGAGCCACACCACGCGGCCATCCCGCCATACGGCTACCGGGTTGCCAGCCGCCTTGTGATCACGGACAGCCTGCCGCACCGCGGCGGACGCGGCCGCAGGTGCGCGCAGCATTCGCTCGTTCCAGTCATCGCCGGATGCTGGTTCGGAAGATGGATGGAAAATTTCACTCATCGCGGCACAAGGTTCCGAAGCAGGTCCCAGCGCGGGGCATCAACCAGTTGTTCCGCTCCGTTCTGCGTACGCAGGGCGATGACCTGCATGTCGCCCACGACCGAATTATCCATCAGGATCCAACTTCCCGCCAAGTGCCGATAGATGGCGAAGAACGCCGTCAAGCCCCGGAAAAATCGCCGGCGCACCACATCGGGGGGAACGTCATGGCCTCCGCGGGCTACCCGCTCCTGCACCCGAGCGATCGCGATCTCAGGTGACGGCAGCGACAGAAAAACGACGTGCGACCGATAACTTTCCGCGTGAAGTCGAGTCAGGAGGGCGGCAAATCCTCTCGTTGCCAATGTCGTTTCAAATGCGAAGGAGGCATGCCTCGCGGCGAGCGCGGCGATACGGCCGAGCATCAGGCGACCGGCCTCGAAGGCGACCCGCTCGGGATGCAGGCCCGACAAACCGGAGGCAATCGTATCCGCGTTGACAAACTCGTCCACCTCGAACGCCTCGACCAGGAGTCGCGGAGCTGACGTGCTCTTACCAGCTCCGTTCGGCCCGGCGATGACTACAACGCGGGCCGCTCGGTGAGGGGGCGAAGTCATGGCTTCCGTCCCGTGACGGTGACCAGGCCGGAGGTGTGCGCGAGCCGGCTGCAATGGTCGGTCATGTCGATCCAGGTCTGTCTGTCGGCGCTGATCGGGATGGTGAAGGCGGCTCTCGAGACCTGCAGCGGCGGGACTGCCTTGGGCACGATTCGACAGTGTAGCGACGCGGAGCGATGGGATCGCACGCTGCTCGGGCGGAGCTGGGGCCAGCGACATCCGGGCCTGAGAAACCAGCGGCTTTTCTGCCGATACAGGGGTTCGGATCACGCTCACGGACCGCTCGCCATCGGGTGCACGCGCGGGAAATCCCCGGCGACCGACCTCGACTTTCTTTGTGCAAAAGAGTTGCATAATGGGCCGGGGCCGGTTAGGGTGCAAAAAGGCCCGGGCAAATCCGGCCCGATTTGGTCCGATCCGGGAATCCACGGCCCGGGGAATCCAGAGGCAAGGAGACATTCCATGCGTGAGCGGGCGAGGAGCGACGAAGAGCACGTGAAGAGGAAGGCCCGGCAGCCGCGGTGGCCACGAGCCTGGAGCCTGGCGGTCGCGGGACTGTTTTCGCTCGGCATCGCGGCATGCCTGGCGATGAGCTGTGCCCGGCTGGCCCCGCTGGCCGACGCCGAACTCGACCACGCCGCCGAGCTGGGAGGCCACGCCGCCCATGCCCACACCCATGGCCACGATCACGCGGCCGCGGACGCGGACGAGCACGAGCACGAGCACGCCAGCCCGGAAACAGCGGCGGCGGCCCCCGGCTCATTCGCCGATGCCCTGGCGAGGATCATCGAACTCGACAGCAGGATCCGCGCCGCTGCCGCCGGCGACGACCCCGAGGCCGCCCACGGCGACCTCCACGCGATCGGCCACCTCCTCGAGGAACTGCCCGGCCTGGCCCAGACCGCGGGGGTGCCCCTCGACGCCGCGGCTGTGAAACGGTCGGCCGGCATCCTGTTCGAGGCCTTTTCTCGGATCGACGATAAACTGCACGGCCAAGAGGGCTCGACCTACGCCGAGGAGGCCGGAACGATCGGCCGGGAGCTCGGCTCGTTCCGGGCGTTCCTCGTGGAGCACAAGCGGTAACGGCGGCAGAGCGGCGGGCCGGCGTCCGAAGAGCCCATTCAATTGCCGCTTGTCGGCAAAGGGGTACGGCAGTACACTTCATCGCGGTATTCAGGATTTGTTCGCCTGCGGCCGAGATCATCGTGAGTACGGCTCCCCGATATCTGCCGCACTACACCGTTGCCGACCACGCCGCGTGGGAAGGCGACTGGGAATTGCTCGATGGCATCGCCCTGGCGATGACGCCCAGTCCTTTCTGGGGAAGGCAGGCCGCTACGAGCCGCTGCCCGCCATAGGTCGGCAGGACATTGACCTGTGTCCCGACTGCACGATATCACTCGACCTGGGCAGGTGATGCAGCCGCCGCCGAGACGCCGTCTCGAAAACCTGCTCCGCCGGCCGGCGGTGGTGCTCGGGCTGGCGATGGCCGTCGCGGTGGCCGTCTTCGTCTTGGCCACACCGCGGGCCCTGCCGATGCTCGGCGGCCTGGCGGCCACGGTCGTGGTCGGCCTGGCTGGTCCCTGGCTTTCGCTCCTCGGACTGCGGGGCCGGCTCTGCTTTGCCGCCGAGCGGTGCCGCGTGGGAGACCGCGTCGCGTGCCGGGCCCGGGTCACCCGATTTGGCCGGCCGGCCCAATCGCCGCGGGTGGACTGGCCGGCCGACGGCGGGGAGGACCTGGCCGCCGGCCTCGTGACCCCCACCCGGCGCGGGCTCTTTCCCAGACCCGGCTGCGGGCCGGTGATCGCCAGCGATTGGCCGTTCGGAATCGTGACCGCCCGCCGCCCGCTCGCCGTGGACCGGCCGCTCGTCGTGCGACCGCTGACCGCGGCCGTGCGATTCCCCGCCGGGAGCGTGGCGGCCCGCCGGTCCGGTCGCGACTCGAGCACCGCCCTTCCGGGCACGGCCGGCGACATCATCGGCGTCCGCGACTACCGCCCGGGCGATCCCGCCCGCTCGATCCACTGGCCCCAGACGGCCCGCCGCGGGGAACTGGTCGTCTGCGAGCGGCCCGGCAGCGCCGCGGCCCGCGTGCGGATCCTGCTCATCGGCGACCGCGACGGACGAGCGGCCGACCCGGCCGCCGAGGCCCGTCTCGATGCCGCCGTGGCGGTGGCTTCGAGCCTGCTTGAATCCTGGTCGGCCCGCGGCGCCGACCTGGAGCTGGCCTGGGCCGGCCCGGACGGCAGGCTCACGGTGTTTCGCCTCCGCAGCCGCCCCGGCCTCGACGAGCCGCTCGACGCGGTCGCCTGCTTGGAGCCGGCCCAGCTCGGCCCCTGGCCCGCCGGCTCCGCCGCTACTGGCGATCGGTTGCCGGCGGGCTGCGACGGTCACCGCCAGGTCGATCTCGAGATCCGCCTGCTGGCCGGTCTTCTCCCCCGCCAGCCGCCTCCCCCTGCCCTACCCCATGAGATGGCCTGCCGCCTGGTCGTGGCCTTCGCGCCGGCGGCGATTCCGGGGGCCATCACCCTGCCCGCATCGGCGGCGGCCGCCGCCGAGCTCGACCGGGCCTTTGCGGCGATCGGGCACGACCCCGACGCCCGCTGACCGCTGCCAGCACCGGTCCGCGAACCACTTGGCTCAACCGGCCTGCGGCACCACCTGCAAATGCTTTGCACAAGTGCCGCCCCCCGGGTAGAGTCAGTCTTCGGCCCCAGTGGGTCATTGGCTCCGGGTATCGGTCCATGGACTCGCTTTCAGGTCGTTGGCTGACGGATTGCGGGAGCGGCCGCCTGCCGCCGCTCCTCTGGCCGCTCATCGCCGCGGCCATCTTCATTGAACAGCTCGCCGATCTGCCGGCCGACGCCGCCGTGACCTGGCCGCTGGTCGCCGCGGTATGCTGGACGGCGTGGGCGGTGGCGCTTCGGCATGTGGCCGCGCGGGCCGCGAGGGCGTGCTCGCCCCGCTGGCGGGCCGCTCCCCTCGTCGCCATCGCCATGGCCGCGATCCTGCCGCCGGTGGCGGTGGCCGGCTGGTCGGCGATCACCGGCACGGCCGCGTGCCCGGGCATGGCCGGCACGAGCCCCGAGGGCCTGCTGCTGGCCTGTTTTCTCGGCCTCATGCTCACACTCGTGGTCGTCGGCCTCTCGCCCGGCGAGACCCGCTTCGCCGCCGCGACGAGCCTGTTCCTCGTGGCGGTGTCGCTGGTCGTGGTCGAGCATCCGGCGGTCCGCTTCGGTGTGGCGGCCTATGCGCTTTTCGGCGCCGCCTGGCTCGTGGCCGCCCGCGGCGAAGCGTCGCGCACCCGCGGCGGCGGGCCGGCCGGCCTCGTCGCGGCCCTGGCCGTGGCCCTCGTGACCCTGGCGGTCGGCGACCCCGAGTCGCGGTCCGCCCGCACGATCGCCGGGTTCATGCCGCTCTCGGGCGGCGATGGCTGGGCCTTCCCCTGGGCCCGCGGCGGCAGCGGCGATGGTGAGGATCTGGTCGCCGCCCGCGAAAAGCCGACCGCCACCGGGCCGGTGGACTCCCAGATCTTCATCACCAGCCACAAGCCTTCGCTCTACGACCTCTGGAACGACCTCTACGGCGAGCCGGAGAAGCCGAAGAACGATGACGCACCGAAGCGGGCCTTCGGGCTCGGCCCCGACGAGACGATCGCCGCGGAGACGCATCTGCCCGACAGCGAGCACGCCGGCCGCGAGTTTGCGACGGCCCGCCGCGGCGGGTCGCGGCGGCAGCCGACGAGCGATCTGGCCGCCCGGGCGCTCGTCAGCGTCGCCGGGCCGGCGCCGGTGCACCTGCGGCTGGATGCCTTCGATGAGTTCGACGGCCACACCTGGCGGACGCGCACGGTGGCCGCGAGTGCGGCAACCCAGCCGACATTCGCTCACGCCGGAAGCTCGTGGATGCGGTGGCAGGCGGCAGGCGGGTGCGAAGACACCCATGAGGTGACCATCGGCACGCTCGCCACGCCCGTCCTGCCGCTGTTGGCCCACACGGCGGGACTGCGGATCGACAAGATCGACCGGGCCGACTTCTACCGCGAGCCGCAGGCGGGGATCGTGTCGCTGGAAACAGTGGACGTGCCGGCCGGCACTCGGCTCGAGACGCGAAGCCTGGGCGGCGGCGTGGACGGGAACGAGATGGTCGGCCTGTCACCCGAGAACTCGCCTGCCGCCGCCGCCGGCCCGCGGCCGGCCTGGGTGGCCGGCGTCGCAGAGGCTTGGGGGCTCGTCGCGGCCGAGCCTTCGTGGGATGCCGCCACCCGAGTCGTGGCAGCGCTCGCGCGGCACTGCGTGGTCGATCACACCGCCCCGCCCGCAGCCGTGGCAGCCGACACGCTGGCCGAGTTTCTGCTCGAGAGCCGCCGCGGCCCCGACTACTGCTTTGCCGGTGCGGCGGTGCTGTTGCTTCGCGAACTCGGCTTCGACGCCCGCCTGGCCAGCGGCTTTTATCTCTCGGGGGAGCGGCGCGACCTGCGGTCCCGCAGGCTCATCGCCACCGGTGACGACGCCCACTTCTGGGCCGAAGTCCGCGACACCGCGGGCCGCTGGGTGCCCGTCGAGGCGACGCCGGGCTATGCGCTGCGGCCTCCGTCGATTCCCTGGTGGCAACCGGCTCGCGACGCAGCCCTGGCCGCCGTCGGCTGGGCGGCGGCGCGGCCGGTCGGGCTCGCGGCGGCGGCCCTGCTCGTGCCGCTCATCGCGAGTCTGGCGGCCCGGCTCTGGCGGCCGGCGGCCGACGCCGTGGCGACGCTCGCCTGGTGGTGGGCCGTGAATGGCCGTCATGGCTGCCCGCTCTCGGCCACCTGGCGACTGCTCGAATGGCGGGCCTGGCTGGCCGGCCGCCCCCGGCCCCGCACCGCGACCCCGCGGAGCTTTTATCTCGATCAGGCCCGGCTCCGTGATCCGACCGCTGCCGCCAGCCTCGCCGCATTCATCGCCGCCTTCGAGCGCCGGATGTACGGACCGGTGCCCTTGGCCGGCGACGAGTCGTCGGCCCGCGATCTCTCGCTGGCCGTGGCCCGGCTCGTCGCCCGCGCGAGCCTGCGGGGCGAGTCGGTGCCCCGGGCCTCCGCGTCCTTCCTTCTCCCATCCACGTCCCTCCTGGAATCGCCCGCATGACGACCTCGTCGCTCCTGCTCGAGCGGCCCGACCGCTTGACACCGGCTCCCGCCATCGCGGTCGTCGCCCGCCTCCGCTCCAGGCTGCGGGCGGCGCTGCGCGGCAAGGATGAGGCCTGCGACCTGGCGCTGGCCTGCCTGCTCGCCCGCGGCCACCTGCTGATCGAGGACGCGCCCGGGCTCGGCAAGACAACCCTCGCCAAGGCCGTGGCGGCACTCGTCGGCGGGCGGTTCAACCGGATTCAGTGCACGCCCGACCTCCTGCCGAGTGACATCACCGGGTTCACGATCTACGACCAGCACACTGGGCGGTTCGAGTTCCGGGCCGGCCCGGTGTTCGCCGACGTGCTCCTGGCTGACGAGATCAACCGGGCCACGCCGCGGTGCCAAAGCGCGCTGTTGGAGGCGATGTCGGAGCGGCAGGTGACCAGCGACAACGCCTCGCGGCCGCTGGCGGCGAACTTCTTCGTCGTGGCCACGCAGAACCCGCTCGAGCACCTCGGCACCTATCCGCTCCCCGAGGCCCAGCTCGACCGCTTCGCCCTCGCGCTGCGGATCGGGCCGCCCGACCGCACGAGCGAGATCGAGCTCTTGCAGCAGGCCCAGGCCGGCTGCGCGGCGGATATCGGCGACACTGAGCCGCTGCTCGATCCCGCGGGCCTAATCGACCTCCAGGAGGCCGTGGTGGCCGTGCCCGTGGCCGACCGGGTGGTGGCGTATCTCGTCGATCTCGGCCGCTGGTGTCGCGAGCGGCTCGGCGGCCAGCGAGGCCCGAGCCCGCGAGGGCTACTCGTCTGGCAGCGGGTGGCGCAGGCCTGGGCCCTGCTCGAGGGCCGCGACCATGTCCTACCCGACGACGTGCGGCAGGTCGCGGTGCCGGTGCTCGGCGTGCGGCTGGGGCTACCCGAGGCCGAGACGGCCGCGGTCGTGGCGGCGGCGATGGATCATGTTTCCGTGCCCGTGGGGAGGTGAGCCGATGAATGAACTGCTGATGGGCGCCGGGTATCGGATGCTGACGGCGCTCTTGCACGCCGCCCCCACGATCCTGTGCGGGCTCGTGGTGGCCGCTGTGCTGCGGCGGCTGGTCGGAGCGGCGACGGTGCGGTCGCTACTGGCGGCCGGCTCGATCACCTCGCTGGTGCGGGCCTGGTTGCTCGGCATGCTGCTGCCGGTCTGCTCGATCGGCGCGATCCCGGTGGCCCGGGAGCTGTCGCGGGCCGGCGTGGGCGGGGCGGCCGTGCTCGCCTTCGCCGTCTCGGCGCCGCTCTTCAATCCGATCTCGCTGCTCTACGGGCTCACCCTCTCGCACCCGCTGGTGATCGTCGGCTTCGCGCTGGCCTCGATGGCCGTCGTGACCGTCGTGGGGCTGGCCTGGGAGCGACTCGGCGGCGGCGATTCACCGCTGCGGCCCCAGGCCAACGAGCCGGCCGTGCCCCCCGGCTGGCGGCGGGCCGCGGCGCTCGGCCTCGCGCTTGGGCGGGAGGCGGCCGGCCCGGCGGCGGGCTACGCGGCCGTGGCGCTTCTCGGCGTCGGGGCGTTGGCCGCCTGCCTTCCCTTCGGCAGCCTGCAGCGGTCGCTCAAGGCCTTCGATCCGGCCGCCATCCCCACGATGGCCGCGATCGGCCTGCCGGCCTTCCTCACGCCGACCGACGCGATGATGCAGATCGGCTCGATGTTCGACCACGGCAACTCGGTGGGCGCCGCCTACGTCCTGCTCTCCGTGGGCGCAGGGCTGAACCTCGGCCTCGTGGCCTGGGCCTGGCGGACGTGGGGTATGAGGCCCACGCTCGCCTGGCTGGGCGTGCTCCTCGCCGTCGTGTTCGTGATCGCCTTCGCGATCGAGCGGCCGCTCTCGTTTCGAGACTCACCGCCGGAGGACCACACCCACGCCTTCGACGTCTTCTGTCAGCCGTTCGCCGCCGGCACGACCGCGCCCGCGGCCCGCGTGGCGGAGCTGCTCGCCGAGCGGGTGCCGCGGCATGAATGGCTTGCGCTGGCCGCGCTTGCAATCGTGGTGACAGCAGGCGGGCTGGTCCGCTGGTTCGATCCCACCGGCCGGATCGAGGGGCGGCTGGCGGCGGCGGGCGAGGCGAGTCCCGCGAGCGGACGCCCCGCCTGGGACGTGGCCGTGCCGGGGCCGGTGCTCGGCGGCGTGCTCCTGGCCGGACTCGTGGCCACGAGCGTGGTGGCTGCGTATCTCTACTATCCCGATCTGCCGACGGCGATCGACGATCTTCGGTACGTCGAGGGGGAGACCCATGCGGCGGCGCTGGCCGGCGACCGCCGGCGGACGCAGGTCTGGATCGAGTCCTGGGAGGACCTGATCCGGCGAACGGAGGTGGGCCTCTGGATCCGGCGGGGGGGCGTGTCGCCGGAGGCCGTGGCGGCGGGCACGGCGCTCCGAGAGCGGATCGAGGCGCTCGAGCATGCGGTGCTCGAGGAGGAGACGATCGACCGCGACGAGGTGGCTGCGGAACTCAAGCGGGTGCTCGAGGCCAGCCGCATCCACCGCGGGGCGCTGCGGGGCGAAGCGGGAAATGACCGCTCACGGCCGTCCTGTCAGCGGCCGTCGTCGTGCTCGACCAGCGTGTCGTCGTCTTCGGGTTCGACGGCGCCCTCCGGCTCACCGGGCTCGTCCGTAGCGATCCGCCAGGCGGGGAACGGGTCGTCGAACGCCACCCAGGCCTCGGGTCCGAGGTCGATCTCCGCGTCGGAGAGGCAGCAGCGGTCGAGCTGCTGGAGCAGGTCGGGGGCGAGATTCGCCCCAATGATCACAAGCTCCTGCCGCCGGTCGCCCCAGGGCTCCTCCCAGATCGCGTCGATCTCGTCGAGATCGAGGTCTTCCGGCCACTCGGAGTCATTCGCGCTCGCCAGCCACAGGCCCCCCGGATCGAGACCCGACACGACGCCCGCGCTTGACCAGACGCCGGCCCAGTCAGGACGGGTCGCCAGCCAGAGAAAACCCTTGGAGCGGATCACACCCTTGAATGCAGGCCCCGTGACGAGATCCCAGAATCGCTGCGGATGGAGCGGCCGTCGCGAGCGAAACACCGTGCTCGAGATGCCGTATTCCTCGGTCTCCGGGATGTGCGTGCCGGGAGCCTCGGCCAGCCAGCCGGGATGGCTCGCGGCCTGATCCATGTCAAAGAGCCCCGTGTCGACGAGCTCGCCGAGCGAGACCTGGCCGTGGTCGGCCTCGATGAGCTTGGCCTTGGGGTTGAGCTTCGCGAGGATGGCGCGAAGGTAGGCCAGGTCGTCTGCGATGACGAGATCCGTCTTCGAGATCACGATCACGTTGGCGAACTCAACCTGATCGACAAGCAATTGCACGATGTCGCGGGTGTCTTCGTCGTCGAGGCCGATGCCGCGGTCGCGGAGTTCGTCGCGAGAGCAGTAGTCGGTGATGAAGTTTTTGGCATCCACGACCGTGACGAGCGTATCGAGCCGGGCGAGGCTCGCCAGGCTCTTGCCCTGTTCATCGGCGAAGGTGAAGGTCTCGGCCACGGGCAGCGGCTCGGAGATGCCTGTGCTCTCCACGAGCAGGTAGTCAAAGCGGCCCTCGCGGGCAAGGCTTGCCACTTCCTGAAGGAGGTCTTCCCTGAGCGTGCAGCAGATGCAGCCGTTGGACAATTCCACGAGCTTCTCCTCAGTGCGGGAGAGCCGCGGCGACGCCGATCCCCGCGGGCCGCCGGCCACGAGCTGGGCGTCGATGTTCACCTCGCTCATGTCGTTGACAATCACCGCCACCCGAAGGCCCTCGCGGTTGGCGAGCATGTGGTTCAGAAGCGTGGTCTTGCCCGCCCCGAGAAACCCCGAGAGCACGGTCACGGGCAGGCGGGAATCGGCGGGGACGGCGTTCATGGCATACCTCCGGAACTCTCTCAGCGAACACCGGGAGCCTACTCTATGTGCAACACCTTTGCAAGTAGGCCTGTCTCCGGGAATAGCCGCAGGCGTGGAGCAGGCTTCCAGCCTTGCCGCATGCGGTCCCGTGCCATCCGGCAAGCACAACCCTCCGCGGAGGGTTGCTCAGGGCGGGCTGGTAGTCGGGGCGAGTTCGGCAACGATCGCCGCCGCCTTCTCGGCGAGCGGCGACCCGGGGCAAGACTTGTTGATACCCTGAGCCAGCGACCGGATCTGCCCCTTGAGCGTTCCAGGGATCGTGGCTGCCTGCTCCACGGTGACCGATGCATCGGCGTCGACACCGAGCTGCTCGCGAACATAGGCCCGCATCTGCTCGAGCCGGGCAAGCTGCTGCCCCGCCTTTACTGCTGCCTGAAACTGCTTGTCTTTCTTCCACTCGCCATTTTGCTTCGCGGCCTCCGTGCCGATCGGGCTGCCTTTGAACATCACTACACACCGCTGCACGTTCTCAGCCGCCCGGGCGGGATCCGTCTCCTTGCCTGACCGGGCCTCGTCGAGCAGCCGCTGCCCATAGGCCTCAATCTTCTCAACCACGAAGGTCGCCTCGGCGGCCGTCTCGGCATCGCCGCTCGACATGAGGCCGCGGGCCTTCTTCAGGACCGTGGCGAACTGCCGCTCATCCCGCAACAGCGTATTGAGCTCGGGCAGCTTGGCGAGCGTGCGGCCCTCGAGGATCGACCCGGGCGCCGCTTTGACGGCAGCCACCACGGCCTGCTGCGCCTGGAAGGGCGAGCCCCGGTAAATACACTTGCCCGTGTGGTCGAAGAGCATGCAGTGGGGAATCCCCTGGAAGTCCATGCCTCCCTCGATGCTCGCGCGGTCGAGGATGGTGAAGCTCACATTGAGCTTGCCAACCTGCGGCCTGAGTTCTTCCGCCGTGCCCCCCTGGGCATGGGCGCCGATCACGACGAGCCCTTGCGGCCCGAGCGTCTGATGGAGTTCCTCGAGCAGGGGCATGCTGCGAATGCACGGCGGGCAGTTGAGCCCCCAGAACTCGAGCAGGACCACGCGGTTGGAGAGGCTCTCGGCCGCGAGCATTTGCCCCGACACAAGCGTCCCGGGCCGGATGCTGGCGGCCGTGATGTCCATGTTGAACTCAGCCGCCGCGGCCGGGCGCGCAACGAACACAACGGCAAGCAGGACGGCGAGCAGGATGAGGCGGACTGCCGCCTGCCGGAATTGCAGAATCATGACACTGCTTAGGAGGACATTGGTCACAGACAGAGATTCTCAGAGACTACCCGCTTGGGGGGACGGCCGCGAGCGGGGTAGAGGCGGCAATGCCGGCCGGCTCGAACACGGCCTTCATCACCCGTCAAGGCGACCGCGCTATGATGATGAAAATTGAGACGGGCGACCTCGTGATCGCGAAGCTCTCAGCGGCGGGCTACGTGACCACAAACCCCACTGGAAAATTCCGCCATGCGGCAGCTTGTGATCGTGCTCGGGGACCAGCTCAACCGCAGCACCGCGGCCTTTGACGGCTTCGATGCCAAGCGGGATCGCGTCTGGATGGCCGAGGTGGCCGAGGAGAGTACCCACGTCTGGACGCACAAGGCCCGGATCGCGGTATTTCTGGCGGGGATGCGGCACTTCCGGGACGGGCTCGCGGCTGAAGGCATCGAGGTCGACTACACCGAACTCGCCCCCAAGCCCCGGGCCGGCGAGCCGGCTTCGCTCGCGACGGCGCTCGCCGCGAGCCTGGCGGCCGCCCGCAAGGCCAAGCGGCTGCCCGAGAAGCTCGTGATGATCGAGCCGGGGGAGTGGCGGGTGCGCATGGAACTCGAGGCGGCGGCCCGCGCGGCCGGCCTGCCGCTCGAGATCCGCACCGACCGCCACTTCTTCACGACCGCCGACGAGTTTGCCGCGCACGCCGAAGGTCGCAAGCAATTGCGGCTCGAATATTTCTACCGCCCGCTGCGGACAAAGTTTGACGTCTTGATGGACGATGGCGAGCCGGCGGGGGGCGCGTGGAACTACGACGCCGAGAACCGCGGAGCGTTTCCCAAAGGCGGCCCCGGCACCCTGCCCGCCCCGAAGCGGTTTGAGCCCGATGGAGTTACGCGGGGCGTGCTCGAACTCGTGGCGAAGCGATTCGCCAAGCACCCCGGCAGCCTCGACTCCTTCGACTGGCCCGTCACGCCCGCCGACGCCCGGTTGGCGCTCGACGATTTCCTCGCGCATCGCCTGGTCAACTTCGGCCGCTACCAGGACGCGATCTGGACGGGTGAGCCCTGGCTCTGGCACGCGCGGCTCTCGCAGGCGATGAACCTGAAGCTCCTCGACCCACGCGACGTGGTGAGCGGGGCCGAGCGGGCCTGGCGGAAGGGGAAGGTGCCGCTCGAGGCGGCCGAGGGCTTCATCCGGCAGGTGATCGGCTGGCGGGAATATGTCCGCGGCGTCTACTGGCACTTCATGCCTGAGTATCTCGACCGCAACTCGCTTGGGGCCGAGGCGGCGCTCCCGGCCTTCTACTGGTCGGCCGAGACGGAGATGAACTGCCTCAAGGACGCGATCGGCCAGACGATGAAGTATGGCTACGCCCACCACATCCAGCGGCTGATGGTGACCGGGCTGTTCGCGATGCTCCTGGGCGTCAGGCCTCAGGAGGTGCACCGCTGGTACCTGGCTGTGTATGTCGACGCGGTCGAATGGGTGGAGTTGCCAAACACCTTGGGCATGAGCCAGTTTGCCGACGGCGGCGTGATGGCCTCCAAACCATACTGCGCAACCGGGGCCTACATCGACCGGATGAGCAACGCCTGCAAGGGCTGCCGCTACAACCCCAAGAAGGCCACCGGTCCCGAAGCCTGCCCGTTCACAACGCTCTACTGGGACTTCCTCGCCCGCCACGAAAAGCTGCTCGCGAAAAACCAGCGGATGGCGATGCAGCTCAAGAATCTCTCCCGCAAGGAGGCTGGTGAACTGCGGTCAATCCGCCGGCAGGCCGACGAGCTCAA
>Ga0210003_1000863_pt1 | contig 27231 bp, 7 predicted proteins | sample LantaG_FD_182804 | JGI IMG/M metagenome (GOLD analysis project Ga0210003, IMG submission 182804) | Deep subsurface microbial communities from Baltic Sea to uncover new lineages of life (NeLLi) - Landsort_02402 metaG (SPAdes) (version 2) | ecosystem: Environmental > Aquatic > Marine > Oceanic >... | reverse complement strand
AGAGAGAGAGGGGAAGGGGGGGGGGCAGACACAGAGAGAGAAACAAAAAAGCTCACCCGAAAAAAATCCCAAAAAAACGCCTCTCCATAGGCAACGACCAGGACGAATACGGCTTCGAACGCGGCTCGACCAAGAGCTACGCCCTGCGGGTCCGCCACCCGATCGGCAGGCTCAGGCGCGTGAGGGTCGCGCAGGTGGAGCCCTCGGCGTGCGACCTGGGGACGGCGTGGTTTCTGGAAAAAGTCTGCGTGCTCCCTCCTCTGTCGCCGCCTTCCGTTTCTTCGGCAACCGGCAGAGAGGACTTCTCCAAAGGCGCTACTGCTGCCAGTGCCACCAAGGTCGAGTTCCCCTGCTCGGGGTGGCTGGGCTCGGACGAGTCGGCCGAGAACTTCCTCTCCTCCGCGAGTGTGATGGAGCGGGAGCTGGCTCCCGCGGGGTCGGGGTGAGAGAGGGTTTTTGTTTCGAGTTTTTGATTTCTTCATTCTTGGGGAGAGAGATGATGAACAACTCACCTTTTTTTCTTTTCCCGTCTCTATCTTCCCCTCTCGAATTCTCTTTCAAAAAAAAAAACCAGGGGCCCCGCTCCAGGAGCAGCGATGGCACCGGCGTCGTCGCTGATGGGCAGCGGCTTTCTCGGGAGAGGAGCGGGAGGAGGGGGACCGGGCAACGGCTCTTCCTTCTCGGGCCTCAACGCCGGCACCGGGATCGGGATCTGCGCAGCCGAGGCCGCGGCCTCGCTGCGCGCCCCCGCGGGGGCCCCTCCGTCCGCCTTCGAGGCCCTGGCGGCCTCGCTGAGCGCGTCGAGGGGCAGTGGAAGCAGCAAGACGCTCTCTTCTTCTCCTTCTCCCTCTCCTGCTTCTCCTTCTCCTCATTCTCTCTCCTCCTCTCCTACCCGGTCTCTAACGTCGAAGCAGCACTCGATAAAGATGATCCCGCTGCTCGACTTCGAGGTCGGGGCCGCCGCGCTGCCCCACCCGGAGAAGGTGCAGCGGGACGGCGCGAAGGCCGTGTGCCGCCTCAAGGCGGGCCACGCCGGGGAGGACGCGTATTTCTCCGAGGAGCTGCCCCAGAACCGAGGGGTGCGTTTTTTCCCCCGCATTTTGCCGGGGGGGGGAGAGAGACAAAGTCGAGAACACGGGGGGAAAAAACTCACTCCCCCCCCCCCAAAAAAAAACATTACCCAGGCCGCCCTGGGAGTCTCCGACGGCGTCTACATGTGGAGGACCCGCGGCATCGACGCCGGCGAGTTCTCGCGCGCCCTGATGAGGCACGCCTCGGAGGCACTGCTGCGCTCCGCGGCCCGCGAGGAGAACAGGGACCGGCCGCTGGCCCTCTCTGCCGACCCGGCGGCCGCGCTCGCCGCTGCGCACGCCAGGGCCCTCGAGGCCGGCACCAAGGGCTCCGCGACGGCCTGCGTCGTCGTGCTCGACGCCGTGGCCTGCTCTCTTGTTGCTGCCAACGTCGGGGACTCGGGGTTCGCGGTGGCCTCGCTGCCCCCCTACTGGGGGGGCAGCGGCGGCGGCGCGTCGGGCGGCAGCGGCGGGGAGCGGCACGCCGTCGCCGAGCCCGTCGCTTCCCCCTCTTCTTCGAAAAAATCCTCCTCCTCAAGCTCCAACGGCTCCGCCCCCTCCGGCCAGCAGCGCTTCAGGCCGCTGTTCGCCCCCGGGACCGAGGCCCCGCGTCGCGTGATCAAGTTCCGCTCGCCGCAGCAGGAGCACGAGTTTGGCCGCCCGTTCCAGCTGGGGCACCTGGCGCAGGCCGACCCGCCGTCGAGCGCCGCGAGGACCGAGCTGCCGCTGCGGCACGGGGACCTCGTCGTCTTGGGCTCGGACGGCCTCTGGGACAACGTCTCGGACGAGGGGGTGCTCTCGATCGCGGCAGAGTCCGAGTCGAGCGGCGAGCCCGCGGCGGCGATGGCGCGCAGGCTCGCCGCGGCCGCGTTCGAGGGCAGCGTCGACCGCAAGCGGGGCACCCCGTACTCGGCGGCGGCCACCGAGGCGTTTGGGATGGTTTACAGCGGAGGAAAAAAGGACGACATCACCGTGCTGGTGGCTAGGGTGCACGAGGTGGACCCGCTCGCGGCCGAAGAAGAGGAAGACGAGTGGGATGACGACTTCGAGGAGGAAGAGGAGTAGGGAGAAACAAGAGAGAGAGAGCGAGCGAGAGAGAGAGACAGAGAGAGAAAGAGAGACGAAAACAACACCGTGACACCTTTTCTTCCGGGAGAAGTTTTCTTCTTCCGGAAAAAAAACTTGTACCAAATTCTCTGTCTTTTTCTTCCTCTCTCTCCCTCTCTCTTTAAAAACACTTCCGCGAGCGATTGTATGGAATTGTACGTGTAAACACCTTCCCGTTCTTTATTGCACACATACGAAACATTATGATATCTCTTTCTCTTTCCTCTCGCCTCAAAAAAAAAAAACCCAAACGAAGAAAACTAAAACTAAGCGACAGCAGCCCGCGGATGCACCTCCCCTCCGACCGCATTCGCAGGAGCAGGAAGAGCGCTTTGCTGCGCGTTTCCAACGTTGCTCGAAGCGGTCAAGGGAAGCGGGGCCCCGGCGCAGGCGTAGTCCCTGGGGTCGACCGCGACGCTCTTGGTCGCGTCGTGCGTCTTGTAAATTCCCACCAATCTGTCGGCGAGCTCAAACATGTCGTTGCGCAGCGAGATGATGACGAACTGCGCCCCCTTCGTCACGCGCTCCTTGATGTAGTGCGCGACGATGGAGACGTTGCGGAAGTCGAGCGCGGCGTCGATCTCGTCCATGACGTAGAGGGGCGTCGGCTTGAAGTGGTGGAGCGCAAAGACCAGCGCGAGAGACGAGAGCGTCTTCTCTCCGCCCGACAGGTTGGAGATGTTTTTCCAGGCCTTTTTAGGCGGGCGCACGGAGAAGACGACCCCTTCCGCAAACGGGTCCAGACTGTCGACGAGCTCAAGCTCGGCGTCTCCGCCCAGCGTGATCAGGCGGTACATCTCCTTCAGGCGAGAGGAGATCGCCGCGAAGCCCGACATGAACTCGTCGAGCCTCTTTTTCCTGAGAGCGTCGTGGTTTTGGCGCGCGGCGTTGCGCCTTTCGGTCACCTTTTCGAGCTCGCGGGCCTTGCGGGAGGCGTCCTTAGAGGCGCGGGAGTGGGTCGCGAGGGCGGCGAGGTCCGGGACCGAGGCGTCGAGCTGCTGCTGGAGCCTCTGGAGCTGCGACGAGAGGTGGGAGGCGTCGAGGGCGGCGAGCTCCTCGGCAGCGAGAGGAGCAGGGGCGGGAGGAGCTTTCTTCTTCGTGGCCTTTTCCTTGTTCTCGGGGCTGCGTCGTCGCTGTCGAGCGGGAGCGGCGGCGTCGCGGTGGAGGGGTGCGGTGTCGTCGTCGTCGAGGGAGGCCGAGCGCTCGCGGTCACCATCTTCGTCGTCGCTGAGCTCGCCCTTTTGGCCGTCGCCGCCGTTTTCGTCGATTTCGCCGCCGCCGTCTTCGTCGTCTCTGCCCTCTTCCTCCTCCTCGTCGTCAGGAATTTTCGCCTCCTCCACGGCGGCGTCGGCAGCGGCCAGCGCCGCGCGGGCCTCCTCCGCGGCCTCCCCTGCCCTCCGGCTCCTCCCCAGCGCCGCCTTGGCCCCCTCCCGCGCGGCCCGCAGCGCCTCCGACGCCTCGACCTCGCCCAGCCGCGCGGCGTCGGCGTCCGCCTGCTTGGCCGACGCGATCTCCCTCGTCGCGCGCGAGTCGGCCGAGGCCACCTCCAGGGCGGCGGCGGCGTCCTGCGCCGAGCGCATGATCTCCAGGGCTTCCTCCTCCAGGGCGCGCGCAGCGGCCTCGGTCTCGGCCAGCGAGGCCGAGGCGGCGGCCTTCTCGGCGGTCGCCCGGGCCCTCTCCTCCGCGGCCCGGGCCGCCGCGCGCCGCGCCGCGGCGGCCCGGGCAGACGCCCTCGCCCCGCGGGCGCCCGCGGCCGAGACCCTCTCCTCGAGCCGCCTGCAGGCGGCGAGCCTGGCCGCGAGCGCCGAGCCCCCCACGGAGCCCAGCGCGTCCTCCGCCGCGGCGACGGCGGCCCTCGCGGCGGAGCTGCCGCGCGTCACCTCGGCGACGGCCCTCGCGGCGTCGGCCGCGGCGCCCTCCGCCTCGGCGATCGACGCGTCGAGGGAGGAGGAGGAGGCCGACGGGCACGCCGCCGCGCCGAGCGCCGCCCTGGCGTCGGCCGCCCTCCCCGCCGCGGCCGCCCGCTCCAGGTCGGCCCGGGGCCCGGCCTGTCTGGCGGCCTCAACGGCGGCGTCCGCGGCCGCGACGGCGTCCAGGGCACGGGAGGCGCTGCCCCTCGCGCGGGAGAGCGCCGCCTCGGCGTCGGCGACGCAGGCCTCGGCGTCGGCGACGTCCTGCGCGGAGACCGACGAGGTCGCGGCGGCGGCGGCCAGGGCCGCCGCCGCCGCCGCGGCGTCCTCGCTGCCCCCTGCCCCCTTGCCTCCCGCAGCGTTCGTCAGCAGCAGCCTCATCCTTCCGCCGCGGGGCCTGCCCCCCCCGCCGGTCATCGTCCCGGACTCGTTGACCAGCTCGCCCGAGAGCGTCACCGCCCTCCTCCACCTCGGGTCGACGTTCCGGTCGAAAGAGATCCGCGAGGCTTGGTCGAGGTCCGAGGCGACGACGGTGTCCCTGGCCGCGTGGTAAAAGGCGGGGGCCAGGTCGGCTGACGAGGGGGTGATGAGGTCGAACAGGCGCGGGACGCCCTCGGGGGCGCTGGGCCGGGGCCTCTCATCGACAAAGCGCTGCAGGTGCCGCTGCTTCTCCAGAATGAGGAAGGTGGCGACGCCGTGGTTTCCGGCGCGAAGCAGCGAGACGCACGCCTGCGCCGCGGCGGTGTCGTCGACGACAAAGTTGTCGAGGGCGGGGCAGGCGGCCGAGACGGCGACGTCGAAGCGCGCGTCGATGACGCCCAGGTCGCCGAGCCTGCCGCGGAAGCCCGGAATCGCGCCCCTGGAGCGCGCGTCGCGGAGGGCCGCGGCGGCGGCGCCGGCGGAGCGCGCGGCGAGGGCGGCGTCGCGCTTGGACGCCAGGGAAGCGCGGGCAGAGCGCAGGGCGGTCGCGGCCTCCGCGGCGTCGGCGTCCGCTCTCGAAGAGCGCTCCCTCGCGGCGCGCGCGCCCTCGACGGCGGCCTCGACCCCGCCGGCGCTGGCCGCGGCAGCGGCCTCGGCCCCCCGCAGCGCCCTCTCGGCTTCGGTCACGGCCTGCCGCGCCTCGGTCGCCCTTCGGGCAGCCTCGTCGCGCGACTCGCGCAGCGACTCGAGCGCCGCGGCGGCGACGGCCGCCGCGGCCTTGGCCCCTGCCAGGCGCGACTCCCAGGGCACGGCGGCGTCCCTCGCGCCTGCGAGCCTCGTGGCCCGCTCCTCGGCCTCGGCGGCAGAGGCCGCGCGGAGCTCCTCGGCGCCCTGGCGCTCGGCCTCGAGCTCCCTCGAGGCCTCCTCGGCCTCGGCGGCGGCCAGCGGCGCCTCGGCGTCGGCCCCCAGAGCGTCGCTCTCTGCCTTGAGCCTCGAGGCCTCGGCGGCCTCCGCGGCCTCCTCGGCGGCCTTCTCGGCCGCGCGGAGGTGCTTCAGGTCCTCTCTCAGGGAGCAGTCCCGGCGCTCGCAGTCGGCGAAGGCGGCCCGGGCGGCGTCAAGCGTCGCGGACACGCGGGCGTGCTCCGCGGCCCTGCCGTCGGCCTTCTTCCTCGCTTCGGCCAGCGCCCCGGCCGCCTCGTTCGCGGCCTCCTTCGCGGCGCTCTCCGCCCCCGCGAGCCCCTCGATCGACGCCCTCGTTTCCTCCGCCTGGGCGCTCGCGCGGGAGGCGTCGAGCTCGGCCAGGCGGCGCCGCAGCGAGGCCGCCTCCCTCTCCTTGGCCAGGTGCGCCCGCGCCTCCCCGGCCGCGCCGGCGGCCCCGTCTCGCTCCCTCGCGGCGGCCCTCGACCTGGCCAGCGCGCTCGCCCGCGCGTCGTTCAGGCTGTCTAATGCTTTCGCGCCGGCCTCGATCGCCTCGACGTACCGGTCGGTGCCGATGACGTCCTCGAGGTACTCCAGCAGTCCCGTCTCGTGCGGCGTCGCGGCCTTGGGTTTCATCAGCGCGATCTGCTCGACCTCGCCCTGCAGGATCAGAAAGCGTCCCGTGGCCAGGTCTACGCCTTTCGCTTTCAGCAAGGTCGTGACTTCCCCGTAGGTCGACTTCTTGCCGTCGACGAAGTAGTGCGACGAGTTGTTGCGGTGCGCCGTGCGCGAGACGACGAGGTCCGACCCGGCGACCTCGTCGTACGAGTGCTCCCCCGTGTCGATTATCTCCTTGAAGTGGACCGAGACCTTGGCGGCGTCGATGTCGCGGTGGCGGGTCGAGGAGTGGATGAGCTCGGAGACTTTGTTGAGGCGGAGCTGTTTTTGTTTTTTTACAGAGAGAGAGAGAGAGATAGGAGGAGGTCGAGAGGTCGTTGGAAACGGAGGAGAAGAAAGGCGAGAGCCATCGCGCGAGCGACGACGACGAATTCATCAGTTTCTCTTTTTCTCTCTTTCTCTACTTCTCTCCCTCGTACCTGCTTGGCCCTCTTGCCAAACACGAAGAGCAGCGCGTCGATGACGTTTGACTTGCCGGAGCCGTTGGGCCCGACGACGGAGGAGAACGACTGAGAAAGAAAAGTTGATTGTTGAGTCGAGAGAGAGACAGAGGCGAGTGAGCGGCGAGGTCGACGTCGACTGGATTCGAGCCCCTCGTTCGCGGCCTCTCCCGGTTCCCAAACCATCAAAACGAGCCCGCGAGTGTATCATGCGTTTCGAATTCTATCGCCTTGCGGGATCGATCCACCAAAAGCACGCGCATTGCTTGTCGCATTCGCCCTCGCCAATTTGTGAAACCGTTTTTTTTCCCTTCTCAGCAAGCGGCGAGCATTCGAAAGAAAAAAAGCCAAAACACAAACCTTGTGGAACGGCCCGACGCGCTGCTCCCCGGCGTACGACTTGAAGTTCTCGAGGACCATCTCAGAGATGATGAGGCGCGGCGGGGGCAGGTTTGGGGCCTGCTGCAAGGGAGCAGCAGCAGCGGCAGGAGGGGGAGCTTCGTGGGCTTCCATGGCTGCTACTGTTTTTTTTTTGCTCTCTCTCGACAAAGGAAGAAAATGAAGCAACAAAGTGTTTGACGCTCTTCTCCTCTCAATTCTTCACTTTCTTTCCTGAGTCAAAAGCGAGAGGACGAGGATACGCGATCTCATTACTTTGGGATTCTGATCCCGCCACAGGCTGTCTAAAACAGTTTCCTCTCCGCGACTAGCGTGCAATCCTCCCGCGATGACGACCGTGGAGGTGGCGCAACACGCCCCACATGCAGCAGCGCCATCAAAAGTGTCGGCGCCTTCCGAAATCGCCGCCGAAGCCCTCGCTTCCTCGTCGGCGCTCTTCTCGGAGCACGCCCGATGCGAGTGGGAGCTGCTGCTGACGGCGCTCACCGTGGTCGGCGGCGATGAAAGCGCGGAAGGAGAAGGCAGCGGAGAAGCAGCCGCGGGCAACGCTTCGTCATCGGCCGGCAACGGCCAGCCGTCGCCGGCACCCCCTTTGCCCTCCTTCCCTTCCCTGGCCTCCGCCGCGGCCCGAGGGGACTACTCCCTGGCCTTCGCGACCCCCGAGGCCAGGCGGATCCTGCTGGTGAGCGGCGAAAAATGCGGCGACGAGGAAGAAGACGAGGACGAGGCAGCGAGGCGCTACTGGTCCTCCGTCGCCGACGCCTGTGCAGCTGCCTCTTCTCCTTCTCCTTCCGCTTCGCTGGAGCGCCTCGCCCTGGGCGCCTCGGCGCTGCTCGCCTTCGTGCAGGCCGCGTTCACTGGGCCCGAGCTGGAGCTTGGCACGCCCCGAGAGCTCGCGGAGGGGCGAGACAGGGAGGAGGAGGAGGAGGAGGGCAGTCAGGCAGCGGCGGCGGCGGCGGCGTCTCCCCTGCCGCCGGGGGGCCTCCCGCTCTCGGCGCTGGACGCCGCGGCCCTGGAGGCCTCGGGGACCAACGGAGAGGCTGCAGACCCCCGCGTCAAGGGCGCGCAGTTCCTCGCGGTCGCCGTCTCGGCGCTGCTGTCGCCGCTAGGGCTCTCCGACGGAGGAAGCTCCTGCCCGTCGCCTCCTCGGCCCTCCGCGCTCGCCGCTGCCCTCTCGCGGCTGCCGCCGACTTGGTCCCTCTGGGCGCTCAGGGCGGCCTGCGCGAGGCAGAGGGTACTCGGAGCTCCCGCCGCGGCCACCCGGGACGCACTCGACCTCCTCGCGCCCTTTGCCGCCGCGGCGGTCGAGCTCGGCGCTTCCTCCTCCGCTCCTCTTCCGTCTTCGTCTTCCCCCTCCCCTTCCTCTTCGCTGTCATCTCCTTCTTCTCCTACTCCTCCTCTCTCGGCGGCCCAGGCCCGCCTCGCCGCGGCAGGCTGCGCCCTCGAGGCCGCTGCCTGCCGCCTCGAGCTCCGTGAGAGCGGCAGCAGCAGCGGCGGCGGAAGCGGCGGCGGAAGCGGCGGCAGAAGCGGCGAAAGTGGCGACTCCCCCCTCGCCGGCGCCGCCTTCCTAAGGGAGGCCGCCGCGGCTCTCGGGGTCCGCGTCTCCGTCACGGGCGCCCTCGGGGTGCGCACAATCTACCAGGAGGATGCCAGGGCGCAGCTCGTCGTCAGGGTCTCGAGGCTGGGGGGAGGGGGAGGGAGAGGGGCGGGCGAGGAGGGGAAAGAGACGGACGACTTTGTCGCGGTCGCCGGCGGCGACGACGTCTCTCGGCTCTTCGGCCTCGGAGCGGAAGAAGAAGGAAGTCCTCCTCCTCCTTCCTCTTCCTCCGATGCTGCTGCTGCCTCCAAAGGGGGCCTCAGCGGGCTCGCGGTAGAGAAGTCGGAGGTGCTGACAGCGCCGAGGCTTCAAGGAGGAGGAGGCGGAGGAGGAGACCCAGGGAGCAAACCCTCCGCCGCCAACGCCGCCGCCGCCGCCGCCATCGCCGCCACCGTCGACGGGAACGCCGACGCCGCCGCCTCTCCCTCTCTCGCTGCGCCTCTCACTCCTCCCGTGCAGGCCCTGCTCCTGCTGCACGCGTCCGCCGTCCGCAGGGGAACGGCGGACGACGGCCTTCGGGCCTGGAGGGCGGCGCCCTACGTGGAGGCACTCTCGTTCTCGAGCTCTCAGCGGCAGCCGCAGCCGCAGCCGCAGCCGCAGCCGCAGCGGCAGCAGCGGCGCGAGGAGGGAGGAGAAGGAGAGGGAAACGCGAGCTTGAGCGCCCTCTCCCGCTCCCGCTGGGCCGTGGCTGCCTGCGCCGCCCTGGCCCGCGCCAGGCACGAGCTCTCGCGCCCCAGGACCCGCGAGCGCGCGCTGCTGGCCTTCGAGCGCCTCGCCTCGGCCCAGGAAGAGAGGGCCGCCTCGGAGGAAGAGAAGGGGAAGCCCCGCGCCTCCTCCTCGGCGTCGGCAGCGGTGGCTCGCCGCCGCGTCCCGCTGGCCCTCGCCACACCGCTCCCTCCCTCCCACCGCGCCAGGAAGGAGGCAGCGGACGCCCTGCTCTCCGCGGGCCTCGTCTCCGAGGCCCTCGACATCTACGAGCGCGTCGAGGCGTGGGAGGCGTCGGCGCTCTGCCACAGGCTCTTGGGCCACGCGGAGCAGGCGCGCGCGACGCTCGAGGCCCGCGTCGAGGCCGCCACCAAGAGCACGTCGGCCTCTTCGCTGCTCCTGCCGGCCCTGCTGTGCTCTCTGGGCGACGTCACGGGCGAGAGCTCGAGGTATGAGCAGGCCTGGGAGCGCTCCCGGGGGAGGTGCGCGAGAGCGCAGCGCTCGCTGGCCCGCAGCGCCTCCGCGCGGAAGGACTGGGCGCAGGCCGCGGCCGCGTGGGACCTCGCCCTGGCGCTCAACCCCATCCACGGAGACGGGTGGTTTGCCCGCGGGTACTGCGCGCTCAAGCTCGGGGACGACGCGGGCGCGGCGCTGGCGTTCTCCCGCGCGGCCGCCGAGGAGCCCGAGAACGGCGAGGCGTGGAACAACCTGGCGGCCGTGCACCTGAGGGCCGAGCGGTGGCGCCCCGCGCTGTCCGCGCTGTCGCAGGCCGTCAAGCTCAGGAAAAGCTCGTGGCAGACGTGGCACAACTTCGCGCAGGCGGCGCTGGCCGTGGGCGAGGGGGCCAGCGCGGCGAGGGGGGTCGCGGCCGTCGTCGAGCTGACCGACGGACGGGGCGTCGCCGACGGGGCGCTGCTGCTGGAGCTGGCGCGGTTCGTCGCGGACGCTTCTTCGTCGGGCGCTGCCGCTGCTGCCAAGGCGCAGGAGTCTGCGTGCGGGGAGGAGCGGGAGCAGCACCAGCAGGTTTCGGAGGGTGCCGCGGCGACGGAAGAAGAGGCGGCGGGAGGAGCCCTCCTCTCGCAGCTGACGCTCGACGACGACTTCGACTCTGACTTCGACGGCGATGACGAAGAAGGCGAAGGACCCGCTCCCGCTCTGTCCTCCCGCGGCCTGTGTTCCCTGCGCGCCGCCGTGGGCCGCGCCCTGCGCCTCGCCGCGGCCTCGGCGGCCTGCGCCTCCCGGGCTTCCACGTGGCACGCCCTCGCGATCTTCCACGACTCGGAGCCCGCCGACGGGAGTCATTCTTCGATGACTCCGGGCGAGGGACAAGAGCAGCAGCAGCAGCAGCAGCTCTTCGCCGGCAGCAGGGCCGCGGCCAGGGAGGCCAGGCTCAAGCGCGTCGCCGTGCTGTCGGGGGGAACTGCCTGGAGGAGCGACGCGCCGAAGTTCGACGAGTTTGCGTCCGCGGCGTCCGACCTGGGCCGCGCCGAAGCGAGGGCCGCGGCAGAGAAGAGGAGGAGGAAGGAAGAGGACGGCGATGACAAGGCGTCTGCTGCTGTCTCTGCTGGAGGTGGGAAGCGGGAGCTCGCGAGCGCGAGGATGCTGCTCAAGGGCGTCGTGGCGACGGGGAGGGACCGGTTCGCGGAGGCCCCGGCGTTCGCGGAGGCCGCGGAGGCGCTGGAGGAGGTCGAGAGAGAGCTGAAACTGCTCGTCGAGGCTCTGTAAAAAGGAAAGAAAACACTTTTTGTCGACGAGAAAAAGCTCCACCCCACCTTTCTCCGCTCTCTCCTGTCGTCACTAGAGCCGCTTTCCCTTCCTCTTTCGATACATGAGCACCTGCGTCTCTCACGACCTGCCGACGCTGGTGAGAATGCTACCAGACCGCGAATGAGCGAGAGGGGCAGTTGGAAGCAGAGGCGACAGAGGGGAGGGCATTTGATTGTTTTTTTTGCCCTCGCAAGACCTTGCATCGATCTCGCTCGTGCCTGCTCTTGCTCACAAGCTTTTCGCACCCTCTTCTTTCTCTCACGTATACGAAACATCTCGATCTCTTCAAAAACTCAGGAAGTAGAGCCGCAACAAGCAGCAGACGCAGTCCGTAGTGAGTCGTTTGTCTGTTTTTGGTCTCCTCGTTTTCTTCATCGTCCACTTGACGGCGTCAGCAAAACCGAACGCGACCCTCCCCTCTCTCATCCTCTTTTTCTCCTCCTCCCTCTTTCCCTTGACTCCAAGGCGCCATCCACACCGTCCTCTTCTGCCGCCTCCTGGGAGCCGTCAGGCCCCTCGACGCTCTCGCGGAGTCCCTCGGCGAAGAGGACTTTGTTTTCGCGACCTGCGGGGACCGCGCCGTCGCCGCGGCGGTCGACGAGCGCGCCGCGGCCTTTGGCGCCTGGGCGGTGAGGAGCCTCTCCTGCTCCTGCTCCCGCCCTCGCCCTCCTCCTTTGGCGACGGTCGTCCTCTCCCTGCGGGAGCGCTCATCTTCGAGGTCGGCCTCCTCTCCCTGGGAGCAGTGGACCCTCCCGATCAGGGTCCTCTCTCCTCCTCCTCCTTCTCCCTCTCCTTCTCCCGCTCCTCCTCCTCCTCCTCGCCTCGGGGAGAGAGCGGAGGAGCAGCAGCGGCGGGAGGCAGCGGAGCAGCGTCCCCTCCGAGGCGGCGACGGGGTCCGTTCCCTGCTGCTCTCGATCTCGTCGCGCGCCGCCGCCCGGACGAGCCACATCCCCCCGGTGCTCACGGCGAGCGTCGTCACCTTCCCGTTCGAGATAAGGCTCGAGGGCGGGGCGGCAGGAGCGGCGGAAGCGGCAGAAGCGGGCTTTTCCTCCTCTCCTTTGACGCGAATCGGAAACCAGCTGCAGCGGAGCAGCCTCAACCCCCGCGCTTCTTCTTCTCCTTCGCCCTCCCCTTCGCCCTCGGCCGGGAGCGTCCTTCGGGGGGGTCTGGGAGCGGTCAAGAGGCTGCTGCAGGCCGCGCCGCCGCCTCCCGTCCTCGGGTAAGAAAAGGCAGCGGACAGAGAGAGAGAGGGGAAGAAGGAGAAGGGAAGGAGGGCTCCCCCGCATGCACCGGCCGCCGAGCCAGCAGGGACTCCTCCTCCCTCCTCCTCCTCCTCCTCCTCCTCCTCCGGCTGCTCCTTCTCTTTCGGTCGCGCCTTACGCTCCCGCTCTCTCCCCGCCCTCGTCTCCGGAAAACGGAGGAGGAGAAGGGCGAGGAGAGGAACGAGGGCGGCGCCCCTCCCCTCGACGACAGCGGCGCCGCTCCGGCCTCTTCGAGGCCGCCGCGGCTCTGCTCCGGAGAGGGGCGACGGCTCTCGTCTCCTGCGTCGGCGTCGGAGGCACCGGCAGAAGCCCCCTTGAGCCATCGATCGGCTTCGTCGCTCGGAGGCGGCAGCAGCAGCAGCACGAGCAGCAGCAGCGCCAGCACCAGCGGCTCTCGCTCGCTTCTTCTCCTGCGGCAGCAGCAGAAGCAGGAGAGACGGCGCCTCGACAGCAGCAGCTCCAGCTCCACTCTGCTCCAGGGACAGCAGCGGCGATGCCGTCGGATCCCTCTTCTTCCTCGGCGGCGGCGGCGGCGGCGGTCGCGGCCCTCTCCGCCGCCCGCGACGCCGCCGCCGCCCTCCTCGCCGGCCGCGGCGCCCTCGACGACTTTGAGAGGCTGCGCGCGCGCGCGCAGAGGGCCGCGCCCGCGGCCTGCGCCGCGGCGCTGCGCCCGGAGAACCGCGGGAAGAACAGGTACAGCGACGTGCTGGCCCCGGACCACAGCCGGGTGGTCCTGAGGGCGAGCCTGGAGGAGGTGGCGAGAGGGGGGGGAGGAGGGGGGGGAGGGGGCGCGGAAGGGCGGGAAGGGGCAGCGGCGGCGGCGGCGGCGAACGAGCGAGGAGGGCAGCTCTCTCCTCCTCCTCCCGCGCCCCCTCCGTCCACCACCGGAGGCTACATCAACGCCTCCCTCCTCTCCTCCCGCCCAGGAGAGCGCCCCGCCTGGTCCTACGTCGCAGCGCAGGGCCCCCTGCCCTCGACGGTGCTCGACTTCTGGACGCTCGTGGCGCAGCTGCGGTCCCCCGTCGTCGTCTCGCTGACGCGGCCCGAGGAGCGCGGCGTCGAGAAGTGCGCCCGGTACCTCCCGGCGGCCGCCTACGGGGACGCGAACGACGCCGACGACGCGGCGGCCCGGGGCGCCCGGGGGGACGATCTCTGCCTGCCCCACAGCGCCGTCTTCGGGGGGATCCGGGTCTCGTGCGGGCGGGCCTGGGCCGCGGGCCCGGGGCTCGTCGCGCGCCGCGTCGCCGTCGAGATCGGCGCGCCCCGCGCTCCCTCTTCCCCGCCGCCGTCGCCGCCGCCGCCGCCGCCGTCGCCGCCGCCGCCGCCGTCCTCCCTGCCAGCTTTCCGGCACTCGCTGCTCCACTTCCACGTCGACGACTGGCCAGACCACGGCGCGCCGGCGAGCTCGGCGTCCCTTCGGGCTGCCGCGGCGGCGATGCGGGGAGCCGTGGACGGAGCGAGAGAGAGGGCGAGGGAGGCGGGGGGGGGAGGGGGCACCGGCGACGACCGGGGCGCCGGCGTCGTCGGTCCGCCGGTCGTTCACTGCTCGGCCGGTGCGTCCTCGTTCGCTTTTTTTTTTCCCGCGTTTTTTTCCCCTCTCCGTTTCGTTCTTCTTCGTCTTCGTCGCTCACTCCTTTTTTTTGCACCCCGCGGAAAAGTACCTAAAACAACAATGCAGGGATCGGGAGGACGGGAACTCTCCTGGCGGTCGACATTGCCGCGAGGAGGCTCCGGGCCGCCGTCGAGGAAGCGGCGGCGGCGCCGAGCAGCTCCTCCTCCTCGCCTCCTCCCTCGCCCTCCGCCGAGGCGGCGCTCTCCGCCGCCGCCCGCGCCGTCGCCGTGCGCAGGGTCGTCCGCAGGCTCCGGGACCGCAGGCCTGGGATGGTGCAGACCGCGGGGCAGTACGCCGCGATCGTCGCGGCGGTGCGCGACGAGGCGGCGGAGCTGCTGGGGGATCTGCTGACGACGAACGCCGAAGAGGCCTCCCGCTCGACCCCCTCGCTTCCGCTTCCTGCTGCTGCTGCTGCTGTCGTCAGTGTTTCCGTTCCTCCCGGAGGGTTGCTCAGCGACGAAGGGAGCGGGGAGGACGACTGAAATCTAATCGTGCTTTGCCTTTTTCGTTGGTGTAAAAACTGAACAGAAAAGAGCTGGAGAGAGAAGAAAGGTCGGGGTCGAGAGAGGCGAGCGAGTGAGCGAGAGAGCGAGAGAGAGCGAGAGAGGCGTCGAATTCCACTTTTTTTCTTTCCATCGTCGGGGCCCTAGCCGTGCCTCCCGAGACTTCTCCTTTGTGCCTCCAACGCTCTCTCCACGACTCGCGATGTCCTCTTCTGCGTGAGCACCTCCCAGTGGCGAGTGTTTGTGAACGCGGAAAGGAGAAAGCGTTCGCAGCTGCTGGGGTTTGAAAGAAGGAGGTGGCTGCTGAGAGGCATTTCGTCTTTTCTCAAGTCCCATCTTCAATTTCTGAGTTTTTCTCTTTTCTCGACCGTGGGCTTTCTTTTAGGGGGCTGCGTTCGCTCTCTTTCTGCTCTCACCATTCGACTGCGAGGGCGCTTTTTTGCTTGACGTAGAGCAGGGAGTAGAGCCGGAACGGAAAAGAGGCCAGGAAACGCGCTTTGTTGCCGCCCATCGTCGTCGTCTAAGAAAGGTTTGATGACGTCGCTCGCGGCGATGGGAGCAGGAGGCCTCCCGCCTCGCGGGGCCCCCCTTTTGTCGGCCTCGCAGCGTGGAGGTGGCCTCTACGCCGACCAGGGCCTCGCCAGGGCCCTCGGCGAACTGTGCAGGCCAGGTGAGAGAAGGGATTGATGTTTTTTTTTACGCCCTCCTTGATTGGTCTGCCGAGTTTTGCCTCTCGACCTCACCTCTTCTCCGTCGTCGCTCACCACCACCACCATCGTCTTCGCACTCCCTCTCCTCCCACTCCCCTCACCGAAGGCGCCCTTGAGCGCTGGCGCGACGGTGAGCGGCCCCTGCGCGACTACATAGAGACCGCGGCCTCGGAGGCCGCGACGGCGGGCTACTACTTCGGCGCCGGCGTCGGCTCCGGCGGCTCCTTCTTCTCCGACGCCGGCGGCCTCGGCGGCGCCGCGGGCGGCGCCGGCGGCGGGCTCCCGCGCCTGCTCTCCGAGGCCCTCCGCCGCGTCGGCGCGCTTGTCACGTCTCCCGACCCGGCGGAGCGGCTCGGGGGCGTCCTCGCGGTCGACGAGCTGATCGACGTGCGCGCCCTGGGCGAGCCCGGGGCGCGGATGGCGGCGCTGGCGGGCTGCCTGCAGCACGTGCTGGCCACCGCGGGGGGCTCGCCCGGGGACAGGCCGGCGCTGGAGGCCGCGGCGGAGGCGCTGGGGCACCTGGCGCGCGGCGGCGGCGCCCTGGCCGCGGAGGCGGTCGAGGCGGAGGTGCGGCGGTGCCTCGGGTGGCTCCGGGCGGGGACGACGGCGGACCGAGGCGGCGGCGGCGGCGGGGGCGGCGGCGGCGGCGGGGACCTGGCTGCGAGCGTCCCTCAGGGCGCTCCCTTGGGGGGCGTCGGCGGCCTCTCCGGGGTCAGCAGCAGCAGTGCCTCCGCTCAGCAGCAGCAGCGGGAGCAGCAGCAGCAGGTCCGGCACCACCACCACCACCACGCGCACCACCTCGGCGACCGGCGCCTCGCCGCCGCGCTCGCGCTTCGCGCGCTGGCCGAGTCGGCGCCCGCGGTGTTCAATGTCCACGTCCGCGCGTTCATCGACGCCGTCTGGGCCGGGCTCCGCGATCCTCGCCCGGCGGTGCGCGATGCGTCCACCAGAGCGCTCAGGGCATGCCTGGTGCTGGTCGAGGCGCGCGAGACGAGGTACCGGGTGCAGTGGTACTATAGGCTGTTCGAGGAGTCGCGCCGCGGGCTCGAGGCCGCCGCCGCCGCCGCCGCGAGGGCTTCTTCCTCGTCTCCTTCGCCTCCGGTCCCCCCCGAAGTCGTGCTGGGTTCCCTGGCGGCCCTGGGAGAGCTGCTGGCCCACACGGGAGAGTTCATGCTCGCGCGGGTGCGGGAGGTGGCCGCTGCGGCGCTGCGGTTCCGAGGCTGCGACGCGAGGGGCAACCCGCCGCCGCCGCCGCTGCGCGCCGCGGCGCTGGCCCTGGTGCCGCGCCTCGCCCGGTTCGCGCCGGAGCGCTTTGCTGCGACTTACTTGGGGCCCTGCCTGGAGTTTGCGCTCGAAGCCTTGAGGGCCCCGCTGGTGCCCAGGGCGACTGCGGCGGAGCAGCAGCAGCAACAGCAGCAGCACTCGCAGCAGCAGGGCGGCGTCGAAGGGAACGCTGCCGGCTTCGACCGCGAGCGGGGCGGCAACGCGCCGCTCGACGGCGGCGACCGCTGGCGCAACGGCGCTTCTTCCGCCGGCGGCGGCATCGGTGGCGGCAGCCTCGACAGGGGCATCGAGCGCTCGTCGTTCGACTCCTCCCATGCCCATGCTCCTGCTGCAGGTGCTTCCTTCTCCGCGTCCTCGCTTTATTCCCTGGGGTCCGGAGGGGGAGCAGCGGCAGGAGCGGGGAGCGCCTCTCGCTCGACCCCGCCGACGGAGATCGGCGCGCTGTTCGGCACGGAGCGCCGCGCCGCCTTCGCCGCGATCGGGGCCACCGCGCTGGCCCTGTCGCAGGCCGGGTGCGCACAGGGGATGGTCTCGGCCCTCCCTGCGGTCGCGGACGCGATCGCGGACACGCTGACGGGCGGGGCCATCGTGAGCGCCGCGAGCCTGATGCCCGGAGGGGTCGGCAGAGGGGGCCCGAGCTCGTCGTCGTCGTCGGCGGCGAGCGAGCGCAGCGCTGCTGCGGCCAGCCAATTCGCTGCGATGGCGACGGCTCCTTCTTCTGCCCTCGCGACGCCGGCCTGGGCCTCGACGCCGCCCGGGCCCGCTGCCGTTTCCGCTGCCGCCGCGGCTCCTGCTCCGACGGATCCTGCTCCGAGCAGCGCTTACTCGGTCCCGATGTCAACGTCGGTGCCCTCGGCGACGGACCCCGCCTCCTCGGCCTTTTTCTCTTCCGCTTCCTCGGAGCAGCAGCAGCAGCAGCGGCTGCAGCAGGGGCGCGATGCAAGGAGGTCGGCGAGCCTTCCCAACGCGGCTGCTGCCGCGGCGGCTGGGCTCGGAGGCGGCGGAGCTCCGGCGGCGACGGCTGCAGCGGGGGCTCCGACCCCGGCTCCCATCCCCGCGACGACCCCTTCCTCCCACGCCGCCGCGGCCTTCTCCACGCCCGCGGCGGCCGCCGCCGCCGCCGAGCTCATCGCGCACGCGCTCGCCTGCGCCGGAGACCTGGCCACGGCGATGGGCGACGCGTGGAGGCCGCACGCGGCGGCGCTGCTCCCGCTGATGGCCGCGACGGGGCTGTCCCCGCCGCTGGTCTCGGCCCTGGGGGCCACCGCGGCGGCTCTGCCCGACCTGGCCCCGGCGGTGAGGGGCGCGCTGCTGGACCTGCTGGCGGCGGTGCTGGCGAGGCACCGGAGCGGCGGCGGCGGCGGCGGCTCCTCCGCTTCGGGAGCTGGGGCTGGGGGAGCTCACGCGGGCGCGGGCTCCATGGTCCCCAACGGGGACGGCCCGCTCGCCATCGCCGCCGCCGCGGCTGCCGCCAACGCCGCCGCGGCGGCCGCGGGGGCCATCGCCGTCGCGGTGGGCTCGGCGGGGTCGGCGGGGGCGGCGCCCCTCGGAGGGATCGGCGGCGGCAGCGGCGCCCCCTCGCCTCTGCTCCCGCACTCTTCGTCGCCGTCGTCGAGCAGCAGCAGCGGCGGCGCCGTCCGGCTCGCGCTGCGCACGCTCGCGACGACCGACCTGGGCCAGCCCGCCGCCCTGCTCCACTTCGGGAGGAGGGCCGTGCTGCCGCTGCTCGACGACCCGGACCCGGGGACGAGGCGGGCGGCGGCGGCGGCGGCGGCCGCCGTCGCCCGCAGGGCGATGCCCGCGGCGGCCGCCGGCGTCGCCGTCGTCGCAACCAGGCAGGGGCTGGTCAAGGTGCCCGGGGCGCTGCACCGGTGGCAGCTGCAGCAGCAGATGCAGTTTCAGCAGCAGCAGATGGTGCTGCTGCAGCAGCAGGAGCGGGAGCAGCAGGCTGCGGCCGAGGCCGAGGCAGCTGCGCTGGCTGCTGATGCAGCAGCAGCTGCTGCCGCTGCGGCGCCGGCGGCAGCGGCGGCCGGCGGGCTCTTCACCGGAGGGGACTCGGCGGGGGCCAACGGCGGCTTCCGCCCTCCCCCTCCTCCCCCCCGGCCCCTCCCCGCCCCTTCCCCCTCGTCCGCCGCCTCCTCGTCCTCCCTGTTCCTGCTCCCGCTCCCCGGCGCGGCCAGGGACGCGGACGCCGTCGTCGCCCGCCTCCTCCGCGCCGCCGCCGCCGACCCGAGCCCCGCCGTCCGCCGCGCGGCGCTCGACGCGCTGCTCGCGTCCCCGGCCCTCGACGGCCTGCTCGCCCAGGCGGACGCCCTGCCCGCGCTGCTGCTGTGCCTCAACGACGAGGCGGGGTCGGCGTCGGCGCGGGGCGTGCGGTCGGCGGCGCTCGCGCTGTGCGGCAGGCTCGGCAGGGCCAACCCGGCCGCGGTGCTGCCCCCGCTGCGCCGGCACCTGATGCAGCTGCTGGCGGACCTCGAGTCGGCCCCCGGCGGGAGGGCGGCGGGCGAGGCGGCGCGGCTGCTGGGCGACCTCAGCAGGGCCTGCCCGCGGCTGGTGCGGCCGTACGTGGGGCCGCTGATGCGGGCGCTGATCGCGCGGATGGCGCCCCCCGCGCCGACGCCCGTCTCGGCGCTCCTGCCTCCGGGCGGGCTCGCGTCGGTCTCGGCCGCCGCTGCCGCTGCCGCGGCTGCTGCGGTCTCTGCTGCCGCTGCCGCCGCGGCCGCCGCGGCCGCTGGTTCCAACCCTGCTGGCGGGGGAAACCTCGCCGGAGTCGGCGGAGGGAGCATGCGAGGCGGCGTGAGCGGTGAAAGCCACAGCAGCAGCAACGTCGCCGCCGCCGCCGCGGCGGCGGCGGCCGCCGCGGCGGCGGGGGACCCCGGGGCAGCCGCCGGGGCGGCCGCGGCCTCGGCCGCGGCCGCGGCAGCCGCGGCAGACGCCGCCGCGGCTGCCCTGCCCGCCGTGCTGGAGACCGCGGGCGAGCTCGCGCGCGTCGCCGGCGGCGAGCTCTTGGCCCCGCACGCAAGGGAGCTGCTCCCGCTGATCATCGACGCCATCGCCGCCGGGGGCTCTTCCGCCGGGCAGGGCGACGAGGGCGCCGCAGCGGGAGGAGGAGGGGGTTCTTTTTCCGATCCGACGTCCTCTTCGAGCTCGAGCTCCAACCCTCCGTCGTCGTCGTCGTCGTCGTCGCAGGGCTCCTCTGGCTCTGGCGCCGGCGGCGAGCGCCGGCGAGTCGCCATCGCGACGCTCGGCGCCGTCGTCGAGTCGACCGGCCTCGCCATGACTCCCTACGCCGAGTACCCGCACCTGCTGGGCCTCCTGCTCCACACCCTGGCGGAGGGCCCGCCCTCGGGCCGCGCGGGCGTCCTCAAGGTGCTGGGCACGCTGGGCGCGCTCGACCCGCACGCGCACAAGGTCAACTGCGCCGGCCTGTCGGGCGAGGGGAAGCTCGAGGCCGAGGGGGTCCGCCCGCAGCACCGAGGCGGCGGGGGGCTCGGGGGAGGCGTGGGAGGAGCCGGCGGCGGGCTCGCGGGGGCGGGGGTCGCGGGGACGGGGTCGCTGGCGGCGAGGGCGGCCGCCGCGAGGGGGGCGGCGGCGGCGGCGGCCGGGCGCGGCGGGGGCGCGGCGGCCGCCGCGGCCGCCGCCGCCGCCTCCGTCGCGGCCTTCGGGGCCGGTGCCCCCGGCCCGGGGGCCATCGCAGGCACCCTGGGAGCCAGGGCAGGGTTCGAGGCCGCGACGGAGCTGCTTCCCGCGGGAGGGCTCGCCGCGGCGGGCGACGAGTACTACGCAGCGGTGGCGCTCCGCGCGCTGCTGCGGGCGCTGCGCGACGCGACGCGGAGCTCGACGGCGGCGGCGGCCGACGCCGCCAACTCGAACTCGAGCTCCGGCGGCGCCTCCTCGACCGCCGCCGCGGCCGCCGCGGCCTCTGGCCTGGCCCACCACCGCGGAGGGGTCGCCCGCGCGCTCTTCTACGTGCTGGGCTCGCTCCGCGGCGGCGCGGTGCCCTGCCTGCCCACGGTCATGCCGGCGCTGCTGCACACGCTGCGCGGCGCAGCCGAGGACGAGCCGCTCCAGGAGTTCATGCTGGCGCAGCTCGCGAGCCTCGTGGCGACGCTCGGTCCCCATTTGAGGAGGTGGCTTCCCGAGCTGCTGGCTGCCTCCAATGATGCGTGGACGATCGCGGCGGCGAGCGCCGCGGCGAGCGCCGCCGCAGCCGCCGCGGCCACCGCTGTGGGTGGGGGGAGCAGAGGAGGGGGCGATTTCTTGCTTCCGCCGCCGTCGTCAAACACTTCGGCCGCCGCCGCCGCCGCCGCGGCGGCAGCCGCCGCCGCCGCCGCAGCAGCCGCCTCCGGAGCCTCTCCCTCCTCTCATTCCTCCTCAGCCACCTCGGCCCCGCACAGGCTCCTCCAGCGCGCCCTGGCTCTCCAGGAGAAGCTGGCGGCCGCGATGGGCGACGACATGCGGGACGCGCTCCCCGAGCTGCTCCCCCGCTTCGCCGCGCTCTTTGCCGACGCGGCGCGCCGGGGCGACGCCGACCTGGTGCCCCCGGCCCTGGCCGTCCTCGAGGCCCTGGGCCCGGCGCTGGAGGGCCACCTGACGCTGCTGCTGCCTTCGCTGCTGCGGCTGGTGCAGCCCCCGGGGCCCGGCCTGCCCCCGGCTACCAGGGCCGCGGCGCTCCGCGCGCTCGTGAGGCTGCTCCCGCGGCTCGACGCCGCGCCGCACGCGTCGGGCGTGCTGCACCCTCTGGTCAGGCTGGCGGAGACCGCGCCGACGCCCGAGCTGGTCTCTCTCGCCGCCGACGCGTTCGTGGCCCTGGCCCCCTGCCTGGGGATGCCGGCGGTGGCGCTGTTCGTTCCGGCGATGGCCTCCGCGCTGGCGAGGAGGGGCGGGGGCGGCGGGGGGAGCGGAGGCGTTGCTTCCTCTTCTCGGCACCACCCCGGCCACCACCACCACGGCCACGGCCACGGCCACGGCCACGGCCATCCCTCCTTCCACCACCAGGGCTTCGAGCGCCTCGCCGCCTCGCTCTCGGCCCCGGCCCCGCCCTGCGTGGCCGGCGACGACGCCCCGCTCCTCGCCCCGGACTTTGGCGAGGCGGACCCGGCCGAGGAGGCGGGCGGGAGGCTCAACGACGGCCTCAAGTGGCACTGCCCCGACGCCGGTGCCGCCGCCGCGGCGGCCTCGGCCGAGCCCCCCGAGAGGCACGCCGTCTGCGAGGCGTCGCTGCGCAGGGCCTGGGAGTCGTCGCAGCGGTGCACGGCGGACGACTGGGACGAGTGGGCGCGCCGCTTCGCGGTCGAGCTGCTGCGGCAGAGCCCCTCGCCGCCGCTGCGCGCCGCGGCGCCGCTCGCGCAGGCTAGGCCGGCCGTCGCCCGCGAGCTCTTCCCCGCGGCGTTCGTGTCCTGTTGGGCCGAGCTGAGCCCGGGGGCGCAGGACGCGCTCGTGCGGTCGCTCGAGGCCGCGTTGGCCTCGCCGTCGATCCCGGCGGAGACCGTGACCGCGCTGCTCGACCTGGCCGAGTTCATGGAGCACGACGACGGCGACCGGCCGCTGCCGCTCGACGGGCGCGCCCTGGGCGAGCTGGCGCAGAGGTGCCACGCGTTCGCCAAGGCGCTGCACTATAAGGAGGCGGAGTTTGCGGTGAACCCGGAGGGGGCGATCGAGGCGCTGATCTCGATCAACAACGCGCTCAGGCAGCCCGAGGCGGCCGTCGGGGTGCTCAAGGTGGCGCAGCGGGTGAGTGCATTGAGTTTTTTGTTGTTGTTGTTCTTACGCGTCTTTTTTTCAACGCCCTCTCTTCTCAATCTCACACATTGGGCCCTTTCCCCGCGGGGGGCTTCCAAACGACCTAACAACAATAACAACAAAAAACCCAACAACAAAAAACAGGACCTGCACATGGAGCTCAAAGAGGGCTGGTACGAGCGCCTCCAGCGCTGGGACGAGGCCCTCGCCGCCTACGACGCCCGGCTCGCCTCGGCTTCTTCCGCTTCCGCTTCCGCTTCTGCCGCCGGGGAAAAGTCGCCATCTTCTTCTTCGTCGTCGGCAGCGGCGGCGGCAGCGGCCTCGAAGGCAGCCGCCAACGCCGCCGTCGCCGACGCCACCGCGGGCAGGCTGCGCTGCCTCGCGGCGCTGGCGCGCTGGGAGGAGCTGGCCTCGGGGTGCGCCGCGGCCTGGGCCGCCGCGGGACCCAGGGCACGCAGGGAGCTCGCTCCGCTGGCCTCCCTGGCCGCCTGGCACATGGGCGAGTGGGACGACATGGCGGTGTACGCGTCGGAGCTCGGAGGCGGGGGTGGAGGGAGCGGAGGCAGTCTCCATCATCATCACCCGCCCGGCGCCGCCGGCGCCGCCGCCGGCGTGAGCAACATCAGGGGCGGCGGAGCTGCGCACTCTCCTGCTCCTTCTGCTTCTGCTGCATCTTCTGCTACGGGAAACGCCCGCGCCGCGCTCTCTGCCTACTCCAACGGCGTCTACGCCAACGGAGGAGCGGGGGGTCTGGAAGACGGTTCCTCCTCCCATGCCGCCGCCGCCGCGGCCGCCGCTGCCGCAGCCGCCGCCGCCGCGGCCCACCAGGCCCACCTCCACCACGCCTCGGCTTCGGGCCCGGCCTCCTCGGCGGCCTCCTTCCTCCACGCCGTGCTCGCCGTCCGTGGCGGCGCCTTCGGCGTCGCGCGCGCGCACGTTTCCGCCGCCCGCACGGCGCTCGGGACGGAGCTCGCCGCGCTGGTGCGCGAGAGCTACGAGAGGGCCTACGCGGACGTCGTGAGGGCGCAGCAGCTGGCGGAGCTGGACGAGGTGATCGACTACTCGCTGGCCGGGCTGGCCGTGGGCGCGAGCAACCATGGAAGCAGCGGGAGCGGCGTCGGGCTCTCCGGCTCCTCCTCTTCCCGCTCCCGCTCGCCCGACCGCCGCCGCGCGCAGCAGCCCGCGCTCGCCTCGGTCGCCTCCGCCACGCACTCCCCCTTGCTCGCCATCAACGCCGACGTCGCCGCGGCCGCCGCCGCCGCCGCCGCCCTCGACCCGCAGCAGGCTGCGGCCACGCGCGAGCGCATCCGCGCGATGTGGCGGCTGCGCCTCGACGGCGTGCAGCGCAACGTCGAAGTCTGGCAGGCGCTGCTCTCGGTCCGGTCGCTGGTGCTGCCGATGCACGACGACGCGCGCACGTGGGTCAAGTTCGCGAGCCTGTGCCGCAAGGGGGGCAGGGCCGATCAGGGGAGGAGGACGCTGGTGCAGCTGCTGAGGTACGACCCCGCCGGCGTGCAGCAGGAGGTTGTCCGTCAGCAGCAGCAGCAGCAGCAGTCGCTGTCGTCGCTGTCGTCGCTGTCGTCGGCCGTTGACGTCGACGACGACGGCAACGCCCTCGGCACGTGTTCGACCCCTCCGCCTCCCCTTGTCGTCGTCACCCCCAACGGCTTCGGCGCGGGATCCGGCTCCCCACTCGTCATGTTCGCCTACGCCAAGCACGAGTGGGCCACGGCGCCGGACCCGGCGGCCCGCGCGAGGGCGCTGGCGCGGCTGTCGGACCTGTGCGCCGAGGTGACCCCGGGGAGCGGCGGCGGCGGTGGCGCCGGCGGCGTCGGAGCGATCGCCACCCCTCCTGCCGACGACGACGGCGGCTCCTCCTCTTCGGCCGCCGCCGCTGCTGCGGCGGCTCGCGCGGGAGCGGAGAGGCACGGCTACCGCGCCCCGCTCGCCGCGCGGGTCAACCTGAGGATGGGCCTCTGGACCTGGTCGGCGACGTCGTCCGCGGCGCTGGCCGCCGCCGCCGCCGCCTCGGCCTCCGCCTCCGCAGGGGCGCCGGCCGGCCTCGCGGGCTCCGGGGGCAGCGGCAGCGGCGCCGGGCTCCTGTACCCGACCTCCTCGGGGGGGCCCCTGCTCCACAGCATCCCCTCGGGGGGATACGCCACCGGAAGCATGGGAGACGGGAGCGGGAGCAACAGCTCTTCCGCGGCCGCCGCCGTCGTCGACGACGCGCTGATCGGCCGCGTGCTCGCGCACCTCGAGCTCGCGACCGCCCGCGCCCCGGACTGGGCCCGCGCCTGGCACGCCTGGGCGCTGTTCAACGTGCAGGCTATGGAGCACTACGCGCGCGTCGGGGACGTGGCCGCGGCGCAACGGCACGCGGCGCCGGCGGTGCGCGGGTTCTTCGCGTCGGTCGCCGTCGGCGCGGGTGACACGGGCGCGCACCGCACGGCGCAAGGAGGCAGCGGCGGCGAGGGGCGAGAGGGCGGGGGACCCTCTCCCGCGTCCGCCGCGGCCTCCTCGCTCGCGGCCTCCTCCTTCTCCCCGCACGCCTTCTACCGCCCCTCCTCGTCCTCCTCGCGCAACCTGCAGGACATCCTGCGCCTCCTGACGCTCTGGTTCAACCACGGCGCGCAGCCCGACGTGCGCGACGCGCTGACCGAGGGCTTCGGCCACGTCAGCGTCGACACCTGGCTGGGGGTGCTCCCGCAGATCATCGCGCGCATCCACAGCCGGCAGGGCGCGGTCCGTGGGCTGATCCACACGCTGCTGGTGGCCGTGGGGCGCAGGCACCCGCAGGCGCTGATGTACCCGCTGCTGGTCGCCTGCAAGTCGCAGTCGCCGCTGCGGAGGCAGGCGGCGGCCGCCGTCGTCGACGCCGTGCGCCAGCACTCGGCGACGCTGGTCGACCAGGCGCAGCTAGTCTCGCGCGAGCTGATCCGCATTGCGATCCTGTGGCACGAGATGTGGCACGAGGCGCTCGAGGAGGCCTCGAGGCAGTACTTCGGCGAGTCCAACGTCGAGGGGATGCTGGCGACGCTGCTGCCGCTGCACGAGATGATGGAGAGGGCCGGCCCCACGACGCTGAAGGAGGTGGCGTTCGTGCAGGCGTACGGCAGGGAGCTGGCCGAGGCGCACGAGTGGTGCCAGAAGTATCGGGCGTCGAGGAAGGAGGCGGAGCTGCACCAGGTGAGAAAGGATTGAGCCCCCCCCCCCTCTTTTTTTCTTCCCCTCGAGGGTTTTCTTTCCTCCCCTTCTTCTTTTCTCTTTCTCTTTCTGCTTCTCCCTCTCCTTTTCTCACGCACCTCGTCATTCCCCTCGCCTCCCCGCCCCTCTCTCTCTCCCTCTCCCCCCCTTCATTCATAACGAAACCAGGCCTGGGACCTCTACTACCACGTCTTCAAGCGGATCAACAAGCAGCTCCCCTCGCTGACGTCGCTCGACCTGCAGTACGTCGCGCCGGCGCTCGTCCGCGCGCAGGGGCTCGAGCTCGCGGTCCCGGGCACCTACGCCGCGGGCGAGCCCGTCGTGACCATCGCGGCCTTCGCGCCCACGCTGACCGTCATCACGTCGAAGCAGCGGCCGCGCAAGCTGACGATCCACGGCTCCGACGGCGCGGAGTACGTGTTCCTGCTGAAGGGGCACGAGGACCTCAGGCAGGACGAGCGCGTCATGCAGCTGTTCGGCCTCGTCAACTCGCTCCTGGCGGGCGACGCGGCCTCCGCCGCGCGCGGGCTCTCGATCGCGAGGTACGCGGTCATCCCGCTGTCGCCCAACTCGGGCCTGATCGGCTGGGTGCCCAACTGCGACACGCTGCACGCGCTGATCCGCGAGTTCCGCGACGCGCGGCGCACACCGCTCAACGCCGAGCACCGGCTGATGCTGGGGATGGCGCCCGACTACGACGCGCTCTGCGTGATCCAGAAGGTCGAGGTCTTCGAGCACGCGCTGGACTCGACGAGCGGCGACGACGTCAAGCGCGTGATGTGGCTCAAGTCGCGCAACTCGGAGGTCTGGCTCGAGCGGCGGACGGCCTACACGCGCTCGTGCGCGGTCATGTCGATCGTCGGGTACCTGCTCGGGCTGGGCGACCGCCACCCGTCCAACCTGATGCTCGACCGCTACTCGGGCAAGCTGCTGCACATCGACTTCGGCGACTGCTTCGAGGCGTCGATGCACCGCGAGAAGTTCCCCGAGCGCGTGCCCTTCAGGCTGACGCGCATGATGGTCCGCGCGATGGAGGCCGCCGGCATCGAGGGCAACTTCCGGTTCGCGGCCGAGACGACGGCCCGCGTGCTGCGTTCGCACAAGGACAGCGTGCTGGCGATGCTGGAGGCGTTCGTGCACGATCCCCTGATCAACTGGAGGCTGCTGAACACGGCCGAAGGCGGCGGCGGTGTCGGAGCGGGAGGCGGCGGCGCGACGGGGCAGGCGAACGCCGCGGCGGCCGGCGGAGCGACGGCGGCGGCGGCCGACGTTGTCGGAAACGCGACCGCGGAGCAGCAGCAGCTGCTCCTGCAGCAGCAGCAGTCTCAGCATGGCATCAGCTTTGCCGAGCAGCAGAGCGCGGCGGCAGGAGGAGATCCCTCGACGGCTTCCGGAGAGCAACAGCAAGACGCCGCGTCTGCCGCCGCTGCCGCCGCCGCCGCTGCCGCCGCCGCCGCCGGGGACGCCAACGAGGCCCTGAACGAGCGCGCCGTCGCCGTCATGAAGCGCACCAGCGACAAGCTGACGGGCCGCGACTGGGACGGCGGCGGCAGCGGCAGCAGCGGCGCCGCGGGCGCCGCCGCCGCCGGCGTCGCCTCGAGCTCGGCGTTGCCGGCCTCGGCCGCGGCGCAGCAGCAGCAGCAGCAGCAGGGCGATCCCGACTCCGTTGCCGCACAAGTCGACAGGCTGATCTCGCAGGCGACGTCGCACGAGAACCTGTGCCAGAGCTACATCGGCTGGTGCCCGTTCTGGTAGGAGGAGTGGGAGGAGGGGCAGGGGAAAGAAGAAGTGAGAAGGAAGGAGAGGAGAAAATGGAGCGTTTTGGGTGGGCGAGAGAGTTTTGTGTGTGTGTGCGTGTGCGTGTTGAGTGTGGTGGGTGGGTGGGTGGGGGGGGGGGGGGTGT
>Ga0210003_1000862_pt1 | contig 27269 bp, 23 predicted proteins | sample LantaG_FD_182804 | JGI IMG/M metagenome (GOLD analysis project Ga0210003, IMG submission 182804) | Deep subsurface microbial communities from Baltic Sea to uncover new lineages of life (NeLLi) - Landsort_02402 metaG (SPAdes) (version 2) | ecosystem: Environmental > Aquatic > Marine > Oceanic >... | reverse complement strand
GATATGCCATGCAATGGGGTAGGTCTGTACCAGAGGTGAAATCACAACACAATCACCTGCTACGAATCAGTACCGACGAAAAAAAACTTATTTTTCTCGATTTCACTCCCCAAGTGAGAAAGTTGGGTTAATCGCCGCCGGCTCAAGCTCACCCGATGCGCCCGCACCATAAGCTGCAATAATCCCGCTGAAAATACATGCCAATCCAATAAAAATTCCATACCTCTTCATTGTTGCGTCCCTTTCAAACTTTTACCGCGTGTGCAAAAACAGAATTTACACACCCTACTTGCTCTCGATGTAGACGGTGGTCTGTTCAATTTTATAATCCATTTTCGCACGATGGCAAAGAATTAAAAGCACTTCCATTACGGAAAAATCCTCGGCGGAAAAGTGGATATCCGGTATCCTGTTAATCTCTCCAGGTTCGGCCCGGAGCTGGAAATGGATCTTCTTATCTGCTGCTTCCAAGGCGAAATTTTCTGCCATTTGGTCAAGCAATTTGACGGCACTTCGAATATTTCCGTTGAGCGCGATTTTCGGCAGGATGGTGCTGTCAAGTTTGGCGAGAATCATGTCATCATTACGTATTGGTTTGACGAAAGTCACGCCCTCATTGACGATCCAAACATATTTATCGCTTTTGTTTTCCGGGTGCAGTGTATAAGGTACACCTGGGACGAATTTCTTTAATTGGTCTTCATTAAATTCCACATAAAATCCCTGAAAATCTCCGTTGCTCATACTCGAAGTGCCGTTGTAGTTTCCGTGGGTAATGACAATATCAGGATGTCCCTCGGCTCGCAAACGAAAGTTGAAACCGGCATTTTCGACGAAATCATCGAGCTGTCGATGATCCTGGCCAAGCAGCCATTCCTTGATGCCGATTAAATAGGTTCCTTCACGCAGGCTTCCTCCGGCGAACTCGGGAACTCTCGTATCGCCCTCGCAATAGACCGCGTTGATATGCGCCTCTTGGATTTGCCTGTATTCTACAAAGGGATAGGGGTGCGGTTCTATGGCAACGTAAGAGTCGCCGGAATTCGCCTTGAAGAACTTCACGAGGTCGTTTTCCATTTCGTCTTTGATGCCGTGAGCCACTCCGTTATAAGTGACACATTGGGCGCAGAGCAGCTTCTCCCGATAGATGTTTTGGCTTATCTGCCAGCGGTCGGGCATCATTTTTTCGGCAATCGCCTCGCGGATGATATTCGCCTCCTTCTCGCTCCAGGCATCCCGTGACGGCAGGGTATCGTTGCGGTCCATATATCCCATGTAAATATATTGCGGGATTTGCCGGTGGGCCTGCTCATCATAGGGCCGCCCGGTGAAGGTCTCGATGCCGGCAATACCAATGGGAAAGGGCAGCGTATGGCCATTCCGCGTGCTGATGGGGAGCGTTGGAATGCCGTTGACACCGCCCGCAGCCGCAGCCTTTACCCGTTCGGGATGTAAAAAGGCGAAACGGTTGCAGAATTTTGCCGAGGCCGAGAATCCGTGCATAAAAACCTTATCGTGCATCTTGAATCCGTTGGCTCGCAGCAGTTCGAAGGCATGGTCGATCATGGCAATCAACTGCAGGTCGATCCGCTTGAGTTTACCTTCGTTTATTTCCAGCGTGTCTCTATCCAGGGCGTGGGTATATGCCTGCCAGTTTGTCCTCGGGCGCGGAAATACAGGAACCAGCAAAGGAACGGACAGCTCCCGTGCTATGTGGTTCGGGTACGACCTTTTGACCAGATCCAGGGCCTTTTTGCGGTGGACGTCTAAATCGTCCGAGGTAGTTCCGGTATTGTTCGTTTCAACCAGCAGGTGCAGCTCCCGGCTTCTGTCAGCCTTATCGGGAACGAACAGGAAATAGGGAAAGTTAAATCCTTTGGCAGTATTGGATTCGACTTCAATAATGTCATTGCCGGTAAGGTCGAGCTCAGATATTTTCGAAACGACAATATCCTGCGCCTCAACTGCCGGCAGACATATCGGCGCAACGAGCAACATAAATAATGTCAGCCATTTCGATAATGTAGACATAAGCTCACCTCCATCGGTTTCTTGGAACTCAAGAACGTCCCGGACACTGCTTTAATTATACCATCGGAGCCAAACTTACGCCACTGTCACTTCCTTGCACAAATAGATGTCCTGAATGGCGTGGAAAAGTTCGACACCTTTTTTCATCGGTTTCTGGAATGCTTTTCTACCGGTAATCAGGCCGATTCCGCCGGCCCTTTTGTTAATCACGGCGGTTTTTACAACCTGGGCCATATCGTCCTTGCCGGAGGCCCCTCCCGAGTTGATTAGTCCGATCCTGCCCATGTAGTTGTTCACCACCTGATACCGTGTCAAATCGATGGGATTCTCGGAATTTAGCTGTGTGTACATTTTCTCGCTGAACTTCCCGTAGCTTCCCAGCTTGTTCAACGCCTTGTAGCCTCCGTCGCAGACGGGCTGCTTCTGCTTGATGATATCGGCCTGCATGGTCGCGCCGAGGTGGTTGGCCTGCCCGGTCATGTCGGAGCTGAGGTGATAATCCACTCCATCGATTTTGAATGCCGAATTGCGCAGATAGCACCAGAGGATGGTTACCAACCCGAGCTCATGGGCCTTATGAAAGACCTCGCTGATTTCTTTGATCTGCCGGCCGCTCTCGGCTGAGCCGAAGTAAATCGTCGCCCCGACCGCAACGGCACCCATATCGAATGCCTGCCTGACATTGGCAAACAATATCTGGTCGAAGGTGTTCGGATAGCTGATTAATTCGTTGTGGTTTAGCTTGACGATGAAAGGTATCTTGTGAGCATATTTCCTCGAAATACTGCCAAGGACTCCCACCGTCGAAGCTACGGCGTTACAGCCGGCTTCGAGAGCCAGCTTGACGATATTCTCGCCGTCAAAATAAATGGGATTCGGCGCAAAAGACGCCCCGGCGGAATGCTCGATGCCCTGGTCCACAGGCAGGATCGAAAGATAGCCCGTGCCGGCAAGCCTTCCCGTATTGAACAGCAACTGCATATTCCTGAGCACCGGATTAGGCCGGTCGGACAGTGCCATGATTCTGTCGATCCAGTCGGGGCCGGGGACATGAAGCTGATCCTTTTTCACCTTGGGCGTTTTAAAGCCGAGCAGATAATCGCTGTCTTTGCCCAGTAATTCTTCGATTTTTTCCACGTTCATTGATAACTCCTTCCAGGATTAATATTTGGCTGTTATTCCGGCCGTAAGTCTAAAGCCGCATTTTATATGTCTCTATCAGATTTTTCAATTCTTTCTTATCGAGGTCACGTTTATACAGCGGGGTTTGTTTTTCTTCGTAGATTCCAACATTTTCTTCGAAGGAAGGCTTTTGAGGACTCTGATAGAAAATGCCGAGCGGCAGCTTTTCTGTTTCGGTCGCCTTCTCGAAAGCCTTCTGCCTGTCCGATGGGTCGTGGTCTTCGAGATTGTACGTATGCTCCTTGAACCACTGAATCGTATTGATCCTGTTGAATGTCACGCATGGCTGAAATATATCGACCAGCGCGTAGCCTTTATGCTCGATGGCTTTTTTCAGGATATCTGTCGTCCGCTCAATATCACCGGCGAAGGCTCTTGCGACGAAGCTCGCATCCAGGGCGATGGCCACCGCCAGCGGATTGAACGGTTCGAGGAACACACCGCCGACCTGGACGGGCGTGACAAAGCCCTTCTGGCTCGTCGGTGACGCCTGGCCTTTGGTCAGGCCGTAGACCATATTGTTGTGAACGATATTGGTGATATTCGGGTTTCGGCGTATCGTATGAATGAAGTGGTTGCCGCCCTCTCCGTACATATCACCGTCGCCGCCTTCGGCGATAACGGTCAGCGCCGGATTGGCTGCTTTAATCGCCGTTGCCGCCGGAAGGGCGCGGCCGTGCAGACCGTTGAAGACGTTCGCCTTGAGATAATGGGGAATCTTCGCCGCCTGGCCGATCCCCGAAACGAGCACAAGATCCGCCGGTTTTATTTGCAGCTCGGCCAGGGCACGCTTCAGCGTCTTGAGAATGGGAAAATTGCCGCAGCCCGGGCACCAGGCAATGTCAATATCGTTCATATCGAAAACTTTAGTATCCACAGCTTCGTTCCTAATTCAATACATCTTTCAACTTTTCGGCCAGCTCTTCGACGAAAAAACTTAGGCCGTTATATTTTAGAATCTTCTCATCGAAGTCGATTCCCGTTTGGAGTTTTATCAGTTTGGCAAATTGAGAGGTGGCGTTGTTCTCGACGATGATTGTCCTTTTGGCTTTTTGCAGATAACCGGCGGTTTGGTCCGGCAGCGGATATACCTGTTTGAAATGCAGCAGCGCCGTGTCTTTTCTGCCGAGCCTTTGCACGGCTTCTTCCGCGATATTGTGCGTCGAGCCCCAGCACACAACAAGGTTCTTATAATTCTTCGCCCCCGTCAGCTCCGGCGGGATGTTGTCTTTTTTCAGCAGTTCGCCTTTCTTTAGCCTTTTATCGACCATCCTGATTCTCAGGTCGAGGTCCTCGGTAATATGCCCCTCCGTGTCGTGCTCGTCGCTGTCGGCGGCGATTAATCCGGTTCCGAAGCCGGGCACGCCTCTTGGTGATATGCCGCTCTTTGTGAATTCGTATCTGCTGTAGTCTTTTTTCGTTCGGGTGACATATTTATCATTTTTCAACTTCGACAAATCAGGAGTAGTCGTATTGTAGTATGAATCCATGAAATACTGGTCGGTGAGGATAAAGACCGGTACCTGATATTTGTCCGCCAGATTGAACGCTCTCTGTGTCAGGCTGAATGCGTCCTCGATTTTTCCGGGCGCGAAAATAATTCGCGGGAACTCGCCGTGCCCGGCATAAAGGGCAAGCTCCAGGTCGCCCTGTTCGGTCCGTGTGGGCAGTCCGGTGGCCGGGCCCGGCCTCTGGGCCAGATGGACCACCATCGGGCTCTCCATTATGCCGGCCAGGCTCACGCCCTCGGTCATAAGGGCAAAGCCGCCGCCGGAAGTTGTCGCCATCGCCCGCGCGCCGGCATACCACGCGCCGAGCCCCATATTAATCGCGGCGATTTCGTCTTCGGCCTGCTCGGCGATGATATCGAAAGTCTTTGCGTGTTTAGCGAGAAATGCCAGAACACTCGTCGATGGTGACATCGGGTAGGAAGCGATGAAATTGCAGCCTCCGGCGATGGCTCCAAGAGCCACCGCTTCACCGCCGTTTAAGAGCACCTGGTCTTCGACGCCGGGATCGCCGGCAAAATTAAAACTAATTTTAGAGGACTTTTTAATGCCAACACCGAACTCGAAACCCTTCTTCAATGCGGCGAGGTTTTTTTGCACTAAGTCTTTGGACTTAGTGGAGAAAAACTTTTCGACGTATTTGCCCGCCATCGACAGTTCGACTCCGAAAATACCGGCAATGGCCCCGACGGCAACGACATTGGAATAAATCTTATCGCCAATTTCGGCCGCGGTCCCGGTAAAGGGAACATCGACAAACTTGTGCCTGGTTTGTTTAATATCCTCGCCGATCATTTCTTTGTCCGCCAGGATAATTGTCCGGGCCGAAATATTGTGTTCGACATGCTGCAAGGCGCCTTTGTTCAGAGGAACAAGAATATCGATCGAGCTGACAGAGGCGCGGACCGGCCCCGAGCCTATCCGGATGCTGGTTGAGTTAATTCCCCCGCGAATGCGAGACATGTACTCTTTTGTAGCGAATACGTTATAGCCGGCGAGTTTGAAGATTCGCGTCAGGAGGTGTTCGACCGTCTGGATACCCTGGCCGGCCTGGCCGCATAAAACAATAGATACACTTTCGGGATTGTGTGACGATAGCCCTTTGCTCATAATATTCCCTGTCTATTTAGATCAGCCTAAAAATGTTCACGGCTATACCGGCATTTTCGTTTTGTTCACTTTTCCTTGACTCGAAGAATACCACATCTATCTTGAAATTCAATCTTTTTGTCTGCATATCGAAGCGGGGTATGTTAATATCAGCAGCAATCGCCAATTAGAATAACTGTAATACGATAGTATAGATGAGGCCCGAGAAAAGTGCCGGATATATTGATCCCGCCTATGTCGGGTAAAAAAACGTGGTTTTCGAAGAAACTTGCACTGCTGCTGTTATGCGCGGTTATTCCGGCTGTCTGTCCGGCGTATGGCGAGACGTTTTCGTTTGCAATCATTGCGGATCCGCATATCGGTGGAAATCCGGATAACAGAGCAAAGTTCGAGACTGCAATCGACTGGATCATCGACAATAAGGTAAGTAAAGATATCGAGCTGACTTTTGTGTTGGGAGATATTGCATGGGGCGGCTCGCGAAGCAATCGAAACCTCGTCACGGCTAAGAAAATACTCGATCGTCTCAACAGTAACGGCATTACTTACATTCCCCTTATAGGTGATAATGAAATCCAGGCTGGGTGTGAGAAGGAGTTTCATGAGGTTTTCGGGCCGCACTTTAATACCCTGTCTCGAATTCTGGGCAATTGGCGAAAGGCCCCTGCTCCCGTTGGAGGCAAGTATCTTCAGAATTTCTCCTTCGATTATAAGGGCTGTCATTTCGTGTGTCCTGATTTCAATTCCAGGAAAGCCGGCGAGGAGGGCGGCGAGCTTTATGATTTCGCAGGCGGCAGTTGGCCCTGGTTCAAAAACGATATCGAACGATGCCCCAAATCCAAAAATGAGAACATAGTCATTATGACACATATCGGGATGTTTAACACTGGATTCGAATTTGCGGACAGGTTTGTTTATTCAGAAAGCGAGATGGGCAAGATAAAGAGCTTCCTCAACGACTATAAGGACAATGTGGATACGAATTACGCGGGCCATCTTCATCTGAACTGGTATGTGCCGGTATGGTCCCGAATATTCGTTCCGCTTTATCACGTCAGAGTGACGGATGAGACATGGTCTAATACACAATGGCCCGAGATTGAAGATACGGGATTGACAGTCCGGTGGGTGCAGGTCGATAACAGCGGCTTAAAAATATCCTATTCTCAGAATATCGAAAATGTAGGTGAAGAATCGCCGGTTCAGAAATAAAATATACGCGGTAATCGTGCTTCGGCTTATATCCTGCCGGCAGTTTCATTGTGTTGCGGATCTGACGCCTCGCTGAACTCTTTCGAAGTCCGCAATTTCGCCATCCCGCCGGACGAGCTGGCCGAACTCGGTGAAGATTTTCGGCTTATCCCACCGCCAGTGCTCGACGTGGCCGTCGGCGAAAGAGAAGTTCCCCCCCTGCGAGTGCCGGCCGGTCGGCAGGTCCCACCATCGCGGCTCGCCGTCTGATCCCCAGCCCCGGGGCGGGATGCCGAAGTGGGAATCGAAGATACTCTCTTCGTGGACATCAACGAAGAATAACAACTCCGCCGGCGACGGATCGTCGATGTCGGATTCCCTGGCGAAGCCCGGGACGTAGTCTGTCTTGCCGCCGTACGGCAGGCCGTTGATGGATTGGCTAAGGTTGTAACTGCGTGTCCGCCGGATATTCAGCGTTTGCCCTTCCGGTGTTTGCACGCGCGACTTGTCGGATGGGCACCGGTAGATGTCGGTTGATTTGTTGTAACGAAAGAGAAGGCCGTGCTCGATATTTTCGGTGGTAGTATCGAAAGGCGCCAGGCCGGGACACCATGTCATTTTATCGCTGAAGCCGGGCGCGGGCCCTCTGGTGTCGAGCAGGTAAACGTATCGGTTCGGCAGCAGGAAGTCTTCGTTATCCAGCGAATAAAGTTTCGCACAGGTCTGAAGCTGTTTGAGATTATTCAGGCAGACCACTTCCCGGGATTTTTCCCGGGCCAGAGAAAGCACCGGCTGCAAAAGCGCCATGAGAAGTGCGATAATCGCGATGACAACCAGCAGCTCGATCAAAGTGAAGGCTGGGAGATGCCGTCCGACCGGCGAGCCGGAGTCCGCCGCTTTCCTCAAGTCCGAGATCTCACTGAACATAATCGGCCTCTTAGTCCGATGCAGCATTTTTGCACCCAATACCATCATCGATCTCAAACTCTATTCAGGCTGCGCGAAAGTTCGCACCAGCATACAAATTCGGCTCAATCTTTTTTCCTGAGGAAGTCCGGCCTGGCTTTGTTTCGTCTTCGGTCGGGCTGGATGTATTTGTAGCCGGAGTTGGGATTATCTTTGTCGTAGGTGAAAGCATCGCGGTTTTCTATGAAATGTTTGACGTAGTTGACCGGTATGGCAAAGCTGAGTCCGCCTGCGAATATATATCCCATATTGGTCACGCCGATGACCTCGCCGGCCAGATTGAACAGCGGGCCGCCGGAATTGCCCGGATTGATATCGGCGTTGGTCTGTATATAGATAAGTCCTTCGAAAGCCCTGTTTGTCGCGCTGATGACGCCGTTGGTGACGGTTCTTTCGAGCCCGAGCGGATTGCCGATTGCGAAGACCTCTTCGCCCGCATTGATGCGGTCGATATCACCGAGATAAACGGACGGGACCTTCGTGTCGCCGAGATCCTCGACTTTTAGCAGTGCCAGGTCGACAAAGGGATTGATGGCTTCTATTTTGACCTTTTTGAACTTTTTTGTTTCGAAGCCGTTCTTCGCTTTCTGGAACACCGTAACTTCGATCCTGGTTTCCTTTTCTACTACGTGATAGTTGGTTATCAGGAATCCATCCTCGTTGATGAAAAATCCTGAGCCGCTGCCGCCCGGGCACGAGATTTTGACGACCGCCTCTGAGACTATGTCCACGGATTTTTCGATCGTCGTTTTTTTAAGATTGGCGGTTTTGTACAGCCGATCGGGCGCGTTATCGACAGGCTGCGATGCGGCTTCGGTGCCCGCGTCATTGGCATCAGCGTCCCGGGCTTCGGCAGCCTCGCTGTACTTGTATTCGAGTATCTTGTCCTTTGGAATCGTCAGGACTGATATGCCGATATCGATGTACAACTGCGCCTGCTTTTCCAGAATTATCTTACCGGTTATAATCTGTCCTTCTTTGAGGACAATTCTGTCCGCCCTGCAAATCGCGAACGAGCAAAGAAGCACGAGCGTGCAGAGACATGTGTAACTTGTGCGCTTATTTGTAATAGTTCTGAGCATATATCACTCTCAAATCAGGTTAAACTGCCGATATACCGGCATACTTATTAAATACATATACTGTTGTCGCTTATTAACTGAACAATTATTGTATGGTTTGTGAATCCCCGATGCAAATATAAAAGGGATTACTCTGCTTCCCGGCGTGAAACTTACCCCCGGAATGCTTCTAAAAGTGCGGCACGGCATTTTTGAGAAGGACGATGTAGAGATGATTTTCCACAAACCTTTTAATTACAAAGGTTTGGGAAATGGGCGGTATTGGACTTGAACCAACGACCTCCTGCGTGTCGAGCAGGCGCTCTAGCCAACTGAGCTAACCGCCCCAAAGGGCATTAGGGCGTATTATGGCCGGGGAAAATCAAAAAGGCAAGGAAATTTATTGAAATCAGTTCAAATTTCTTCTGATCGCAGCGGCGGCGGAAATCGTCTTCTGAACATTGCCGCTTACGACTGTAATGGAAATCTGAACACTTTTGACTTTTATAAGTGTATCCTCGGTCACCCAAAATTTTGTGCAAGTCATCGCGGTAACGTTGTCACAAAGCACATAATCGCTGTCGGTCAAATCATCATTTGTAATCAGATAAAGTTTATTATCGCCACTATTATATCGATACGTTATATTCTCATTAAGGGCGGTAATCATAGTGCATTCATTGTCCGGCGCATCATGGACGACGGCAGTTGCTGTTCGAAGCTGACTCGTCATCCTGAACAACGCCTGCCGGGAGTTATTGATTGTCTTGAAGATGTCCTCGTTTTCCTGGTAGTTTATAGCCGAAGCGTTGAAGGCAACAGCTACAGCAACGAGCAGCATAGCGGATATCACCAGAGCAATAAGCAATTCGGCAATGGTAAAGCCGGTTTTGTATTTTGCGTTTTTCATTTGGTACCTCTATAATTACCTTGCGCATCAGGAAATACGCTGCGGGCCGATTAGTATCGCGCCCGGAGCCAGCTCGTCGAGCAGATTTCCTTTGAGTTCAAATAAACCCTTACGGTTACTCGAACAAAAGAGCTTCTAAGAGGATCTACAACCAGCTCGAAATCCGAGGCATTAACATTTTCAACAGTTATCTGCTGGCTGAAAGCCGCCAGCTCGACCAAGGGGTTCCGGTTGGCATCAATGGGAGCGCTGAGTGCAGCGCTGTTGAAACCATTGAAATCGTTCAGGTCGTCGTAGGTCGCCAGTGTTGTTTCACCGGGGTCTGGGCCGAATACGTCAACTCCACTTTCCGGAGTTAACGGATCAACGACCGGCAGCAGCGTGGTAAGCTCTCTTATTTGTTCAACAAGAAACTCGGCTGTCGACAAATCAGTTCCGGCACCATTCGCTTTCGTGAATGCAATATTAGATGCCATCAGAGCGGCAATCGCAAGACCGATCAGAAGTATTGCGATCATCACCTCGATAAGTGAAAAGCCGCTTTTGTATTTCTTATCTTGCATTTCTCTCACCCTCAATCGTAACATCCGGCCCGAAACTCCGGGCCGGAGCAATAAATTTATTTGCCCATCACGATACTGGACATCCTGAAGATCGGCAGAATAATGCTCATTGCAATAAAGCCGACCAAGACACCCATGAGCACGATCATGATCGGTTCGATCATCGATGTGACTGTCTTGATAGCTGTTTTGAGCTCTCTTGCGTAGAAGCTTGCGATATCCCTCAGTACGTCGCTCATCGTTCCTGAATCTTCGCCGCTTTTTATCATTTGCACGACATTGCTCGGCATTAAATTATACTGGCCCAGACTGGTAGCGATTTTATTACCCTGGCGAACCTCCTCATAGACGCTGAGCCACATTTTCTTATAAAGAACGTTTCCGGCAATTTGGGCTGTGATCGAGATTGTGTTCAAGATGGGCACACCCGCTTTTGTAAGCACGCTCATCGTGTGCATACTCCTGGTGATATAGAGATTCCGGCAGAGCGATTTGATCAGGGGCAGGGACAATTTTGTCTTGTCCCACCACCTCCGGCCGTCTTCAGTACCGACAAAATACCAAAAGCCCCAGAAGCCGGCGCCAATCGCCGGGAAAATGAAGAACCAGTAACCGCGCAGAAATGCGCTGCTGGCCATCAGAACTTTGGTTGGAGTCGGCAGCAGATGCTCCTTGCCCGCAAAGATCGCAGTGAACCTTGGCAGAACAAAACACAGCAGGAATATGGTCACTACTACCGCCATGACAGCTATGATGATCGGATAGACCATTGCTCCTTTGATCTGCGAACGAGTTTCGGCTTCGGAATCCAGATACTCCGCTAATTTTTGGAGCATTCCGCTGAGCGAACCGCTGATCTCCGCCGCAGCAACCATGTTGATATAGAGATTGCTGAATGTCTGAGGATGCTCGGCAAGCGCCTGCGAGAAACTCTGTCCGGCTTCGATTCGATTTTTCAAATCGATAATGATCACCTTGAATTTCAGGTTGTCGTTTTGTCCGGATATCGATTCGAGCGAATCCTGAAGGCTGATTCCCGCGCGGACCATAACCGCAAGCTGATTCGTAAAATTCAGGATGTCCTTTCTGCTCGGCCCGAACTCCACCCTAAAGTGGCTGACTTGTTGCCAGGCGTCTTTTTGTTTCTTCCTGGTGGGCCGGCCCGTTGCAGATTCAGACGCTCGGGGCCTTTTGACCTGCTCCCACGGAGCTTTGTCATTTTGCGGATTTTCTGCAACTGCGGTTGCGCCTCTGTTATTTTGTGACGATTGTTCAAGCATATTCACATGCCCCATCTTTCTGCATTGACTGCCCCGGCCCTGTCGGGTCTTTTTCCGGGAACACATTACGCACCAGCGAATGCAGGTGCTGGTTATTGCTTTAGAACGGCAGCCCCTTCAGCCTCTTCTGGAGACTGAACAACTTCAAATCCATCAACCGGTACGAGCGTCTTTTCCATTTTTGCCGGATTGCTCGACCGCATTATGGCCTCATCTCTGTCTATGTAACCCTTGAAATACATATCGGATATGCTGTTGTCCAGATTCTGCATACCCAGTCTGCGGGAGGTTTCGATAATATTCGGAATCTCATAGATTCTATTCTCACGGATGCAGTTTCTCACCGCGGAGGTACACAGCAATATCTCGGTACAGGGAACCATTCCCGGCTCATCGATCCGTCTGAACAGCGTCTGCGAGAGCACCGCCTGCAGCGTATTGGCCAGCATTGTTCGAATCTGGTTTTGCTGAGCCGCCGGATAGATATCGATAATACGTTCGATTGTCTGCGAAGCATTGATCGTGTGCAGCGTACTGAAGACAAGGTGTCCGGTTTCGGCGGCCGTAACTGTCGAACCGGTAGTCTCCAGGTCTCTCATCTCGCCGACCATAATGATATCCGGGTCCTGCCGCAATACGTGCTTAAGCCCTGATGCGAATTGAGTACAGTCAGCACCGATTTCCCGCTGTTCTATCATGCTGTTTTTATTTTCTATCATATATTCGATAGGGTCTTCCAGCGTAACTATGCGCTTCCTGTACTTCGTATTGATCAAGTCGACCATCGAGGCGAGAGTTGTACTTTTACCGGAGCCGGTATGTCCGGTTACAAGCACCAGACCTCTCGGCAGGTCCGTCAGTTCTTTAGCTATTGGCGGCAGATGCAAATCGTCGATCATAGGAATCTCATTCGGAATAACTCTGAATGAAATTGCAATTGTATCCCGCTGAAAGTGAGCGTTAACTCGGAATCGATGGCCGTCATCGAGATTCGTCGAGAAATCAAGATCCTTGTTTTGTTCGAACGTTTTGTATCTGTTTGGCCCAATCATGGAAAGAACCATTTCCTTGGCATCCTCGTTACTGATGGCGGGAAAATCCAGCTCGTTCAATTCCGTATTCCTTCGTAATATCGGCGGCATCCCAACGTTGATATGCAAATCGCTTGCTCCGTTTTCTATTACGTTTTCTAATATCGTTCTTATGTTTACCATATCACCTTTCCCCAAAGAGTTTTTAGACGATAATTTTAGTACATACAGCAGTCTCAATCCGACAAGTTCAGCATGATCTCCACAGGTTCTGATTGGGTTGCCAAAGACCCCTTATCACGATTGGGACTCCATTCGAGCTTAACGAAATTATTGCCGATTTGGCGAACGATGAAATCTTTAATATAATCTCCCTCGTAGAGGATTTTATCACCTATCATGCAGCAATTTCCCCGGTCAGCCCGGTCAGATTGCATAATGCTCAGAAGCCGCATCTCCTTTGCTTTTTGTCTTATCTGCTGTTGCTTTGCCATTTCGAGATCAACTTCAGGGACATTTATCTCGAAGCGGGGTTTTTCTTCCACATTTGCCGACAATACTTCAAGTTTGAAAGGATTTTTAACCAGCTCGCCGACCTTGATCTGGACCACATCAGAAAACTCGTAGAATTTCCTGACAATCTCGTCCATACTGCTGAACATTTCCGACTTAACGCCGGTAAGCCGGGCGATGGCCGACTCAAGCTGCGTTTCTTCAGGGACACCAGACGCTGCCGAGGCCGCCTGCGGTGTGCTCTTTTTGATCATATACCCGAGGCACAACAGGCCGATGATAAACAAAACGGCAAGCAATATCGTACTCTTGCGGGTTCGTTTTCCAGAAGCCGCTACGGTAAGATATTCCTGCTCCTGTGTTTTTTCGGCGCCGTCACCCGGTGCCGATTCGACGTCGGTATCCGGTTTTTGTGCCGGCACATCCCCGTTACTTTGCTCACGTAAAAAAGATAACATAGCTAAGCTCCGTTAAATTCATATCTGATTCAGGTTTAAGTTTCTTTTAACCGACTTTATTCTGGAAAAATATGCTCACGATAAAGTTTGCCGCTATTTGACCTTCATCGGTTTTTTGCTTTTCTAATTTTAGTTCGCGAATCTTCATTATTCGCGGCAGATTCTCAAGCTCTAAAAGGAACGAGTAAAACGAGCTGAAATTGCCCACCAGCTCCATTTTTAACGGCTGTTCTATATAGCCGCTATTGTCCTTTTCAACGAGTGTTCGAATTGTTTTAGGCTCGAGACCTTCCTTTTGTGCAATTACAGTAACCTGTTCGAGCACTTCGTGAATCTGACTTTTAGGAGGCAGTCTGCTTTCAAAAAACCCTATCGCCTCCTTCAATTGCTCAAGCTGTTTTGCGAGATCCTCTGCCGCTGTGGTGGCTTGTTGGAATTTTGCCAATTGAGCAAATTTCGTATCGACACGGCTTTTGACCTCTGCCAGATGTGTATTGGCCGGCTTAATCATGTATTGATAACCAACCACAGCCACACCCAATATCAAGACGAAAAAAACCACTTTCCTAAAATTGCCAGTCATAATTATGTCCTCGTTTTAATGATGAACCGATTTGCCGCCGGAGCCCTGTCATGGGCCTCAACCGGTAACGGCATTAGAAATTCCATATAGTATTTTCAGCTTTGCTCTTGATCCCTTCGATGTCTTCCTTCGTAAGATGGATATTTTTCCGGAGCATCGCACTCAATTTGAACTGCCTTACCACGCCGTCCTCGAGTTTGTATTCTTTTGACTCTATTAGCGCCACGTTATCCAGCAAGCTCGAATTGCTCAACTGTTCGATATAGCTTGCGACCTGAAGGTCACTTGGGGCTATGCCTCCTATGTCTATATGTGTTTCCAGCAATTTCTCCGGATTCTCAGGCTCGTTACTCTGCGATTGGGCGGCCTGTTGCAAGCCGTTCGATTGAGACGCCGTTTTCTGGGCCTGGGCCGCCTGGTATTTACTTGTTTTTGCAGCAGAGGTGGTTTGCTTCGTTTGCTTCTGAATCATGTTCACCTCCGAAAGTGACACGCCCGGAGGCAGGTTATTCGTCAGCGACGCCAGCAAAATGCTTCTCGGTACGGGTTCGAGCAGTTCCGCGGTAGTAAGGGCTGTCTTCATCATCTCTCTTTTTTTGGTCTGAAGCTCCTCGAACTGCTTTATGGCCTCTTGTATCTCGGTCATCCTGGCGTTAACCATATCTTCACTGACACGGCAGGCGCGCTGGCGTATCTTGATAGACACAAACGAGCCGCCTAATGCCGTCATCACCACCGCAAACAGAACAAGGTAGATCAAGTTCGTTCGGCGGGATTCATTGCCTTGGGCGTAATCATCAGGAACAAAATTTATATTTACCATTCTAAGTTTACCTCCCTTTGTCAGGTTTCCGAACAGACTCTGTCACACCCGGGCGCCCGTCTCTACGATAGGCTGAGTCCGAAGGTAACGGCCCAGTTGACGGGACAATCTCTTCTATCTAACTGGTCATCCAGCTGTCCTTGGTCGTGTTCGATGTCCCTGCCGAGACGGCAGGATTTAGCTATTTCCACCGCCGCCAGACAATCCCCAATCTGTGCAGGCATTTCCAGTTGCCTTGCTATTGTTGCGCATACGTTCTTATCTACAGTCTGACCCGAAAGAAAAATCAAGCGGTCTATTTGAGCGTTTCTGTACATCATCTTGAACTGCCGTTTGCAGCCTGTTATTTCCATCACCAATCTCGATACCGACTGCTCGTCAACAAGCTGTTTGAGGCCTATTGATACGGAATGAGCAAAGAGCAGATTCTTATGGCGGCAAATAACGACGTTAGTGCAGTTTTCTTCGAGACAAATGAGCATTACAATTGCTTCAAGGTCGGATTTACGCCGGCCGAAAAATTTCACATAACAATTTATCAGAGCTAACGGCCAGGCACAAATGGACTTGATGGACAGACCGGCTTTTTCGTATATGGCCAGATGCCTGTCAATGATTGTTCGTTCGGTTGCCATTACCAGAACGTTATCCTGCTCGGTCTCGATGTATTGCATCATCGTGTTCTCTTCAAGAGACTCGAACGGAAGTTTCTGCTTGATCTTCGAGAAGATGGCATCGCGGGGCGTGCAGTTATTTATCTTCGGCATTTTGATATGATCGATAAATACATCAGTTTCAGGCATTGCCGCGATAACTTCTTTGCCCCGAAAATCGCCGTATGTTGTCAACATGCGTATATTCTCGATGGCCCATCTTTGCCATTCACTGCTGCCGGGTTCTATCTCCTCGGGTCTTTGTTTCCTGTTGCCTGCAATTATACTTGTACTTTGTCCGTTGCGCCCGAGCTGAGCCAGCTTGAGACTGTCATTCCCAACATCGATGCCGATCGTGTATGTGTGGTTTTTCAAAAGTCTTAACATATTATATTGCACCTGTATTAAATGACTGGGTCCCATGCTTCTTAACAACAACCGTGGTTCCAACTAAAATATATGAAACAGAACCCAAGTGAGCCAAACACCGGCTAAAATATTCGACAATCATTTGGCAGAGAATTACAAAAGACCGAATCCGCTTCCTATAAAACCTGCGATAGGAATTAATCGGGGCGGTTTTAGAGCTTATGAACGAAGTAAATCCATTTGAATTTTTCCGATAATAAAAACTTCTTCAAAGCATAAAAATATTCGTCAGGAAGTGATTTTATCGAAAACTGCCTCTGTGGATCGGGGAAGTTACCGGTAACAGGCGTGATGGACAGAAGGTTTATGGGACTTTGCAGGGTGTGTACAGCACACCATTTTCATAGTTGGCGGGCAATGCCCTACATCACTCGGCCTTGAGCCGGCGTTTCATTAAATCGGCGATCGCTGTTCGGACCGGCTTGTTTTCAAACAGCACTTTATAGACCGCCTGCGTAATCGGCATCTCGACTTCGTATTGCCTTGCAAGAGCAATAACCGATTCACAGGTGGTAATACCCTCGACAACCGATTCATTGGCACCCCGGGCTTGTTCAATAGTTTGCCCCCTGCCTATCCTTTCGCCGAACGAGCGGTTTCTTCCCGTCGGTGAAATGCAGGTCGTAACCAAATCGCCCAGGCCGGTCAGTCCCGAGAAAGTCTGCGGTCTTGCTCCCATTGTAATTCCCAGGCGTTTTATTTCCGCTAATCCCCTGGTCAGAAGTGCCGCCTTGGCGTTATCTCCGGCGCCCGCTCCGTCTACAATTCCCGCTGCTATGGCAATCACGTTTTTCATGGCGCCGGCTAATTCGACTCCGACAACGTCCGTATTCGTATAAACACGAAACCAGGGGACATTATCTGAAAAAGTATGCTGAATTTTTTTGGCCAACGACTCATTGCGGGACGCAGCGCAGGCTGTCGCCGGAAGTTTCCTGGCTAATTCATCAGCTATCGTCGGCCCGCTAAGCACGGCCAGCCGGGAGATCGGCGATTTTGAAATCGGAATTTGGCAATCGGCAATCGACAATTGAAGAATCTCCGCCAGTATCTCGGTTGGACGCAGCAGCGTATCATTCTCGATACCCTTGGCAACCGAAACAACAGCAGCATCTTCAGGGACATGCTCTTTGAGCCGATTCCAGATCTGTCGCATAAACTGGCACGGTACGGCCGAAACAAGCAGGTCGGCTCCGGACATTATACGCTTATCATCATGCTCGAACTCGAGCTCTTCGGGTAGTTTGTAACCGGGCAGAAATTTCCTGTTCTCACGATTGGTTGCTGTTTCTTCCAACTGCTGCCTGTCATAGCCCCAAATCCTCGCCGCTATACCCTTCTCACAAAGCAGCATGCCTAAAACGGTACCCATACCGCCATCGCCGATTATAGAAATATTCTTAAACATAGAGGCAAATTAAACCAGCCAGTGCAGGGAATGTCAATGTTGATATTTATAATCAACGCGTAGCACTAATTGAGAATATAGTAATAATACACAAGCGAAGAATAATTCGCCGGTGAGTCGTTATGGTTGCCGTGTTCGGTTGAAATTGTTATCGATTTTTTGAAGTGAATCTTTCCCGGCCAGAATCGATAGGCGGTGGTTGAGCCGTTTACCTGCCCGAAAACATCAATCAGGTCTTTTGTTTTTGGCTGGCCAAACAGCGGCAGGGAATAGGGATTCGTCAGCCAGAAAGTGGACCAGCCGCCCTGGTATTCATCTTCATGGCCTGTGCCGTGGAAGCGCGGCTTTTCCTCGCCGTCGATGTAGATACGCATATCGCCTTCCCACCATCGCTTGCGGTCGGGTTTGATCGGCTCGACCGTCATGACCTGGCCGATAACCGCCCCGGCGCCTTTATAGTCTAACAGGACATAGTCGTTCGGTTCTGTAATTGGCCAGGCATTATTATATTTGGCGCCAAAGTATCCGATAGCTGCGTCCTTGAGTTCTGCCGGGAATCGATTGGTATAGCCGACTTCGCAAAAGAATTCTCCGCCGGCTTCGTAACTTCTGTTTTGAATGGTTATGCGAATACCCTTCTTGAACGGCATCGGCAAATAACAGTAATAGGTCCCGGAAATGGACATACCCACAAAAAGACTTCTGATATCCGCTTCTCCGAGCCCGGACCCGAAGAACGGACCGATAGGTACATCTACGCTCGGCTTGGCCTGATTGTCGTAGAAAATCCTCAGAAAAATATGGTTCAGAGCATAAGCATCCGGCCTGTAGAGAGGATTGATTTTAATGTACTGAACAGTCCCGCTATTATTCAGCGACAAAAGCTCTGCTTCCGGCATGGTTCCACGGGCCGCAGCGGCAAGCGGCACAACCTTGCGAGTCACCAGGATATCTTCAGTTATTAGCTTTGGATCGCTGCCGCAGCTTTGGAACAGATTAATCAGTTTTGAATTGTCCTGTTTGTTTGTCCATGATGTGAGTGAAACATCCTTATAGAGTTGATAATAGGTATTGTAGAAGCCGGCCGTTTTTTCGGTTGTGATTTTCAAATGCCCGGCAAAAGGTATCGGCATCGAGCAGCTAAAGCCTCCGCTGGATATGAAAGAATGTGTCACCAGGGGAAAAACAAAAGGCCGGTGCAGGCCGCTGAAGAATTCTCCGGCATCGTACTCGATACGCGGCGTCTTTTCATTGTCGAAATAAAATCTGAGCTTGCCGAAGTGTAAATTGCGCCCGCTGCCGGTAAACCAGAGGTTGTAAACACAGCCGGGACCATCTTGGTCAAAAATAACATGCTCGCCTTTGTCGTCAATGTAGAGCTGAGAGTAAGTCCCTTCAAAGCCATCGTCATTGCCGCCGGTCCGGTCGTAGCTTGAGAGGTAATACGACTCGGCATTAGGATAGATATAAGGCAGCGACGATAAATTATCATAGAATTCCAGGCCAACCGGCTGGGCCTGCACATTGCCGGCAAAAATCGCCAGGCAGGCGGCTAAACCAATGATTTTATTGCTCATATTTCTCCTGATATTATCAATCTCAACGTACTTGGCTATGAACTATATCTCATTGACATTCAAGATACCAGATGAGTTCTGAAATGCAAATGTTCTGATTGTATTTCTACCCGATATGCCTCGCTCTGTCATCCTGAGCAACGCGAAGGATCTTAACGCCGGCGATGTTATAGTACCGTATCAGTTAATTATTCTCCCGCGGCGTATAGATTCTTCGGCTGCGTCTCAGAATGACAAGTTACGTATGTTCTTATCGAAAACATACTTATGCAAAAGTCAGTCAGTTTGAATAAATAAGATACCCACAATACAAAAACAAGTCTCTTACTGCTTTGCAGTCGCGCCTGTCAGCAGGGTTACGTTGCTCCTGGTGAAGAAACCGTCGAAGTCGCCGTAGCGATGTATGTATTCGTTCACCAGCAGCGTGTTTTCGGATGGGCAGGAAAATATCTGCTTCAGTCCTTCCGGGGCGGATCCGACCAGCTCGATCAGGAAACTCATGCCGCTATCCTTCAGGGCAGAAACAGTTTCCTCGATCTCTTCGGTCCTGAAAGCCATGTGATGCACCCTCGGTCCGTAATTATGTACAAACTTCTCGGTAGGGCCCGATTTCTCATCGTCGATGTATGGTGATATGCCCGATGTGAACACCATGGCGAAATCTTTAGCCGAAAACCTGGCGACATTCGTAATTGAGTTGAACACCTTGACATATATTGCAAAGTCGAAATTGTAGTTGGTCAGATTCATGAACTCAATTACTGCCGCATCTCTGTTTTCGGCCCTGACTCTCGTCGCCGCGTGGTCCAGCTCCTTGATGTTTTTTGCGGCTGAATCATTCGGCTTCTGGAATTGCCAGTCCAGCGGCGTGGAATCTTTTGAAGCATATTTGCCTTTGCTCTGGCGCCATTGAATAATCCCGATGGAGTTGCCCGTATATGCGGATGGAACAGTTTGTATAAAAGAAAAATTATTCGTATCGATAATATCATCTGCGAGAAATTCGATGCCTCTTTGCTTCTGGATCGATACATACTGCTCGATATTTGTCGTCTCGAACACAAACGCTTCCAGCCGTGTGTTCGGAACGTGTCCGGATTTTGGAAACCGGTTCAGTTTTAGGAAGGGACTTTCTGTCTTGCGGGACCTGACAAAAAAATCGGCTGAATCCTCGGTCTTGAGAACCACCGTACGAAAATTGGAATCCTCGAACGCCTCTGTTACATTCAGACTGGTAAATCTCAGAAACTCTTCGACGGCGGCTTTTTGCCTGTCCGGCTCAGTATTAATAATCACGTTGTTAAGACCGCCCACAAGACCATCCAGGCCGAGTTTCCGTCTTTCCTCAAGAACGACCTCAACCTCTTTGCGAAGGTACGCATCGTTATTCTCAAAGTCATGGTAGTCCGTTCCTCCGCAGCCGGGACATTTATCATCAATTGAATGAAGATGAACCTTCTTGCATTTCGGGCATATCAGCTTTTTCATTCTGTTGCCTCTAACCGGCTTAATTTTTCCAAATCACGGCATTATCAATACAACCCCCTAAGCTCTATGCGGCAATCAGTTTAAGCACGAATGCTTATTTCTTCAACTTTTTTCTTTATTCATTCGGTCGCCTTGTTTAACATGAACTGCCGATATATCGAATATGCAGGGACATTTTGATTAGCGAGGATGTAGATATGGAAACGAAACGACGTTTGCGCGGATTTGCACGGCGGCTTTTTCTCAGTGTTGTAATCATTACAAGTAGTGTTGCGCTCGGCAACCAGTCGAACTCGCAATCCGAACAGCCCATATTGTATGAGCTGAAAATCGAAGGCAAGAACATTGAGCGGCTGATTCTGCAGAGCGGAAACCAAAAGCAGACTTTCGAGAATCCCGGCAAAAGCATTATGCTGGAGCCAGGTACATACGAGATCTCGCAACTGCAGCTTAAAAGCGGATTAATATACTACCCTTCGGGAAATGACACAAGTCCGGGACCGATTCAGGCGGGCCCCGGTGAGCCGGCCGTCCTAAAAGCCGGCGGGCCGCTCGAACAACGTATTAAGCTCGAGCGCAAGAACCAAATATTAGAGATGGATTACCGGTTAATTGGCGGCGCGGGAGAGTGGTATCGAAATGACAGAAGGTATCCGCCGATATTCTCGGTATATAAAAGCGATAAAGAAATCACCTCCGGCAAGTTCCAGTTTGGCTGAGGCGGCACGTGCTCGTACTCGTGGCGAGTACCTGTGGGCGTCTGGGGACAGTTGCGGATTGTCCCTAGTATCAATTCTTCCGAGGATATCGGCAGTCTGGGTATCAAAGAAGGCACGGCGACGATTTATCCCTGGAAGTGGTATTACAGCATGCCTGCTTTCGGAATATGGATATTTCTGGCGCTTGCAATTCTGCTTTTCAAGGATAATCGCGATCCCCGCGTGTTGCTTATACTCATCCCGATTTTTATTATCCGTTTGTTATGGTCGTTGTTTCTGCCTGTTCTTGGAGTACCTACCACGAGACTGGTGGTCTTCGGTATGCTGGTTGACGCCCTTGTGATAGGCTTGGCTGTGTTGTGGCTGCTGGCATACAAGCTCGGCAACCGGAATCGATTTATCAGTGTCCTGCTGGCCTTCATTGTACTTCTGGCAGCTACTTTTATTGCGGTAGTTTCGAATCAGACCTGGTCATTGAGAGGGAGTAGAGAGGTTATGGTAGTTCAGGTACTGGAAATCGTCATTATGCTGCTCGTCTTCGTTTTGGCCGGTTGGTGCTGCCGGAAGCAGTATGGCCCGAAGCGATTTATGCTCTGGCTGGCTTTCTGGACAATAGTCATTTCACTGGTGGGAATGTTCATATACTTCCTGATTTCGATGAGACCGTCGGCCGATGAACTCATTAATCAGATACCTGAAGTGCTCGTCGGGAGTTTGATTTTAGCAATCACTATTTATATGTTGAATCTGCCGTTCTTGATTCTGGCATTTGCCTCGACCTTCTACCGCGAACGTTTTTACGCGTATTTTCGTTTGAAGTCGATGCTGGTTAGTTCTCCATCCGTCACGGAAAAACCTCACGGCGGCGATTTGGAGCAAACAGAATAGCAATAGCCGCGCCGAACGTATATAATGTTCGCAGGTTTAGGAAGATTCGGATTAACTTATAAAGCGGCTGCGAACATGAGAGCATTAGTATATGGCGGCGGTGCGGTAGGGCTCGGGCTGGCAAGCTGTCTGCTGAAATCCGGCGCCGGTCTCGACATTATCGCACGGGAAAATACGGTTAAGTCTCTGCGGCAAGAAGGCCTTGTCCGAACGGGGATTTTCGGGGAATATCGCGCCGGGCCGTCGGAATTCGGTTGCTGCACTTCGCTGGATGATCTCGACAAACAAGCCTGCGACTACATTCTTGTCTGCACCAAATCTTTCGATTCGTTCGAGGCCGCCAAAGACCTCTGTGAGCATAAATCTATATTCAGTGAGAAAACGAAAATCGTGCTGTTCCAGAACGGATGGGGTAATGCGGAGGCGTTCACATCCTTTTTCGAGAAGGCAACCGTCTACACGGCACGTGTCATTACGGGATTTAAGCGACACAGACCCAACGAGGTGGAGATCACAGTCCACGCAGACTCGATTCATATCGGCAGTCTGTTCGACGCCGGCTTGCCGGCCGTTCAGGATCTGGCTGAAGCGATAAATAAAGGAGGTATCCCCAGCGAAACAACCGGCCGGATCGGCAGAGATATCTGGGCCAAAATGCTCTACAATTGTGCCCTGAATCCGCTCGGCGCGATTCTCGATGTCCCCTATGGGAAATTGGCCGAGCATGAATCCACGCGAGCGATCATGGATAGTATTGCAGGGGAAGTTTTTGCCGTGATGACAAAGGCCGGATACGAAACACACTGGGAATCGGCAAAGGATTTTCTTGAGGTCCTCTACGGCAAGCTCGTACCCGATACTGCTGAGCACAAATCCTCGACTCTCCAGGACATAGCCGCGAAAAAACCGACCGAAATCGACGCTCTGAACGGAGCCGTAATCAGATTAGCCGCAAATTTCGAACTGCCCGTTCCATGCAATTCGGTCGTATACAACATCGTAAAGTTCATCGAAACCAAAAGCCGTTGAGGCCTAAGGTTAGAATCACAGGTATTTTGAATCTCTCACGCTGCACCTGCGTCTGAGCTTATCAGAGATGTTCCGGCGAACTTCCTGCTGAAGTTTCTATGTGCACACGAGATTCTTCTGCGCCTTCTTTTGCCCGGTTATGTCCCGGAAGCTCAAAATCTGTACAGTATTCGTTCCTTCTCGGATCAAAGGCATAGAATGTATTTCCAGAACCTTGCCTTTCTTCAAGTGCAGGACATCGACACTTTGCTCATGGATATGACCGGGAGCCTGCAGCTTCTCAAGAAACTCCGGCGGATCCTTCAACCTGGAGCAGATATGTTCGAGTAATCTCACTTTATCCGGCTGCTGAATCAGTTCTTCGGGAATATCCCAAAGCTCTGCAAATCGCTTATTCATGCGGCTCACCCGGCCTTTTTCATCGATCACCAGAATTCCGTCGGAAGTGGATTCAAGAACTCCTCTCAGCAGGTCCTCGCAGTTGTGTAATTGTTGCTGCACTTCTTTGAGGCTTGCCAGCTCCTTTTGTGCCGTGACGTCGTAAAGGATGCCCTGACATCCGCAAATTTCGCCTTTGAAGTTCTTGATGCAGGTCGAAAACAGAGTCACGAACAGTCTCCGGCCGTTGGTGGTTTTCAAATTCAGCTCCTTGACCACCATGCTTGTGCCCTTTAACTGTTCAATAAGCTGTTCTCGCTCCTTGGGATTATTCCAAAACAGCTTCGGTAAAAACGGCTTGTTTATAAGCTCGTCCGGGCCTGTCACATCCAGCAGTTTCATGAATGCAGGATTAACGTAGGTTATATTGAGATGCAGATCGATGGTATAGATGCAGTTGCTTGACTCATTCATAAGCCTGAAGTAGTTTTCTTCTTCTTCCTGCAGTCTGGTCTTGATGGCTTTCAGAATATCCGTTTGAGTTATTACTCCGCGCAGAATCTCATCATCCATAACGACGAGCCGACGAATCCCTATCCTCTCCAGCAATTTGTTGGCGCTTAGAACCGAGCAATCGGAAGAGACGGTCACAACCGGAGAAGACATCACTTTTTTCAACCTGGTCTGAGCCGGATTGCGTTTCATCGCAACGATTCTCTTAAGAAGGTCTCGTTCCGTAAAGATCCCTACGACAACATCCTTTTCCATAGCGACCAGGCAGGATATGTCATTAGAAGCCATTAGTTCAGCCGCCTCTTTGACGCTCGCGGAACTGGTTATAACAGCCACATTACTCGACATTATTTGCGACACTTCCTGCGAGAAGGAATAAGATGCCAGGGCTTGAATCATGTCGGTTTGTGTTATGACGCCAATGAAGCGTTCGTCCTCCAGAACCACAAGCCGCCTGATGTTCTCGGTTTCCATGATTTTGCTGATTTCCATGACCGAAAGATCGCGAGGAATACTCCGGACCGGGGAAGACATAATCTGCTCGACTATCATTTTACGGAAATCATTTCCGCCGGTGACAGCTCTTTTCAGGATATCCGTCTCTGTAACAATTCCTGACAAATGCCCATTTTCTGTAACAATAAGACAGGATATCTTGTTACTCGACATTATCCTTACGGCCGAGACTACAGAGCTTTGAGGACTGATAGCGGCGACATCTCTACTCATTATATCCCCGGCCTTTACCCAGATCCGTGAGGCAGTTCTCAGAGCAGCGGAGCGAGTATTTCTCATCTGGCTTTCGGCCAATTCACTCGGAAGTGTTCTGACCATGTTTTCTGACATTGTGTTCTCCTGTTTTTTGAAAGCCTATCATTTTATCGACGACATCTATAAAAGGCCGTGCGTCCGATATGATGCAAGTTCAACCATCATTGAAGCGTTATAGCCTTTAAAAGAACCTCTCGTACATTTAATGCTCTGATTTCATATCGGCTATTAGCCATTATTATTTAATCTAATAAGCTTTTTTCCTCTAAAAATACGTATTTCTACGTATATGCAAATCGAGGCGGCGTTTGGCGGCAGGCTTGACGAGGTATTGACACAGCATTTTACCCGGCAATAAATTATTCGGAATTGATATCCGGTGAAACTTGCAATGGCCGGCACAATATAACTGAGCGTGAAACAAAACCGGGACCTTCTATCTATAAGCAAGGTCCCCGTTTTTAATGCATTGGTTTATCCGATTTTTTAGTCGGCAAGCTCGCGAATCCAGATATTGCGATATCTCACCGGGTTGCCGTGGTCCTGCAGCGAGATTGGGCCTTTGTCGCCGTGCGGCCTGAAGTCGGATATAGCATGTGGGCCATCCCAACCGGTCCCGCCCTGCAGCTCGACATGATCATGGACGAGCACACCATTTTGAAGTATGGTGAATGTCGGCTTCCTGTCGACCTTCCTGTCTTTGAAAGTCGGCCTGTGAAAAATGATATCATACGATTGCCACTCGCCCGGCTTTCGGCAGGCGTTGGCAAGGGGAACCGCCCTGCCGTATAGCGCCGAACACTGGCCGTCTGCATAGGTCCTGTTGTCGTAGGAATCAAGAACCTGTACCTCGTATTGTCCCATCAGGAACACGCCGCTGTTGCCACGTCCCTGGCTGAAACCTTTAACCGTAGCTGGTGTTGCAAACTCAACGTGTAACTGGCACGAACCGAACTGGCGCTTAGACTGGATGTAGCCTGAGTCTTTGACGGACTCCATATAGCCGTCCCCCAGAATCCATTTCGACGTATTACCCTTGGTGTCGGTCCATTGCGACAAATTTGTACCATCGAATAAAACGATCGCATCAGAAGGGGCTTTGCCCGGTTTACTTTGCGTGCTCTCTATAGCTGGCTCGATCACGGGCGGCGCAGGCCGATTCATATCGTGAATAAGCCACTTGCCGGTGTCAGTCTCCACGTACTGCATCTTAACAGCTTTTTTGGCTGCCGCACCTCCAGCGACAATCGCAAGCAGGCAAATCGAAACACTTAGCAGCATCTTTTTCATCGTAATTTCTCCTTTCTTAAATTTTGAATTTCCGGCAATCCCCCGCCTTGCGGCAAGACCGGAGGGCCTTGATTAGGGAATTATATGTCGATAGAGCAGAAGCGCCAAGGATATGTTTTCGATGGATCCTTTAGTTTTCAGTGACCTCAGCAGCAAAATGTATCAAAAAGGGCTATTTGTTGCCGGAATTGCCGCGACTTGGCTTAACGAGCAAAGCTGTCAACGGTCTTCGAGTCGAAGTGCAAGATAAAAACCCCTACCCCCGCTACCAGAAGAACAGTGATAGAGCGGGTAGGGGCTTAAAAGAACCGCAAGTGCAAAACTTACAGCCTTTATAATGCTTTGTATTCTGATAATACTACAGCGTTTTGCGGCGACGCAGCCAGCCGACAAGACTTACACCGATACTGCCAAGCAAAATAGCGCCGGGTGCCGGAACAGAATTAACAGTCAAATTATCCACTGAAAACCGATTGGCAACCCGATTGTTGAAACCAATAGTTGCTCGGCTAACCGCTGTCCCGCTATACGTGAACTGGTCTTCCGACCAAAGCACCAGAGGATACGTATTCTTTGAGTAAGCGCCGATAAGCACATCTGATGGATCGTAAAGTGTGACTGTGTACCCCGGTGTCACGACATCGTAGCTGTTTAGTGCAACACCAAATTGAAGCTGATTGGTGGACGTAGCGAAATCAAGGCTGAGAATACCAGCCGCGTTACCTTCTAATGTCGGATCCTGCAGATAGGTAAGCATTCCCGGCCCGATACCGTTATAGGTGGCATCGTTCGAAGGGATCCCGGCAATCTCGAAACCAAACGTTATCCCCATATAGCTTAAACCGTCAACGGGTTGCGTAGGCAGTTCATCGAACGTCAACGTAAAAGCGGCATTAGCGGCTCCTGTCGACATCAG
>Ga0210003_1000859_pt1 | contig 27282 bp, 14 predicted proteins | sample LantaG_FD_182804 | JGI IMG/M metagenome (GOLD analysis project Ga0210003, IMG submission 182804) | Deep subsurface microbial communities from Baltic Sea to uncover new lineages of life (NeLLi) - Landsort_02402 metaG (SPAdes) (version 2) | ecosystem: Environmental > Aquatic > Marine > Oceanic >... | reverse complement strand
CGGTGACGGCGGCGACGATCTCGCGGCGAGAGCGCCGCCGGCCGTCCTGCCGCTCACTCCGGCTAGCAGTCCGCTAGCAGATCGCCTCCTGGAGGGCTGCTGCGGCACGGCGAGCAGCTGGCGCGGATAGTGCAGCGAGCCTCGAGGAGAGGGCGCGGCAATTCGGACACCAGCAGCCGTCGACGTTGTTGTTGCTGCCGTTGCTGCTGCTGCTGCTGCTGCTCTTGGCGGCAGCATGGTTAGGATCGAGAATGCTCTCGGTCAGCCGATTTCAGTTTAACAGGTCCCAAGCACAGAGGGCGGAAGGGGCGATCGAAGAGGTTGAAACGAGGTGCCGCGGAAGCTCCCTTTCGAAGCGAGACAGAGAGCAATTGCCGACGAAAGAAAAAGAGGGTCGACGAAAATGAGATGGTCAGAATCGAAAGGAAAAAACGAATTAAGAGGGAGAAGAAGGCGCTCCTTGCTCCTGCTCCTGCTCCTGCTGTGCGCCTCTTTCTCTTCTAATTTGCACTCATGGCGGGACAAGGCGACGACGCCATGCTCGAGGACGAAGCCCCCCCCCCCGGAGTGGAGCGAGCCGGCGGCGGAGAAGCTCCAGGCGTCGCCGCCGGCGGCGGCATCGATCATCGGCAGCCAATCGCCGCCGCCCCGCCGCCCCCTGCTCTCCAGTCCTCGGCCCCGATGTCCCTGGACCTGCCCGAGTCCTCCGCGGCGGCGGTGGCCAAGCAGGCGCAGGCCCTCGCCGATGCCGCTGCCCGCCAGCGCGGGGCCCTGGTCGCGGTGCCGGCCGCCGACGGCGCCGTCCGCGCCCTGCTGCGCTCTCTGGGCGAGCCGATAACGCTGTTCGGCGAGCGCGAGTACGAGCGCAGGGACCGCGCACGCAAGCTGCTGGCGCGGATGGACCCGCAGCGGGCCGCGGAGGCTGTCGCGGCGGTGACCGAGGGGGGAGGCGTTGGCGGCGGCGCGGCGGGCGGCCTCGGGGGCGGGCCGTCGCCGTTCTTCGTGCCGCTGCGGCCGGAGGAAGCGCAGACGGAGCTCTTCTACACGGAAGGGACGAAAGAGCTCGAGCGGGCCCGCGGGGAGATTGCTCTGGGGTCGCTGGAGCGCGCCGCGAGGAGGCTGGAGGGGGAGAGGAGGGCGTGGGAGGCTCGGAGGAGGAGGAGGGAGAGCGCGGCGGCGAAGCAGCAGCGGCAGCTGCAGCAGCGGGAGGCGGCGGAGGCGGCGGCATCAGCGGGAGCGGGAGCGGGAGCAGCTGCCGAGGAGGACGCAGGGAAGACAAAGCACGAAAACGAAGAAGCGGCAGCAGCAGAAGAAGAGGAGGAGGAGGAGGACCCCGACCTCGCCTCGGACGCCGTGGCGTCCTCGGCGCGCTCGCCCTCGTCGCTGCAGCTGCTCTGCTCCGAGCTCGGCGACGGGCGCCCGCTCTCGACGCTGGCGTTCAACCACCGGCCTCTCTGCTCTTCTTCCGGGTCCGAGTCCGACTCCGCTTCTTCTTCTACTTCTTCTTCTTCCACCATAGATCTCGCGGTGGGGTCGTGGTCGGGCTGCGCGTCGGTCTGGAGGGCGGACGCGGCCTCTGGCTCGCTGCTCTCCTCGTCCTCCTTTCTGTCGTCAAGGAGAGGCAAAGAAGGCGCGAACAACACCAACGACGCGACCTCCGCGGCCTCGGCCTCCTCGCGCTCCTGGTGGCGCGCCCATGACGACCGCGTCACGGGCATCGCGTGGCGGCCCTTCTCGACCGGGACGCTGGCCCAGGCCTCCACCGCCGTCGTCGACCTGGCGACGGCGTCGGCCGACGGCACGGCACGGCTCTGGTCCTCGCGGGCGTGCGCCCTCGCCGCGGCCTCGGCGCCCTCGGGCGCCCCCTGCTCGCCGAGGCCGCTAGCGGAGCTGAAGGGCCACGCGGCGAGGCTGGCGAGGCTCGCCTGGCACCCCGGGTTCGGCGGCGGCGGCGGACAGGGGGAGGAGGGCGCGGGCAGGGGCGCCGGGAGCAAGTTCCTGGCGACGGCGTCGTTCGACGGCAGCTGGCGCCTCTGGGACGCCGAGAGGGCCACCGCCACCGTCGCCGCCCCCATCGCCGCCCCGGCCTCGTCCGCCTCCCCCTCGTGCCTCCTCGAGCAGGAGGGCCACTCGCGGGCCGTCTACTGCCTGGCCTGGCACCCCGACGGCGCGCTGCTGGTCTCGGCGGGCCTCGACGCGCTCGCGCGCGTGCACGACGTCCGCACCGGCCGCACCGCCTGCGTGCTCTCCGGCCACGCCAAGGGCGTCCTGGCGGTCGACGTGGACCCCGGGACGGGGAGCACGGTCGCCACGGGGGCCGAGGACGGGAGCTGCAGGCTCTGGGACCTCAGGGCTCGCGGGAGGCCGCTCGCGACGCTGCCGGCGCACTCGTCGCTCGTCTCGACGTGCCGCTTCCTGAGGTCGTCCGCTCCCCCTTCCTCCTGCCTCTCCCCGTCCGCGGGATCGATCGAGGGGAGGCTGCTGCTGACGGCGGGCTACGACGGCGAGGCCAAGGTGTGGGACGCGCGGGACGGGCGCCTGCTGCGGACGCTCCGCGGGCACGAGGGCCGCGTGATGGCGAGCGACGTTGTTGCCTTGGGTCCTCCTCCTTCGGGACCGAGGGCTTCGGCCCCGAAAGCCTCTTCTTCTCGCTCCGCTGCTGCTGTCCCCGCGCTGCTGGTGGCGACGTCGGCGTACGACAGGACGCTCAAGCTGTGGGGCAGACTGGATTAAGAGTGTAGATGAGAGAGAGGGAGAGAAAGCGAGGGCGCGCTGCAAAGAGTAAAAACGAAACGAAACACTATTTTTTGGGGCTATTTTTTCTCTGATTTCCTGGATTTTCTTTCCTTTTTTTCTCACACGCGGCGCACGCCCTAAAGAGCTCTCTCTCTCTCTCTCTCTCTCTCTCTCTCTCTCTCTCTCTCTCTCTCTCTCACGAACAAAAAAAAATGAAAACAAAGGAAAAGGGAATTGGACAAGGGAAGAGATTTCATCTCAAGAAACAAAAGAAGGCAACGTTCTCTTTCTCTCACTGCTCTCACGCAGCATTGGGCTTGGCGCCCCCTCCTCCCTTCCCCTTGTTCCCCTCTTCCAGCACCGTCACGCGCCGCTGCCCGTTGTCAAACTCCAGCTTTGCCCCGCACCCGCCGCACTCTACCGGGTTGCGGTCCTTGTTGCCGGCGACTCCGAGGAGGTCGCCAAAGTATGACCGCGCGGGCTCACCGCACGAGGGGCACGGCGCCCGCAGGATCACGGAGTCGCGCAGCACCAGGCCCGTCAGCGACGACGCGAAGACGTACAGCAGCGGCAGGACGACCCCCCAGACGACGACGATGCCCCAGGGCTCGGGCAGCTCGATCAGCTTGGTGATCTCGAACCCCGTGAGGTCGTCGATCGAGAAGAGCACCGCGAGGGTGCCGATCGCCGCGGGCAGGTTGAGCGCCGTCATCAGCAGGTAGTCGGGGGCCGCGTCGGCGTACATCTTCTTGGTGCGGATCGAGCAGCGGGGCCCCTGGGCGGTCACGAACGAGCCGTCGCGCTTGAGGGCGACCTTCAGGGCGTCGAACTCGGCGTCGGACATCACGGGCTTGCCGCCCGAGTTGTACGCCAGCGACGCCTCGAGGAAGCGGAGCTCGTCGGCGGAGAGGACCGCGACCTTCGAGCCGGCCCAGACGAGCTCTTCCTTGAGGTTCTCGAACTCCTCGTTGGACATGGACGGGGTGCCGTCGTAGTAGAAGGTCTGGAGGAGAGGGGTCGAGTTTTTTTGGGTTGTTTTGGGTTTTGAGAAAGGAAAGAAAAGCGTCGGAGGAGGTCGACGAAAACGAAAAAAGATAGAATCTCTTCTTCCTCTCTTGACTCTCTCTCGAACTCACCCTCAGCGCCTCGATAAAGTCCTGCTCCTTGTCTCCAAGCGTGCGCTTGGAGGGGAGCTTCTTGCCCTGAAGTAGTTGGTTGTTGTTGTTGTTGGATTCGAACGAGAGAGGAAAGAGGAGGAGAGCGTGAGATAACGAGAAAGAAAGAAAGAAGAAGAGCGTGCGCCATCATCAGAACGTCCGCTGTCGCCGATGCTGCCTTTCGACCCGCGCTGACACCTTTTTCGCTCGACGAAATCGTCTTCCGTCCTTTCGTATGCAAGGAACACGACGCGCTCCTCGCTCTCAAAGAGAAAAAATGCCTCGGAGACCCTGAAAGCACGCAAAAGTGGTGCCCTTTTCCCCCTCGGCGAGATGCTCTCGAGAGTCGTCTCCGTCGCTCTCTTTCTCTTCTTCTTCTCTCTTTCTCTCTCTGCCTCTCTCTCCATCCACCTACCGCCTTGTCGATCGTGCAGAAGTCGCCGATGTTGTCGGCGCAATCGTCCACGCCGATTTCGGCGGCCTTGGACGCCTCCTCGGTGGCGTTGCCGGCGCGGGCGATGAGCGGGGACGAAGCGGACCGTCGTCGCTGGACGCCGCCGCTGCTGCGGGGAGGGAGCGCGGGCCTCGCCGAGGAGGAGGAGGAGCACGAGGCCAGCGCGGCGCTGCCGGCGCGCACCGTCACCTGTGGGGCGCGCAGCATGGTGTGCTGGAAAGAAAAGGAAAACGCGGGCACGTCGATGGAACGTTTTTTTTTCGAGCAGAGAAATTCTTCGCTTGGTTGTCGAGGCGAGAAAGTGAGAGCGCAAGCATGAAAACTCGACTCGGAGTCACGGTCTCTCTGCTCTCTCTTTCACAAAACTCTTTTTTTCCCCGCACTTCAACTCGTGAAGAAGCTACAACTCTTGCCAAGGTACGAACGAGCTTCGTCTCCTCTTCTCTTCTCTCTATCTCTCTCTCTCTCGAGCGCCAAGCGCGCTTCAAGATAGAGAGAGAGAGAGAGAGAAAGAAGCGCGGAGAGCGGAAGGAAGCCATCATGATTCGGCGGCGGCTTTCTTTCTTTTCGATCGACGGTCTCAAAAGTCGACTCCGGGCTGCTGCGCTCCATGTGTCCGATTCTCGTCCATCTTGTGGGCCGAGGCGATCTCTGACGGTGTCATTCACGAGGCCGAGGGGTCATAACGGAGAGAAGGCGTGAGGCTGCTGCTCGATGAGGAGACGATTCTGTCGACGGCGTCGGCGGTGACGGCGGCTTCATCGATCGGCGACGCTTCCTCGTTTTCTTCGCTCGCCCCCAATGGCGGGTGTCTCCTTCGATCGCTCGGACCGCCGGGTTATCGATCTCCCTCGAAGCGCTCTTGCGTTTGTTAGGAGGAGGAACGGAGCAAGCAAGGCGCTGTTCCACTGCACTGAGAGATCGATTTCTCCCTCGTCGCCGCGCGCTCTTTTTCTTCTCGGCCGCCGCCTGATCGCTCTTCTTCCTTCTTTGCTCTCGCCTCACCCCCTTCCTCCTCCCCCCTCTCCAAACTTAACCCTCTCTCATCCAGATGACCGACCGCGCCAAGCCCCGCGGCAAGTCGGCCGTCACCCGCGAGTACACCATCAACCTCCACAAGCGCCTCCACGGCATGACCTTCAAGAAGCGCGCCCCGCGCGCCGTCAAGGAGGTCAAGCAGTTTGCCGCCAAGATGATGAAGACCAAGGACGTGCGCATCGACGTCAAGCTCAACAAGGCGCTCTGGAGCAAGGGGATCCGCAACGTGCCCGTGAAGGTGCGCGTGCAGATCTCGCGCAGGCGCAACGACGACGACGACGCCAAGGAGGAGTGGTACAGCCACGTGACTGTGGCCGACGACCCGGACACGAAGAAGGGCACGTCGGTGGTCGACGAGAAGTAGAAAGATGATTCGGGGTTTGAGGTCGAAGGAGAGGGAAAGAGAGAGAGAGAGGATTCGTTTTCGCCTCTCGCGCGCAGCTCCCCCCCCTCTTTCTTACTTGTTACCTTTGTCTTCTTGTTCTAGTTTATCTGGCTGCTGCTTTTTCTTTGTTATGAACCATTAAAAAAAAGAGTTTATCGGGTTTTCTGAATGAAAAAAAGGGGAAGAGTTTTCCTTTCGGTTTCGTTGTCTCTCCATATTTCTCGCACAACCTCTCTTCTTTCGGCCGCCGTCTCTCTCCGTCTCTTCCTCTCTCTCTCTCCGTTCCTCTCTCCTCCTGAAGAAAGGAAAGAAAACATAAAAGGAACACTGAATTTGTAATGAAGTTGACAAGACAGAAACGAAAAAAAAGGCAAAGGGAAAAAAAGGAAAGAGTGAGAAAAGAAAGGAAAAACACTCTCGAAGAAAAAATCATCTCCAAAGCGCTCTCGCCTTCTCCATCTCCATCCCTCCATCTCTCTCCCCCTCAACCTTCTCCTCCCTAATCCTCCTCCATCTCTTCAGAAGCGGAGCTTGGTGAAGAACCACCTGTTCTTGCCCGTCTTGAACTTCTCCTCGAGCAGCTCCTTGGCCGCCTTGCGCGCGTCGGCGCGCTTCGCGCTCGACTCGGTCGCGTCGGCGCCCACGGCGCCCTTGAGGTCGACGTCGAGCGTGTACCGGGTCGGCATCACGTGCGTGTAGTTGACAACTTTCACGAACGCGCGCAGCTTGCTGGCCTTGGCCTGCTTGGCCTCGCTCGACTTGCGCGTGACCTTGCGGGGCGCGCGGGCGAGGCCGACGACGAGCGCGTGGCCGTAGCGGCGGCCGCCGGCGCCGTCATCGTAGTTGCGGACGATAGCGGCCTTCTTGCCGGCGTGGCGGCCAGTCAGCAGGATGACGACGCGCTTCTCCTGTTGGTGAAGAAGGGTCGAGTTGGTTGGTTTGCGACAGGAGAGAGAGGAAGAAGAAGAGAAAGGTGAGGAGAAGGAAAAAAAGAGGCCGAGAAAGAACAAGAAAGCGATCGGCGGCTCTCTGACGCGCGCGATCAAGGAATTTCTGATGATGCGGCGTCGTCATTGCTGGGGGCTTTGGTGCAACGATGGATCATCGTCGCATCCACGGCGTCACCAGCGACGTGTCCGCGTCTGAGGGGCGCAAGAACAGCGATCACGAAGGCGCAGGGCGCCTGGACGGCGGCTGCGATTCTGCAAGCGCGGGCGCCGGCGGCGGCCAAAAAAACAGTTCCTGCTGATTTTTTCAGCAGCCGTCGCTCCTCATGCCTTGCGAACGAGCTTGGTGCAGCCTCGCAAGCGAAAGCACCAGACCATGACGACCGGAATTCCGATCGAAAAGATGGAGAAAAGCCCACAGACGTGCGTTGGGAGGCGCGCGGCGGGTGAAGAGAGACACCCCGTCGATCGAAGCACCAGCCGCCATCAGGCGATCGTCCGTCCAAGCCTCCTTCGTCTTCTCCTCTTCGCGCTGCGTGGCAGCGAGCCGGCGCGAGGACTGAAGCAGTGGAGCTTCCTCGTACCTTGAGGAACTTGACCATCTTGGAAAGCGAAAGAAAGAAACACGGGCTGCGTTAGCCGTTGAAAAAGAAAGGGGAAGTGAGAGAGAATGGAGAGGAAGAGAGAGCGAAGAAAAAGAAGAAGAAAACTCGGTCGTCGCTCTCAAACTCGGCGTCGCTCTCAGATGTCGAGACCATCGCATTTCGTTTTTGCAAGGTCTTCCTCTCCGAAAGAAGCCAGTTTTTCTCCCCGAGCGGGGAGCTCGAGAGGCGCAGCATCGTCGCACGCTGTCGAAATGAGCCTCGCCTACGCCGACGCCCTCACCTGGCGCGAGGACCTCGGAGGCCAGCTCGGCGACCCCGAAGTGTTCGAGCCGCGAGCCTCGGCCGCGGCGAAGGCCGACCTCCTGGCGAGCGCGATGATGATCTCTTCGAGGCCGACCGCGGCCTCGACCTCTTCTTCTCCTTCTTCCTCTTCCTCTGGCCGCGGCGTCGTCGTCTTCACCGGGGCCGGCATCAGCGTATCCAGCGGGATCCCGGACTTTCGGGGGCCCGACGGCGTCTGGACCCGCCAGCGAAGGGGCTTGCCCCCGCCGGCGCTCGCCCGCGGCGTCTCGTTCGCGACGGCGCGGCCCTCGCTCACGCACCTCGCGCTCGCGCGCCTCGTCGAGGCCGGGATCGTCACCCGCGTCGTTTCCCAGAACGTCGACGGGCTGCATCTGCGGTCGGGGATCCCCAGGGAAAAGCTCTCTGAGCTCCACGGCAACTGCTTCGTCGAGGCCTGCCGCAGCTGCGGCGCGCGGCACGAGCGGGACTTCGAGACCGGGACAGTGGGCTTCAAGGCCACGGGCAGGAGGTGCTCCGAGTGCCGCCCGAGCGGCGGCGAGGGCGCCGCCGAAAGAGGGGGCGGGGAAAGGAGGGGCTCCGGGAGGCTCTACGACACCGTGCTCGACTGGGAGAGCCCGCTCCCGGCCGAGGAGCTCGCGCAGGCCGAGCGCGACGCGGCGTCCGCGGCGGTCTCGCTCTGCCTCGGCACGTCGCTGCAGATCCTCCCTGCCAGCTCGATCCCGGAGAGGACGGTGACGAGGAAGGGGGGAGGGGGAGGAGGGGCGCGTCTCTCGCCGGGCTACCTGGCTATCGTCGGCCTGCAATCGACGCCCAAGGACGCAATCGCGACGAGCGTCGTCCGCGCGCGGAGCGACGACGTCATGGCGCGCGTGCTCGCGCGGTGCCTCGCGCCGGGCGAGCGGCTCCCTGCCTGGGTGCGCAGGGACAGCGTCCGGGTGCGGTACGAGCTTTTTCTGACCCGCCTCACGGAACCAGACGCGAGGACGAAGAAGAGGAAGGTCGCCGCCGGCGGCGGCGGCGGCGCCGGCGGCCGCAGGAGCAGCAGCAACGTCGGGTGTTGGGGCGTCGTCGACTTGTCGGTGTGGGTCGAGAGCGTGCACGGCACGGAAAAGTGCCCCCTGCCGATGGTGTCGGGCGTCGGCGTCGCCGCGGCGGCAGTCCCGACCCTCGAGGGGGACGGCGGCGGGATGCGAACCGCGGCGAGGCGGAGGGCCGCGAGACTGGCCCGCCGGGCAGCGGCGAAGGCAGACGGCGAGGAGGCCGAGGAAGCCGGAGAGGGCACGAGCGGGGGAGAGAGCGACGGCAGCGACTCGCGCTCGCGACTCGCGAGCGCCTCCGTCCCGGGCCCCTCCGCGCCCTTCTCCGCGCACCTCGAGCTCGAGGTCGCGCCGCGAGACTCGGGGCACCACGGCCTCGCGGTCGTCGTCGCCGTGGCGCTGGGCCTCGGCCTCGGTGCGGACGAGGCCCGGAGGCGCAGGGCAGTCGACGCCGCGTCGTTCGCCGTCGAGGTCGGGGTCGGGGGCCGCGTGGAGGGGGCGCCGCCGCTCGTGCAGGGCCGCTCGTTCGAGGTGAGCTTCGTTTCGCAGGCCGTGGATTACGGCGAGCGGGTGGAGGAGGCCAGGAGGGAAATCGCCAGGGAGGAGGAGGAAGAAAGAGGAGCAGGGCGCGAGAGAAAGAAGGAAATGAAAAAGTAAAACACACAGAGAACTCCGATCTCCTCCTTTCTCTCGCCTTCGCTCTCTCTCCCCCTCGCGTGCTTCTCCTCCTTTCTCTCGCCTTCGCTCTCTCTCCCCCTCGCGTGCTCCTCCTCCTTCTCCGCGCTCCTCGAACCAGGCAATCGCCTCGCCCCGCCTCTTGAGCGAGCGTGCCAACTTCTTCGCAGCCGCAAAAAGAGCGAGAAAGAAATGGCGACCAACACCACCGCCGTCGTCAATGCCGCCGCGGGCCCTCGATCGCTCACCACGCCGGCGGGCGACCTCGTCGAGATCATCCCTCTCGGGGCCGGGCAAGAAGTGGGCCGCTCGTGTGTCGTGCTCAAGTACCAGTGCGTTTCGTCGCTTCGTTGGCGTGGAGAGAGAGAGCGCGATGGCAAAAGACTTTCATCGCCGGCTTGAGAAACGCGAGACCTCCCGACCTCACTCTCTTCAACCCCAACCCCCTCAAAAAACCCTCGAAACCCAGGGGCAAGACCCTCATGTTCGACTGCGGCATCCACCCGGGCCTCTCCGGCATGGCCTCGCTCCCCTTCTTCGACGAGGTCGACCTCGAGACCGTCGACGCGATTTTAGTTACTCACTTCCACCTCGACCACTGCGCAGCTCTGCCCTACGTCGTCGGCCTCACGCGCTTTGACGGACGGATTTTCATGACGCACCCCACGAAAGCGATCACCGCGTCGCTGCTTCGCGACTTTGTCCGCGTCAGCAAGGGAGGCCAGGGCAACCAGCAGCACCAGGGCAGCGCGGGAGCGGGGCAAGCCTTGTACACCGAGGCGCACCTCGACGCCGCGATGGCCAAGACGGAGCTGCTCGACTTCCACGCGACGGTCGACCTCGGCGGCGGCGTGCGCGTCACGGCGTACCGCGCCGGCCACGTCCTCGGGGCCGCGATGTTCATGGTCGAGGTCGCCGGGCTGCGGGTGCTCTACACGGGCGACTACTCGAGGCTCGCGGACCGGCACCTGCCCGCGGCGGACCTCCCGAGCCCGCCGCCGCACGTCCTGATCGTCGAGGCGACCTACGGCGTCTCGAGGCACGTGCCCCGGCGCGAGCGCGAGGCGCGCTTCCTGGCCAAGGTCCGGGAGATCCTCGCGCGCGGCGGGCGCGTGCTGCTGCCCGTCGTCGCTCTGGGCCGGGCGCAGGAGCTGCTGCTGATCCTGGAGGAGCACTGGGCGGCCAACCCGCGCCTCGCGGCGTCGGTCCCCGTCTACCAGGCCTCGGGGCTGGCGCGCCGCGCGATGGGCGTGTACCAGACGTACATCGAGATGATGAACGACGCGATCAAGAGGGCGTTCGCGGCCGGCAACCCGTTCGTCTTCAAGCACGTGCGCCACCTCCGGAGCCCCGCGGAGCTGGACGACTGCGGCGCGTGCGTCGTGCTGGCGACCCCCTCGATGCTGCAGTCGGGCCTGTCGCGCGAGCTCTTCGAGGCGTGGTGCGAGGACTCGCGCAACGGCGTCGTGATCGCCGACTTCGCCGTGGCCGGGACGCTCGCGCGCGAGATCCTGTCCGCCCCGGAGACGGTCGTCTCGCGCCACGGCCAGCGCCTGCACCTGCGCTGCTCGGTCGACGCCATCTCCTTCTCCGCGCACGCCGACTTCGACCAGACGGCGGAATTCGTCGACGCGCTGGCGCCGCCCGACGTGGTCCTGGTCCACGGCGAGGCCACGGAGATGCTGCGGCTGAAGCGCGCGCTCGAGGCGCGGGCCGCTGCGGCGAGCGCTGCTGCGGCTTCGGCGGGCGGCGCCTCGTCCCCCCCCTCGGCGGCGGCGCTCCGCCGCGTCTTCGCGCCCAAGGTCGGGCAGCCCGTGCACGTGCGCCACGCCGCGAGCCACGTCGCCCGCGTCGTCGGCGGGCTCGCGGGCGGCGGAGGGGACGCCAAAGCCGCTCCCCGGCCGGGGCAGGCGGTCCGCGGCCTCCTCGTCGCGCCGCTGACGGCGGCCGCGCGCGCCGCCGCCGCCGCCGCCGAGGGGGACGCCGCCGGCGCCTCCGCCCCGCCGCTCTCCGCCGCGTCCATGGCCGCCCCGCCGATCATCGTCGCCGCGGCGGACCTGCCCGCGTACACGCGCCTCCGCGTCGGCCGCGTCCGGCAGCGGCAGGCCGTCCCCCTGGGGAAGGGCGTCGGCTTCGGCGACGTGAGGCTGGCTCTCGAGGTGCTCTTCGACGGCGCTGGGGGGGCCGCGGAGCTCGGCGGGGTCGAGGCCGTCCCCGCCCCCGGCGCCGCCGGCGGGGCCGCCGGGGGGGGGCGGACGGCGGCGGGGCGAGGCGAGCGCGGCGAGGCGGCCCCCGCCGCGACGACGCTCCGCGTCGGGAGGCTGGTCAGCCTGTCGCACGACCCCTCCCTCTCGCCCCCGTCGGTGCTCCTGGCCTGGGAGGGCGGCCCCCTCGCGGACGCGGTCGCCGACGCGTGCGTCGCGGCGGTGCTGTCGGCCTCGCGCGAGGCCGGCGAGGGGGGCCCCGCCGCCGTCGCCGAGGCCGCCGCGGCGCGGGAGCGCGAGGCGTCGTCGCCCGAGCTCGAGGACGACGGCAAGAGCGGCGAGGGGGCGAGGAGGAGGAGGAGGGCCAGGCTCGCCGAGGCGGACGCGAGGCTGCTGGCGGCGGTGCTCGCGAGCCAGTTCGGGACCGCCAAGGTGGTCTCTGCCTCCTCGGCGGCGGTCCTACTTTCTTCGATGGAGGAGGCCGAGGGCGAGGCGAAAGCGGGCGCCGTCGTCGCTGCCGACGACGGCGAAAAGGCAAAGGCAGCCGCCGCTCTCGCCCTCCTCCCCCCCGGCGGCGACGGCGAACCGCCCTCCTTCATCGTCGAGGTCGAGAGCGACGGCGTGAGGGTGCGCGTGGACGCGGCGACGGGCGAGCTCGTCGCCGGAGCCGGAGAGGGAGAGGAGGAGGAGCAAGAGGGCGAGGGCAAGCAAGTCAAAGGGAAGGAAGGCGTCGAGAGGGCGAAGAAGCAGCGTCTCCTCCCTTCTCCTTCTTCCCGCGCCGCGGCCCTCGGCTCGCGCGTCGTCGCCGCGGCGAGGAGGCTCCGCGCGGCTCTGGACCCTCTGCCCCTCGACGCTTGAAAGGAGAGGAAGAGAGGCGTTTTTGTTGTAAAGCACGAGGATTTGAAGGCGAGAGATTTTTTCCATTCGTTTTTTTTTTTTTACAGCAGCTGAGCTGAAAAAGTCCGGCCCAGGCTTCCCCTTTTTTTAGCTCTCCCGAGGCGCCGTCGCCGCGAGCGCCCCGCCCGCCACGATCAGCAGCCCGCCCGCCCACCCGGCCGCGCCCGTCCGCTCCCCGAGCGCGACGCCCGCGAGCGCCGCCGACCAGAGCGGCACCGTCGCGAACAGCGCCTGGGCCCTGCCCGCCGCGACCCGCGCCTGGGCCCCCGACTGCAGCACCGCGGCGAGGGCCCCCGGGCCCAGGGCGGCCCAGGCGAGCACCAGCGGGGCCGCGAAGCTGAGGGGCGGCTCTCCCCCGGCGGCCGCGGCGGTGGCGGCGGCGGCGGCGCCGGCGGCGGCGGCGGCGGGGGCCGAGGGGAGCAGCGACGCGGGCCCCCCGTGGCCCGCCCCGAGGAACAGGTCCCCCGAGGCCGCCGCCCAGAGGACGGCGCCGGCGGCGAACGCGGCGGACTTGGCCGCGGCCAGCGCCTGCGGCGAGGACGCGGAGCCGCTGGCGCCCGAGGCGTGCACCGGGGCCAGCACGGAGAGCCTGAAGGTGGCGGCGGAGTAGAAGGCGGCGGCGCAGAGGACGAAGCCGTCTCCCGCCAGAGACGGGGAGGACGGGGACGGGGAGCCCGCCGCCGCCGCCGCCCCGCCGCTGAGCACGCCGCTCTTGTCGAGCGAGAGCGCGAGGGCGCCGAGCAGCGCGACGCCGCACCCCGTCCAAACCCTGTGGCCCTGCTTCTCTCCCGCGACGGCGGCGTACACGGGGGTCAGGATCCCGGTGGCGCAGACGACGAACGCCGCCTCGGTGGCCGACGTCCTCTGCAGCCCCGCGGCGTGGAGGGCCGCGGCCGCCAGGTTCCAGCTCCCGAGCTCGACCCCGGCCGTGAGCAGGGTCGGGGAGGGCGCTCTCATGAGCCTGGCCAGAGCTGAGGGGGAGGAGCCGGCAGGAGCAGCGACAGCGGGAGCAGCGGCAGCGGCGGGGGCAGCCGCCGCGGGAGCAGCGGCAGCGGCGGGGGCAGCCGCCGCAGGAGCAGCGGCAGCGGCGGAGGCAGCGACAGCGGGAGCAGCGGCAGCGGCGGGGGCAGCCGCCGCAGGAGCAGCGGCAGGAGGCGCCGCCGCGGAGGAGGCCGCGGCGCAGGCCACGAGGAGCCCGGCCTGCAAGACCGCCCTCGCGGCCGTGAGCGTCGCCGGGCTCGGGGGCTCTTCCAGCGAGAAGAGGAAGCGCAGGGCCGGGGCGTAGGAGCCCCAGAGGGCGGCGGTGAGGAGCAGGGAGAGCTCCGGGGCGCCGATGGCCGGCTGGGAGGTCGAGGTCGGGGTCGGAGAGGTTTTCGGTGCTCTTTCCGTCGGCGGCGGCACCGCCTTGGCAATCAATCGGCGTCGAATCGTAGGCCTCGGCCGCTGCTGATTCCTCCCGCCCTGGGACGCGAATTTCCTCGCAGCGCAGGGAAAGAGCGTTCTCATTGCAATAATAATCGTATCGGAACGCGCCAGCCGCAGCCCCTGAGCTCGTGACCGAGAGGGAAACGAACGGAGTGTCAACGAGCCTCGATTTCTTTTTCTTCTTCTTCGAATCTCTGCTAGCCGAGTGGACACAACGTCCCGAGTCTTTTTGTTTTTCCCTTTCTGTGAATCGGGCCTCTCTTACAGGGCGCCTGTTCCGGACCAGCGATGCGCCTTTCCCTGAGCCGAGCAGGCGCAGCAAGCAGCGCCCGCGATGCTGTGCCGGCTGCAGCAACAGCACCATCAGCAGCGCCGCTGAGGCGACGACGAGACGGCAGCCTCGCGTCCTCGGTGGCGCTCCGATGGCGACAACCAACAACGAACAAAAACTCAACCTCTTCTTCTCTCGTCGCCTTTGCAGCAGCAGCCAGCCCGCCCGACGACGAAGGAGAATCCTCCTCCTCCGACGAGGAGAAGGAAGCCATCGAGGCCGCCCGCGCCCGTCTCCTCGCCGGCAACAGCGCCTCGACCTCCGGGGGAGGAGGAGACGACGATCTCCCCCCCTCGTCCTCGAACACAACCTCGACCACCACGGCGACCTCGAAACAAACCATCTCGGGAGCCGAGCTCCGCGCCCTCGTCTTCAAGAAGTTCGGCCGCGACTACGAGGTCCGCCTCGTGCGCCGCGGCGATCGCATGTTCCTGCACGTGATGTGGGCTTCCCTCGAGCAGAAGAGCTACGGCATGGGCGAGGACGAGCACCAGCTGCAGCTCGACGCGGTCGCGGCCTGCCTCTCGGACTGGCGCGTCGCGGCCGTTGTGCGGCGGGGGGTCAGGGCCGCGAAGTACCGGCCGGGGTTCACGGTCGGGGGGGGGGCGAGGGCCGTGTCGATCCCGCTCGGGGTGGAGGTCGGGAGCGGCGGGAGGGCGAGCGAGTGGCTGTGAGGGGTGGTTGTTGGGAGGGAGAGGGAAAGACAGGGGGCGAGAGAGTTTTTTGTGTCTTCGTTTTTTTTCATTTTGCAGTTTTTCCCGAAATGTATGCAGAGGAATTCATTCGTTCTCTCCCTCGCCCTCTCTCCCCCTCTCGCTGGCAGTCAGAGTTGTATTTTGCGCTCTCTTTGGGGGGGCACTTTCACTCCCCCGGGGGGGAAGGGAAGAGCGCGCCAAAGGGCCTCGGCCCGAGCGGCGCCGCCGCCGGCGCGGCGGCGGCGGCGGCGCCGTGGGCCCCGCCGGGCCTCGCCTGCGGCGGCCCCGCCAGCCACGAGTCCCCGGGGGCCCCCAGCAGCGAGCCCAGCTCCCCCAGCGACTCGAAGGCCTGGGCGGTCGCGGCGCCCAGAGCTCCCACGCCTCCCCCTGCCGGAGCTGCTCCTCCTCCTCCTGCTGCCGGGGCGCCGCTCGCCGCCGCCGCCGCGTCTTCCTCTTTGCCTCCTCCTCTCCCTCCGGCTCCTCCTCCTCCTCCGGCGATGGGGGGCATCGAGATGCCGCCTCCTCTCGTTCCGCCCGGGAGAGCTCCCAGCAGCGACATCGGCGGGGGAGGGGGAGCCTCGGAGACCCCCGCGGCAGAGGCGTGGGGAGGAGGAGCAGCAGCGGCGTCGGCGGAGCAAGCCAGCGGCGGTGCGGCGACGCCGGCGTCAACGGCCGCCTGCAGCCGTGCCTCGAACGACAATCTTGGCGGGTTCCCGTTTGCTCCTCCCGCTCCCGCGCCCCCGCCTCCGTTGGGCTTAAGAAGGCCCGCGATCAGCCCCGCGAAGGTCGTGGGACCGGAGGCGTCGGCTCCGGACGCGCGGAGCATCGACCCGAGAGAGAGGTCGGCGAGAGAGAGGTCGGGGGCGAAGAGCGAGTGCGGGGCGGGGTGGTGGTGATGGTTGTCGTTCGCCGCCGCCGCCGCCCCCGCCGCCGCTGTGTCTCCGCCTCCGTTCTCCTCCTCGACTCCCGGGTGCAGGGAGGGCACCCCCATCGTCATCCCCTTGAAAGCGTTGTCCTGCAGGTAGGCCAGGAAGGTGGAGACCTGCTGCGCCCCCGAGTGCGGCGGCGGTGGGTGGGTGGCGGGGTTGTTGTCGTCGCCGTCGTCGTCCTCAAAGGGGGTCGAGGCCGCCGCCGCCGCTCCTGCGTTCCCTCCTCCGGGAGTCTCGTGCTGCTGCAGATGCTGCTGGTGGTGCAGCGACGACGACGGGGGAGGGTTCATCCACCCGGGGCCATGCGCGGGATGCGCGGCAGCAGCAGCAGAAGCGGGAAGAGGAGCCGGCTGCCCGTGGCGGTAGTCGAGGACGGGTGCAGCAGCAGCCGCCGCGGCGGGAGCGGCAGCCGCGGCGGGGGCCTCCAGCAGCGCGTAGGTGACCCGGAACGGGTTGGGCCTCCCCAGGCGCTCGAAGAGCTCCCCGACGGTCATCCCGGTCGTGTCGAGCCTCCACGAGCGCGGAGGGGCGCCCGAGGCCGCGGAGTTTGGCGACGAAGGCAGCGGCAGCGCGAGGGCGACGCCGCTCGTCTGCATCGCCGTCGTCGCCGCTGCTGCCGCCGCCGCCGTCGCTCCATCCTTCTTCTTCCTCTTGTTGGGAGCAGCAGCCGCAGCCGCAGCAGCTGCCGCAGGAACGGGCACCCTCCACTTGGCGGCCAAGTGCCCCGCGACTGTCGACAGCGCCTTCCTCGGCCTGCAGATCAGCTCGAGCATCGGCACGCCGCCCGCTGCGGCGACGGCGTCGCCCGAGGCCGCATCGGCCGGGACGAGCTGCAGGCCGAGCTTCTCGCCGCGGCAGGCCGATCCAGGAACGGTCGAGGAGGAGGGGGCGGGGCCCGCGGAGCCGGTGGGGCTGGCGCCGGCGGAGCGGGGGAGCTGGTGGAAGTTTACCGCCGTTGCTCCCCCTGCTTGGCGTTGGGGCGTCGCTGCTGCTGCTGCCGTCGCCGTGGGCCCGAAAGCGACCGGGGGAGGGCGGAACCGCTGCAAGACCGCAGCCGCTGCCACCTCTGCCTTCGGCCTGCCGCGGCCCTTGCTGCTCTTGCCGCTCTTGGGGGGACGCGGAGGAGACGCGTTCTCCTTGTTCCCTCGGCCTCCTGTTGTTCCTCCTCCTCCTCCTCCCGCTGCCACCCACGCCGCCGCGGCCGCCGCCGCGGCAGCGGCCTTCTCGGCGTTCGCCGCGGCCAGCGACTTTTCGAGGCCCGTGCTCAGCTTCTGCCGCTTCCCGGGGCGGCGGCCGAGGATGTGCGTCGAGGAGCCCTTGAGCCCCTGCGCGCAGAAGGTGTCCCAGAAGGCCAGCATGGTCCTGTGAAGCCCCTCCGGATCGTCGCGGCGGAGCTTTTTGCGCGGCGGGAGGAGGGCGTCGATGCGCTTGACGAGGCGGTAGTAGTAGAAGCGGACCTGGGCGTCGGGTTTTCCGTTTTTTTTTATGATCGAGGAGACGAGGTTGAGGAAAAAAAGAAAAGAGAGAAGAAAGGGAAAAAAACTTGCGCGCGAACGAACGCTTGAAAAAAAAAACTTTGAGAGTTTTTTCGCGATTCGCATCCCTCGCTCGGGCTCTCACCTGGTCCACGTCCTTGGTCCCGATGGCCCGCGAGATGGCGGTCGAGATAGCGGTGACGCCGCCCCTGCGATCGTCACCCTCGCCCGCGCTTCGGAGGATGCGCAGCGAGTCGAAAAACTGCTCCTCCTCGGAGGGCAGCCACTGCTCTCGCTTCCTCTTTGCGGCTGTCGAACGATAGATTGAAAAAAGGAAAGAAAAGGTTTTGCCGTTTTTTTTTATGGGGGTGGAGGGAGCGTTGGAATGTGAGCTGTTACCGATGAAGAATACGACATCCACCTCGCTGGATGTCGAGCAGAGCCCGTATTCTTGAGCCCACAACGAGAACAAGGAAGATCGGATGGCACAGATATGGAGAGCGAGAGCGAGCGGAGCGACAAGACACGCGTCGATGGGTCAGTCGTTCTTTCAACAGCTCTCTCTCTCTCGTCGACGACGACGACGGAAGAGGCAGGCATTTCTCTGCTTCTCTTCTTCCTCTCTCGCTTCTTCCCTACCTGAGTCACCCGGCGTCGCCGACTCTCCGGCGCCTCCCCCATGCAGCGTCGCCATGGAGAGAGAGAAGAGGAACAGAAAGCAGAAGAACGAGTAGAGAGAACGAGAACGGAAGTGAAAAAAAAACGCCCCTCGTTGCGTTCCCCGGCGACCGCTTCGAAAAAAAATGAAGAGAAGTGAGGTTTTCCGTTTCTTACAAAAACAAAAAAGGTAGAAACTACTTCGACTTGTGCCGCAGCAGCTTGCGCCGCTTGCGGTGCTTGTGCTTATTCATCTTGTGCTTGCGCTTGCGGCGGACGGAGTCGGCGCGGAGGGGGACGAGAGGAGTCCCCCCCTCTCCCTGCCCCTGCCGCCCTCCAGGAGGAGGTCTCGTCGTCGTCGCGGGCGACAGAGGCGAAGGCGGAGTCGCCCAAGGGAGGGTCGGCGTCGAACGTGCCGGGGAAAGAGGCAGCAGCCTCCAGGGAACTGCTGCTGCTGCTGTCGAATTCGCCTCCGACGCTGCTGCTGCCGACCCTTGTATCCTCGAGTACCACGCGAATGCCATTTGCTGCTGCGGCGAAGAGGCCCTCGGCCGCAGCGCTGCTGTTAGTTTTTGGAAGACGAAGAAAAAAGAGTGGGGGTCGTGAGGCGTCGACGGGGTCGAGGTTGAGGAAAGTCTTGATCGTCTTCTTTTGTTTTTTTTTGCTCGTCTCATAAGCAACACTCTTCAATCTTTGCCAATTCCACCGCCTACAACTCCTCACAAACCTGAAGAAGACGCGTGCCGCAGGAAAAAAGCAGAAGAGGTTGTCCCTGACGAATCACGGAGCAGCAAAGAGACGATGCCCTTGCCGCCGTCGCCGCTGCTGATTCGATCAAACACTCCGCTGCTCCTTCTTCCGCCGCTCGTGCTGCACGCCGCGCCGCTGGCTGTCCGCGACGCCAAAGTGGCAACAGCCGCGGTCGCCTCGAGGGCGCACGCTGCTGCGCGCCGGAGCATGTTTTGAATCAAAAGCGGACGAGAGAGAGAGGCGAATTCTCTCTCAAAACGAAGAAAAAAAGTGGCAACTCTCGAGAATCACTCTCGCCTTGAATTGTTTTCTTTTGTTTTCGCTCTCGGGGTCGATGCGAGCCGTCCTCGCCGCGGCTTCCAGGGTACACAGAGGCAGATTACAAAACAGCAGCAACAATACTATGCTCCTCTTTTCTTCGATCTCTACCGCTTCGGCTGCCGCGAGCAGGCGAGCGAGCTCTCTGTCGGCTTCGACGTCGAGGACGTCGTCAGCTTCTGGCCAATGCTTGCTGTTGCCTCCTCTTCGTCCTCGTTCTCGCCCCCCCTCTTCGCAGCATCTGCTTCCGCGATATAGGAACGCGCGTCCTCTCTCTTCTTTGCTTCGAGCGACAGCAACGACAGATTCGTCGTCGTCCTCGAGCCAGCAGCAGCAGCAGCAGCAGCAGCAAAAGCGCCAGGCATCATCGCCGACAGGGACGACGCTGCAACAAGGTTCATCATCTGCAGCCTCTGCCACAGCGTCTGCGTCGTCGTCTTCTCCTTCAGCTTTCGGAACACCAGCAGCAGGTAAGATAACGTCGATATGCGAACTGTGGCGACCTCTCTGGCAACAGAATGCGATCAAAAACAGCACGAAAGAAACGTCGAATTTCGTTTCTCGAGACAGCGGACAACGAAGTAAAAGAAAAAACTCAACCTCTACGCTTCTCTTTCTCTCCCAACCACACCAGGAGCTCCCGAGGACCTCGTCCCTCCGGCCACAGCGACGACGACAGCCGTGCTCGACGTCGGGGGGATGTCCTGCGGCGGGTGTTCGGCGGCCGTCAAGCGGATTCTCACCGCGAGCAAGCTCGACGGGAATTCAAGCGCCGTCGAGGGGGCCTCGGTCAACCTGCTGACCTCGACCGCGGTCGTCCGCTTCCGGGGCGCCCTCTCGCCCCGCGAGGCCACGGCGGCGGCGGAGGCGGCCGCGGCGCTGCTCACAAAGAAAGGCTTCCCCTCCGCCGCGAGGGGCGACGCCGAGGGCGACGTCAACGCCGCCGCGCAGGCCTCGGACCTCGCCCGCCAGCGCGAGCTCGCCCGCGCCTCGGTCGACCTCGCCGTCGCGTGGGGCCTGGCGCTGGTCTGCTGCGCGCACCACGCGGGCCACTGGCTGCACGCCGCCGGGATCCACTCGATGGCGCACGGGCCCGTCGCGGAGGCCCTGTCGAAGCCCCTGGTCGCCGGGATCCTGGGCGCGGCCGCGCTGGCGGGACCTGGCAGGCCTGTGCTCTCCGACGGCGCCGCTGCGCTCTTCAAGAGGGGTTCCCCCAACATGAACTCGCTCGTGGCCCTGGGCTCCGTCGCCTCCTTCACCGCGGGAGCCCTGGGCCCCACGCTCTTCCCCAGCCTGGGGTTTGGCGCCAGCTTCATGGAGGAGCCCGTGATGCTGCTCGCGTTCGTCCTCCTGGGGAGGGCCGCCGAGGCGCGCGCGAGGCTCGAGGCCGGCGCCGACCTGCGGGCGCTCGCGGGCCTGGTCCCGAGCGACGCGAGGCTTGTCCTCGACCCCGGCCTCGCTCCGGGGGCAGCAACAGAGAACGGTGAGGCTTCTGCTCCATCTTCCTCGTCGCTCTCCCCTCTGGCCGAGACGGCTCTCGTCAGGACCGCGGCCGTCGCCGTCGGCGACGTCGTGCGCGTGCTTCCGGGCGAGAGGGTCCCCGTCGACGGAGTGGTGATCTCCGATTCGAACTCTTCCTCTGCCGACGAGGCCCTTTTAACGGGAGAGAGCGCTCTAGTTCAGAAGCGGGAGGGCGACGCGATTGCCGCGGGCGCGGTGGTCTACGGCTCGCCGCTCGATGTCAGGGCCACCGCGACCGGCGGGGACTGCGCCGTCGCGAGGATGGCGGCCCTGGTCAAGGACGCGCAGTCCCGCGAGGCGCCCTCGCAGCGGCTGGCCGACGCCGTTTCCGGCAAGTTCTGCTACGGGGTGCTGGGCATCGCCGCGGCGACGGCGCTGTTCTGGGGCAGCGGGCTCGGGCTGGGCCTGGTCCCCGGCGCCGCCGCCGCCGCCGGCGTCGCCGCCGCCGCCGTCGCGCCGCCGTCCGCTGCCTCGGCCTCGCTGTCCCTGGCGGCCAAGCTCGCCATCGACGTCCTCGTCGTCGCCTGCCCCTGCGCTCTCGGCCTGGCCGCGCCCACGGCGGTGCTCGTGGCGTCGAGCGCCGGGGCTCGCCGGGGCCTGCTGCTGCGCGGCGGCGGCGCGACGCTGGAGGCGCTCGCCGCCGTCGACGCCGTCGTGTTTGACAAGACGGGCACGCTGACCCGCGGCAGGCCCGAGCTCGTCGCCTCCTCCGCGTTCCCTCTGGGGCAGGGAGGAGGGAGGGACGGCGGCCTCCCGCTGCTGCTCGCCGCCGCCGCTGCGGCAGAGGCCGGGACGCTGCACCCGATCGCGTCCGCCGTGAGGTCCGCCGCGGCCGAGGCCGGCGTCCTGCGCGCCGAGGACTCGTCGTCCGCCGCCGCTGCCTCTTCGGGGCTCGAGGTTCCTCTGCTGGGCTCCGCCGTCGCGGAGTGCCTGACTGCCGCCGGGGACGGCTCCAGGGCGACGCTGGTCGATGGGCGCGTCGCCGCCGTGGGGCGCAGGCGCTGGGTCGAGGAGCAAGTCGGGGCTCTGTCGAGCGGGGAAGAGGAGGAAGCTTCGACCTCGTCCTCCTCCCCTTCTTCTTCCTCTTCATCTTCCTTCTCCGGGGAAGACGCCGCGACGGCGACGGGCGCCACCACGATCTTCGTCGGGCTCTCCGGGCCCGGCATCCTGGGCACGCTCACCTTCAGGGACGCGCTGCGGCCTGACGCCGCAGCGACGGTCGCGGCCCTCCAATCGGGCAGCCTCGGCATCCGGCGCGTGCTGCTGCTCTCGGGCGACGCGCCCGCGGCCGTCGCCCGCGTCGCGGCCGCCGTCGGCATCGCGCCGGAGAACGCCGTCTCCCGCGCGCGCCCAGAGGACAAGGTCGCCGCGGTCCGCTCCCTGAGGGAGCAGGGGTACGTCGTCGCCATGGTCGGCGACGGCGTCAACGACGCGCCGGCGCTCGCGGCAGCCAACGTCGGGATGGCACTTGTCGCCGCGGGTCCGTCAAACTCTTCAAACTCTTCTTGGACCTCGACCTCTTTTTCTTCAAACTCGTCGTCGACCTTCGCCAAGGGCACCGACGCGGCGGGGGACGCCGCGGACGTCGTCCTCCTCGGGGACCGCCTCTCCCAGGTCCCCGAGGCCCTCGAGCTCGGCAGGGGGACCCTGGCCAAGATCCGGGCCAACCTGGGCTGGGCGCTGTTCTACAACGCCGCGGCGCTGCCGCTCGCCGCGGGCGCGGCGCTCGCGCTGCCCTGGCTGCCCGGCGGAGGGTTCGCGCTCGACCCTTCGGTGGCGGGAGGGATGATGGCGTTTTCTTCGGTTGCCGTGGTCTGCAACAGCCTGCTGCTGCGGCCGGCATTTGCGAGGAAGGTGGAGCAGCTGGCGAGGGAGCTCGGGGAGAAGAGAGGCGAGGAGGGAGGACTTGGGGAGTTGCCTCCTGCTCGGAGTTCGTTTCCTTCGTCGTCGTCGTCGTCGTCAACTTCACTGTAACTTAGAAACCGAATTCACTCTTTTTCAAACATTTCTCTCGCATCCATGCGCGTAGTCTCGCTCGGCCAGTCCGAGGAGTCGTCCACGCTCGTGGAGCTTCGCGGAACGCGCGTGCTGCTCGATGCGGGACTGAGCCTGGCCGCGTCGGCGAGGCTCGTGCAGAGAGAGGTGGACAACGACGGCGACGGAGAATCGAAATCCAAGAAGAAGAAGTCGGACCATCAGCGCCCTCACACAACGGGCCAGGGGGAGTTTCTGATCTCCGCTCCTGCCTATCGCACGGCGATGTTTGAGGTCAGTTCCTTTTGTTGACTTTGAGGGGGAAAGAGAGTCTGCTTCGGCGGTGAAGTGAGGTTTCCTTTTTCATTTCCCCCATCGCCTAGATTGATCTCGACCTCGACCCTTCTCCCCAAAAAAACTCGAACCCTACTCTCTCTCTCAGGCGACCGACTGCGGCGCCATCGACGCCGTCCTAGTCACCTCCGCCGCGGGACTGCTAGGCCTGCCCTATCTGGTCCAGGCCGCGGCGAAGGCGGTCGGGGGGCGGCGCGGGGTCTCGGCAGGGGACCCGCGTGCCGGAGGGGTGATGATGCGTTCCCGCGAAGGCGAAGACGGCGCCGGAAGCTCCGCGCCCTCTCCCTCTCTGCCTCCGTTCCTCGACCCCCCGTTCGAGGTCTTCGCGACGGACCTGGCCGTCGACATGGCCCTGGCCTGGATCGCGGAGCTCGCGGCGTCCAGCTCCGCGGCGGCCGACGCCGAGGCCGATGACGGCGGCGAGGAGGAGGAGGAGGAGGAGGAGGAGGAGGAGGAGAAGGAGGAGAGACGGAGAAGCAGCGCCAGGCGCTGTTCGTCCTCGTCCTCGTCCCGCTCCCGCTCCCACTCCCGCCCGCTCTCACACCTCCCCGCCCCAGCGCTCGCCTCCCTGACGGAGTGGGCCCGGAGGGACATCCTCGGGGGACAGAGGCAGTCGGGAGACGAAAACACTTTAGGGGGACTCAGGGCCTGGAGGCGGGCCTACCCCGCGGCGCTCGCCGCTGCGCTCCTCAGCGGCGACAACAAGAGCGAAAGCGCGAGCGGGAAAGAGGTCCGAAACGGAAAAGGAAACGGAAACGGAAACGGAAACGGAACGAGCAGCATCAAGGGGCAGGTCGTCACGCGGGTGCAGTACGGCGAGCGCGTCCGCCTCCGCGGCGGCAGGCTCTGCGCCGTCGCGACGCCCGCGGGAGGGCCTTCTTCGCCCGGGAGTGCCATTTGGACTTTGGTGGACTCGGTCGCCGAGGGCGCGGCGTCGCTCGCGGCGTGCAGCGGCAGAAGAGTCGGTGTTGGGGAAGGAGGAGGGCACGAGGAGGAAGGAGGAGAGACCGGCGTCGCGCGCGTCGTCTGCGTCGGCGCTTTCGGAGCGACACCAAACCCCTCCTCGGCCGCGGCTCCTCTGAACGTCGCGGCTCTGCGCGGAGCGCACGTGCTGGTGCTGGCCCCGCCGGTAGACCCTCCTCCTCCTCCTCCTCCTCCTCACCCGCGGCCCCTCCTAAAAACGGAAAATAACGCGGCTGCTGTCGCCGCACCTTCCTCTTCAAATTCTTCCTCTTCTTCTCTTGCCGCCGCCGCTGCGGCCGCCGTCGCCGCGATCGAAAGGGGCGGAAACGCCCTCCTCCCCGTCTCGGCGGGCGACGGCCGCGCCCTCGAGCTCATAGAATGTGTGCTTTCCGCCCTCTACGCCCGCGGCGGCCACGGTTTATTAGCTCGCGTGCCGTGCGTCTTCGCGTCCCCCGGCGCGAGGAGGGGCGCGGCGGCGGCGTGCTCCTCCGCCGAGTGGCTCTGCGCCGCCCGGAGCGCGCTGGTGCTTAGCGGGAGGGCCCCTTACTTCGCCGGGCCCGCGGCCTCAGCGGCGGCCTCCGTCATCGGCAGCGGCGGAGGCGGAGGCGGGGGCGGGGGCAGCGAGCAAGGCGGCGCTGCTCTCCGCTCGAGCAACAGCAACAGCAGCAGCAGCGGCGGCGGCGGCCTCCTCGTCGCCGACAGTCTCTCGCAGTCCCGCAAGCTCCACGGCTGGAGGGAGCCCTGCGTGGCCTTTGTTCCTGCGACGTCTCTGTTCAACTCCTCCGGTGGCGGCAGCGGCGGCGGGAGCGGCGGGAGCGGAAGTGGAGGCGGCGGCGGGGACGGCGCGGCGCTGCTCCGCGCCTGGGGCGGCGACCCGCGCTCGGCCGTCGTCTTCACTTGCTCCTCCTCTCTGCCCAGCGGCGCGAGACTCTCGCAGCTGGTGGCGAGGGCGCTCCCGGGGATCAGGGCGCGAATCGTCGACGCGGAAGCGGAAGCGGGGGTGAGAGGAGCGGAGGCGGCGGAGAGCGCGGCACCGGCATCGGCGGCGTCTGCCCTCTGCGCCCTCGTCGCCGCGGTCTCGCCGGCGGTCGTCGTCGTGCCCCGGGCGTGGGAGAGGGCAATGCTTCGGAGCGAATCGACCTCCATTCCCCCTCTTGGCAGGGCCTGCGACCGGGTGGAGGCCCTGGACCCGCTCGTGCCGCTCGAGCTCGCGGAGGGAGGAGAGGGAGAAGAAGAAGAGGAAGGAGAGGAGGGCGGAAGCGAGCTGGTCCTGCCCCGGGCGCTGTCGCGCGCCGGCGTGACCTCGGAGCTGGCCTTCGCGGCCTCCAAGGTCGAAGCCAAGAAGTCCCGTTTCTCGCCCCGGGTGCTGCTTGCGCTGGCCACGGTCAGGGACGGCGGGGTCGAGCTGGACGCGCCACCTGGGGTGGCGGGAGGGGCCGCGCTCGCCGCGGCGCTCGTGGCGGGCGGCGGCGCTCAAAAGGGGAAGAAGAGGAGAAAGAAGAGGAGGAAGACGACGGAGGAGGGAGAGGAGGACGCTGCCGCCGCCGTCCCTCCTTCGTCGTTGTCGGCGCTCGATGCCCTGCTCTGCGATCTGGGCGCGCCCGCCGTCAAAGTGGAATAGAGATGATGGAGAGACGATTTGGAAAAAAACTCCGTTTTGCAGAAAAAGAAAAGAAAACTCTCAACCGATGGAAAAAGAAAAACCTCTCTTTTTAGCCTCCTCGCAATTCTCTCCAACTCTCGCTCTCTCTTTTTTTTCCTTCCAAAAGATAGAAAGGACGGGCGCGCTGAATGTGCGTGCATATATTGGTTTTTGAATATGGATTCTCGCAATGAAGATAAAATTTTTAGTTCGTCTCTTTTCCCCTCTCTCTCTCTCTCTCTCTCATTTCTCTCACTCCGCGGAAAAAACATCTCTCTCTCTCTCTCTCTCCCAGCCCTCTCTAGACAGCCCGCGCGAGCTTGTTGCGTACCACCCGCGTCGGGCGCCTGGACGACGGTGCGTCACCGCCGCTGGCAGAGGCAGTCTTCGCGGCAGCGGCAGCAGCCTCCTCCGCCGCCTTCGCCGCCGCCGCGGACCTCGCCGCGCGGTCGCCCCACTTCGGGAGCACAGGCGTCGCCTTCTTGGCCGAGCTCCTCGGGGCAGCAGCGACGGGAGCAGAAGCAGCAGCAGCAGCAGAAGAAGAAGCAATCTTTCTCCTCTTGGCAGCCTTGACGGGCGCCGAGGCGGCAGCGGCGACGGCGGGAGCCTCCTCCTCGGGCGCCAGAGGAGCGGGAGCGGCGAGCGGCGGAGGGGACTCGGCAAAGGCAGCCGCGGCGACAGCGGTAGCAGCCCCGATCCTGCTCGCCACCTGCTGCTCCTCTTCCTCGGCGCTGGCCATCGCGGCGGCGGCGACGACGGCGGCGGCGGCGGCCGCGAGCTCGGGGCTGCTGCTGCCGCCGTTGCCACCGACGCCGTCACCGCAGAAGCCGGCGCCGCCGACGCTGCTGCCGACCCTCCCCCCTCCCTCCTTCTCCTCCCTTCTCCGCATCTGCTGCTTGGCCTCCCTGGCCTGCTGCTGCATCGCGAGCACGACCCCGGCAGAGATTCCCGGAGGGGGAACGACCGTCGACGCGACGACGGGGATCGGCCTCGGCTTGACCCCTCCGGCGGCGCCGGCCGCAGCCGCCCTCGCCGCGGCCCGTGCGACCGCCGCGGCCGCGGCCGCCTGCGCCGCCTCGGGCGTCGGCAGCGGGAAGTTGAGCACCGTCTTCGCGCCTCTCAGCTTCAGGGCTTCCTCGTCATAGGCCCTCGCGGCGTCCTCGGCGCAGGCGAAGTAGCCGATGTGCACGGGCTTCTGCCCCTTGAAGATGGTCGCGCGCCACTTGGCGTTGTCCTTGTGCCACGAGACGCCGCGGAACTTGGACGAGCCCTTGCCCGGCCAAGGCACTCCCGCCGCGGCGGCCGCGGCCTTGGCGGCGCGGACTGCGGCGGCGGACTCGGCGGCCTTGGCGGAGACGGCGGGGGCGGAGGCGGTGGTGCTCGCGTCGTGGTGGTTGCTGGCGGCGCTCTGCGCGCGGGGGGCGCCGGGGTTGCTCTCGAACGGGCCCGTCGCGGCCGAAGATGGCGGCCTCGAGGAAGAGGTCAGGTTGTTGTTGTTCCCGGAGCGACACGACGCGTTGCCGCTCCTGGCGCGAGGAGGGATGAACTGATGCTGATTGGCGGCGACGGCGGTGGGGGCCATCGCTGCTGCGCCTGCGCCCGCGCCCGCAAAGGGCGCAAAGGGTGCGACGTCGAAAAAGCCGTTGGTGTCGCCGTTCCCGCGGCCGCCGCCTCCTCCCGCTCTCCCTCCGTCTGCCGTCGTCGAGGCCGAGCCCCTCCTGGCCGCCGCGATCGCGGCGGCGGCCGCCCTCGCGGCGCCGTCGCCGTCGAGGGCGGCCGCCGCCGAGGCGCCCCTGTCGAGCCTGCCCCC